>FSTR01000295.1_pt1 | contig 29491 bp, 28 predicted proteins | sample 1637161 | NCBI WGS metagenome assembly FSTR01 (sample SAMEA3914819, study PRJEB12502) | metagenome | biome: forest; material: soil | place: Canada | collected 2010-06-26 | depth 0.3 m
CAGTGATCGTGCCGCGGAGGACGAAGCGTCGTAGCTCTGGAAGATCGAGTTGCCACCTGGATCGTCTCGGTGATGCAGATCACGGTCGCGAAGACCGTAATGCAGGGCGGTTGCAGACTTGGCCGTGAAGTCTGCGAACGACGCCTATGCGTCCTGCAAAGCCGCCTATGCCGAGATGCAAACCACGAGAAGGCCGCGTCGAGCTCGCGAGTCGGTGAGATGACGGCGGTCACTTCGAATCGAGGACGTGCACCGGCATGCGCAGTTCCACGACGGTGCCACCCGTCGGCGAACCGTCGATGCCGAGCGTCGCGCCCAGCCGCTTGGCGCGCTCGCGCATGCCTGGCAGTCCCCAGTGACCCGGAGCGGCGCCCAGGATGCGCGTCTCTTCGCCGATGCCCATGCCGTCGTCCCGGATCGTCATGACGAACTCGTCGACCGGGTGATCGAACCGCACTTCGATCAAACGCGCGTTCGCGTGCCGGAACGCGTTCAGCATCGCCTCGCGGCCGATCTGGATCACATCATGGGCCAGCGCCAACGGCATACACCTTGACTCACCCATCAAGACGAAACGAGCGGCGCCAGATGCGCTCGAGAGGCGCTCGCCAAGCGTCTTCAGCTCGCTCGCCACGTCGATGGGCCGGCTCTCGTCGCGACGCAGTTCGTAGATGCGCTCGCGCGCTTCGACGATGGCTTGCTCGCCGCTGGACGCGGCTCGGTCAAGCAATTCATCCGCGGGCTTGCCCTTGCGCAGCAGCGACGCCGCGGCACCGATCATCATCACGACGGCCTGAGTGCTCTGGAGCAGGGTATCGTGGATCTCGCGCGCGATGCGCTCACGCTCGCTCATTCGCACGTTCATCCGTTCGTTCTCCCGCGTCTGCGCCTGCAGGGCGGCGCGCCGAACGCTCCATCGCACCAGCGCATAAACGGCGAGCAATGCCAACGCGATGCACAGCGCCAGGAACATGCGAGTCTGCACGAAGGCCGGTTGAATGGTGATCGCGACGCTGGCCTCCGCGGGGTTCCACGGATCGCCCATCAATCCTGCCTGGACGTGGAATCGGTACTGGCCGGGGGGAAGGTTGGTGTAGAACGCCTCGCGCCGATCCTGCACCTCCTGCCAGTCGTGGTCGAAGCCATCGAGTCGATAGCGATAGTGCAACTGTTCGGCAGCGGAAAGGCTCAGTCCCGCGTAGCGGACACGCAGCGCGGAGGCGCGTGGCGGAAGATCGACGGCGGAACCCACCGGGTACTCGCGCCCGTCCGCGGCCAGCGAGCGCAGGGTGATCAACGGCGGCGACGTGCCGCGCGACAGCTTGCCGGTGTCGATGAAGTAGAGGTCGCGCGAGGTATGGGCGATCAGGTGCCCGTCGGCGCCCTCCACCAGAGTGGGGACCGGCCGGATCGCGGCCGAGATGCCGTGCAGCCCCTCCCTGGCGTCGATGACCTGGGCGGACACGCGATGGGACGGATCCGCGATGACCCGCGCGATCTCGGCGGAAGGCAGATGCACGAGCCCTGCACCACCCAGCACCCATAGATCGCCGTTGGCCGTCTCGACGAGGCCGGTGATGTTTCGGAACAGGCCTGCCAGTTCGCTCTCGATCGGCTCGAAGCGCCCGTTGCCGGACAACGCGAGACCGCGCTGCCCACCCAGCCAGACATGCGCGCGGTGGCCGTCGACGGCGGTCACCGGGCCGATGTCGAGGCCCTGGGCCCGGCCATACATCGTGACGGCCGCGCCGTCGACCACGCCGGCGAGCCCGCTCGGGTACCCGAGCCAGATCCGATGGCGGCGATCCGACCCTACGATGAGCGCGGGGCCTGGCGGCAGGCCGCCCACCCCGCCCTGCGCGGTCCAGCGGCCATTGGCGACCTTGAACACGTCCTCGCGGACGACCGAGGCCCAGATCGCGCCGGTCGCGTCTTCGGCCATGGACTGGATGTCGTTCTCTTGTCCGGCGACCGCTTGCGGCAAATGCTCGACGATGTGGTCGCCCTCGACGCGCCAGAGTCCCTTGCGCCCGCCGAACCAGATCGCGCCCGTCGTCGTCCGCAGGGCGGTATTCATTTTCGTGGGCGCGTCGACCCGATGGAAGCTGCCGCCGTCGTCGTAGTAGAGGTCGTCCGTGAATTCCGTGAACCAGAGACGATCGGACGCGTCCGCGACCATGGGGCCGCCCGAGTAGAACTTGATGCCGGGCCAGCCGCTCCGAGTGCTGTACGGCAGCACCCTGCTCGGGCTGAACCGGAGCACGCCCAGGACGGTCGCGACCCAGACGTTGCCGTCCCGATCCTCGAGGAAGCGTCGAGGCATGCCCGTCGGAAGACCTTCGCTGGCGACGAGGTTGGCCGAGTCATCAATCGAGTATGAAGGATTCGCCAGGAGAGCGACCGGCTGACGGACGATCCCGATGTCTTCCATCGGCGTGTGCATCGAACTCGTCCAGACCAGTCCCCGATGGTCGAACAGCAACCCGTTTTCCGCCGACGGACGGCGGCCGCTCGTCGTGCTGCCGACCAGGCGAAGCCCATGAACGTCCCGAAGCCAGACCTTGCCGTCGAGCGACTGGCCGAACATCGACCGCTCCGCCGAGACGCGCTCGAAGCCGGACTGGCCTGTGCGCTGCACGAAGGCGGCATGGAAATCACTTATCCAGAGTCGATCGTCGCCATCGATGAACAACGTGACGACGACCATGTCAGGCACCGGCGTGTCCATCGTCTGCCAGCGGCCGTCATGCTGGCGCGACAGGCCGCGCGTCGTGCCGGCCCAGACGGTTCCGTCCCGCTGCAGAGCCAGGGCGCGAACGGTGCCCGCCGGCAGGTTGTCGGCCGGGCCGTAGACGCGCACGGTGTCGTCGTGAAGGAACACGGCGCCCCCCAGGGCGTAGCCGATCCACAGGCCGCCGTCCGGCGTCGCGAGCAGCGAATAGATCGATGCCGACGACAGTTCCGGATGGCCCGGCATGTCGACGTGCTCGAAGTGCAACGCGTCGAACCGATACAGCCCTGTCGGCGTGCCGATCCAGAGGTAGCCGTCCCGGGTCTGCACCATGTCGGCGATGTCCACCGGCGCGCCGTCGCGCTCGCTCCACTGCGTGCTGAACAGGTCGCCGGGCCCCTGCCCGGCGGCGACCGTGGTCGTCGCGAACGCGATCGTCATCAGCAGCAGCCAGGCAATCAGCACGCGCGTGCCGCGCACCATCCTGCGCCACGCGCGCGTCGTCGACAGGAGGCTCCGCCATTGCATGTCGCGATTCTGCGCCGCGATGCGCGGTTCGGGCCTCACAGATCGAGTTCCAGGCGGGACTCCGACTCGCCGCCCGCGACCTGCGCAGGTACGCCGCAGCAGATCAGCGCGCCATTGGCCGCGACGGCAGGCGCGTTGCGTCCCGGATAAGCCACGCCACCCGCCACGACATCGACGCGGCAGGTGCCGCACGTGCCGTTGCGGCAGCCGAACTCCGGCGTGAGGCCGGCGCGCTCTGCAAGCTCCAGCAACGAGCCGCTGCCTGGAGTCCAGGTGGCGTTGATCTGCGATCGTGCGAATGTCACTTGAACTTCGACGGTCGCCGCGGCTGGGCCGACATCTACCGGTGAAGCGACGCCGGCGCTGCTCGTGCCTCGTCGCAGTGACGACAGCCCGAACGCCTCGGCGCGGATGCGGTCGTCGGCGATGTTCATGGCGCGCAGGTCGTCGTAGGTCCGCTGCATGAAGTTGGGCGGCCCGCACAGGTAGAAGTCGTAGTCGTCGAACGGAAGCGCCCGACGCAGCGTCGCCACATCGAGTCGGCCATGGATCTCGAAGTCCGTACCGGGACGATCGGCCGGCCTCGGCTGGCTGAAGCAGCGCGTGATCGTGAAAAGGCCGTCGCAAGCACTGGCGAGCGCGGCGAGCTCCTCGCCGAAAGGCATGGCCTCGCCGTCCTGCGCGCCGTGCAGGAAATGGATGCGACGCGGACGCTCGGCACGACGATCGGCGTCGAGCAGCTGTTCGGCCATCGCCAGCATCGGCGTGATGCCGATGCCGGCGGACAACAGCACCACGGGACGCGGCGAGTCCAGCTGCGCGACGAAGTCGCCTTGCGGCCCGCGTGCCGCGACGACCGCGCCTTCGGTCAGGTGTGCCCATACCGCATTCGAGCGAACGCCCGCGCGCTTCACGCTGATGCGATAGCCGCCGTCCGACGGCATGCGCGACAGGCTGTAGCTGACGACGGTCGACGGGCCACCCGGCGGCGGCGGCAGGCGCAGCACCAGGTGCATTCCGGCATCGCCCGGCGAAAACCGGTCGGCGTCGACGGGCTGGAGCGTGAACGAGCGAACGTCCTGCGCCTCGTCCTGCACGCGGACGACGCGAAGAGAACGCCAACCCCGCGCCGCTGCGCTTCGCTCGCGTGCGCCAGCCTCGGCCCAGGTGCCGGTGATATCGGCTTCCGCCGATTCGTCACGCACCACCCCGCGCCAGCGCAACGCGCCGCGTCGACGAACGACTTGCTGGACGTGCACGCGCCAGAGTCGCTGCGCGCCCTCGAAGTCAGCGAGTCGCGAGCTGTCGAAGAGCACCTCCACCGCGCCGCTGAGCTGCAGCACGTCGCCACTGATGAAGTCGGGGAACAGCAGGCCGGCCTTCGGGTTAACGAGGAAATTGCCGAGCGTGTTGAAGAACTGGTTGCCCGCGAAGTCCGGAATCGTCAACCAGTCGCCGTCGACCTTGACGAAGCCGGGACGCCCGCCGCGGTGCGACACGTCCACGGCGCGTTCCGGCGATTCGGTGCTGCTGGCGACGAAGAAGGTGCCGCTGCGGGTGATCATGTCGCGCGCCTCCGCATCCAGCGAGGCGAGACGTTCGATAGCAACCGAGGCAGACGCAGCGTCGCGGTCGTCCCGCAACTCGCGCGTGTGGATGTATTTCGGGCAGTTGCCATACGCGCGATCGACTTCCACGAGCAGGGTGCCATCCTGTGTGCCGCGCACATGCCCGTTCAGCCGATTGCGGCGTCGCGTCTCCAGCTCGATCCCGAGCAACCCGACGGCGTTGCCTGCCGACAGGCCGGCCGCGGCGGGATCGTCGGCGTCCGGACGCGCGGCGATGCGCAGGTGCGACTCATCAACGGCGTCCATGAAGCCGGGCTGGCCTTCCAGCAAGGTCGCCCACGGCGACCCCGTCTGGTCGACGGCGCCGACCACGATGAACGGCAGCCGCGGGTAGAAGGCGCGATGCTGGTCGTTGAGGTAGGTGCGGAGAAAGCCCGTGACGGCGGCGATGTGCGCCGGATCGACGCCTGCACGTCGCTGGGCATCGAGCTCGCCCGGATGCCAGGGGGACGGCCGGTCGGTCGCCGCCACGAAGGTCACGCCACAAGGCGCTTCGGCGTCGATCGTGGCATCGCCACGAAGCGGGGCAGCGACTCGACGTGTTCGAGCCAGCGCCGCACCTCGGGGTAGACGTCCAGGGACACGTGGCCCTCGGGCGCGTGCGCCACATAGGAATAGCAGGCGAGATCCGCGATCGTCGCGTGATCGGCGGCGATGAACGAGCGTCCGGCCAGTTCGTCCTCGAGCACCGCCAGGAACTTGTGACCTGTCGCGATCGCGTCGCGCGCGTTGAACGGCGCGTCGAACACGGACGCCATGCGGGCCCGCGCGACGCCATACGCGATGGGGCCGGCCGCGGCCGACAGCCAGCGCTGCACACGCGCGGCGCCAAACGGATCCTCGGGCAGCCAGCGATCGTCGCCGTAGCGCTTCGCCAGGTAGACCAGGATGGCGTTGGAGTCGGCGACCGCCACGCCCTCGTCGACGATCACGGGCACTTGCGAGAAGCGGTTCAGCGCGACGAATTCAGGCTTGAGCAGATCGCCGCGGCCGATGTCGACATCGACGGCGTCGAACGGCAGCTCCAGCATTGTCAGCAGAAGTTCGACGCGGTGGCAGTGGCCGGACAAAGCGTCGCGGTAGAAACGGATGGGGGTCTGTTGCATGTCAGGTACCTTCTGAAGATCGATGAATCGCTGCGCCCGATGCTAGGCAGTCGCACACGGTCTGCACATGCCGGATCGTCTCGACGGATTGCTCGCTCGACTCGAGTCGCTGTGAAGGCAACCACTCTCATCGAACTATGGGTCGCGCGCCACACCCCTTGGGGGCAGGCGAGACTGCCCTCTCGCCCTCAGCAACCGCGCAGCAGGAAGCGGTCGGCGCGGGCGGCCTCCCGCACCGACTCGGCGTCGACCGAGAACACGGCAACCGGGCTTTCGCCCTCGAGCCAGCTGTTTCCGGTCCCGAACCAGTGCGCGACCTCGCCGTCGTCGAGCACGTCGACGAGCTCGGAACGGATCCTCGTGAACTCCGGACGGACGGCGAGCTCGCCGGGTTGGAATTGGAAAAGAGGCACGAGCCTGCGTGTCCCGTAGTCGAGGCTCACGATGCGCCGCGCGACGATGAGCCGCGCGATGTGCGAGATCGGCTGGGCGATGTCCGGTCTCTGCGTGCCGGCCAGTTCATCGCCATCGAGCAGCCCTCCGTGGCGACGGAAGCATTGAGCCAATTCCTCGAGGGCGCGAACGGCGGGCACCAGCTCGACGCGTCGCTCCCGGCAGTCCACGCAATGTCCCGGACTCGAGATGGCCTGCGGAAGGCGTGGCGCGCGATGTGCCATCGAAGCGATCCAATCGATCATGACGACCTCCTGCGAAGCGAAGCTGGTGGTATCGACTGTGTCGATGTCGTCCCGGCAGCGAATCCTCCGGTGGGGAGAGCCGGGGCTGCCCTGTCGAGCCGACACGGCGACCTCAGGACGCGCGTCTCCGAGCCCGTCCTACAACGAACACGCGCGACGAAACACCGCGGGAGATCGCGACAAGGCGCGCTTGAACGCCTTGCTGAAGGCCGCTTCGGACTGGTAGCCGAGTTCCGTGCCGATGTCCGCGATGCTGCGCTGGGATCGCTTCAACATGTCCGCGGCGCGCGACATGCGCACCTGCAGCAGCAGCGCGCCCGGCGTCGTCGCGGAGACTTCCGCGAAACGGCGCGCAAACGTGGCGCGCGACATCGCCGACAAATCTGCGAGCTGGGCCAGCGTCCAATCACGTCCTGGCTCATCGAGAATCGCCTTGGTGGCTCGCGCAAGCCGGGCGTCGCCGATCAGACGCATCAGGCTCGGCGAGACCGCTTCGCGCCGGCTGTGGATGCGCAGCGCCAGCGTCAACAACACGGTGCAGAGCGACTCCACGATGGCCACGGCTCCCGGAGCCTCGGCATCGACCTCCGCCCTCACCATCGCGACGATCCGGCGAAGATCGATGTCCGGTGCGCTTTCCGACAGCGATGCGTGCAGCAGCTTCGGCAGCGTCGCGAAGATCTGGGCGATCGCGCTCGAGTCGACCCGGAAGCGTCCGCACAGCAGGTCGAGTTCGATGTTGCCGGAGTCGCTCCGCCTGATCGGCAGAAGGCCGCCGGGCAAGGTCGTTACGCCATGGCCGGCATCGATGGTGTTGGACGTCCGCACGCGGTGCGACGTGCCGCTGCGGACGGCGACGAAGTCGCCTGCGACCATCATCACGGACGTGCCGTCGTCGAGCTCGATCACGCAGTGACCGTCGAGCACGAGGTGAAACTCGATCTCGCGCGTGGGGGTCGCGGCGTGGTCGATCGCCACGCCGTCGGCGAACTGGCAGCGCAGGTCGAGGCTGGCCTGCAGCCGCACCAGGCGCACAAGGTGGCTCAAGGCATCCATCCGATCTCTCCCGAATCCGAACGCGGCATGAGCCGCGTTCGCCGGCGCGAGCTTAGGCGAATCGCCAGGACGAGGCATCACCCGATCGAGTAGTTCAAGCGAAGCGATCCTTGCGCGGCAGGGATGAGCCCTTCGAAGGAAGGCGATCCTTTGCCTCGAGAGGAGCAGGCGCGGCGTGGCATGCGCGCGCAGAGTGAGCGTGCCGTCGCATGACGCGCCCCGCATCTTTCACAAGCAAAGGATCCGACATGAAATCCCGACACTTCGCATTGCCCGCGCTGCTGCTCGCCAATGTGGCGAGCGCCTTCGCCCAAGCCGCTTCGCAACCGAGCGGACCACTGACGCGGGCTGAGGTGAAGGCCGAGACCAAGCAGGCCTTCCGCGAAGGCGACTTCGAGGTCGGAGACACCGGACAAAAGGCCTATGAGGTCACGCCCAACCGCTACCCGAAGCGTCCGATGCCGCCCGGCGAGACACGCGCCCAGGTGAAATCGGAGCTGGAAGCGGCGCGGCGCAACGGCGACATCGCCGTCGGGGATGTCGGCGACACCGCTCGCGAGATCGACCCGAAGGCGTTCCCGCCGCAGCCTGCCGCGTCGAGCCTGACGCGAGCCCAGGTCAGACAGGAGACGCTCGCGGCGATCCGTGCTGGCGAGATCCCTGTCGGCGAGACTGGCGAGACGCCCGCGCAGGTGAATCCGTCGCGCTATGCGGCTTCGGCCGTGAGGGCGCCGAAGGTGAAGAAGGCGAAGCGGCAGCTGGCCGCCACATCCGCACCCGCACACTGATCGCGGAGCAGGCACTCGGAGACGCGCGAGCAGGAGGACGAGACCGCCGCGCATTGAGATCCCGATCCAGTCACCCCACACTGAATTCCATGGCGCCGAACTTCCTCGGCACCATGCCAAGGAGTGAATCATGTTGAACTGGATCGACTATCGCAAGAAGCTCACGGGTCGCATCGGCGAGTTCGCCGCGGCCTCGCCCGATACCTTCAAGGGCTACCAGACCTTGTCGCGCGCTGCCGAGAAGACCGGGCAGCTCGACGCCAAGACGCGAGAGCTGATCGCGCTGGCGGTCTCGGTCACGACGCGTTGCGACGGCTGCATCACCGTGCACTCCGCCGAGGCCGTGCGTCTGGGCGCGACCAAGGCCGAGATCGCCGAGGCGCTCGGCGTGGCGGTGGCGCTGAACGCGGGCGCGGCGATGGTCTACTCCGCACGCGCGCTCGACGCGCTCGAGTCGCACAGTGCTGCGACCGTTCCGGCGAACTGAGGCGTCCGAACGGTGTTCGGATCCTTCGAGACCATCGCGGCACCGCTGCTGGTGCTGTTCGTGATGTTGGTTGCCGCGGCCATCGGCGACGCTCTTGCCACACGGCGAGGTGTCGACCTGAAGGGACGACTCTGGGTGCTGGCGGCGGCCACCATCCTCGCCGCGCGTGTGGGCTATGTCTGGCAGTTCCGACTCGCGTACCTCGACAGCCCCTGGTCGATGCTCGACGTCCGCGACGGCGGCTGGAGTGCGGAGACCGGCTTCGTGGCACTCTGGCTGCTGTCGCTGTGGATGGCGCGCCGCCACCCGGCGCTGAAGGTGCCGCTCCGGGCCGCGGTGCTTTCCGCCACGATGCTGTGGAGCTTCGGGGCGATGGCCCTGGCGCTACGCGCGCCGGAGACGCAAGGCGTCGACCTGCCGTCGCTGAAGTTGTCCATGTCGACCGGCGCGCCCGTCGATCTGGCTTCGCTGCGAGGCAGGCCACTCGTCGTCAACCTGTGGGCGACATGGTGCCCGCCATGCAACCGGGAGATGCCGGTGCTGGCGCAGGCCCAGGCCCGACATCCAGAGGTGCAGTTCGCCTTCATCAACCAGGGCGAGAGCCTCATGGAAGTCGGACGGTGGCTCGGCGATCACCAGCTGACCTTGCACAACGTCATGCTCGATCCGCATCTCCAGGCCGGTGCGGCCTTGGGGCAGCGGGCGTTTCCGACCAGCTACTTCTTCGATGCGCAGGGCCGCCTGGTCGACGTCCGCATCGGCGAGCTCTCGGCGGGCGTGCTGGCGGACAAGCTGCAACGGCTCGTGGCCAAGGGTCGATGACCTTGTCAGCTCGGCGCGTCGATGATGCCGCGCTTGACGGCGATCATCACGGCATGCGTCCGGTCGTTGGCGCCCAGCTTGCTCGAGATGTTCTTCATGTGCGACTTAACGGTGTCCTCGGACACGAACATCGACGTGGCGACCGCCTTGTTCGTGTTGCCTGCGGCGACGAGCTTGAGCACCTCGAGCTCGCGCCCGGACAACGCGGACTCGATCATGTGCTCGGCCAGTTCGGCGGCGATCTCCGGCGGGATGTGGCGGCGTCCCGCGTGCACGGTGCGCAGCGCGTTCAGGAGATCGGTGCGCACTGTGCTTTTGAGCATGTAGCCGCAGGCGCCGGCCTTCAGTGCGCGGTAGGCCTGGGCGTCGCCGCGATAGGTGGACAGCATGATGACGCGGGCGTCAGGCCACTCTTCGATGATCGCCGCCGTGGCGGCGACGCCGTCGAGCTCGGGCATCTGTAGATCCATGACGGTCACGTCCGGCCGCAGCTCGCGGAAGCGCTCCAGCGCTTCTCGGCCGTTCGACGCTTCGCCGACCAGCGTCATGTCGGACTCGCCGCCGATGACTGCGGCGATGCCCGCACGCAGCAGGGGATGGTCGTCCACGATGAGGATCTTCATAGGGACTCCGTTGCCCTTTTGGGGATAGTTGTGCATCCAATCTAGCGCATTCCAGGGATCCGGCCGATACCCGGAAGAGTGATTCGCAGTCCAGAGCCGCGTCGACAAGAGTGCCCGCGCCCATCATCTTCCCAAAATCACAGGGGCCGCAGGCTCAACGACACCTTCTTCGACTATGTGTCGGTCCACCTCGTGCCTTATGCACGAACGGCAGCGTCCGCGAATGCGCTTTCACCCGATCGGGTGGCCGCAAAACCAGCGGAACGGGGTTTCTCCCGCGAAGGCGCTCCCGCTACGCTTCGTGCATGGCAAAGCGCGATGCAGATCTCGTGCGATGCCGTCCCACCGACCGCGCCAGGAGACCGACATGACAGCTTCCGCACCGATTCCCGTTGTCATCATCCACCGCGATCCGCTCGTCCGTGGCTGCCTCGCGACGGCGCTGGCCGAACGCGCCGAGATCGACGTCCGCGATGTCGTCGGCGAGGCCGCGCTGACCCAAGAGCCGCTGGGCGAGACCTGCGAAGGCGTGATCGTCGCTGACCACGCGACTGCCTTGCTGCTCACGCACCAGGCGATGCAACGACGACCACTGTCGCCGAGCCGTCCACCCGTCGTCGTCGTGTCGTCGTGCGACCGCGAGTGGGAACTGCGCGGCGCGATGGAGCGCCGCGTGCGCGGCTACCTGTCGCCCGGTTTCGACGCGCTGCAACTGCTCGACTGCCTGCTCGCTGTGCATCGCGGAAGCCGCTACCTGTGCCCGCGCGCCGCCGCGCGCCTGGCCGAGAGCCTGTCCTACGAGGCGCTGACCGAACGCGAGACGGCCGTCCTGCGGCTCGTCGTCAAGGGCCTGCCCAACAAATCGATCGGCCGGGAGCTGGACATCTCCGTCGGCACGGTCAAGTCGCACCTGAAGGCGGCCTACGCCAAGCTCGAGGTGACCAGTCGCACGCAATCGATCGCCGAGGCGCAGCGCCGCGGTCTGCTCGAGCAGGTGAACGAGTCCGTTGCGTCGCGGCCGCCCGTGAGCGGCGCTGCGCTCCACGCGTCTGCCGCTGCGGTGTGGCTGGCACGCTCGGCGCTGCCTGCGGCAAGCACGCTGCGCGCCGCCTAGTCCTCACCGGAGCAAGCAATGCAATTCCGCCCCTGGTGGCTGCTCGCCGCGATGCCGGTCGTCGTCCTGGCCTTCGCGCGCATCGGCTCGGCGCAGGCCGACGGCGCGATGCCCATACCCGCTTCCGAGAGCTTCGCGAGCGACAACGCCCGCGCCATGGACCGGATGATGAGCGCAATGTCGGTGCCGCCCAGCGGCGACACCGATCGCGACTTCGTCGCGACGATGGTGCCGCACCACCAGGGTGCCATCGACATGGCGCTCGCCGAGCTTCACTTCGGCAAGGATGAGACGCTGCGCCGCATGGCCCAGGAAATCATCGTCGAGCAGAAGCAGGAGATCGAGGCCATGAGGCTGGCCGCCAATCGGCTCGCTACATCGACGCCGGTCAGTTCGGCATCCGCGGACGTCTGCAGAAGCAGGTCCATGTCCCAGTCCACGCACGATCTGCTCGTGCAGGAAGGTCATTGAAATGAAACCCCGTCATCTTCGTCGCACGAGCGTCGTCCTCGCCATCTCGCTGGTCGCCCTCGGTGCATACGCCGGCCAGGCGCCCGAATCCGCGGCCACGCCGGATCAACCCGTGACGCATCGCGATCGCGTCTATGCGGCGGAGCAGTTTTCCAACACTGTCTCGGTGACCGACCCCGTCGACGGCCGCCTGCTGGGTGCCATCCGCCTGGGCGATCCGGCGCCGAACAACGTCACGCCGCTGTATCGCGGCGCGCTGCTGGTGCACGGCCTGGGCTACTCGCCGGACCACCGCACGATCGCCGTCGTGAGCATCGGCTCGAACTCGGTCACCTTCATCGACACCGCCACCAACACGGTCAAGCACACGACCTACGTGGGCCGCTCGCCGCACGAGGTCTTCTTCACGCCCGACGGCCAGGAGGCCTGGGTCACCATTCGCGGCGAGAACTACGTCGAAGTGCTCGATGCCAGGACCTACGAGGAGAAGACCCGCATCATGACGCCGGGCGGCCCCGGCATGCAGATCTTCTCGCCCGACGGCCGCTACGGCTACGTGTGTTCGTCGTTCAATCCGGAGACCGTGGTCGTCGAGGTGGCGAGCCATCGCATCGTCGGACGCGTGAAGCAGGACAGCCCGTTCTGTCCCAACATCGCCGCGACGGCCGACGGCTCGCAGGTCTGGATGACGCTGAAGGACGTGGGCAAGGTCATGGTCTTCGACGCGCACCCGCCGTTTCGCCTGATCAAGAGCTGGGAGACCGGCCCCATCACCAACCACGTCAATTTCGCGCGCACGCCCAAGGGCGAGTTCGCGTACGTGACCGTCGGCGGGCTCAACGAGGTCAAGGTCTACAGCACGTCGGACGGCTTCAGCCAGGTCGCGACCATCCCGGTCGGTGCGATGCCGCACGGCATCTGGCCCGCCGGCGACGGCTCTCGCATGTATGTCGGGCTCGAGAACGACGACGCGCTAGCCGTCATCGACACCGCCAGCAACCGCGTGACCACCACCATCGGCATCGGGCAGGCGCCCCAGGCGCTGGCCTACGTCCCGAACGCGGTGCCCGATGACGACGGGCTGCAGAACCTCGTCCCGCTGGGCATCGCCGGCAATGCCACGCACTTCACGCTGGCCGGCACGGCCGGCGGCCGCCCGACCAGCGTCGCGCTCTTCGACCAGGGACTGGTCCAGGTCGTCCAGGCGGCGGTCACCGGGCTCACGCCCGGAACGCCCTATGTCCTCGGCCTGTCGCAGAAGCGCGACGGCGGCGGCCCGATTCAGGCCCTGGCCGCGTTCAAGGCGAACCCCGCAGGCTCGGCCATCGTCAATACCACCGGGCCCATCCGTCAGCTGGTCAAGGACGAGCCCGCGGCGTCGCGGCGATACCTGGTCGTCGCGCCGCAACTGACCAATGGACTCGGAGCGGCCGTGCAGGTGCAGACGGCGGAGAACTGAGTTCTAACCGCAAAGATCGCGCCGAGCCCCCTCCTCCTCCATCGGCGTGAGTTTGGCGGCGGCCTCGACGGATCCGCCGCCTTTTTTCATGGTTCGCAGTGCGCGACAGCCCTCTCGGCTGCTTCCGACGGAAGAGGCCCGCTGTCGGTTTGGGCGCAAGAATCGATCTTCCAACGTTGGAGCAACGCCATCATGTCCGACACGCCATCCGCTGCCCTGCCCGTCGAACTCGACAGCCCCTTCGACTACGAACGCACCGTCGAGCGGATCATCAGCGCTATCAAGTCTGCGGGGCTCATCGTGCTCGCGCAGCTTGACCATGCCGGCGGCGCAAAGTCGGTCGGCCTCGCCATGCCGCCGACGCTGGTCATCGTGTATGGCCACCCGAACGGCGGCACGCCCATCATGCTGGCCCATCCGCGCGCAGCGCTGGATCTTCCGCTGCGCGTGCTCGTGCGCAGCGAAGCCAGCGGTCGCACGCTGGTCTCGTACCATCCCGTCGCGGCGATGCTGGCCGCGTCGGGCGTCCAGGTGGACATGGCACGACGCCTCGAACCGGCGCAGGCGCTGATCGATCGCGCCCTGCAAGCCTGAGGCCGAGGACGCCGGCGCCTCGCGCGGCGCGTCAGGTGCTCAGCGTCTTGAGCTCGCCGCGGACGATGCCCGTGAGCGTGCGCACGAGCAGCCATGCCATCACGCCGGACGACGCCAGCAGCAACGCCCAGGCCAAGCCGGTGGTCGCCGCACCAGGATAGGCATCAGCGACGCGGAACGCCGCGATGGCGATGGACGCGAGCGGGAAGCTGACGGCCCACCAGGTCACGCGAAATGGACAGCAGCGCCGCAGGAAGCGCAGTCGCCCGACCAGCACGGCCAGCATGAACAGTGCCAGCAGGAACAGCGCGAGCGCGAACGTGTCGATGCGTCCGACGGTCACGAAGTCGGTGGACACGCCGACCGAGAACGGCGCCAGCAGGATCAGCAGCGTCGGCTGGAGCGCCGGGGGCATCTGCGGCTGGAAGATGAGTCGCCCGAGGATGAGCGTGAACAGCGGCAGCGCGAAGAACAGGCCGACGGCGAGCCCCAGAAGGCGCACGATCTGCACCTCTCCGGGCAGATCCAGCACGGGCATGGCGAGCGGCACGTCGAGCATGCCGACGACGGGGACGATCCAGGCCGGCGTCGCGTGTTCCGGCTGCTGGACGTCATTCATCCAGCGGTCGACGATGCGCCAGGCGAACAGGATCATCGCGATCGCGCCCACGGTCCAGAGCGCCTGCGCGACAAGGAGTGCCACTGGCGCGACGATCAGCGGCAGGAGCAGGAAGCTGATGATGAACGTGCCGAAGAGGTTGCCCGCGATCGGATGGCGGAACTCGGCGCGCACGGCGTCCGGCGAAGCGATCGCCTTCACCGCATACGCGATCAGCAGCGCCACGAAGACGGCCACCGCGACGGCGCCCACCGCCTGCGCGATCCACTCCGGCGCGCCGGAATGCGCATGCGCGAGCCGCCAGGCGGAACTGAGGCCACTCAAGCCCATCACCGAGCCGAACAGGCCGATGGGCAAGTATTGAAGCGGATGTTCGGATGTCTTTGTGGACGTCGCGGTCGTCGTTGTCGTGCTCATGGCATCTCCCAGGACCGACCTCGATGCTAGATGCCGCCGGTCGGGCCCGCCATCCGATTCCTGGGGAATTTCCAGGCACCCGTTCGGGTGATTCCGATAGGTCACGGGCTGGCCTTGATCGACGCGAGACGCTCGCTGCGAATCCCGAGACGCCCGAGCCTGTCACGAAGAACGAAAGACCCGCAGCATCGTCAGCGAGCAAAGACGCACCATTCGGGCGTGGAAGCCGCCTCGACCGGTGTGCTGACGGCGGCGACCTGCCTCCTTGGCGTCGGTGCAGCAATTGTCGGCCTCGTCGCCTGAAGTTCGGCGACGATCAGCGGCGCAGCGCGCCGGCCGCCAGCGCACCCAGCGTCACCAGGTGCACGGCGAGGATGCCCAAGGCCCCCAGCGCCGTGCGATACCAGCGGCCGGCGTAGACCTCGTGCAGCGCGCACAACGCATAGCCCGGCGCCACGACCAGCGCAGCGAACGTCAGGTTCACCGGCAGCAGTAAGGTCAAGGCAGCGATCAGGAAGCAGAAGGCATGCAGGTGCAAGGAGAACGCAAGATGCCCTGCAAAGCCGATCGGACGATCGTGATTGAACAGGGCGACGACCGCCGCGAAGCTCGGCGACAGCAGGAACACGAAGTACGGCAGCCTGTGCAACAGCGCCCGCATGAATGGCATGGGCAATCGATCGGGCGCGGACTTGCTGGCGAAGATCGCCAGGCGGTCCAGTGCGCCGCACGTGCGAACCGTATCGACGGTGCACAAGGCGCGCGGCCGGAAGATGAGGTTGAAGTCGATCTGATCGAAGGCCACGCGCGGCCCGTCGGTCAGGAACTTGAACAGCCCCAGGAACACCAAGCCGGTCAGCAGGTAGAGACCGAAAGGCGAGGCGAAGCGCGCCCGGACACCTCGCAGGTGAAGTGTCGTGAGGCGCCCGGGCTGCAGGGCCAGGACTACCAGCGTGCGCCAGAGCCTCCGCGCGCGCGTGGCCCGATGCGGACGCGAAGCCTGCCTGGCCACGGCCTTGGCGCGATGGCGGCGATGCCGCACGCTCCGATGGGCGAGGGGCCGCAAGGCGATCACGGGAACGTCAGGCCGATAGCACGCACGCCGGGGGCAGACTCTCCATCCGAGGTGCCAGAGTGCGCTTCTGCCAGGAAGCCCTTGATCAGCGTCGAGATCTCGCCGGCGTGCGTCTCGAGCGCGAAGTGCCCGGCATCCAGCAGGACGACGCGGGCATCGGGCAGGTCGCGCTTGTAGGCCTCGGCGCCGGCGGGCAGGAACGCCTCGTCGTGCCGTCCCCAGGCCGCCAACAGAGGTGGCCGATGGTCGCGAAAGTACTGCTGAAAGCTCGGATAGTTCGCGACATTGCTGCGGTAGTCCAGGATCAGATCCAGTTGGATGTCGGCCGCGCCTTCGCGCTGCAGGTAAGCAAGGTCCAGCGTGTAGCCGTCGGGCGACACCCTGCGAGGGTCGCTGCCGTGAAGATACTGCCCGTCGCGGATGAAGGCGGACGTGAACGACTCGCGGCACGCGTTCCGGTTCTCCGGCGTGGGCGAGCGCCAATAGTCCTGCCAGGGCTTCCAGCCGGCGCTCAGGCCATCGAGGTAGGCGTTGCCGTTCTGGCTGATGATCGCCGAGATGCGCTCCGGATGCGCCATCGCCACGCGGAAGCCGACGGGCGCGCCGTAGTCGAAGACATAAATTGCGAAGCGGCGCAGGCGCAGCGCCTCGATGAAGCCGTCGATGACGGCCGCGAGATTGTCGAACGTGTAGTCGAACTCGCCGCGCGGCGGTGCCTCGGTGTTGCCGAAGCCCGGCAGGTCCGGCGCGATGACGTGGTAGCGATCCGCCAGCAGAGGGAGAAGGTCGCGGAACATGTGGCTGGCGCTGGGGAATCCGTGCAGCAGCAGGATCACCGGCGCCCCCGGGATGCCAGCCTCGCGGTAGAACACCTCGACGTTGCCGACGGACTGGAACTTGTAGATCGCGGACATCTCGACTTCCTTCGATGAACGCCTCGCGGCAGGCGTGAAGCGGTGCGGTTGCCGGTCACTATGAATGTCGCGCGCCCTTGCTTCATCCTCCTCGTCGCCGACCTCGGACCCGTCCGAAGGGGCACTCTCGCCTGCCCCCGACAAAAAAAGGGGACGCTCGCGCTTCCCCTTCAAGACAAAGAGATGGATCTCTCGGTCAACCTTTTCCTTGGCTTCCTTCCGACGAGTGGAAGACGAGCACGGCGGGCTGATCCAGGTCGCCGTTGGCCATCGCCAGCACCACCGCGTGCGTACGATCGCGCGCGACCAGTTTCCGCGCGATGCTCTTGAGGTGGTTCTTGACCGTACCCTCCGAGATCGACAGCGCCGCTCCGATCTCGCGATTGGTCTGCCCGAGCGCAACCAGCGTGAGCACCTGGACTTCACGGCCGCTGAGTTCGCGCTCGAGATCGCTCTCGGAGCGCGATTGCCGGCTGTTGGTCATGCGCGCGAGCACGCTGGCCACAGCACGCAATCGTGCCCGGCGCGTTGCATCAGAAGCTGTAGATTCCACGCACGTAGTACGTCCGGCCGGTCGGATCGGCGAAGCGCGGGTCGTAGTTCGCCTGGAAAACCGTCGTCTGGTTCGAGAACGGCGGCTGGCGATCAGCCAGGTTGCGGATCCCCAGCGTCAGCGAATAGCCCTTGGCCGCGGCGTAGCTGCCGTAGACGTCGAAAGTCGCGTAGTCCGAGACGCGGTTCGTGTGCTGACCGACCACGCTCGTGCCGTCGCCGCCGTAGATCGGCGTCTTAGGGGTCTGGTCGAGGTAGCCCGACTTGTAATGGCCGGCGAGACCGAGCGTGAACGGCGCGAGGTTCCAGTTGGACTCCGCGTTGTGCTGCCAGCGGAACACCGGCTGGCCGTTGGTGAACAAGCCCACGTTCTGGTGGAACACGCCGCCGGCGATGTCCTGGTAGGCGTACTTGTGCACCCAGGTCGATTGCAGGCCGAGGTTCAGGTTGCCCGCGCCGCCGAACGACGCGCGGTAGCTGCTGATGATGTCCATGCCGTTCGTGATGACGCGGCCCTGGTTCTCGGTCGTGAGATCGACGTAGCCGCAATCCGTACCCGGGCACGCGGAGCCGTCGGTGGACAACAGGCCCTCCGCGTTGCGGTGGTAATACCTGGCGAAAGTGGTCGGGTCGTCGAAGACCGTCTGCGCCGCGAGCGCGCCGATGTGATTCTTGTACGTGACCGACCAGCCGTCGAACTCGACCGCCAGGTGGTCGATCGGCTCCAGCACCAGGCCGAGGGTCGCGTTCTGCGACTTCTCGGGGCGCAGGTGCAGGTTACCGCTCTGGAGCGCCTGGAACTGCTGGCCACAGACATTGCCTTGGTGATGGATGTCCACGCCGCCCGGGCAGTTGATCGGATCATCTTCCTCGGGCGTGTTGGTGTAGGCCGGCGCCGCGTTCACCTCGTAGAGCGACGGCGCGCGGAAGCCGGTCGACCAGGAGCCGCGCACGAGCACGCGCTTGGAAGGCTCGAAGCGGAAACTGGCCTTCGGATTGAACGTATTGCCGAAGTCGCTGTAGTCGTCGTAGCGGCCGGCGAACGTCAGGTCGAGGCTATGCAGCACGGGGACTTCGAGTTCCACGAAGCCCGCGTAGATGTCGCGCTGGCCCGAGTTGCGCGTGTTGGGGTCGACGCCCGTGCTGGCCTGCACCTGCTGCGCGAACGGTGTGTTGGCCGCCTGCGAGAAGCGCTCGTGGCGCGCCTCCAGCCCGACCGCGACCGCCGCGGGACGACCGGCGTGAAACCAGTCCACGAGGTCGTGGCTGGCATGGCCGTCGAACTGCTGCACCGTGCCCTGCGCCGACTGCAAGGTACCGGCATCGGCGGCGCTGTTGATCAGCGCGGCGCCGGCGGCATCCTGCGCGCCGAACGGATTGATGACGCCATCGAGCACGCCCTGCGAGATGATGTCGCCGTTGCTGTAGCCCGCGAGCTTCTCGACCACGCGGTTGTTGTTCAACGTGAGCGCGGTGTCGTAGTCCCAGCCGAGCAGGCTGCCTTCGAGGCCCAGACTCACACGGTATTGCGTGTTGTCGCTGATGTCCTCGCGCGAGCCGTTGGCCAGGTCGCGCCACTTGACGACGACGAAGCCGGGCAGCGCACCCGCGGCGGCCTGCGTCGCGTTGGGCTGGAAGTTCGGATCCAGCGGGATCGTCGGCGCGAAGTTGCCGTTGCCCGGGAAATACGGATTCGGCGAACCATCCGGCCGCAGTCGGTTCTGGTACAGGAGGCCGTAGGGCACCGGCGCGGTCACGCTGTTGGTGCGGTTGTGGCTGCCGAAGGCTTCCAGCGTCAGCGTGTGGTCGTCGCCGAGCTTGAGCGCGCCACGCAGCAGGCCCGAGACGCGCTCGGCCGCCGGCGTGTAGTTGACGAAGGCGGAGGTCACCTCGTTGCAGTCGGTCTTCGACGACGGATCCGGCGTCAGGCCCGGCGCGGTGCAGCCGGCCGCGGCGTCCGGATTGCCGTAGCCGTTCGCGCCGGTCTGCTGGTAGTTGGCCGGCGACGTCGTCGGCGACAGGCCGCCCGGCAGTCGCGCGTTCAGCGGGCGCTGGTCGTCGCCGATCGGGGCGGTCTTGCTGAAGTCGACGAAGCCGAAGACGTTCAGGCCGTCCTTCTGGACATCGCCCGCGCCGAAGCCGATGTTGGCCGAGTGCCCGGCGCCGCCCGGATGCTGGGGCGCGTCCAGGCCCAAGGCGATCTGGCCGCCCTTGTAGTCCTTGCGCGTGATGAAGTTGATGACACCGCCGATGGCGTCCGTGCCATACAGCGAGGACGCGCCGTCGCGTAGCACCTCGACCCGCTCGATCGCGCCGAACGGGATCATGTTGAGGTCAGGGGCGGAACTGTCGAAGGCGTTGTTCGCGATGCGACGTCCGTTCAGCAACACCAACGTCTTGTTCGCACCAATGCCGCGGACGTCGGCGAAGGACGCACCGCCGGAACTCGTTCCCACCACTTGCGCGGTGCCCACCGACATCTGCACCGCGCTCACGCTCTGCAGGATCTGCTCGACCGTCGTCACGCCCTGCTTCTTCAGGTCGTCCATCTTGACGATCGTCACGGGCTCCGACGTCTTGGCGTCGACACGCTTGATCGACGATCCGGTGATCTCGACGCGTTGCACCTGGTCCTGCGCGAACGCCGTGGAGGTGCTCGCGAACAGGCCGGCACCGATGGCCGCCATCAGTGCGGCGCAGAGAACAGTTTGCGGAGCCGCGGGAGAAATTCTCAAGGACAGTTTCGACATATCTAGGGTGGAGAGAAATGACGCCTATGGCCGGGCTTGCGGAATGAGTTGCTCCGCGTCGGGCCTCGATGGCTTCGGGAGTGATCGACGAGGAGTCGGGGCGACGCCTCAGCCGGCATGAAGCGGCTTTCGGTCGACATGGCGTCGCGAACAGCTCGCTCGGCACGTCGGACACGGCTCCGCTGACCGATGCTCCGTTCGAACCGGAACGCGTCGGACAGGGTCGTGGTCAGCAGGCGGGCAAGAACCCGCGATCGCCCCGGAGAGTCATCCCATGCAGTGCGGCTCCCGGCTCTTCGGCGAAGACGCCTGCAATGGACGATGCCCTCTCTTCAATCAGCGACTTCAGAAATCAAGTGTCTTCATGCTATCGATGGGCAACTTTGTCGTGAATGCCTCTTTAGGGACGTTCTGGATCTGCCGCGCGAGATGCAACGTGCCGGGCCATGCACCGATCTCGCGCAGCCAGACCGGTTCGGCAAGTCTAGGAAGCCGACCGCCGCGCGCAAAGATGCGCACGTCTCGAAAGCTTGTTCGATCGTCTGATCCAGCGACGCCTCGCGCTCTCGCGACGACGCGACTTGTCCGCAAGTCTCGTCTACCTGCTCGGTGCGCTCAAGCTGCAGCCAGTGGCGAACGCAATCCGTCCAGGTCGCTCTATCGTGAAGACATGCCGATACGAAACGAACTGACCCAGCACGCGGGCCGAGGCAGCCAGCATTGCCCGGAAGAGGCATGAGATCCCCCACCGCACAGAAGAGGCTCGCCATCGGAGCGGATGGAAACATCGACGTCGTCGTCGCTCGATGTCCGGCGACGCCCTACGTCCATCGCCTCTGCCTCGAAGGAATCAACATGCACTCACTGCTCCGCTTCAAATTCTTGCTGGCCCTCCTCTTCGGCATGGGCTTCGCGCATGCCACCGACGGCTTGCTGCCGCTGGATGCCGGCACCTACGTCGTCGCCAGCTACACGCCCTGCGAAGAGGCGCCGCTCGCCGGCGTCACGTCGTTCGACGGTGCGAGCTTCGTGGGCCCGCACGACAGCGACTGCCAGACCACCATCCTCGAGCAGCACGGCGCGGACTACCGCGTCTCGGTCCGTTGCAAGGCCCTCGGGGACGGCACGCCCACGGTCCCGAAACCCTTCGTTGAAGGCGTGCGCATCAAGACGCGCACGTCCTTCGTCCTCGCCCACGACGACGCGGAAATGGAATTCGCCCTTTGTCCGGCATTCCACTGAGTCGCGAGTCTCCCCCGAGGCCGCGCGCGCGTGGCCGACTTTCACCTCCAGGAGTTCACATGCCGGTCATCACCGTCCAGATGCTCAACGGCCGCACCGCGGCGCAGAAGAGCGACTTCATCCAGCAAGTCGCCGAAGTCGCCATGCGCACGCTCGACGTTCCCGAGCGGGCCATCACGATCGTCATGAACGAGGTCGACCCCGAGTCGTGGGGCGTCGGCAGCAAGACGATGGCGGCGCTGCGCTCCAAGCTGCCCGGCGCGCTGTCGATCTGAACCTGCAGGACTGAACGAGCCCGAAGTCCGCCCTTGCTCCGCGACATCGGGCCGACCCATCGAATCGGATATTCCATGACCTCTTCCCCCTTCAGCGACGCTGCCGCCTTCGACGCGAGCGTTCGCGCGAACCAGGCCCGCCTGGCTGCGAACATCCAGCCGCGCTACGACTACATCGTCTGCGGCGCAGGCTCGAGCGGCAGCGTCGTCGCCGCACGGCTTGCCGCCGATCCCCACGTGCAGGTGCTGCTGCTCGAAGCCGGGCCCAGCGACGACAGCCCGCTCATTCACGATCCCAACCTCTGGCCCGCCACGCTCGGCACCGAATTTGACTGGGCATTCCGGTGCACGCCGAACCCGCATCTCGGCGGGCGGGCGCTCGACTATTCGATGGGCAAGGTGCTCGGCGGCGGTTCGAGCATCAACGTGTCGACGTGGTCTCGCGGACACGCCGCGGACTGGAACCACTTCGCCGGCGCCGCGGACGACGCCGCCTGGCGCTACGAGGCGGTGCTCGAGCTGTTCAAGTCGCGCATCGAAGCCTATTCGGGCAACGACGACGGTCGCTATCGCGGCCGCCACGGCGCGGTCGCCGTGCAGGTCGCACGCGACCCGTCGCCCTTCGCGCAGCAGTTCCTGGCCGCGGCCCAGGCGAGCGGCCTGCCGCTGTTTGGCGACATGAACGGCGCGCTCATGGAGTCCGCCGGCGGCTGCGCGCTGGTCGACGAGACCGTGGTCGGCAGCGCACGTCGCTCCATCTTCCAGTCCTACGTCCGCCCGTTGATGGATCGTCCCAACCTGACGGTGCTGACCGGCGCCCTGGTGGAACGGATCCGCTTCGAGGGCAAGTCGGCGGTCGGCGTGGATTTCAGCCACGGCGGCGCGCGCCTGGGCGTGGACGCCAACGCCGAGGTCGTCGTCTCGATGGGCGCGATCAACACGCCGAAGCTGCTGATGCTGTCGGGCATCGGCGACGGCGATGAACTCGCCCGCTTCAACATCCCGCTGGTAAGCCACGTCCCCGGCGTCGGCAAGAACCTGAGCGACCACGTGATGTTCGGATGCGTGTGGGAGAACGGCGAGCACCGTCCGCCGCCGACGCCGCGTTCGCAGGTCGCGAGCTTCTGGCGCTCGCGGGCCGACCTGGACGCCCCCAACTTCTTCTCGTTCGCGATCCAGAGCCCGATCGTCACGCCGGAGAACGCCGCGGACTACGCGCCGCCCGCGGACGCCTGGTCGATGATCGTGGGCATGCGCCCGCAAAGCCGCGGTCGCGTGTCGCTCGCGAGCGATCGCGCGTCGGACGCCCCGAACATCGACGCCAACTATCTCGGCGACCCGCGCGACATGGACGACCTGATCACAGGCCTTGCGATGGCGCGGGCGATCGGGCACGCGAGTCCGCTGAAGGATTTCCGCGGCGCCGAGGTCGCGCCCGGCGCGCAGGACGAGGCACGCCTGCAGCGCTTCTTCCGCAACGGCCTCACGACCTTCTGGCACCAGTGCGGCACGGCCCGCATGGGCACCGACGACGGCGCGGTCGTCGACGGCGCGCTCCGGGTTCGGGGTGTCTCGCGGCTGCGCGTGGCGGACGCCTCGATCCTGCCGCGCCTGACCACCGGCAACACGATGGCGCCCTGCGTCGCGATCGGCGAACTCGCCAGCGAGTTCCTGCTGCGGCGCGGCCGCTGACGTTCTCGGCGACTCTCGAAGGAGGCCACATGGTGACGATGACATCCAGCGCCTGGCGCTCGCGCCCCGACGACGCCGGCGTCCTGCACGCAGGCCGCTTGCTGCGGCTGCGCACCGCGGCCTGGATGGCACTTCTCTTCACGGTGACAGCAGTCGCCTTCGTCGCATCGTTGCTGCTCACCAGCTGGCTGCCGGCGCTCGCGGGACACGACCGCGCCATCGCCCTGCTGCTGCCGGCCGCGATGGTGATCGGCTATGCCGTGCTCGTCCGTGTCGGCGAGCGTCGACCCGCGAGCGAGCTTCAATTGGCGCGCGCGCCCATCGAACTCGTCGTCGGAGCGGCCGTCGGGTTCGCCTTCATCTCGGGCACGTTGCTGATGCTCTGGGCACTGGGCGTCTATGAGGTACGGGCGGGGACATGGCGCGACGCGTGGCACTCCTTCGTCTTCAATGCCTATGTCTCGGCCGTGCTCGAGGAACTCGCCTTCCGGGCCGTTCTCCTGCGACTGCTTGCGCGCATGTTCGGCGCGCTGCAGGCATTGATCCTGTCCTCGGTGCTCTTCGGCTTGGCGCACGCCAGCCATGCATCACCCATCGCGATGGTGGAACTGATCATCAACGGCGGCGGCATCTTTGGCCTGCTCTATCTCGTGAGTGGACGGCTGTGGCTGTCGATCGGCGCCCATCTCGCCTACGATTTCACGGAGTGGTCCCTCATGGGCATCGGCAACAACGACGGCCTGCTCGCGTCGACGCCCGTCGCGAACGCACCGGCCTGGTTGAGCGGCGGCAGTTTTGGGCCCGACGGCTCGGTGCTGGCGGTCGTCGTCGGTGCGCTGCTGATGGGGGCCATCGCCGCGACGTATCGCCGGCTCATCGGATTGGCCGCCCGCGGCCTTCAACACGGAACTTCATGATTAACAAACACACGTCCTTCGCGCGCGCCCTGGCTTCGACCTCGGCGTTCCTGGTTCTGGCGGGGCTCTCGAAGCTCGCGCTGGCCAGCCCCGAGACCTACGTGCTCGACCCGCTGCACACGTATCCGAGCTTCGAGGCGGACCACTTCGGCGGCATCTCGATCTTCCGCGGAAAATTCAGGAAGAGCCACGGCACGGTGACGATTGACCGCGAGGCCCGGACCGGTTCGCTCGAGGCCACGATCGACCTCGCCTCCGTCGACAGCGGCCTCGAGAGCCTGGACGGCGACCTTCGGTCGGCCAACTTCTTCGAGGTGACCAAGTTCCCGACCGCCGTCTACAGCGGCACGCAGATGCGATTCGAGGGCGACGTGCCCGTCGAGGTCATCGGCACGCTGACGATGCACGGCGTGACGCGACCGCTCAACCTGAAGATCGAATCGTTCAAGTGCTTCCAGAGCCCGATGCTGAAAAGGCAGGTCTGCGGCACCGAGTCGACCGCAACCTTCGATCGCGGCGACTTCGGCATGAGCGCCGGCAAGGACTACGGCTTCCGCATGCAGACGGTGCTGCACATCCAGGCCGAAGGCGTCAAGCAATAGCGCGTGCGCCGCTTCACATCGACGTTCGACACGAACCGACTCCAACATGCAAGTCATCAAGCACCGCTGCTCCTTCCCTTGCCTGCTGCCGGTTGTCCTCTTGGCAGCGATGGCCGGCGCCCATGCCGATCCCCTGGCCCTGCGCGCGAAGATGGTGCCGCAGGAACAGATCAAGCTCGACTTCCAGGACGGCTCGGGCCACTTCGTCCTGATGGTGCGTCGCGAAGGCCAGGCCACCGCGCCGGGGCTGTTCGACGGCGCGCACGTCACCGAATTCGGTCGCCACGACATCGTGCCCGGCGTGGGCGGCGATCCGAGCGGCTACCTCGTCATCCGCCAGGGCAGCGATGACGTCGCCTACCTGAAGTGGACGGTGCGCTCGATCTACCTGCCAGGCCATGACGGGCGGCCCGAGCTGGTCGACAACGGCTTCTGGGAAGTCGTCTCGGGCACCGGACGCTTCAAGGATCTCAAAGGCACGGGCACGCTGCGCATCGAGTCCGCGGGGCCCGCCGATCGCCTCTTCATCCTCGACGGGACGCTTGTCCCCGCAACGCGCTGAACGCGCGCATTACGAAAGCAACGCATGACCGATTCGAACAAGGTCGTCCTCATCACCGGCGCATCGCAAGGCATTGGCGCCGCCCTCGTCCAGGCGTATCGGGCCCGAGGCTGCCTCGTTGTCGCCAGCTCGCGCTCGATCAAGCCCTCGGATGACGATGGCGTGCTGGCCGTCGCCGGCGACATCGGCGATCGCGACGACGCGGCTCGCATCGTCGCTCGAGGCATCGCGCGCTTCGGCCGCCTCGACACGCTCGTCAATGACGCGGGCATCTTCATGGCCAAGCCGTTCGACCGTTTCACGGCCGACGACTGCGACGCCATGATCGCCACCAACCTGCGCGGCTTCTTCAACATGACGCAGTTGTCAATCGTGGAGATGCTCGAGCGCGGTGGCGGCCACGTCGTCAGCGTGACCGCGAGCCTCGTCGCGAAGGCGGATTCCAACGTGCCGTCCGTGCTGACTTCGATGACCAAGGGCGGCATCGATGCGGCGACGCGTTCGCTCGCGATCGAGTACGCGAAACGAGGCATCCGCGTCAACGCCGTGGCCCCGGGCGTCATCCAGACGCCGATGCACACCCCCGAGGCGCATGCCGCGCTCGCTGGCCTGCACCCGATGGGTCGCATGGGCGAGGTCCGCGACATCGTCGATGCCGTGCTGTATCTGGACAACGCGCCATTCGTGACCGGTGAAACGCTGCGCGTCGATGGCGGCCAGAGCGCCGGCCATTGATCTGTCGACGCATCGAGAGTCCAGACGATGGCTAGCCTCGCGGCGCGAAGCTTGACGACCCGGCTCGGGATCGAGCTGCCGATCATCCAGGCGCCGATGGCCGGCGTCTCCTCGGCCGCGATGGCGGCAGCCGTGTCGAACGCGGGCGCCCTGGGCTCGATCGCCGTCGGCGTGCTCGATGCAGAGGCCGCGGCGCAGGAGATCGCGAAGGTGCGTGCGCTCACCGCGAGGCCGTTCAGCGTCAATGTGTTCTGTCACGAGCCCGCGCGGCGCGATGACGCGATCGAGGCGGCCTGGCTGGCACGTCTGCGTCCGATCTTCGAGCGCCTGGGCGGCGCGCCACCGGCGAGCCTGGCCGAGCTCTTCACCAGCTTCCACGCGAATGGGCCGCTGCTCGACGTCCTGGTGAGCGCGCGCGTACCCATCGTGAGCTTTCATTTCGGCGTGCCGCCCGGTGCGGCAGTCCGTGCCCTGCACGCTGCGGGCTGCGTGCTCATGGCAACGGCGACAAAGCTCGATGAGGCGCGCCGCCTCGCCGACGCGGGCGTCGACATCGTCATCGCCCAGGGCATCGAAGCCGGTGGCCACCGCGGCGTCTTCGATGCGAACGCATTCGACGAAGGCCTGGGCACACTGGAACTCACCCGGCTGCTCGCGACGCATCAGGGTCGGCCGATCGTCGCGGCCGGCGGCATCATGGACGGCTTGGACATCGCGATGGCGCTCCGGCACGGGGCCAGCGCCGTCCAGATGGGAACGGCGTTCCTCGCCACGGATGAGTCGACGGCCTCGCCGGCCCATCGCGCCGCGCTCGGCGACGCGCCCACCATCATGACGCGGGTCTTGTCCGGACGCCCCGCCCGCGCGCTCGCCAACGCGCTGACTCGCTTGGGGGAGGCAATCCCGGCGACAAGCATTCCCCCATTCCCGATGGTCTACGACGCGACACGCGCGCTGGATGCGCTCGCGCGCACGAGTCGGAACACGCACTTCGGAGCGCATTGGGCTGGGTGTGGAGCGGCGCGCACGCGCGCGATGCCGGCAGGCGCACTCGTCGCCATGCTGGCGCGCGAACTGGCCGACGCGACCCGGCCTTAGTGGTGGACGTCGATGACGACCTTCCCGCGCGAGCTGCCGTCCTGAAGCGCGGCATGGGCACGGGCCGCCGAGGCAAGATCGAACTTGCGGGGATCGACCATCGGCACCAGCTTGCCGGCTTCGGTCATGCCAGCGGCAAGCTCCAGGATCCGCCCGTGGTGTGCGCGACCCCGACCCGTCAGCAGCGGCAGGAGCGTGAACACGCCCGAGTAGGTGGCCGCCCGGAACGACAGCGGCGCGAGCTTGTGGGTTCCCCAGCCGAGGCAGCTCACGACGTGGCCCTCGTAGGCGCGCGCCGCGGCGAACGAAGCGTCGAGCACCGGTCCGCCCACGGTGTCGTAGATGACGTCGAACCCCTCGCCGCCAGTGTAGCGGTCGACGTACTCCTCGACGCTCGTCGACGTGTAGTCGATCGGCGTGGCGCCATAGGACTGCACGATGGGGAACTGCGCGGGCGCTGCCGTGGTGAAGACCTCGGCACCGAGCGCTCGCGCGATCTGGACGGCCACATGGCCGACGCCACCCGCGCCGCCGTGGATCAGCACGCGATGATCCGCCTTCGTCTTGGCCCGGTCGACCAGGCCTTCCCAAGCCGTGATCACCACGAGCGGCAGCGCGGCCGCCTCGCGCATCGACAGGTTGCGCGGCTTGAGCGCGAGGAGATCGGCATCGACCGCGGCGAACTGCGCCATCGAGCCCTGCACGCCGCCGATGCCGCCCGCCATGCCATAGACCTGGTCGCCGACATTGAACCGGCTCACGTCGGGCCCGATCGCCTCGACGACGCCGGCTAAGTCGAGACCGAGGACGGCTGGGAATGGATGGCGCGCGTGCGCCGCCGCACCTGCGCGAATCTTCGTGTCGAGAGGATTCACGCCGCTGGCGTGGATGCGCACGAGCACCTCGCCGACCCCGGGGCGCGGCCGTGGAAGACGGACCTCCTGGAACAGGCCGTCGGCTTCCTTCACCATCCATGCGCTGAACGAGTCTTCGTGGGTCATCCTGAGCTCCTTGCGTGTTGCCACGATTCTGTCGGCCGCGCCGCGCTGGCGCCTGCCTCTCCGGAGACAGGCGCCATTGCCTCCTTGGAGCCCTGCGGACAAGCCCGGGGGTCGCGTCGAATGTCCCTAAAGAGGCATTCACAGCCGGCAATGCAGCAGATATGGTGCTTTCGTCGACCTTTCGCACCAGATGCCTTGCCGGGCGACATCGGCGTCTCCCGCAGGTCTCTGCATACACACACACGCTCAGGAAAATGTTGATGAATGGAACTCATTGCGCCGCCGCGGTCGCGCTGCTGCTCGCGCTGGCCGGCTGCGCCGATGCACCCGGCGACCCCCAGCCCACGCAGGGTCAGGTCGTCGCCACCTCCGCCGACGCGGGCCAGAAGAAGATCTGTCACCGGGAAGCACCAGCGGGCTCGAACATTCTGCAGACCGTCTGCAGGACGGCCGAAGACCAGGCTCGCAATCAGCGGGACGTCGGGGAGGCCAACAGACAGATCAGCCGCGAGTCGGCGGTTCAGGTTGAACAGCGCGTCTTTTCAGGGCATTGATCCGGACGTCGATGGCCGAGGTACGAGTCTTGGGCTCGACAGAGTCCGGACAAGCATCCACCAATTGCATGGCCGACCTCTGTTGACATGCTCGCCCACAACGAGGGCAAGCATTCTGCGCGCGTAGGCGAGTTCTCAGGCGACCCGTCAGGCCAGCGCCCGAACAAGCGTCGATGCCGATGCGCCGAGCTCCCGTCTCCGTCTGCAGCCTTGTCTCGTGGAAGGCCGACCGGCAAGGCTCGCGCAGTTGCCTGGCATCGCCGCGCCCTCACGGGGCTTGGCGGGTGATGTCCCAGGACGTGGTGTAAGTCTTTGAGTGAGGGGTGCCCTGTAGGGGGTGGCCACCGTGAATGACCCGGATATGGTTGAGGTGCGACCCAC
>FSTR01000358.1_pt1 | contig 19463 bp, 19 predicted proteins | sample 1637161 | NCBI WGS metagenome assembly FSTR01 (sample SAMEA3914819, study PRJEB12502) | metagenome | biome: forest; material: soil | place: Canada | collected 2010-06-26 | depth 0.3 m
CCCCGTCCAGGGCGTCGTTGCCGCCCAGGCCGGAAATCTTGTCCTGACCCGACGAGCCGTCGATGACGTCGTTGAAGTCCTTCTCCGCCACGCCGCCGGTCAAGGTCCCGTCGGTGGTCCAGCTCGTGGCGCTCCACTTGTAAGTGTTGTACCTGGGGTTGCTCGGCGGGATCTCCTGGTCGACCTCGATGCCGATGATCTGGGCACGCTGGTCGCCGATGTACGTGCGCACCTGGTCGCCCGCATCCTTGAGGGCGATGGTCCATGCGTTCGTCGTCGCGCTGTCGCCCTCCTTGGGCTGGTAGGTCGCGGAGATCTGCGTGCTGCCGTCCTCATCGACCTCGCCGACCTGCTTCAGGCCGAAGCTGACCTGCGTCTGGCCGGCCACCAGCTTGATGACCGCGCCGGAGACGGGCACCACGTCGTCGCCAAGAATCGCCTGGAATTTGTCCGCCAGGTCGGCCATCGAGAGCGTGAGGGTGTCGCCGTCGTTGGCCGGCGCATCGAGATACAACGTGAAGAAGCCCGATCCGCCTTCCGCGATGGCCGTGCTTCCAGTCAGCGTCGTGGGGTCGAAGTCGGTCGTGGCGAACGGCGTGGCGCCGCTGCCTTCCTTGAGCGCCGCCTTCGCGGGGGCCGTCAGCTTGATGCCCAGGGTGTTCTTGGAGACGTCGAAGTTGCGGATCGTGATGGTGCCGCCGAGCATGGTCCCGGAAATCAGCAGCACCTTCGACGACGTGTCCAGCGTGTAGACCAGGTTGCCGTTGTCGATCGACCAGGTCTGCTTGATGGCGTCGAGCGAGTGCGAGGCGACGGCGCCCGTCAGGGTCGTTCCGTTCACGACGATCTTGCCGCTGCCGTCGGAATCCGACACGGTGTCCTGGCCGTCGCCGGTGGTGTACTCGTAGGTGTCGAAGCCCGCCCCGCCGAACAGCACGTCGTCGTCCTTCCCACCGATCAGCCGATCGCCCGCGTCCGTGCCGGTGATCCGGTCGGCTCCGGTGCCGCCGATGTAGGTGATGCCGTTCTTGACGTATTGGCTCAGGCGCTGGTTGAGAGAGGCTGGCTTCGCGATGTCGGCGTTCTTGGCGACGGTTCCGGTGATGATGTCGTCGCCGAGCGTCCCGTAGATGATGGGACGACCGCCATCGAGGAATTGATCCGCGCCTGAAGTCCAGATCTTGTCGACCTCGGCCTGGGAGGATTCATTCAGCTTGAGGAGGTTGAACAAGCTGTGGTGGGCGCTGTAGTTCGACTTGTCGTTCTTGAAGTCGTCTTGCGTGTAGTTGGTCACGACCGGCAACGAGTTCTTGCTTTCCGGCGTGAACACGAAGTCGACCTTCCGGCCGATGTCCGATGGGTCGACCACCGCACGCAGCTTCGGATTGGCATACCCCGCAAGTCCGTCGCTCGAACTCCAGTCGAAATTGTCATCGGAGGGGCGGATCTGCATGTTCTCGATATGCCGGGTTCCATCCGCCTCGATGACGAAACGGATACCGGTATTGGGCGAGATCTGGAAGCCCGACGAGTTCCAGACATAGGAGCGCTGAGCCAGGTCAGCGGTGTCGTCCGCGAACTCCGGCTGCTGGTAGGACATGACGAAGCCGACCAGGTTGCCGGCAGGTGTCGTCTGCGGATACAGCGCCTTGATGTCGTCGAACAGAAAGACCTGGCGCTCGCCTTTTTTCTTCTGTACGAACCTCGTCGACCCGCTCATGAAATCGTTCACGATCTTGAACTGGGAGGCGCTGGCGAACCGTCCCGGTCCGGTCGCCATGAACGAGACCGCGTCGATGAACACGCGAGTCTGCGACGGACCTTTCGGCAGATCCGGCTTGCGCAGCCGATCTGCCGACGCGAGATCGTCCGGCTTGGTCGGACGACCGTAGAGGAACAGGTTCGAGACCGTCGCGGAATCGAGTTGGCTCCAGTTCAAATTGAAATCGGTCATCCTTTGCTCTCCCTGTTTGTTCGTGATGTCAGTTGTCGGGCGCCAAGTTGCCGTAGGTCGCGCCAGGCTCCCCGCAAGCCCAGACGTCGGCCACGACTTCGTAGCGCGAATACCGAATGCCCGAATGCACTTCGGGCGGAACGTGGACCAGGACGCCGACGGCCTGCCGGCGTCCGAAGAAGATCCGGTCGAACCAGTTCTGCGGTGAGTAGACGGACTCACGGTAAACGGAGCAGCAATCCGGGTATCGCGCCATGAAGTCCTGGGCCGAGGACGCCCCGCTGCGTCCGATCGTGGACAGATTGCTGTTCAGCGCATGCAGGATCAGTTCGCGATCCGATAGCACTCGGCCTTGGTCTGCGCAGTACCCGACGTAGTTGCGCTGACCTTTGAAGAGCGCGATCGCCAGGAGCACGCAAGCGATGCCCGCGATGACGACCACCGCGCGCCGGCGTGAACGAACAGGCAGGGTCGGCGCGCTCATGCCGTTGTCCAGTCGCTCTTGGAAGTCAGGCCGGCGCGGGCTCCGAAGCCCCGGCCCGCAAGCCGGCCAGCGCCGGCGGGCCGACCGGCGGCGAACGACTTGTCCGACTGAATTGCTGGCTCGGCCGGCCGATTCGCGGCTTGCCCACCGTTCGAATGCGAAAGCGACATCGCGAGCTTCCGCTCCTCATCGCGCGCAGCACCACGGAAGGCCGCGGTCACGGCCCCTGCGAACTCGATCATGCTTGCTCCCCCCGTCCTGACTGGACGTTGCCTTCCCTGAGCTGAACTATAGCCATCGACTACCTGAAGTTCAACGAGGAGGACGCCAAATGATCGAAGTCTCTTTGCATCCGACCGTGATACGTGGTCCCGTATAACGGCCCAGGCGGCCCAGGCGGCCCAGGCGGCCCAGGCGGCCGCGGCGACCGCGCGCCGCTTGCCTCCAAAGGTCGGAAAGCCCTGAACGGGCGGCAAACGCTGTCCTCTTTATGACAACTGCATGTCACGGATCGCAAAACCAAGGCTTTGGAAAGCGGAAGTCGCAAGGTGCGGAGCTGACGCCGCAACGCTCTCGTCGTTGTCAGCGAGCTGCGGCCTGCGCCAGTTCCGAAAGTCCGAGCCGGCCCGCATCCGCGCTCAGCTTCAGACGCGCCACCCGCCACTCGGAAACGCACTTCGCGCGCTCGAGTTGCGCATCGCCCAGCGCGGATTCGGCCGTCAGCAACTCCAGCACGTCGCCCGCCCCCATGTCGTAGCGGCGTCGCGCCGACGCCACCGCATCCGTCGCGGCCGTGAGCCAGTCGGAGGTGGACGCCAGGTTCCCGAGCGCGGCGACCGCGTCGGCGTGATCCCTCACCACGGTCGTCAGCGTCTGCAGGCGCACGTCCTGCAACTGCGCCCGGCCCTGTTCCACTTCCGCCTGCGCCCGGCGAACCTGGTAGGTCCTGGAGAAGCCATCGAACAGAGGAATGGTCAACGTCAAGCCGATGGTCGTCGTGGCGCTGCGCGTCGGCTGCAGTCCCTGGTTTGGATAGCCGTTCTGGTAATAATTGCTGGTGAAATCGAGCGACGGCATGCCTTGCGCACGCACGGCCTCCACGTTCGCCTCCGCGGAGTGCAGTTGCGCCTTCGCCGCCAGGATCGCCGGATGGGAAGCCGCCGCCTTGGTCAGCCAGTCCTGCAGATCGGCGACCGTCAGCTCGTTCGGCGCCTCGCCCTCCTGCGCCAGCTGCAGCGGCAGCTCGGGGTTCAGGCCGGCCGCGTACATCAGCACGGACAAGGCCTTGCGGTAGTCGCCCGTCGCGCGCTGCTCCGCCAACCTGGCCTTGGCCAAGGCGGCTTTCGCCTGCAAGGTGTCGCCCACGGGCGACGCGCCGCTATGCTCGCGCCGCTGGGTGGCTTCGAACGTCAGCTGCGCCAGGCGCGTCGCGTCGTGCCGCACCTGCGCGCCGGCACGCGCGGTCAGGGCGTCGAAGTAGGCCTGCACGACACCGCTGAGCGCCCTCTGCAGCGCCGCGTCGTGAGAGGCCAGCGCCGCCTGCAACGTCCGGGCAGCGGCCTCGTCGCCGGCCGACCGGGCGCCGAAGTCCATCAGGCGCCAGGTCAGGCTCGCGTACACGGTGTGGCCGGAGTCCTTGGTGTTGGCCTGTGGAAAGCCGGGGGAGTCCGTCCGCGTGGTCTGCTGGGTCACGGTCGCGTTGGCGGTCGGCAGCCAGGCGGATCGCGCTTCCCCGACACCGGCCGCACCGACCTTGACGGCCGCCCACGCGGCCTGGATCTGGGGGTTGGCGCACAGCGTCAGGTCGACGACCTCGATCAGCGTCAGCGGGTGCGAGACATCGACGGACGCCGGGCAGGCGATCGGAACGGCATCCCGTGGAAGACTGGCCCCGGCATCGAGTACACGGGGCCTTGACCGGAGCGGATCGACCAACAGGTACGGGAACTCGGGCGAGCGTACGTCCGGCGCGACGGCATGGTTGCTCGCCAGCGCCGCCGGCGGCAATTCGTCGACCGCCGCGGCGCGACCCTCGCTCAGCGCGCGGCCGGGCAAACCAAGCAAGAAGCCGACGCACAGCGAGCCGGCGACAAGAGGCCTAGCGCTCATGAAGGCTCTCCTTGGCGTGCTCGATCAAGGGCGACAAGACGTATTCGATGACGCGCCGATCGCCAGTGCGGATGTCGACGGTGGCGGTCATGCCGGGTGTCAGGGGCATCTGCCTGCCCTCGACCATCAGCGTCGGACGATCCAGCGCGATGGTCACGGCGTACTGCCAGTTCTTCTTGTCGTCCTGGATCGCGTCGCGGGAAACGCGCACGACGTGGCCGGGGACGGTACCGTATTTGGTGTACGAGAACGTCTCGATCTTGACCTCCGCCGGCTGCCCTTCGACGACGAAGCCGATGTCCTTGTTCCCGAGCATCGTCTCCACCTCGACGGGGCCACCCGCCGGAACGATTTCCATCAACGGCTGGGCCGCCGGTACCGCGGCGCCGATGGTATGGATGGCCAGTTGCTGCACCGTCCCGTCGACCGGAGACTTGAGCACCAGCAGCTCGCCATGGACCTCGGCGCGTCGGGCGTCCTGAGACGCGTCGCCCAGGACGCGCTGGGCGTCGTAGAGCGTCTCCTGGGTCGATTTGCGGGTGTCCGCCTTGAGCGCGGCCTTTTCCGCGTAGGCATCCCGCAACTGGCCCTCCAGGTCAATGCGCGCCTGCTCCTTCTCGCTCCATGCATGCTGGGACACGTCATGCTGCTCCGCCAGTGCTTGGTAGTCGTTGGCGCGTTGCGCCGCCAGCGGCAAGGCGTTGGCGAAGCGGGCGCTCTCCTCGTCCAACTTGCTGTTCTTGGCCAAGTAGTTCCGCCATTGGCCGTCCAACTGATGCTGCGCATCTTGAAAGCGCTTGACAGGGATGCCGGGCAAATCCCCCAGGCGAGGAGTCGCGCCCGTTTCCAGCGCCGTCAGGAACGCCCGCGACCGCGCCTCCTGCAATTGCGCCATCTGCTGGTCGCCCACCGCCTTGTCGTGATCGCTTTCACTGGTGCGCCGGTCGAACTCCAGCAACGGGTCACCCGCCTTGACGACCTGGCCGTCGACCACATGCAGCGAACGCACGACGCCGACCTCGCTCGACGTGATCGTCTTCGTCCGGCCGGAAGAGACAATGCGGCCCTGGGCGTCGACCACGATGTCGATCCGCCCGAAGATGGACCAGGCGAGCGCCGCCATCACCATGATCATGAGGATCCGCGCGACCCAACGACCCATGGGAGACACCGGCGCCGCCTGCAGCGCCAGCGCCGCCGGCAGGAAGTCGGCCTCGTCAGGACTCAGCTTGGGCATGGCGAGCTGTCCGCGCTCGGCCCACGCATGGGCGAACACGCGCCGGTAGCGGGCGGACAGCTCCGCCCAGGCGGCGAGTCGATGCCTGAGACTCATGCGCGACCCTCCACGTGACCCTGCTGGAGCGCATGAAGGTGGCTGTAGATGCCCTGCCGATTGCGCAGCAGTTCGTCGTGGCTGCCGACCTCGCTGATCTGGCCACGCTCAATCACGACGATGCGATTCGCTCCCCGCACGGCCGACAGGCGGTGCGCGATGATCAACACCGTGCGTCCGTGGCAGATGCTGCGCATGTTGTCGTGGATGATCTTCTCGGACTCGTAGTCGAGTGCGCTGGTGGCCTCATCGAAGATGAGGATGCGCGGGTTGCCGACCAGCGCCCGAGCGATGGCCACGCGCTGGCGCTGCCCGCCGGACAGGCCGGTGCCGTGCTCGCCGACCAGCGTGTCGTATCCCTGCGGCAGTTCGCAGATGAACTCGTGCGCGCCGGCCAGCTTGGCGGCCGCGATGACGGCCTCGATGGACAGCGAGGGGTCGACCAGCGCGATGTTGTCGCGGATGGAGCGGTTGAACAGGAAGTTTTCCTGCAGCACGACCCCGATCTGCTGGCGCAGCGACGTCGTGTCAATGATGGCGATGTCCTGGCCGTCGACCAGCACCCGCCCGCGTTCGGGCACGAACAGGCGTTGCACCAGCCGCGTCAGCGTGCTCTTACCGGAGCCGGAACGGCCGACGATGCCGATGACCTCGCCGGGCGCGATCTTCAGCGACACGCCGCGGATGACCTCGGGCGCCTCCGGGCCGTAGCGGAACGCCACCTGGTCGAACTCGATCGCGCCCGCCAGGCGCGGCAGGCGCGTCTTCTGCCCCGACACCTCCGCGCGCGCATTGAGAATGTCGCCCAGGCGGCTCATGGAGATGCCGACCTGCTGGAAATCGTTCCACAGCTGCGCCATGCGCAGGATAGGCGAAGAAACCTGGCTGGAGAGCATGTTGAAGGCCACCAGCTCGCCTACGGTCATCTTGTCGTCGATGACCAGCGATGCGCCAAACCACATGATGGCCGCTGTCACGAGCTTGCTCACGAAGGTGACGCAGCCGCTCGCGACCGTGGCGGCGTTGGTCGTCGCCAGGCCGGCCGCGACGTAGCTGGCGAGCTGCTGGTCCCATTTCTGGGTCCAGCGCGGTTCCACGGCCAGCGCCTTGACGGTGTCGATGCCGCTCAAGGTCTCCACCAGGAAGGACTGGTTCTCCGAACCCCGGCTGAACTTGTCGTTCAGGCGTGCGCGAATGATGGGCGTGAAGACGAGCGAGATGAGCACGTACAGCGGAATCGAAAGGACGACGATCAAGGTCAGCAGGCCGCTGTACCAGAACATCACGGCGAGGAAGACGCCCGAGAACGCCAGATCCATCACCAGCGTCATCGCGTTGCCGGTGAGGAACGACCGAATGTTTTCCAACTCGCGAATGCGCGCGACGGAGTCGCCGACCCGGCGTGCCTGGAAATAGGCCAGCGGCAGGTTGAGCAGATGGCGGAACAGCCTCGCCCCGAGCTCGACGTCGATCTTGCTGCTCATGTGCGCGAATACCCAGGTGCGTATGCCAGTTAGCAAGGCGTCGAAGACGTTGGCCGTGACCAATCCTATAGCGATGACGTTCAGCGTCTTCATCGCGTGGTTGACCAGCACCTTGTCCATCACCACCTGGAAGAACAAGGGCGTGATCAGGCCGATGATCTGCAGGACCAACGAAATCATCAAGATCTCGCCGAGCAGGCGGCGGTACTTGACGATCGCCGGGATGAACCAGCTGAAGTCGAACTTCGCGAGATTGCCGCTGAAGTTCGCCTTGCTCGTCAGCAGTACGAACTCGCCACTCCAGGCGGCTAGAAAGGCCTGTCGCGTCAGCACCGCCGGGGGTTCGCCGGGACGCTGGATGAGAATCCTTGGATTGTCCGGATTGCTCTCGTCGTAGCGCGCCGCTATGAATGCGCGGTCATCCGTATCGAACGCGATGGCCGGGAGAGGCGCCTTCCCGAGTCGCTCCGGCGGCTGGCGAACCAGCTTGGCAGTGAGCCCAAGCTTCTTGCTGGCGATCAAGACAGCGGACGTATCGAAGGCAGTCGCACCGAACTCGTGGCGCAGTTGGAGCTCGTCGGCGGCAATACCGTGGTACGCCGCCATCATCAGAAGAGCCTGCAGCTTGGTATCGACCGGCTGGTGACTGGTAGTGGCATCCGTTGCACCGGAATTCATAAGGATCATTTTCTATTCGGTCGCAGCCCGCCGCGTGACGCAATGGCTAGGTCGCCGAGCTGAGTGCACGTGACGGCGTTCAAATTGATTGTGGAGGCAACGTCCTCAGGCAGACGCGGAGCACAACCGGCTCAGGCACCTCGCGAACCAGAGATCGTTGACGCCAGCTTGCAATCGACCAACGATCACCGCGGCGTCAACGGGGCGCCCGCCGACTCGCGATATCTGCGCCCGTGGACGGCGCTCATCCTGTACGCACCACTACGGGCTGGATACCCGCAGGGGCGTCACGTTCTTGACACGTTCGAGATCTCGAACATCGTGCTCCCTTCCCGCATCACGCGGTCCTCCCGTTGAGCCCGCCTTTCAGAGTGCGGCGGGTTGTTTTCTTGGGTGTGACTGTACCGAAGTCTCACGTTGTGAACCAGCGTTGACAACGTTGACGCCACGATCCAGCCCAAAACCTCGCTCGAAACGCCGATAGCCGTCGCGCGGCTACGCGGCACGTCTTGCCAAGCGTTGCAGGGTAGGCGACCGCACTCGCCGCTGCGGCCGGCAGCTATCGTTTCGGCTTGTTCTACACCTGCCTGCGCGTCGAGCCGACGCGGCGAACCGCGATGCCCTGAGGGCAGGTGTTGGACAAACCTAAACGGGTGATGTCCCGAGTCGCGGTGTAAAGTCGCTTACCCAGAAAGGCTGAGATTCTCATGCTCAGCCTGCCACTGCAGGTAGCCGAGTCGGTGCAGTATTGCTGAGGCTTTGCAGTCCTTCCAGTGTCATGTTGCGCCGTTTCAGCGACCACTCGTCGTTGTGCTCAAGCATCATTGCGCCCATCAGCCGAATGATGGACGCGTCTTGACGTCGGGCAGGCCACGGCGGTTGAGGCTGCGCAGGAACTCTGTCCAGAAGGGCTCTGCTTCGCTGGCGCCCACCTTGACGCCCAGCACCTCGCTCTGGCCCTCGGTGTTGACCCCGACCGCCACAGTTACGGCCACGCATCACGATGCGTCCGGCCTCGCGCGTCTTGACGTAGGTCGCGTCGATCCAGAGGTACGGCCAGTCGCCCTCGATCGTGCGATTGAGGAAGGCGTCGACCTGCTCGTCGAGCTCGCCGTACAGTCTTGAGACTTGGCTCTTGGAGACGCCGCTCATGCCGAGCGCCTTGACCAGGTCGTCCTCGGAGCGGGTGAGATGCACTTGATGTAGGCCTCCTGGATCACGGCCGTCAGCGCCATCTCGGCCGTCCGACGAGGCTCCAGGAACACCGCGAAGTAGCTGCTCTGGCGTAGCTTGGGGATCTTGAGTTCGACGGTGCCGGCCAGGGTCTCCCAGGTGCGGTCGCGCCAGCCGTTGCGGCGGTTGGTACGCTCGGCGCTCTTCTCGTCGTAGCCGGCGCCGCACCGCCCCTCGACGTCGGTCTCCATGAGCCGTTGGGCCCATGAACTGCACCATTTGGCGCAGCATGTCGACGTCGGCTACCTTCTCGGCGAGCTCGGCCAATGAGATAGTCGAGGTGGTGGTCATCGTGTTGGTCTCCAGACAAAGTTGGTGGGTCGCACCTCAACCTTATCCGGGCTCTCGATGGCCACCCTTGTTTCAGGGCGCCTCGGTCCGAAGACTTACACCATCCTCTGGGACACCACCCCTGATCGTTCTGCGACATGCAGCGCGCCTGCGGGCGGTCGTTCGAGCGCTGCCCAGGCGGCGGTGCGTTCAAATCGTTTGAACGAGGCCGCTGCCGAGCACTTTGCGGCACTCCGTGCAGCTGGGTTACCGAATCGCTTCACAGAGTTGACATCGCAGTCGTCCGCTCTCGAATCGCGATTCCACCTCGGGTGTCGCAACAGCGGACGTTGCGGGCCGGTTTGGTCAGGACTGCACCCGCTGCCGAGCCGTCTTCTCGTCGCTGATCGGGAGTGACGGAAAGTTCGAGGCCGAAGGACCACTACTCGACAGTCCGAGCGTCCGGTTTTGGGCGGTGAGTTCGATGACGCGAACTTCGCCTATGGGTCGACACCTGCCTATCGCCCAGCCGCGAAGCAGTCGTTCGAGCAGCGTGCAAGGCCGAACGGCATTCAACCGCGTCATGCAGCCGTCGAAGTCCCATATGAGAGGCTGCCAGCGTTGGAGAACCGTCGGTCAGTCGGCGCGCTTCATCACCGGCTTGAACATCGTCGACCGGCCATCAGGCGTCTGCGCCTCGCCCCACGCCTCGTGGGCGCTCGCGCCCTGGCGCGTCCAGCGGGCGCGATAGACAAAGGTCTTGCCGTCGGAGACGTACCGTGCGTCGGCTTTCGAGACCAGCGACAAAGCCTCGCCGCACCGTCGCCATCGACGACGACGCTATCCTGCACGGATGAGACACGCCGGCGCCACCACCCTCCAGGCCCTCGAATCGCTGCTTGCGCGGTTGCGGGCGCTGCCGGGCCTGGTCGAACGCACGCCGGGCTGCTTCTACAAGGACAAGGGTTCGAGCGCTTTCCTGCATTTCCACGAGGATGTGTCGGGCACGCATGCGGACGTGAAGCTGTCCGCGGACGGATTCACGCGCGTGCGGGCCGAGACCGCCCAGGAGCGAGACGCGCTGGTCGCGCTGGTGGCCAAGGCACTGGAGACTGCGCGTCGATGACGGGGGCGTTCGACGACGACGGCTTCGCCGTGCTGCCGGCGCTGCTGTCGGACGCGGAGCTGGCCCGTATCGCCGTGGAGATGGCGAGGCGATCCGAGGTCGGCTCGCGCGACCTGCTGGAAGAGCCGTGGTGCGCGGCCCTGGCCGGTCGGCTGCAGAACGACGCCCGCTTGGCCGATGTGCTCCCGCGCACGCACGTCGCGGTGCAGTGCACGTCGTTCGAGAAGTCCGTGGAGCGCAACTGGCTCGTTGCGGTGCACCAGGACTTGGCGATTCCGGTGGCGGTGCGCGTCGAGCATCCCGCATTGACCGGCTGGTCGAACAAGGCGGGCACGTGGTTCGTGCAGCCGCCCGCCGAGCTGCTGGCGCAATTGGTCGCCGTGCGGCTGCACATCGACGACTGCGGCGTCGACGACGGTCCGTTGAACGTCGTTGCGGGCAGCCATCGCCACGGACGGTTCGACGACGCGCGAGCGATCGCGCTGCGCGATGCCTGCGGCACCGTGGCCTGCCCCGTGCCACGTGGCGGCGCCATGCTGATGCGGCCGTTGTTGCTGCACGCTTCGTCGAAAGCGATGGGCGCAAGCCGGCGACGCGTCCTGCACTTCCTGTTCGGCCCGCGGCAACTGCCGCTGGGGCTCGCATGGGCCCACGCGCCCGTGCGCTAGCTAGCGCGTCACGCGACCCCGTGCGCGCCCAGCAGCGCGCGCAGGCGCCGCAGTTCCGACTGCAGGTCCAGGATCAGCGCCGCGGTGTCGAGATTCGCGCCGAAGTCGCGCTCCAGGCGGCGGGCGGCGAGGGCGCGTTGCAGGTCGGCGCTGCGGAAGTGCCAGCGCTCCGGCGGCTCGCTGGGCGCGTCGACGTGGAGGATTTCGACCTCCACGAGGCGCAGCACCCATTGGTCTTCTGCGCCGACGGCGCGGGCGAGCTCGCGCACGGTCAGTGGCGACGATTCGATGAGGGTCGTGGCAGCTGCGCGCATGTCAGGCTCCCAGGTGCTGGCGCGGATTGAACGGCGCGGCCTTCGCGAGCTGTTCGTAGGCGGCGCGGGCGGCGTCGGTGTCGGCCGGCGGCAGCGCGATCTCGAGCAGGAGGTACAGGTGCCCCGGCGTCTTGCCGGGCAGCCCGCGCTCCTTCAGCCGCAGCTTCATGCCGTTGCGCGCGCCCTTGGGCACGGTCACGTCGACGTGGCCGCCGTTGGGGGTGGGCACCGTCACCTGCGCACCGAGCGCGGCCTCGGTGGGCGTGACGGGCAGCGTCATGTAGAGGTCGTGGCCCTCGATGCGGTACAGCCTGTGCGGCGCGATGCGCACTTCCAGGTAGAGGTCGCCCGCGGACTCGCCGCCGTGGCCCGGCAGGCCCTGGCCGGCGAGGCGGATGTACTGGCCGGGGCGCACGCCGGCGGGGATCTTCACGTGCAGCGTGCGCTCGACCAGCCGCGGCCGGCCCTGGTCGTCGATCTCCTGCGCGCGCAGCGCGATCTGGCGCTCCGCGCCGTGCAGCGCGTCCTCCAGGGATATCTCGATCGCGGCGTGGTGATCCTCGCCCTTCTCGCGGTACGGCGCGCGTTGTCCGCCCATGCCGCCACCCATGCCGCCGCGGCCGCCGAAGATCGACGAGAAGAACTCCGAGAAGTCGGCGTGGTCGGCCGGGCCCTGGGCGGGGCCGCGCTTGAACTCGAAGCCCTGGTCCCAGCCGGGCGGCGGCTGGCGGAAGCCGCCGTCGGGGCTGCCGCCGCGCGCGACGTGGTCGGCGAGCTGGTCGTAGGCGGCGCGCTTGTCCTTGTCCTGGAGAACGTCGCGCGCCTCGTTGATCTCGCGCATCTTCGCGTCGGCGTCGGTTTCCTTGCTGACGTCGGGGTGGTACTTGCGGGCCAGCTTGCGGTAGGCCTTGCGGATGTCGTCGTCGCTGGCGTCGCGGGCGACGCCGAGTGCGCTGTAGTAGTCCTTGAAGTCCATGGTCGTCCGGGGTTGAGTGCTCAGCGTACCTTCTTTGCGAGGCGTTTTGCGTTGGCTGTGGTCTTCTGGTGCAACGGCGCCAGCGCGCGGTGGGCCAGGCGCGCGGTGGCCGTCGACGCGGCGCCGTGTCGCGTCGTCGACGCGCCGCGCATCAAGGTGTCGGCGAGCTTGCGCTGGCGCGCCATCGTCTGCGCAAGCGTGCGGCTCGCGGCCAGTTGCGCCGACGCGTTGAACAGGCCCATGCTCGTGCGAAATGCCTGGTCCGCCATGCCGGCCACCAGCGGCAGCGCGCCGGTGGCGAGCGCCTGGCCGGCGCGCGAGAACGCGTCGACCTTCTCGGCACCCATCAGGTTCATCTCGCGCCGATCGGCAGCGTCCGGAGTGAGCCCGTGCGCGGCCATGCGCGTCGTGCGGATCGCGATCACCTGGGCGGCGGCGGCCGACATCTGCATCGCCTTCACGCCCAGCGCGCCCCACAGCAGGAACGGGTTGGCGAGCAGGGCGGCGGACGAGCGGGAGGTCATGGTGGATTCCTGCGCGCCCGGACGCGGGCGCGATGCAGCTGGCGCAGCAAGCGGCAAGCCCGACAGTGGAGTTTCCTGACAGCCGCCGACCCTCTACCTGTGGGCGTCCTGTAAGGTTTCAACCACGCGGGCGACGAAGAGAGGCGGACATGCCACGATGCGGCATGACTGCGTGCGCCACGCGATGCGGCCTGCCTGCCCGCGGTGCACCCCCCAGAATTTCCGGAGCTTTTCCATGCCCTCGATTCCCCGCCTCGTGCTCGCCGCCTCGCTGCTGGCGGCCACCTCCCTGTCGCACGCGCTGACCGTGGCGCCGTACACGCCCGCCGCGCTGGCCGCGGCGCAGAAGGCGGGTGAGCCGGTGGTGCTGCACTTTCACGCGAGCTGGTGCCCGACCTGCCGCGCGCAGGACAAGGTGTTCGACGCGCTGAAGTCCGACCCATCGCTGAAGGTCACGCTGATGGAGGTCGACTACGACACCGAGAAGGCGCTCGAGAAGCAGATGAAGGTCACCGCGCAGTCGACGCTGGTCGTGTTCCACGGCGCCACCGAGCGCAGCCGTTCGACCGGCGAGACGGATCCGGCCAGGCTGAAGGGTGTGCTTCAGAGCGCGATCTGAGTGTCGAGCTTCGCCGAACCCGCGCTGAGCGTCGTCGCCGGCGCGTTGACCACGTTGTCGCCCTGCGTCTTTCCGCTGCTGCCGGTGATCGTCGGCGGCGCCGTGCAGCGTCACCGCGCTGCGCCGATCGTGATGGGGCTGGGCATGGCGATCACGTTCACGGCGATCGGACTGCTGGTGGGCGGCCTGGGCGGCGCGCTGTCTCTGGCGCCCGACGACGTGCGCCGCGTCGGCGCCTGGCTGCTGGTGGTGTTCGGCGTCGTGATGCTGGTGCCGCCGCTGGAGCGTCGCTTCTCGAACCTGATGACGCCGCTGGCGTCGTCCGCCAACGCGGCGAGCTCGCGGCTGGACGGCGGTGCGTTGCTCGGCGCGCTGGCGCTCGGCGGCCTGCTCGGACTGGTGTGGAGCCCGTGCGCGGGCCCGTTGCTGGGTTCGACGCTGGCGCTCGTCGCGACCGCGGGCGGCGCGCTACGCGGCGCCTTGCTGCTGGGGCTGTTCGGCCTCGGCGCCGCATTGCCGCTGGTGGGCGCCGCCTACGCGTCACGCGCGGGCTTCGGGCGCATGCGCGCGTGGGTGCTGGCACATGCGAGCGCCGCCAAGCGCGCGATGGGCGGGCTGCTGCTGCTCGTGGGCCTGCTGATCCTGAGCGGCGGCGATCACGCGATCGAGGCGTGGGTCAACGACCGCCTGCCCGATGCGTGGCTGGCGCTGACGACGCGCCTCTGATTACTTCTTGATCGTCACCTTGAGGTTCGTCACCTGCTCGGTGTGATCCTTGTCGCCGTACGCGGTCGCGCGGTCGATCGTGTTGGGCGTGGTCTGCTGCCGGATCGCGCGGGCCGCGTCGTCGCCCTTCAGGTTCTGGCGATGCACTTCGAGGCGGGGGCCCTTGGCGCGCGCATCGCGGGCGGCGCTGTCGGCGTCGGCCTGGGCCTTCACGTCCACCGGCTCGGTCTTGGCGGACGGCACATCGTCCCGGCGCAACTGACGGTTCGCGGTGTTCGACAGCGTCGCCTTCTTGTGGGTCTTGGGCGAGCCGTCTAGGTTGACGTCCTGGCCCGGGGCGGCGTGCGCCGCGGCGCCGAATGCCACGAGCGTGGCCGCCATGAGGAATCGGATCTTGCGCATCGAAGGCTCCTTGCGGTCGCCAGTGGACCGCCTTTTCACCGATGAGGCAAGGCGCGGGCCCGCGCTCGACAGTTTCTCAGCGGTTGGCGGCGGGCAACGGCAGGGACACCGTGATCTCGAGGCCCGGCTGCGCGTTGCGCAACACGAGCGTGCCGCCGTGCGCCTCGGCCACCAGCTTGCAGAGATAGAGCCCCAGGCCGACGCCGCCGGTGCTGCGCAGGCGGGCCGCGTCGGCGCGGTAGAACGCCTCGGCGGCGTGCTGCAGCTGGTTGTCGTCCATGCCGGGGCCGAAGTCGCGCACGACCAGTTGAACGGCCTGCGGCGCACCGGACGTGCGGACCAGCGGCGTCCGACTCGACTCGCTGCCGTGGCGCAGCGCGTTGTCGACGAGATTGCGCAGCAGCAGCCGTATCCGCGCACGATCGAGCGGCAGCGCGGGCAGGGCGTCATCGAGCTGCAGCGTCACCGTGGCGGCCTCGGCCTGCGCGTCGCATTGCTCGTGGATGATGTCCGACAGCGTCGACACCTCGGTCTGCAGCGCCGCGTGGCCGCCGGCCTGCACGTCGGCGAGGCGTTCGCTTTCCAGCAGGTCGGTGATCAGGTCGCGCATCTCGCCGAGGTCGCGCAGCAGCGCGCTGCGCTCCGTGCTCTCGTCGAGCAGTTCGGTGTTCATGCGGGCGCGCGCCAGCGGCGAGCGCAGCTCGTGGCTGATCGCGAGCAGCAACTGGCGCTTCGCGTCCAGCATGTGGTGCAGCCGCGCGGCCATGCCGTTGATCTGTTCGGCCAGGTCGCCGAGCTCGTCGCGGTTGCGCGGCACGATCGGCCGCGAGAAGTCGCCCTGGCCGTAGCGCACCGCGCCGGCGCGCAGGGCCACCAGCGGGCGCAGCATGTGGCGCACCCAGGCGTAGGTGAGCGCGGTGAGCAGCAGCAGCACGCCCAGCGTGGCCCAGCCGATGTGCTCGGAGCGCGCCTCGTGCGACATGTCGGCCAGGCTGAAGATGATGCGGTAGCCGTCGGGCAGCCGGCGCAGCACGCGCCACGAGCTCGGGTCGATGTCGGAGTTGAGCGCGAGGTGATAGGGCGCCCCGCGCGGGGCCGGGCGCAGCGCATCCGCGGGAGGCACGTGGTCAGGCTGCGTGCGCGGGGGTGGACGGCGCGGCTCCGGCACGACCAGCGGCAGCGGGTCGCCGTTGGGCAGCGTGACGACCGGATGGCGCGACGGCCATCCCGGTCCGACGCCGTCCGGCGGCCGGGGCGGCGGCGGTTCGTCGGCCGAATCCCAGTTGGTGCCGGGCCCCTCGATGCGGATGCGCAGCGGCAGGCGCTGCGCCAGCAGGCGGGCGCGATCGATGTCCGGCGGCGACCCGATCTCCGACACCAGCGTGTCGGCGTAGTTGGTCACCAGGGGGCGCAGATACTCGTGCCAGCCCACGTTCTGCAGCACGTGCATGCCCACGAAGAAGGTGGCCGAGACGGCCACGGCCAGCACCAGGAACAGGCCCACCAGGCGCGCGCCAAGCGATGGAAAGCGCACGCGCCAGCGCGAGGGCGTCACCGGACCGCCGCTCATGCGTGCCCGCCCGCGAACGCGTAGCCGGCGTTGCGCAGCGTCTTGATGCAGTCCAGCGGCTCGAGCTTCTTGCGCAGCCGGCTCACGAGGATGTCGACGGCGCGCGTGTAGAGATCGGCGTCCTGGCCGCGCAGCTTGTTGAGGATCTCGTCGCGGTGGAACACCTTCTGCGGCGCCTTGGCCAGCATCGCGAGCAGCTCGAACTCGGTGCCGGTGAGCTCCACCGGCTCGCCCTGGCGCAGCACCTGGCGGCGCTCGAGGTCGATCTCGATGCCGTCGAACACGAGCTTGCCGTGCGGCGTGGCGGCCGGCGCGCGGGCGCGGCGCAGGATCGTCTGGATGCGGGTGAGCAGCTCGCGCGGCTCGAACGGCTTGGGGATGTAGTCGTCGGCGCCGATCTCCAGCCCCACGATGCGATCCATCACGTCGCCCCGTGCGGTGAGCATCACGATGGGGATGTCGGAGTCGCGCCGGATCGTGCGGCACAGCTCGAAGCCGTCCATCTCCGGCAGCATCACGTCGAGGATGGCCGCGTCGTAGTCGTGCGCGCGCAGCTTCGCCAGCCCTTCGCTGGGACTCGTGGCGCTGTCGAGCTCGAAGTCGAAGCGACGGAAGTAGGTGGCGAGCGGCGCGGCGAGCAGCGCGTCGTCGTCGATCATCAGGATGCGGCGCATGGAGGCGATGGTAGAGCCGAAATGTCGAGGCCAGCGCGCACTGGAAAAAGCCGTCATCCTGCGCGCAGTCGCAGGATCCACGTGAGTGATCGCGCGTTATCGCCGGGGTGGATTCCGCGGCTTCGCGCGGAATGACAATCCAGATGCGACGACGAGGCAGGAGCCTTGACGGCTGCTGCCTCGTCGAGGTCATTGGCGGGGAGCCGCCGCTGACGCGGGCCTTCAGTTGCCGGCAGGTGCCGATGCGCCGTGCGGGCCGTGGTGGCCATGCTCGCCGTGGCCGCCGGGGCCGAAGCCGCCCAGGCCGAAGATGCCGTGATGCTTGGCCGCCATGTCGCGCACTTCCTGCTGCTGGGTGGCGTTGAGGCTGTCGAAGAAGTCGCCGGTGGCGTTGATCAACGCGGGGCCGTTCGCCTGCATCTTGGCGACGTGCTGGTTCATCAGCTGCGTCGCGCCGGCGCGGTCGAACGTGTTGCCTGCGATCAGCGCCTTGGCGGCGGCATGCGGATCGGCGCCGGCGGCCGGCGGCGCGTGTGCCGCGATCATCAGGTCGCCCAGTACCTTCAGCTTGGCGGCCTGGTTGGCATCGAGGTTGAGCTTCTTGCCGATGTGCGACAGCATCATGGCTTCGTGCTGCGCCATCTGTTCGGCCGTCGGCGGGCCGTGGTGGAAGCCGCCGCCTTCCGCCGAGTACGCGGCGATGCTGCCCAGGAGGGCGGTGGAGACTGCCACACCCAGCAGGGTGCGCTTCAGCCAGGTCTTCTTCATGATCTTGTCCTTGGGGTTGGGGTGTCGTGGCGGTTTCGTTTCGCCACGTCCTCATTACGCGTCATCGGGGCGCCGGGATGCTTTCAGCGCCGTATCGTCGTGTTTCGTTTTGTCTCGTGCGGCGAGACCCGGCGATTTCCGGTTTCCGAATGCTGCCCCGATACTTGGCGCTCGGGCAGAGCAAATCCCATGGTTCCCGCCAGCTTTTCCAAATGGAAACATTAGACTGGCGCGAAGAGGGCAATTTGCGTCGAATCGACACATTTCCCCGGCGGCAAGAGAACAAGACTGGAGAAGCGACACAGTGAACAAGCGAGCGGGCGCACCGCCCACCATCATCGACGTGGCCCGACAGGCCGGCGTGTCGATCAAGACCGTCTCGCGCGTGATGAACAAGGAGCCCACGGTGCACGCCGACACGCGGGCCCGCGTGCAGGAGGCCGTGACCGCGCTCAACTACCGGCCGCAGCTGTCGGCGCGCAGCCTGGCCGGCGCGAAGTCGTTTCTCATCGGCCTGCTGTACTACGACCCGAGCGCCGCGTTCGTGGCCGGCGTGCAGCAGGGCGCGACGCTTGGCTGCCGGGAGGCTGGCCGCCACCTGGTCGTCGAATCCATCCAGGAGAACGGCGTCGACGTGCGGGCGCAGATCGAGTCCATGCTCGCCGCGCTGCGCCCCGACGGCATGATCCTGACGCCGCCGCTGTGCGACGACCCCGTGATCCTGGAAACGCTGCGCGCCAACCGCACGCCGTGCGTGCTGATCTCGCCGGCCGCGGACGGCCACGGCATGGCCCGCGTGCGCATGGACGACGAACTGGCCGCCGAGGAACTCACCAACCTGCTGATCAGCCTGGGCCACACGGCCATCGCGTTCATCGAGGGCGACCAGGCGGCCAGCGATCGGCGCCGCCACGGCTACGAACGCGCGTTGAAGGCGCACCGCATTGCCGCCGATCCGTCGCTGGTGGTCGCGGGCTCGTTCGACTTCGATTCCGGCGTCGCCGCCGCGCAGCAGTTGTTCGCGCGCGCCAGGCCACCGACCGCCATCTTCGCGGCCAACGACGACATGGCGCTCGGCGCGCTCACCGCGGCGCAGCGCCTGGGCATCGCCGTGCCCCACGACGTCGCCATCGTCGGCTTCGACGATTCGCGCGCCGCCACGCTGGTATGGCCGGAGCTGACCACCGTGCGCCAGCCGCTGGCCGAGATGGCGATGGCGGCGGTGGACATGCTGCTGTCCGGGGCCGTCAAGGCCGAGCCGACGCTGCCCGCGCCGGTGCGCGTGCTGCCGCACGAAGTGATCGTGCGCGGCTCCACGGCCGCGCCGGCGAAGGGGCGTTCGTGAGCGCACTGGAATTTCGTCGGACGGCCTCGAGATCGGCCATCCCACGGTTCGCCTGGGCACCGCGGCGCATACTCGCGCCGATCGCTTCTACGCCGCGCAAGGCTGGACCCGCGAGGACATGAAGGACGACATCGAAGTCTGGTACCGGCTGCGCCGGACCGACCAGGGCGCCCGCAAGGCGACCTGAAGAGGCTCAACCAAGAGGA
>FSTR01000153.1_pt1 | contig 18854 bp, 9 predicted proteins | sample 1637161 | NCBI WGS metagenome assembly FSTR01 (sample SAMEA3914819, study PRJEB12502) | metagenome | biome: forest; material: soil | place: Canada | collected 2010-06-26 | depth 0.3 m
CGGCTGCCGGTGAGCAGCCGGTCGTTGAAGATCACGCCGGCGCCCACGCCCTGGTTCATGCTCAGGTACAGGAGCGGATCCGAGGCGTCAGAGGGATTGAACTCCATCTCGCCCAGCGCCGCGACGTCGGCCTCGTTCTGCAGGAAGAGAGGCACCCCTGCCAGCGCGGTGCCGGCCAGCTTGCGTTTTAGCATGGATCCGATCGGCACGTCCCGCCAGCCCAGGTTGGGCGCGAAGTGCAGGAATCCGCTGGCCTCGTCCACGCCGCCGGGAAGCCCCACGCCCATGCCGATGATTCGTTGCCTGCTCGAGTCCAGTTGGGCGTGCACCTTCAGCATGGCTGTCGCCAGGGCGCCGATGCAGGCCTTGGCGCTCTTGCTGGAACCATAGTTCGCCACGACGGTGGCACGCACCTCGCCGGTCAGGGAAGTGGCGACCACGCGCGCCGACTCGATGTCGACTTCGGCCCCGAGCAACATCAGGCGGCCCGGATCGACGAACAGCGGCGTCGGCCGCCGCCCCACGTCGCCCGTGGCGACGATTTCACGCTCGCCCAGCCAGCCTTCCTCGAGAAGTTCACGCACGAGCATGCTCACGGTGGACTTCGTCAGTCCCACCGCGACGGCCAGGTCGGCCCTCGACATGCCGGGATGCGCGAACATCTGACGCACCAACGCCATGCGGTTGATGTCTTTCAACAATTGCTGGTTGCCAGCGGAGTCGGCAGTCACGGCTTTTTCCCTTCGTTGGTTCGGAAGCGCGATGACCGACATGTTAAGTTGTGATGACGAACAAATGACGGCGAAGGCAATGCATCGTCGTCCCTCCTGGTTCGTGCGATGCCTCGATTGACATGGCGTCGACTCCCGCGCCCGTGTCACCGCCGCGCTCCGGCCCGATCCGTCACAGGAAAGACGGATCGACTGCGTGCCTGATCGAGCAGGAGGATGGCATCGGCGTTTTCACCAGCGGCTTTTGTTCATGCATCGAACTAATATGCTGCTCGGGCCCTCCCCCTCCGCAACACAAGGCCATCGGCGGCCGCGCATCCCGGCGGGCTTTCCCGCTCCCTGCATCGCCGCGTCTGCAACTGACTCCAACGGCTTCCCGAATGAACCCCATGAAGACGCGACCGGTCCGATTCCTTTGCCTGCTGTGGGCACTCGCGTGTTGCGATGGCGTGGCCGCGGCCGCGGCCGACCGGGAACGCCTGTCGCTCGACCAAGGCTGGCTGTTCCAACTTGGCGACGTGCCGACCTCGCCCATCAAGGGCCACGGATCCAGCTACTACAACGGCAAGGCGGACGGCGCGTGGGGGGCCGCCACCGCCGACTTCGACGATTCCGGCTGGCGGCGCTTGGACCTGCCGCACGACTGGGCGGTCGAGGGCCTCTTCGATCCGCATGAGAACGCCTCGCAAGGCTACCGGCCCCGCGGCATCGGCTGGTACCGGCGCTACCTCCAACTGCCCCCCTCGGACCGCGGCCGACACATCGAACTCCAGTTCGACGCGATCGCGACCCACAGCACGGTGTGGATCAACGGCATCCTGGTCAACCGCAACTGGTCCGGCTACAACGGTCGCAACCTCGACATCACGCCTTACCTTCGCTACGGCGAGGACGTCAACACCATCGCCGTGCGCGTCGACGCGGACGCGATGGAGGGCTGGTGGTACGAAGGCGCCGGCATCTATCGCCACACATGGCTGGTCAAGCGCGAGGCGGTCCACATCGCGACGGATGGACTGCACGCGGATCCGGTCAAGACCGGCAAGGGCTGGACGCTGCCGATCGACGTCACGTTGGAGAGCAGCGCGAGCACCGCCCACCGTGTGACCGTCGACGTGAGCGTGATCGGCCCCGCCGGCGTGGAGCTTGCCCATGGCAGCGTCCCGGCCACCGTGCAGCCCTTGGCCACGGCCGACGCCCGCCTGCGTCTCGAAGTGCGCGCTCCCCACTTGTGGTCACCGCGAGACCCGCGTCTCTACCAGGTGCGCGCCGTGCTGCGCGAAGGCGGCCGCCGCCTGGACAATACCGAGGTGCAGACGGGTTTCAGGACGATCCGTTTCGATCCCGACCACGGCCTCTTCCTCAACGGCGAGCCCATGAAGATCCAGGGCGTCTGCATCCACCAGGACCATGCAGGCGTCGGCGTCGCGGTGCCGGAGTCGATCTGGGAGTTCCGGTTGCGGCGGCTCAAGGAGATGGGCGTCAACGCGATCCGTTTCGCGCACAACGCGCCGGCGGCGGAAGTCCTGGCGATGACCGACCGCATGGGCCTGCTGGTGCTCGACGAGAACCGCCACTTCAACCCCTCGCCGGACTACCTGCAGCAGCTCACGTGGATGGTGCGCCGCGACCGCAACCACCCGAGCGTGATGATGTGGTCGATCTTCAACGAGGAGCCGCTCCAGGGCACCGAGGCGGGCTACGAGATGGCGCGGCGCATGGTGTCGGCGGTCAAGTCGCTCGACCCCACGCGCCCGGTCACGGCGGCGATGCACGCGGGCCTGTTCACGCCGATCAACGCGGCGCAGGCACTGGACGTCGTGGGCGTGAACTACCAGTCGTGGGCCTACGACCGCTACCATAAGGAGCACCCGACACGACCCCTGACGAGTACCGAGGACACCTCGGCCTACATGTCGCGCGGCGAATTCCGCAGCGACCAGGGCGCGCACGTCCTGGACAGCTACGACGATGAGCCCGCGTCCTGGGGCAGCACGCACCGGGAGGCCTGGCGCGCGATCGCCCAGCGACCCTTCATCGCCGGATCCTTCCTGTGGACCGGCATCGACTACCGCGGCGAGCCCAGCCCCTTCGAATGGCCCAGCGCCAGCTCGTTCTTCGGCGCCATCGACCTGGCCGGCTTTCCGAAGGCCGCCTTCCATATCCACCAGGCGCACTGGGTGAAGGATCGTCCTGTCGTGAAGATCCTGCCCCACTGGAACTGGCCAGGCAGCGAAGGCCAGCCCATCAAGGTGATGGTGGCGAGCAATGCGCCGCGCGTGCGCCTGCTGCTGAACGGCCAGGTGGTCGGCGAGGGCAGCGTCGATCCGATCGACATGGCCAGCTTCGACGTGCCTTACGCTCCGGGCGTGCTCGAAGCGGTGGCGCTGCGGGGAGCGATCGAGGTGGCCCGCGATCGGGAGGAGACGAGCGGGCCGCCCGCACGCCTGGTGCTGACGCCGGATCGGGCAGCGCTCGCCAACGACGGCCTGGACGCGGTGCCGGTCACGGTCAGCGCCGTCGATGCGCAGGGCCGACCGGTCCCCATCGCCAATTCCCTCGTTCGATTCGACGTCGAGGGCGACGGCAAGCTCATCGGCGTGGGCAACGGCGACCCCAACTCGCACGAGGCGGACAAGGCCCGCGAACGCAGCCTCTACAACGGCCTCGCCCAGCTCATCGTGCAGTCTCGCCGCGACGGCGCCGGCTCGCTGACGTTGCATGCGTCCGCGCCGGGACTGCAAGAGGCAAGCGCCGAGTTGACACTGCGCGCCGCGCCAGCCGTGCCGTCCGTGCCATCCGCCGAACCGCTCACGTTCATGCTGAATTGGCGCATCTCCCCGCCCCAGGCGACGCGTGCCGACCCGAACGTCGTCCTGGCCGGCAACGACATGAACAGCTGGGGCTGGGGCGAGCCGCCGATGCGGCAGGATCCCGAAGTCCAGCCTTTCCGCCTGTATCGATCGGAGCTGAACGTGCGCGCCGACACCAACGACGGCCATGCGCTGCTGACCTTCCGCAAGATCGCCGGCAGCGCCGAGGTCTGGGTCGATGGCGTGAAGCTCGGCGACAAATCGAATCCGGAACCAGGACCGCTGTCCGTCCTGCTGCCGCGGGGCGCGACGCATCGGCAGGTCACGCTCCTGGTCCAGTCGCGCCCACAAGAGCCGTCGGGCATCCTGGACCGCGTCCTTCTCGAGCGCGGCCGTCGCTGAACACGCGAATCGACATCTCCACCACGTCGGCCATGCCGGCTCAACACGCGTCGCACCCGCTGAACTGGGTGCCTTCGCTGTACCTGGCCATCTTGGCCACAAAGAGACAAACAATGATCAAGCCTCTCAACCCGATCGGCGCCGCGGCGCTGGCCTTGTCCATCACCGCGGCGGGCTCCGCAAGCGCGGCCAGCCCGGCGCCGCGCCAGGTGGATCTGGACCGCTCACGCGCCTCGGCGCCCGTGGACCGCTTCTTCGACCTTGCCGTCGGCGCGGACTATCCCGGCACCACCGGCCGTCCGGAGAACCTGGCCCAGATCAAGACCGCGGTCGACGAGCTGGGCTTTCGCTACGTGCGCTTCCATGACATCTTCCATGACGTGTACGGCACGGTGCGCAAGATCGACGACCGTTTCGTCTACGACTTCGGCGGCATCGACAAGCTCTACGACTCGCTGCTGGCGCGCGGCATCAAGCCCTTCGTCGAGATCGGCTTCACGCCGGACGCGATGACCACGTCCAACCTGACGATCTTCCACTGGAAGGGCAACACCTCGCATCCCCAGCCTGGGCCCTGGTCGGACCTGATCGATGCCTTCACGCGCCACCTGCTCCAGCGTTACGGCGCGCAGGAAGTGCACCAGTGGCTGTTCGAGGTGTGGAACGAACCCAACCTCGACGGCTTCTGGGAGCATGCCGACCAGAAGGCCTATTTCGAGCTGTACGCGAACACCGTGCGCACGATGAAGAAGGTGGACCCGGCGCTCAAGGTCGGCGGCCCGTCCACCGCCGGCGCGGCGTGGGTGCCCGAACTGCTGGCCTACGCCAAGGCCAACGAGCTGCCGGTGGACTTCGTCACCACCCACACCTACGGCGTGGAAGAAGGTTTCCTGGACGAGTTCGGCAAGTCCGACCGCAAGCTCTCGCCCAATCCCGATTCGATCATCGGCGACGTGCGCCGCGTGCGCACGGAGATCGAGGCCTCGGCCTATCCCGGCCTGCCGCTCTACATCACCGAGTGGAGCACCAGCTACAACCCGCGCGACAAGGTGCACGACAGCTACGTCAGCGCGCCCTGGATCCTGACCAAGCTGCGCGGCACGCGCGGCTACGCACAGGCCATGAGCTACTGGACCTACAGCGACCTGTTCGAGGAACCCGGCCCGCCCGACGCGGCCTTCCACGGCGGCTTCGGCCTGATGACGCGCGAGGGCGTGCGCAAGCCCGCGTGGTTCGCCTACAAGTACCTCCATGCGCTGCGCGGCAACGAGGTTCCCAGCACCGACGAGGCGGTGCTCGCCGCCGCCGAGGGCGACCGCACCACCGTGCTGGTGTGGGACTGGAAGAGTTTCGAGCAGCCCACCAGCAACAGCGTGTACTTCGGCAAGCCCATCCCGGCCACGGCGTCGCGTCCGGTGCAACTGCGCCTGCAGGGCCTGAAGCCGGGCGCCTATCGCGTGCAGGTCCAGCGCACCGGCTACAAGGCCAACGACGCCTACACCGCCTGGCTCGAGATGGGGTCCCCGAAGACGCTGGGCGCGCACCAGCTGAAGCAGCTCCAGGCCCTCACCGACGACAAGCCGGAGGCGAGCCGGGCGGTGCACGTGGGCCGCGACGGCAAGCTGCAGTGGACGCTGCCGATGCGCAGCAACGACATCGCGCTCGTCACGCTGGAGCCCGCGAACCGCTGAAGCTCAGCCGCCCGCGGCGCGGGCGGTAGCGCCAGGCGTCCACGATCCGGCGCGCAAGGGCAGCGCCGCCCCGCTGTTCGCTTCAGGGTCGGGACGTGGCGCTGACGACGAGCACGGCCATCGGGGGCAGGTCCAGCGTCAGCCCTTCGGCATCGCTGCGCGCGACGAAAGGCGCCGGCGCGATCGCGTCGGGGTTATCGAACGTGTTGTGCGCGTCCATCGTCGCGGCGGTGAGGATGCGGCCGCGGAACTCGCCCTTCAGGTTCGTGCGGACATGCGCCGGCCGGTCCGGATCCAGGTTCACCAGCGCGAGATGCGTGCGGCCGTCCGCGCCGCGCGCCACGCTCGCTTCGACGGCAGGCAGCTCGTCGTCGCCGCCACGCCAGCGAGTCGTGTCCAAGCGGGCCTTCAGCGGCGTCGCGCCCTTGAAGGGCTTGTACATGTCGAACACGTGGTACGTCGGCGTCAGCAGCATGCGCGGGCCGTCGGCCAGCACCATGGACTGCAGCACGTTGACCATCTGCGCGATGCTCGTCATGCGAACGCGCTCGGTGTGGCGCTGGAACACGTCGAGCGTGAGCGCCGCCACCAGCGCGTCGCGCAGCGTGTTCTGCTGGTAGAGGAACCCGGGATTGGTGCCGGGCTCGGTGTCGTACCAGGTGCCCCATTCGTCGATGAACAACCCGACACGCCGCTTCGGGTCATGCTTGTCCATGATCGCCTCGATGGCGACGATGCGGCCCTCGATGCCGCGCGCCACCTTGAGCGTGTGCGCCCATTCGCGGACATCGAAGCCGGTGGCCGATCCCTTCTTCTGCCAGTCGCCCGGGATCGTGTAGTAGTGCAGGGTCAGCGCGTCCATCTGGTCGATGGAACGCGCCATCAGCACGTCGATCAAGTGCTCGTTGCCCTGCCCGTCGCCCGATGCGACGCGCTGCACGCCGCCGCTCAGGAAGGTGGCGTAGCGGTTGTGCAGGTCGGCCTGGTACTCCGGTCGCATGTTGCCGCCGCAACCCCAGCTCTCGTTGCCGACGCCGACGTACTTCACCTTCCACGGCTTGTCGCGGCCGTTGCGCCGACGTTCGTCGGTCAGGGCCGACGGGCCGGTGGCGGTCATGTACTCCAGCCACTGGCTCATGGCCCGCGGCGGCATCGATCCCATGTTGCCGGCGATGACCACCTCCGCGCCGATCTGTTCGGCCAGGTCCATGAACTCGTGCGTGCCGACCCGGTTGGACTCCGGCACGCCGCCCCACCAGCGGTTCAGCCGAACCGGGCGTTGCGCGGGGTCGCCGATGCCGTCGCGCCAGTCGTAGTCGTCCGCGAAGCAGCCGCCGGGCCAGCGCACGACCGGCACCTCGAGCCGGCGCAATGCCTGCACGACGTCGTTGCGCCAGCCGCGCGTGTTGGGGATCGTCGATTCGGGCCCGACCCAGAGGCCGCCGTAGATGCCGGCGCCCAGTTGCTCGGCGAACTGGCCATGGACGTCCGGGTCGATGCGCGGGCCGGCGGCCTCCGTCTCGACGACCAGGCGAGCCTGCGCCGGCTCGATCGCGGTGCTGGCCGCGGCGGTAGCGGCGAAGCTCACGAAAGAGCAGGCCAGCGCAGCGCCGGCGACAAGGTTCTTGCAGATGTCTGGAAGCTTCATTTGATTCCGTTCGACCGTCGATGAGGCGTGCTCACGCGGCCCGATGCATCACGGCTGGATCGACGGCGTGACGCGCAGCATCAGCACGCCATGCGAGGCGACCGTGCCGCCCGTGGCATCGCGAACGCCGTCGGTGACGCGATGGCTCCACAGGTCCCTCACCCGAGCCTTCGCGTGCGCGGGCAGGTTCAACTGCGCCCACGTCACCCGCATGGGCACGGCCTGCGGACCCCGATTGAACAGCACCACGGCCTGGTCGCCCCCCTGGAGCGGACGCGTCCAGATCTCCAGGTCGCCCTCCTTCCAGACGCGCCGGCCCTGCATGCCGAGCCCGTCCTGGTCGACGGCGATCACGTCGCGGTTGGCCAGGATGCGCCGGGTCTCCGCCGACATCGCCGACAGGTCGTTGCCCGCGATCAGCGGCGCGGCCAGGATCGCCCACAGCGAGAAATGCGACTCGTACTCCGTGGTCGTCATGCCGCCGTTGCCCACCTCGAGCATGTCGGGGTCGTTCCAGCGGTTCGGCCCGGCGTTGCGCCAGGCCTCCGCCTGCAGGTCGAGGATGTCGACCATGCCGGACGACCAGTCGCGGTGGCCTTGCCAGGTGTCGTAGATGTCGCCCGTCGTGCGCCAGAGGTGCCCGACGGCGGGGGCCCAGCGTTCCGGGTGGCTGGTGCCCCATTCGCAGATGGACAGCACGACGTCGCGACCCGACTCGCGCAGGGCTTTGGCCATGATCGTGTAGGCGGCCTCGGCATCGCGCGTCCCGGTGCTGCACCAGTCGTACTTCAGGTAGTCGACGCCCCACGCTGCGTACTGGGCGGCGTCCTGGAATTCTCGGCCGGCGCTGCCGGGTCGCCCTCCGCACGTCAGCACGCCGGCGTCCGAGTAGAGGCCGAACTTCAGGCCTTTCGAATGCACATAGTCGGCAAGCGCCTTGATGCCATCCGGGAAGCGTCGCGCGTCCGCGACGACGTTGCCGCGGACGTCCCGGCTCGCCTGCCAGCAGTCGTCGACGACGATGTACTGGTAGCCCGCGGCGGCGAGTCCGGAGGAGACCATGGCATCGGCCTGCCGGCGGACCGTCGCTTCGTCGATCTCGCAGCCGAACTTGTTCCAGGCGTTCCAGCCCATTGGCGGCGTCGCCGCGAGGCTGGGTTTGGGCGTGTCCAGCCTCAAGCTCTCGTGACCCGAGGCGAACCCGCTCAGGCCGCAAACGAACAGCCAGCCCAGGACACGCAGCCAACGCAGGCCCGTGCCGCACCGATCCACGCGCGGCATCTCAGACCACGCCGCGCCGCGCCTCGAGCGCCGCGCGGATCTCGTGCATGCGCGTCTCCGTCAACTGGAAACGCAGGACCGCCACCAGCGCCAGCACGAGGCCGATGACCGGAATGCTGGACAGCAGGATGCGGATCATGAAGATCGCGTGATCGCTCTGCACGGGCAGCTTCGAGTCGAATCCGGTGAATTGCAGGATCCAGCCGGACGCGCCCGCGCCCAGCGCGATGCCGAGCTTCGACGTCCAGGATTGACACGCGGAGAACGAACCCTCGCGCCGCTTGCCGGTCTCCAGCTCGTCGTAGTCGACGACGTCGCCGATGGTGGAACCGTACAGCGTCCAGAAGCCGGCGCCGGTGAACGCGACGAAGCCGCAGGCGAACAGCTGCAGGACGGGCAGCGCCGGATCGTAGAGCCACCAGTCGCCGACGAAGGCCGCGATCGCCAGCACGAACACCGTGGCCAGCGCGTTGCGCTTGCCGTGGCGGCGCGCGATCCAGCTGAAGAACGGGATGCCCAGGAAGCCGAAGACCATGCCCGCGCCGCCCATCGCGGTGTTCCACTTCGTGGCCAGCACGATGTCGCCGTGGCACACGTAGTAGACGGTGTTGTAGTAGCCCAGCGCGGCCACCATCGCGGTGCCGATGCCGTACGACATCATCATCAGCAGCACGTTGCGGAACGGCCGGCAACGCAGCGTCCGCCACAGCGTGTCGGAGAACGGGATGCGCTGCTGCTTCTGGCGCACCAGGTTGGCGTAGTAGCGCTCCTTGACGAGCAGGAAGATCGCGATGGAGGCGACGACCATGATGCAGCCCAGGATGGCGCAGTAGGTCTGCGCGCCGCGCAGGATGTCGGGCTTGCCGCGGGCGTCGTTGAAGATCGCCAGCGTCGTGAACTGGGCCGCGAAGAACATCGCCAGCTCGGGCGCCTTCTGGATCGCGTTGCGCACCGACTGCACGGTGGTGCGCTCATGGTAGTCGGGCGTCATCTCCGCGCCGAGGCTGGACCAGGGCATGTTGAAGCAGCTCATCACGGGCACGTACAGCGCCGTGGTGACCAGCATGAAGATGAAGTACTCGGTGTCGGTCCAGCCGCGGCCGACGGCGAACAACAGCGGCAGGCCGAAGCCGGCCAGCACGCCGCCGACGAGGATGAACGGACGGCGGCGCCCGAACCGCGTTCGCGTGTTGTCGGAGACCCAGCCGAACACGGCATCGGACACCGCATCGATGAAGATCTTGATCATCTGCACCGTGGAGATGAGGCCGGGAGCCACGCCCAGGAACACGTTGAACACGTGGAAGGCCAGCGACGGATAGAGCCAGTGGCCCCACATGTCGACGAACGAGCCGAGCCCGTAGCCCACCTTCTGCTTGACGGGCACGCGCCCTGCGGCAACCGGCAGCGCCAACGGGGGCTCCTGCAGCGTGAGCGGATTCACCGCGAGATCGATCGTGCTGGACATGGCGTGGCCTTCGATGCGTCGTGCTTCAGAGCACGGTTCGGGTGCGCATGACGTCGGCGTAGTAGAACGCCGACAGCTTGGGCGTGCGCTTCTGTGTCTCGAAGTCGCAGTGCACGATGCCGAAGCGGCGCTGGTAGCCGTCTTCCCACTCGTAGTTGTCGATGAACGACCACAGGAAGTAGCCGTCGATGGGCGTGCCGTCGGCGATGGCGCGATGCACCTCGCGCAGGTGGCTGCGCAGGTAGTCGCGCCGGTGCAGGTCGATCACCTCGCCGGCGACGACGGGCTCCTCGTTGTAGCCGCAACCGTTCTCGGTGATGAAGATCGAGCGGAAGTCGTAGAGCTCATGGCACATGCGCGAGGCCCAGTAGATCGCCTGCGGCACCAGGTTCAGCCAGGGGCTGTCGGCACGCGGGTAGTTGGGCGGCAGGCTCAGCGCCTCCCAGGCCTGGCCGTCGCGTCCGGCGCGCACGTAGGTGGCCGTGTAGATGTTGACGCCGAGGAAGTCGCCCGGCAGGCAGATCAGGTCGAAGTCGCCGGGCTGCACGCGTGGCGCATCCGCCCCCTCGCGATCCAGGTAGGCCTGCGAATAGCCCTTGCCGTGCAGCGCGCCGAGGATGTGCTGGTTCTTCTCGAGGAACCAGGCCTTGGCGGCCGCGATGTCCCGGGGCGTCTCGGTGACGGGCACGCTGACGTCGCAGTTGTCGGTCAGGCCCACGCGGGCGCCCGCGCCGCCGTGGGCGCGTACCGCACGCACGCCGTGGCCATGGCAAAGCAGCGCGTGGTGGTAGGTCTGGTTCACCACGGCGGCGCTCTCCTTGCGGCCCGGCGCCTTCGTGCCGTAGCCATAGGCCAGCATCGTGAAGCAGCGGATCTCGTTGAGCGTGATCCAGTTCTTGACCACGCCGCCGAACGCCTTGACGACCGTATCGGCGTAGAGCGCGAAGGCGTCGACCGTCGTGCGCGAGGTCCAGCCGCCGCGGTCCTCCAGCGCCTGGGGCAGGTCCCAGTGGAACAGCGTCACCCAGGGCGTGATGCCGTGCCTGGCCAGGCTGGCGAACAGGCGGTGGTAGAAGTCGACGCCGGCCTGGTTGATCTGGCCGTCGCCATCGGGAAAGATGCGCGGCCACGCGATCGACAGGCGATAGTCCTTCACGCCCAGCGAGGCCATCAACGCGAAGTCCTCGTCGAAGCGGTGGTAGTGGTCGCAGGCCACGTCGAGGGTGTCGCCGTTGTGCACCTTGCCCGGGACGCGGCAGAAGCGATCCCAGATCGACTCGCCCTTGCCGTCGGCGAACGCGGCGCCTTCGATCTGTGCCGACGCGGCGGCCACGCCGAAGGTGAAGGTCGACGGGAACTGGCTGGAATACGTGAACGTGCTCATGGGCAGGGGGAAGTCATTCTTCATGGTGTCGCTTCAGGGGTGCTTGCTGCCGTCGGCCAGCAGTCGTTGGAGAGTGGGGGCCATCTGCGTGGCCCAGATCGCGTAGCCTTTTTCGTTCGGGTGCAGCAGGTCGGGCATCACGTCGCGCGACAGCGTGCCGTCGGCGTTCAGCAGCGCCGCATCGATGTCCAGGAAGACCACGTGGCGTCCATCGGCGAACCCCGGCAACATCGCGTTGATCCGGTCGTTGATGCGGCGCAGCGGACTGTCCGGCTTCTCGTCGCGCGGGAACACGGCCAGCAACAGGACGCGCGCATCGGGCTGGCGCGTGCGGATCTCGTCGAGCAGGCGACGGATGCCCGCGGCGGTGGTCGCCGGGTCCTCGAGGCGGTCGCCCGTGTTGTTGGTGCCGATCATCAGCACGACGACCTTCGCGTGGATGCCATCCAGCTCGCCGTGCTGCAGGCGCCACAGGACGTTCTCGGTGTGGTCGCCGCCGAAGCCCAGGTCCAGCGCGTGGTACCGCGCATAGTTCGCCTGCCACACGGCGCTGCCGTCCTTCTCCCAGTTGTGGGTGATCGAGTCGCCGACGAAGACGACATCGGGGTCGACATGCGCGGCGCGCAACGCTGCGATCTCCCCGAGCTTCTGCTGGTGGCGCGGGATCCACCAGTCCAGGGCCCAGACCTGCTCCAGCGGCCGCGGCGTGACCGACTCCGTCCGGTAGTCCGGGCACGGCGTGTCGCCCTTGCCATGGCGCACGAAGCGCACGTTGGCAATGGCCGCCTCGCCGGTGCCGCTGGAGTCGAGCGTGAAGGCCTGGGTGACCGCGCTGAAATCGTCGCCGGCATGGGCGAAGCAACGCATGGCCAACGACAGGTGCTGCCAGCCCTTGCCCGCGAGAGCGCGCGAGGCGACCACCCACGGCAGCTTGCGCCCGCAATCGGGACCACAGTGGGTGGTAAAGGTCAGGCCGCCCTTGGCCATGTCCACGACATCCAGATCGAACTCGAGCGCGCCGTCGGCGAGGAAGGGCCGCAGGTCGGCCGGCTTGGCGAGCTCCAGGTGCAGGCTCGCATACCAGGCATCCTTCCAGTGCATCGTCAACGCGTCGCCGCTGACGTCCTTGGTCGAGACGCTCGCCTCCACGCGGCTGTCCGGCACCTTCGGTTTCGCGGATCGGGGCACCTCGACGTGACTGCCCGTCATCGGTTGCTGCGCCTCGAAGTCGGCGAGCGTGACGTGCGTCCCTGGCGTCGCGGAGATCGCCAGGACATCGGGGTCGCCCGGACCGGTCGCGCACCCCGCCGTCGCGAGCACGATCGCCGCCGCGAGCAGTTGGCTGATCGTCGGGGTCGCGTTCATTGAATGTCCTTCAGGTCGGGCCCCACGCGGCGCGATTGGCCGGGAGCCAGGTGGAGTTGCACGATGCGGTCGCCATAGCGCAGGGAGCCCCCGCCGGCACCGGCCACGGATCGGATCGTCGCCTGTGCGAGGCGCCCGTCCGCCCAGGCCACGTCGACGACGAAGCCGCCGCGGGCGCGCAGGCCGCGCACCGAACCCGATTTCCAGGCTGAAGGCAGCGCCGGGAGCAGTTGCAGTTCGCCATTCTGCGACTGCAGCAGCATTTCGCAGAACGCCGCGGTGGCGCCGAAGTTGCCGTCGATCTGGAACGGCGGATGCGCGTCGAAGAGGTTGGGGTACGTGCCACCGGCGTTGTTGACTTCGGTGCCCGGCCCGCTTTGCTGGGCGGCGCGCGCGCCGGGGGTCGCCAGCAGGCCGCGCAGCATCCGGTAGGCGTGATCGCCGTCGAGCAGCCGGGCCCAGTAGGCCGCCTTCCAGGCCATGGACCAGCCGGTGCCGGCGTCGCCGCGCGCCGCCAGCGTCCTGCGCGCCGCGTCAGCGAGCGCTGGCGTGCGCGCGGGCGAGATCTGGCGGCCCGGGAACAGCGCGAACAGGTGCGAGACGTGGCGATGCGTGTCGCCGGGCGTGTCGAGCACCGGATCATGCTTCTCGTCCAGCCACTCCTGCAGCTGTCCCCACTGGCCGACGCGCGGCGCGGCCAGCTGATCACGCAGCGCTGCGATCTCGTCGCGGAAGGGGCGGTCGACGCCGAGCGTGTCGGCGGCTTCGACGGTATTGTTGAACAGGTCCCAGACGATCTCCTGGTCGTAAGTGACGCCGTCCTCGACCGGTCCGTGCTCCGGCGACCAGCCGTTCGGGGCGACGAGCCGGCCATCGGGCAGCGTCCTCAGGTGGTCCTGCCAGAACGCGCACACCTCCTTCATCATCGGCCAGGCGACGCCGCGCAGGAACTCGCGATCCTGCGTGTACGCGTAGTGCTCCCAGAAATGCTGCGCATACCAGGCGTTGCCGGTCTTGTTCCACAGGTAGCCCATCGCCCCGAACGGGTTCGATTCGGTGCGCACCGTCCAGCCGCGCACCGGCTTGCCGGCGTCGGTGACGAAGGTCTCCGCAATCAGCGCAACGTCGCCGCCGGCCGGGTTCGGCATCGATGCGGCCGGCCCGGGATGCGCGATGGCGCGCGCCGCGGTGTCCGCCACGACCCGGCGATAGACCGGCGTGACGCTGCGCACGAAATCGAACAGCGGCTCGGCCAGCTCGGACAGGTTGGCCGGCTCCGCCGGCCAGTAGTTCATCTGGATGTTGATGTTGGTGTGGTAGTCCGAGTTCCAGGGCGGCGTCAGGCTGTCGTTCCACAACCCCTGCAGGTTCGCCGGCAACGAGTCGCGCGAGCTCGAGATCAGCAGGTAGCGCCCGAACTGGAAGTACAACGCCTCGAGTTCGGGGTCGTCGCCGCGGTCCGTGTACGTCGCGATGCGGGCCGCCATTGGCAACGCGCGGCGCGCGCGATCCGACGGCCCCAGGTCGATGTCCATCCGATCGAACAGGGCGCGGTAGTCGCGTTCGTGCTCGCCGCGGAGTGCGGCGACCGGGCGCGCAGCGGCGGCGGCCACCTGGGCCTCGACGCGCGCCAGAGGCGGATCGCCCTGGAAATTCACCGCGGCATCGGGCACATAGCTCGTGCCGGCGCCGAGCGTCAACGTCAGCGAATCGCAGCGCGAGAACACCAGCGTCTCGCCCTCGACGCGCAGCGTGCCGCCGCGATGGCCGACGCGGAGCACGCTCGCGTAGTGCATCGCCGCGCCTCGCGGCGTCGCCAGGTCGCCGACGGCCTGCAAGCGATCGCCGCGTGCCTCGATGCGCGCGCCGTGCATGTCGGCGAGGCGGATCGCGCCGGTGTACTGGCCTTTCCTGCTGGCGCTCAGCCGCATCACGATGACTTGTGCCGGATGGCTGGCGAACGCCTCGCGCTGGAAGGTGACGCCGCCCAGCGTGTAGCGCACGCGCTGTCGCCCGTCGGCCAGCGAAAGCGTGCGCGCATAGCCGGTCACGGGGCGCTCATGGCCGGCCAGGTCGATGAAGACGTCGCCGAAGGCCTGGTACGCCCCCATCACGTTCGAGTCGCCCGTCCACAGCGTGATGTCGTTGAACTGCACCCGCTCGTGCGCCACCTGGCCGAAGATCATCGCGCCGATGCGGCCGTTGCCGATCGGCAAGGCCTCGCGCTCCCAGCCGGCTGCCGTGGCGGGCGCGGGCGCGTCGTAGCGCAGGGTCAGGTCGCGTGCGAGCACGGGCGTGACGCCGGCGCAGGCGCAGGCGCACGCGAGGAGCAGCAGCAGGCGCGCGAGGGCTTTCATGCCTTGCGCGGCTTGCCGACCAGGACGCCGCGGCCATGCGCCGCGACATACACCGTGCCGTATTCGAGCGGATCGGCCGTCATCGACAACAGGCGGCCGTAGCGATGGCTGTCGTCGTCGATGCGCTGGAAGCTCGCGCCGCCGTCGTCCGAGCGGAACAGCCCTTCGGACACCGTCGAGCCGATGCGCACCTTGCCCCACACATAGAGGCTGTCGAAGGCCGCACCCGGCGCGCCCTTGCCGATGGCGACCAGCCACGGCTCCTCGACCTGTTTCAGCGTCTTCGCCGGTTGGTCGGGCCCCGGGAAGTGGAGCAGGCCGCCTGGCAGCGCCAGCCACAGGTTGCGCATCGCGCCCGGCGCGCAGACCAGTTGCGCCGACTGCGCGGCATCGATCGGGGGCAGGCCGGTGATGCACGGCTTGAAGCTCATGCCGCCGTCAACGCTCACCAGGATCTGGCCGTTGGCGCGGTCGTGCACGTAGAACACGCCGTCGACGACGCGGTCGGCCACCGGCACCAGCGCGACGTCGCGCGTCGCGGGCCAGCCCGCCGATGCGATCCAGGTCTTGCCGTGGTCCCGCGAGAACAGGGCCGGCTGCTTCTCCGGCACCCACAGGAAGGCGGTGCCGTTCGCGGAGACGGCGATTTCCCCCGCGTGAAGATAGGCCCCTTGGCCGGACTTCGTCACGCGCGGCGAGGGCCCGAACGGGATCCAGGTGAGCGAGCCGTCGGGCGACCAGTAGCCGCCGGTGGCGGCCTGGTCGGCGGTGCGCGCGAGGATCGCGGGGCGCAGCTGCGCGAAGTCGACCGAGCGGTTGGTCTGGTACGCGGGCGCGAAGACGCCCGCACCGGGTGTCTTGCCGACGTCGTCCCACGCGCCACCCGAGACGTCGCCCATCGCGGCGAGGAGCGTCGCGCCGCCCGACGGACTGCGCACCTGCAACGTAGCGGTCTCCTCGAAGTTCGCCACGCTGAACGCCCAGGCCACCGTGCCGCCCTTGAGCGCGGCGCCGAGGTCGTGGGTCATCCACAGGCCGTAGCCGGTGCCGTACAGCGCGCACTCGCTGTCGAACGGATCGATCTTCACGTCCGCCAGCCAGTGCCCCATCCTGTCGCTGCCCTTCATGTAGTTCACGAGCCAGGGATAGGGACGCGGATCGTGCTTCGAAAGCGCGCCGAGCGCGGTCCAGTGCGCGCCATCGTCCGACGAGACGAAGACATCGTCGCCAGCGGTCCACCGTTCGATGGTGGAGACGATGAGCCGGCCGGGCTTGCGGCGGTCGACGTCGAGGCCCGAATAGCCGAAGCCCTGGTCGCCCGTTCCCGGCGTCACGGGGGAGATGTTCTTCCAGCGCCCGTCGCTCCCGCGCTTCCACACGCCGCCGTCCGCCGCGTTGCCGGGGTTGGTGGCGAACGCCGCCGGGCCGATCGCGAACGTGACGTACAGCGTGCCGTCGGCGCCGAAGCAGGCCCGCTGGGGAACCTGCTCGGGCGTTCCAGGTTCGCGCGCGAAGGACAGGCCGCCGTCATGCGACACGTACAGGCCCGGCTTGTCGTGGCTGCCGGCGTAGATCGCCTGCGAGGCATGGCCCGCGCTGCCGCTGCGCGGATCGAACACCACCAGCGAGACGTGGCGCGCCGGGAACGATGGCAGTTTCGTGAACGTGGCGCCGCGATCCGTGCTGCGCATCAAGCCGTCCCGCGTCGTGCCGAGCACCATCACGTCGCCCAGGTTCGGATCGACCTGCAGTCGCTCGCCCGTGCCGCGTCCCGGTTCGTTGCCGCCCAGCTTCACGCCGAGCTCGTGCAGCTTCCACGTGGCGCCGCGGTCGTTCGACGCGAGCAGCGCGGCGTCGCGGGCCCAGCTGCCGGTGTAGATGCCGCAGGCGGCGTAGACGCGATCGGCGTCGTTCGGATCGACGGCGATGGCGAGCACGCCCATCAGGTCGCTGTCGGCGCGGCCCAGGTGATCGAGCAGCGGCACCCACGCGCGCGTGGCCGGCTCGAACCGGTACATGCCGCCGATGTCGGTGCGCGCATAGAGCAGTCCGGCAGCCTTCGGGTGATAGACGAAGCCATCGATGAACCCACCCGCGCCGAACGCCACGCTCTTCCATGCGTACGGGCCCGGGGCGGCGTCCGCCGCGCGTGCCGCGGGCAGCCGCGCGCCGAGGAGCGCACCCGCGCCGGCGGCCTTGAGAAGCTGGCGTCGCAACATGTTCGTTCGTTCCATTTCTCAGTACCGCCCCATCCGCACCTTGAGGATCACCGGCTGGCCCGTGAGGTTGAGTCCATAGTCGGTCTGATCCCCGTTCCAGTTGCGTTCCATCACCCACTTGCCGGCCGCGTCGAAGTGCCCTTCCTCGACGCGCGCGAACATCTCGCCGTTGCCCTGCTTCTGCGCCGAAGCGATGCGCACCCGGGCGTGCTGGCCCACGACCACGAACTCGTTCTCGCCGAGCTGGGCGATCGCGACACCGCCGTTGGGTTGCTCGGTGCCGGGCGGGAACTCGGTCGGATGGCTGGGCCACGACCGCTCGCCGAACTGCCATTCCCGGAACGAGACCGTGGCCGTCCATGCCCCCAACGCCATGCTCTGGTCCTTGCGATCGTCGCCCTCGGCGATGCCGTGCGTGCGGCCTTCGAATGCCCAGCGCGCCCACAGGCGGTCCATCGATCCGAAGAGGGCATAGGTCGCCGCGAACGGCTCGACGATGGGCTTGCCCTTTTCCTTGGCGCCCAGCGGGAAGTTGGTGTAGTCGGTGTAGTCGATGCCGAACGGCGCGATGCCCAGCGAGCCGCGGCCGAGAACCTGCCAGACGAAACGCGCATAGCCGGGTGCGTGACTCATCTCCGGCACCAGCAACGCGTTGTCGGGACGCTGGAACCTGGCCAGCGTGGCATCGAACTGCGCCGACGCGGGGTTGTACATGTCGGGCGCGGCGATGTCGATGTGCGGCGCCGCGGCCTTGTAGATGCCGATCACGTCGTAGGTGGGGCCGCCGCTGGCGAAGTTGTCCTTCCACGGCGCGAGCGGCTCCACGGCGTCGCGCAGCGCGTTGTTGACGTACATCGGCAGGTCGAACGCCGAGCGTCCGGCCTTGGCGACCTCCTCGATGTAGCTCGCGATGGCCCAGGCATGGAAGTATTCGTCGGCGTAGTCGCCGTAGACCGCGCGCCACGAGCCCGAGGCGGCCAGCGGCACGGGCGACTTCTGGTGTGCCAGCACGGCCGCGGGCACGTCCTGCTCGAACGCGGCCTGGGCCTTCGCGCCGAAGTCGCGCACGAGGCCGTAGGTGCCGACCTCGTTCTCCACCTGCACCATCAGGACCGTGTGACGTTCGCGGTCGATGCGGGCCAGGTGGCTCATCAACGCGACGAACGCCTTGCGGTCGGCCTTCAGGGTCTTGTCCCCGAACGGCGACAGGCAGTAGATGGACTTGCCATCGCGATCCAGCATGCGCGGAAAGCGCTGGTTGTCGAACTTGACCCACTCGGGCGTGTACGACGGGCCGGTGTTCTTCCAGGTGCCGAACCACAGCAGCACCAGGTGCATGTCGTTCTTGCGCGCCTGTGCCACGAGCGTGTCGACATAGCTGAAGTCGAAGCGGCCTTCGACCGGCTCGATCTGCTCCCACGCGACCGGGATCTCCAGCGTGTTGGCGTGCATGTCGTCCAGCGCCGGCCACACCTTGCCGAGCACGGCCGGGTAG
>FSTR01000091.1_pt1 | contig 16577 bp, 11 predicted proteins | sample 1637161 | NCBI WGS metagenome assembly FSTR01 (sample SAMEA3914819, study PRJEB12502) | metagenome | biome: forest; material: soil | place: Canada | collected 2010-06-26 | depth 0.3 m
CGTGACGACCGCGCGCTCGCCCTCGACCGCGACCTTCGACGCGAACGTGGCCTGCGGCCAGCCGAGCAGGCCGGCGAGCATCTGCCCGGTCTGGTCGCAGTCGTAGTCGATCGCCTGCTTGCCCAGGATCACGAGTCCCGGCGCTTCCTCGACGGCGATCTGCTTGAGCGCCTTCGCGACCGCGAGCGGTTCGAGCTCGCCGTCGTGCTCCAGGAGCACGCCACGGTCCGCGCCGATCGCCAGCGCCGAACGCAGCGCCTCCTCGGAGGCGGGCGGGCCGATCGTGACCGCGATGACCTCGGTGGCGACGCCACGCTCCTTGAGACGAACGGCCTCCTCGACGGCGATCTCGTCGAACGGATTGATGGACATCTTGACGTTCGCAAGGTCGACGCCCGAACCGTCGGCCTTCACGCGAACCTTGACGTTGGCGTCGACGACGCGCTTCACGGGAACAAGGATTTTCATGAGTGCAGCTGCCAGTGATTGGTGAACTTCACTGTCGCTGCCCGCGCGCTCCGCGTCGACACACGATCGGACTAGGGCAAAGATGTCCACATGGCCAAGCGGTCGCGCGATCTGGATGGCCGCAGATTGCGCGCCCCGTTGTTGCTTCCATGCGCGTCGCCACGGCGAGCTGCCAGGTCGTGGGGTGCGACCGATGCGCTGCGACAGGTGTTGGGGGCGGACACACTTCGCCAGGCGACACGGGGGATCGCGGGCTGGAGAACCGCATCGGACGGCAGCCGCGCAGCTGCCGTCCCTCGACGTCAGGCAGGTGCGTCTCGACCCTTCACGCCGGGACAAGCGTCGTGTCGATCGCGATGTCGCCAACGAGCGTCCTGTGCACCGGGCACGCCTGCGCGACACGCAGCAACGCGGCCCTTTGCTCCTCGCTGAGGTCGCCTTCGACACCGATCTGCCGCAGCAGGCGATAGACACCCTGTGCGTGCTCGTGCGACACGGTCACGTCGACCCGGCTGACTGCCCAGCCCTTGTGCTTGACGTAGAGCTGCAAGGTCAACGCGGTGCACGACGCCAACGCGGCGTCGAGGATCGCGTGCGGCGAGGGGTGGCCGCTGGGAGCGCCATCGATGTCCGATTGCCAGTGTTCACTCGCGAATTCGATGTGACAGGCAGATTCGCCCGCGGCACTCGACCAGGAGGCCAGCACTCCGCTGGCGTCGACAGCTTGGTTTTGCATGCGCGCATGATCGATCGAGCCGCCATCGGCCGCAATGCCTCGATGGGCACAGTCGCCGGCCCGACCTCGGGCCAATGGCAGGGTTCTCGAATCCACCTCGACAATCGAAAATCTTCGCCCGCACTTCGCCGGGACTCCCCCTGGCGTCGTGCCGTCATGTCTGCAGTGGAGCATCGAAATGCCTGTCATCCAAACATTGAACGGTCGGACCAGCGAGATCGCGCCGGCCTTTTCCGTCAACAGAGTGCTCCCGGCCGCGAGTCGGCGATCCCTGGGACCCTTCGTCTTCTTCGATCACTTCGGGCCGGTCGATCCATCGCAAGATGGAAATGCCGACGTGGGGCCGCATCCGCACATCGGCCTGGCAACCGTCACCTACCTGCTGGCCGGGGAGATGGTTCATCGAGACAGCATCGGCACGGTCCAGACGATTCGCCCGGGCGACGTCAACCTGATGACGGCCGGCAGCGGCGTCGTCCACTCGGAGCGCGTGCCCGAAGGTCCGCCCGACAAGATTGGTCGGCTCGAAGGGCTGCAGCTTTGGGTCGCGCTTCCGGAGCCGCACGCAGACGCCGCGCCATCGTTCCAGCATGTCGATCGGACCGACATTCCCGAGATCGACTTCGAGGGCGTGCGGGTCCGCCTCCTCGTTGGTTCGGCATTCGGCAAGACGTCTCCCGTCGCCGCGGCCTCGCGGACGCTCTATCTCGACGTGAACCTGCCGGCCGGCGGCACCTGGGACCTCGCCGTCGAAGAACAGCAGCTCGCCGTCTACTCGCCCGACGCCTGCCTGGTCATCGATGGCGCGCCGATCGGCCCGCGCACGATGGCCGTGATCCAACCCGATACGCCCGCGCACGTGTCGTGCGAGGCCGGAGGCCGGCTGATCGTCATCGGCGGCGACGCGCTGCCCAAGCCGGTCCACATGTGGTGGAACTTCGTTTCGGCCGACGTCGACCACATCGAACGTGCCGCGGAGCGGTGGCGCCTGCAACAGTTTCCGGTCATCCCCGGCGAGACGGAGCGGGTCGCCATGCCGCCGTTCGCGCGCCTGTCACCGAACCGCGGTGGTCGATCCGGGTGAACCTTGAGGCGGCATCACGGCTTGGAACCACTGGCCGCGACGTCGCCGGGCAGCGCGAAGGCCAGCAGGGAATCGCCCATTCGCGTGCCGAGCGATCCATGCCCGCCTGCCATGATCACCACGTACTGCTTGCCGCTCTTCTCGGACACATAGCTCATCGGCGTCGCCTGGCCGCCGGCGGGCAGGCGCGCCTCCCAGAGCTGGTGGCCGGTGCGCGTGTCGTAGGCCCGAAGGTAGTAGTCCAGCGTGGCGCTCATGAACGCGACACCACCACCGGTGACCATCGGACCGCCGAGGCTGGGCACGCCCAGCGGCATCGGGATCGGCAACGGCGCGCTGTCGCGAACGGTGCCGTTCTTGCGCATCCACACCTTCTGCATCGTCGTCAGGTCGACGGCGGTCATGTAGCCCCACGGCGGCGCCTGGCACGGCACGTGGAACGGCGACAGCAAGGGGTGCAGGTCGACCGCGAACGGCGTCCCGGTCATCGGCTGCAGGCCCTGCTCGGTGCCGCTGCCGCCCTTGACGTCGATCTTGTCGCGCCGATGCAGCCTGGACACGAAGGCCATGTAGTTCGGGTTCGCGATCATGACCTGGCGCTCCGGATCGACCGCGACGCCGCCCCAGTCGAACACGCCGTAGTTGCCCGGGTAGACGATGGAGCCCTGCTCGCTGGGTGGCGTGAAGATGCCGTCGTAGCGCAGGCCCTTGAAGATGATGCGGCAGATCATCTGGTCGATCGGCGACGTGCCCCACATGTCGCTCTCCGCCAGCTTGCGCCCGGGCTTGTACGACAAGGCGGAGAACGGCTGTGTCGGCGACGTGCGGTCGCCTTCGGCCGCACCCTGGGGAACCGGCTGCTCTGGAGCGGGCACCACGAGGCTTCCGTCGCGCCGGTCGAGGACGTACAGGTCGCCGCGCTTGGTCGATGCGATCAGCGCCGGCACCTTGCCTCGGGGGGTATCGATGTCCACCAGGCTCGGCTGGCCGCCGATGTCCATGTCCCAGAGGTCATGGTGGACCGTCTGGTAGACCCAGCGAACCTTGCCGGTCGCCACGTCGAGGGCCACGATGGCGCTGTTGTAGTGCTCGCCGGCGGGGATGCGGTTGCCGCCCCAGATGTCGGGCGTCTGGTTGCCCATGGGCAGGTACACCAGCCCCAGGGCTTCGTCGGCGCTGGCCACGCTCCACATGTTCGGGGAGTTGCGCACGTAGGTGCGGCCCGGCGGCAGCGGCGTCGTCTCCTCGGGATTGCCGGAGTCCCAGTTCCACAGCAACTTGCCGCTGTCGATGTCGTAGCCGCGAACCACGCCGGACGGCTCGTCGGTGGAATCGTTGTCGGTGACGCTGGCGGCGGCCACCAGCACGTGCGCGGTGACCAGCGGCGGCGACGTCGGGTTCAAAGTGCCGGCCGCCATCGTGCCCTCGCCGACCTTCAGGTCGATCGCCCCCTGCTCGCCGAAGCCGGTGCAAGGCTGGCCGGTGTCGGCGTTGACGGCCACGACCGTCCCGTCGGCCGTCGGCGCGTAGATGCGGCGCGGGCATGCGGCGACCGCCGCCGCATGGGCCGGGCCGGACGCCGCATCGCCGGCCGCGGTCGCGTCGTAATAGGCCACGCCACGGCAGATCATGTGCTGGTAGGCGTGCGCATCGCGGTTGATGTGCGGGTCGAAGCGCCACAGCTCCTTGCCGCTGTCGGGGTCGAGCGCGATGACCAGGTTGTGCGGCGTGCACAGGTAGAGCTTGCCATTCGCCTTCAGGGGAGTGACCTCGTTGGCGATCTCTCCCGGATCGCCTGCGCCCTTGAAATCGCCGGTGTGGAATTCCCACGCCACCTTCAGGTTCTTCACGTTCTCCGGCGTGATCTGCCGCGCGGCGGCAAAGCGGTCTCCGTAGCCGGAACCGCCGTAGGCCGTCCAGTCGATCGATGAAGAAGCCTTGGCCGCGTCCGCGCCCGCCCTCGGCTGCCACGCGCCGTCGAGGGTGTAGTAGTCCTTCGACAGCGAGAACAGGGCCAGCACGATGCTCGTCGCCAGCGCGGCCCACAGCGCGCCATTGCCGGCGGTCGCCGTGCCGTCACCCTGCGTGCGTGTCATGCGCAGGCGCCGATTCACGCCGGGCAACAGGAGCCAGGCGCAAAGGGCGAACAAGAGGTCGTTGCGCGGCAGCAATTGCCACCAGTCGAAACGCACTTCCCAGACGGACCACGCCAACGTGAACAGCAGAAGCGCCGCCGCCACGAACAACGCATCCCGATGCGCGCGACGGATGAGCCAGGCGCACAGCAGCAGCCCGGCCCCCGAGACGAGGTAGTAGGCAGAGCCGCCGCGCCAGAGCAGCCAGGCGCCACCCAGGCAGAATACGACGGCGAGCAATGCACAAACGGCGCCTGTCGCGGAGAGTACGAAGTCGGAACGAGTCTGGCTGGACATGGCGGCACCCCGGAGTTGAAGAGATTCGACCTGGCATGCGAGGCGCGTGCGAGCCCGCCTCCAGGCTTCACGCGTTGAAGGCGGCGGCGCGTCCGGTGGCCACATTGACGAATGTACCGGCGCGCTGGAGGATCGGGCGCGGCGGCGATGCAGGGGCGCGCGCCGGCGCGCCTGCCGTCGCCCGCGGATGAACCGGTTGACGCAGCATTCCGCGACGCTCGGCCATCAGGATCGCTTCCGTGCGGCTGTGGACGCCGAGCTTGTCGAATGCCGATCGAAGGTGGGCCTTGACGGTGCCGAGGGAGATCTCGAGCCGCATGGCGATGAGCTTGTTGCACAGGCCGTCGGTCAACAGCGTCAGAACCTGCCCTTCGCGCTCGGTCAGGGGCTCCGTGGCCAGGCTCATGGCGAGGCTGGCGGCGATCGACGGGCTCAGGTGGCATTCGCCCCGGTGGACCGTGCGCACCGCGACGAAGAGCTCGTCGGCGGAGGCGCCGAGCAGCAGGAAGGCTGCTGCCCCTCGTTCCAACGCGTCCCGGATCTGCCACTCCCGGTCCGCATTGGCGACGATCGCGACCTTCGTCCGCGAACGACTCATCTGCAAGGCCTGCGCTGCCGCGAGGATGCGCATGCCGTTGTCGAAATCCGTGACGACGACGTCGCAGGACAGCAGTTCCGGGTCGTCCGGCGTCGCGGCTCGGACGGTCATGTCGCTGCATGCGGCGAAGACGGTCGTCAGGCCGGTGCGGCACACGTAATCGTCATGGACGACGATCACATCGATGGGTCGAAAAGACATCAAGTTGCTCTCCTGGCTCGACTCGGGAAGAAGGTCGGCGACTTTCCCGCAAATGAACAGATGCCTCACTATCCGGCACGATGCGACGTCGCTCCATCCCCCGCATGGGGCACGCGCATGACGGCTCTCTTGAGCGGACATCCGAAGGCAACGCGTCTCCGAACAGCCGCGTCGATGCCCCATCCAGGGGATGCCGGCGGTGCGCCGGACCGCCGAGAGTCCCGGTGTCCCAGGCCGCGCGGCGCATTGCACGGAGACGTCGGTGAATCTCGACACTCGGAAATCATTCTTCGCATTCGCGGCGCTCCTCCCGCTCTGGGGCGCGGTGGCGCTGGCGATCCCCTCCGCGCCGGTGGACGTCGCGTCGATCTGCCGCAGCAGGGGCGATGCGCCACGGCCGGACAGTATCCCGCTCACGCCACCAGTGCCGTCGCGTAGTGGTCGACCAGCAGCCCAAGGAACAGCAGCCCCAGGTAGGTGATGGAGAACCGGAAGGTCCGTCGCGCGCGATCGTCGGAGTACGCACGCAGGAGGCGCCAGCTCTTGAAGACGAAGGCGCCGCCGAGAGCGACCGCGCAGAGCAGGTAGATCGGGCCCGTCATGCCGCCCGCCGCGGGCAGCAATGTCGCGACGAAGAGCAGCAGCGTGTAGACGAACACGTGCCGGCGAGTGCTCGCTGCGCCATGCGTGATGGGCAGCATCGGGATGCCGGCCTGCCGGTATTCCTCCGTCCGGTAGAGCGCGAGCGACCAGAAATGCGGCGGTGTCCAGAGGAAGATGATCAGCCACAGCAGCACCGCTTCCGCGCCGATCTCTCCGCGCATCGCGACCCATCCGAGCAGCGGCGGCATCGCCCCGGAGGCGCCGCCGATCACGATGTTCTGGGGCGTGCGCGGCTTGAGCACGACGGTATAGATCAGCGCATACCCGACGAAGGCGCCCAGCGTCAGCCACATCGTCAGCAGGTTCACCGCGGTGCCGAGAAGCACGCTGCCCGCTCCGCAGAGGACCGCCGAGAAGAGCAGGGCCTCGCCGGCGCCGAGTTCGCCGCGCGCGGTCGGTCGCCACGCGGTGCGGTTCATTCGCGCGTCGATGCCGCGTTCCACCATGCAATTGAACGCCGCCGCAGCCGCTGCCACCAGCCAGATGCCGGCCACCGCGGCGAGCAGCCGGGTCCAATTCGGCAGGCCTGGTTCGGCGAGAAACATCCCGATCACGGCGCAGAAGACGATGAGCTGGACGACGCGTGGCTTCGTCAGTGCATGGAACTGCCTTGCACGCGCGAGCAGCGTGGGCCGCGCGATCGTCGGAGCAATGGGGCGTGGCATGCCGGGGCTGGTGCTGGACGCGATGGGCTGTTGGCGCAGCGAGCCCTATCCGCGCGCGACGAACCGCGCAACGCGCGCGGCGTTGAAGACGTCGCGCCATGACGCCGGCAACATGTCGACCGGCGCCAGTCCGCCGAGCCACGGATCGGAGGCGGCGAACCAGTGCACCATCTCCCAGTTGCCCATCACGTCCTTCAACTCCGCCACGATCGCCTGGCATCCGGGCCGAATACCCCCTGTGCATGGATCGATCTGGAACATGGGAATCAGGATGTCGGAGTGCCAGTCGAGCGAGATCAGCGCGCGCGAGACGATCCACCTGGCCAGGACGGACAGCGGCTGCTCCCATTGGCCGCGCATTTGCTGGACCAATTCGTCGGCGCGCAGCAGGCCACCATGGCGCGCATAGGCGGTTTCTATTGCCGCAAACTGGTCAATCGAGTCGGCGCTATCCCTTGGCGCCGCCGGCGCCTCGGCGGGCTTCTGGCGCGGAATGGACCAGGAGCGCTGCAGCATCTGCGTTCGGGGTCGAATGATGGCGCTCATGCGGAACTCCTCTGATCCATGGGTGTCTGCTGCCGACTTTCTTCCCCGTCTGCTGCTCCCAGATTTCTCTGGACACCGCATTGATTCAGTTGAAACATGGTTCGCGCAATCCGGACATTTCGCAGCCGGAAACTGGAGTCCGGATGCCCAGATGATTTGCGCAGGATGTTCGACATCCCGGACCTCCAATTGCGTTGCCCCTTCAGATGCCGACATGATGAGCTGCGTGATAACCTGCCTGCCGTTCGGCCGTCCCCGCGGCCGCGCACGAGTGCCGCAGGCAGCGCTCGGGAAGACGGCGACGATGCAGGTCAAGAGGGGCCGCCTCCAGTCGGCAGCCACCCTGGGCCAGGGAACACGAGCGAATCCTTCATCATGTCTTCGAATGCCCCCCATATCCTCGTCGTCGACGACGACCCGCTGATGCGTGAGCTCATCAGCGAGTACCTCCTCGAGAGCGACCTGCGCGTCTCGACCGCAGAACGCGGGTCGGACATGGACCGGATCCTGAAGGACCACGTCGTCGATCTCGTGCTGCTGGACCTGCGCCTGGGCGGCGAGGATGGCATGCAGCTCGCGCGCAAGCTGCGCGAGGAGACCGAGGTACCGGTCATCATCGTGACGGCCAGGCGCGACGAGGCAGATCGCGTCATGGGACTCGAGATGGCGGCCGACGACTACATCACCAAGCCGTTCAGCAATCGCGAACTGCTGGCCCGCGTGCGGGCCGTGCTCCGCCGTTGCCAGGGCCGGCAGTCGAACGGCGCCCCCGCGCGCGGCACCCGCCGGCGTGCCTACCGGTTCGCCGGTTGGGAGCTCAACGCCCTGGCTCGTCGCCTGACGGATCCGCAAGGCCAGCACGTCACCCTCAGCAACGGCGAGTTCAATCTCCTGCTGGCTTTTTGCGAGGCACCGCAGCGTATCCTCTCGCGCGACCAGCTGCTCGACCTCTCGCGGCTGCACGGCGACGAGATCTACGACCGCTCGATCGACGTCCAGATCTTCAGGCTGCGACGCAAGATCGGCGGCGACGAGGAGTCGCAGAGGCTGATCCGGACGGAGCGTGGCGCGGGCTACGTCTTCGCCGTACCGGTCGAGATGCTGGGCTGAAGGCGCGCTCCGAAGCGGACCGAGCGCCCGGCGGGCCGGTCCCGCATTTCATTTGAAACATTTGGGGCGCCTGCGAAAGACAGGTGAAATCCGCGCCTGCCGCAATAGCAGTCGATCGCAACGATCGGGCGAGGGATCGCCATGCATCGGAAAGCGACACAGCCCCGCGACGCCTGCACGCCCTATCCGCCATGAGGTCCAAGAATTCCCTTCGCGGAGCCATCATCGGCGCCGGTGCGCTGGTGGCGGCCATCATCCTGGCCTCCACGGCCTTCGACGGATGGCGCCTTCACCAGCAGCTCATGGCCGCGAACGAGCGCGAGGTCGGCAACCTCGCGCTGGCGCTCGCGACCGGGACCGCGCGCAACGTGCAGGCGGTGGACATGCTCCTTCGCGACACCGCGACCTGGTACGAGTCCGTGGAGCGTCGGGAGAACGGTTCGGGCATCCAGCAGGGTCTGGCGATGCTCGCCGCCGGCTTTTCACAGGTGAGCGTGCTGACGATCGTCGATCGCTCGGGCATGCAACGGGTTCGGTCACGCGCCACGGGTGAGCCGCTCAGCGATGTCTCGGACCGTGGCTATTTCACACGCCAGCGGGACAATGCCGACGCCGGGCTCGTCATCAACGAACCGGTCGTCACGCGTTCCGAGCGGGTTCCCGCACTGATCCTCTCGCGCCCGCTCAGAGGCCCCGAAGGCGCGTTCGATGGGGTCGTGTCCGCGGTCGTGACATTGCAGGAGCTTCAAAGCACCTTCGCGTCCCTCCGGCTCAACGACGACAGCTCGGTGATCCTGGCGCTCGCCGACGGGACGATCGTGACCCGGCAGCCGTCGCGGGGAAACCAGTCGCAGGGCGCGCGCATGCCGCGGCTCGCGGAGCTCGCGCAAGGGCCACTGATCGATCATGTCGCAAGCCCGATCGATGGCCGGATACAGCTCGTCGCCGCGCAGCGCCTCGATGGATGGCCGCTCTTGCTCGCAGTCACGCGCGACGAACGCGAAGCCCTGGGCCCGTGGTACGACGAGATGGACGGCGCGGCCTTGCGCACCGCCGTTTCGATGCTGCTGGTCCTGGTCGCGATCATCGGGGTGCTGCGCCAGCTCCGTCGCATCGAGCAGGGCGAGCAGGCCCTGCTCGAAAGCCAGGAGCGATACGCGACGGCCATGGAGGCCGCCGATGAGGGTCACACCGAATGGAACGTTGCCGAGGGCACGATCTTCTTGTCCGCGCGGTGGTGCGCCCTGCACGGCCTGGCCCCCCGCCACGCGATCCGGACGATCACGGATGTCAAGCGAACTGTCAGGATCCATGCCGACGACAGCCAGGGTGTCTGGACGGCGATCGACGAGCACCTTCAGGGCCGGACGCCGGGCATCGACATCGAATACCGGGTCCAGCATCAGGACGGCTCCTGGAGATGGATTCAAGCCCGCGGCCGCTGCGTCCGCGATGCCGCGGCCGCCCCGGCGCGCCTGCTCTGCGCGGCGCGCGACATCAGCGCCAGGAAGGAGGTGGACGCCGCCAAGATCGCGCTGGAGACGCACCTACAGCAGGCGCGTCGAATGGAAGCGCTCGGCACCCTCGCGGGCGGCATCGCCCACGACTTCAACAACCTGCTGGGAGCGATCCTCGGCTTCGGCGGCATGGCGCTTCAATGCGCCGAGGAGGGTTCGCCGATGCAGCGCCACATCGATCGGGTGCTGCAGGCCGGCCAGCGGGCGAAGACGCTCGTCCACCGGGTCCTGCAGTTCAGCCGCTCGGGCCCGACGGAGAGGACACGCGTGAACATCCAGGGCATCGCCGAGGAGGCGATCGTGATCCTGGCGCCATCCTTGCGAGACGGCGTCGCGCTCCACACGGTGTTCGACGCGGACGCGGTCTCGGTCATGGGCGACGCGACGCAGCTGTACCAGGTCGTCGCGAACCTGTGCATGAATTCTTTCCAGGCAGTCCGGGACACGGGCGAGGTGTGGCTGCGGCTCGACGCGGTGCGGATCGACGAGCCCCGCACCTTCCTGCACGGCGAGCTCGCGGCCGGATCGTACGTACGGCTTGAGGTCGAGGATTCGGGGCACGGCATGCCGCCCGAGACCATTGGGCGGATGTTCGAGCCCTTCTTCACGACCAAGCCGCCCGGCGAGGGAACCGGGCTCGGGCTGTCGGTGGTGCACGGTGTCGTGACCGAGCTGGCCGGTGCGATCGACGTCCGCTCCGGAATCGGCACCGGCACCTGCGTCTCGGTCTGGCTACCCATCGCACCAACGACCGCCGCGGCCGCGGCGGAAGGTCCGGAGCCGGATCGCGGCGGCGGCCAGGTCGTGATGATCGTGGACGACGAGCCGCTGCTCGTCGAACTCGCCGTGGAATTGCTCTGCCATCTGGGCTACGTTCCTCTCGCCTTCGGCTCGGGTGAGCGCGCGCGCGCTGCCTTCGACGATGCTGGCTTGAAGGTCGACCTGTTGCTCACGGACGAGAAGATGCCAGGCCTGTCCGGCAGCGAGCTCGTCGCCGCCATCCGTGCCAAGGACTGGGATATCCCCGTGATCATGATGAGCGGCAACGTGACAGCGGCCCTGGAGCTGCGAGCACACACCATCGGCGTGTGCGCACTGCTGCACAAGCCGCTCTCGCGCGAGACGCTGGCCGAGGCGCTCGCGCGCTGCTTGCGCCGCAACTGAGCTTCGGTCAGCATTCAAGTCTGGATTGTCGAGTTCGTTCAGGCCACCGATGGGCCGAGGGCAATGTCCCAAGTCTGAACCGTCCTGCGGTCGACAGGTTTCCGGAGGAGAATATTTCAACTGAAATACACATCCTGTAAGCTGGACTGGTCGACCGCATTCTCGGTTCGGGCGCGGGATCCGTCATCCAGGGGAAGTCACGAAAGAGCATCGATGGAGGGCATCATGCCGGACGGAGTCACTGGCCCGCACATCCTTGTGCTGGATGATGATCCATTGATCCGACAGATGGTGAGCGACTTCCTTGGCGACTATGACTATCGTGTGACCGCCGTCGCCACCGGGGCGCAGATGTCGGAGGTTCTGCGTCTCGAGCATGTCGATCTGCTCATACTCGACCTGCGACTCCCCGGGGACGACGGCATGCAGATTGCACGCCGCCTGCGCGCGGAGTCCGACCTGGCCATCATCGTGGTCACAGGCCGGCACGAGGAAGCCGATCGCGTCATGGCCCTCGAGCTCGGCGCCGACGACTACGTCACCAAGCCCTTCTCGCCGCGCGAGTTGCTGGCACGAGTTCGGGCATTGCTCAGGCGCACGCGAACGCATGACGCCAATGTGGCTCCGTCGACAAGCGGCGTGCGCATCTTCCGATTTGCGCATTGGCAGCTCACCGTCCCCCTTCGGCGATTGACGTCCCCGCAGGGCGAGCAGATATCTCTCTCGAACGCCGAATTCAACCTGCTCGTTGCCTTTTTGGGAGCGCCCAACCGGATCCTCTCGCGCTCGGAGCTCCTGACGCTGTCGCGACTGCACGACGACGAGGTCTACGATCGCTCGATCGATGTCCAGGTCGCACGCCTGCGCCGCAAGTTCGACCTCGGAGACGGCGCTGCGGCCATCATCCGCACGGAACGCGGCGCCGGATACATCCTCAATGCGACGGTCGAAGTACTTCGCTGACGGTCGCCAAGCGCAGTACGTGCGCCAGGGCATTGGCCAGGTCGCGCTGCATCAGCGGCTTCTTGACGAAGAAGTCTGCCTGCGAATTCAATGCCCAGTCGTCCACGTCGTGGCCCACATAGCCGCTCACCAGGAGAACAGGGATGTCCCGGCGAATCTCGCGCAACCGATCGATGAACATGCGTCCGGACATGGCCGGCATGCGCTCATCCGTGATGATCGCGTCGAAGTCCGATGGGCGCGAGCGGAACACTTCCAATGCCTCGATGCCCGACGTGAAGGCCTCGGGCGCGTAGCCGAGCAGGCTCAGGTTTTCGCTCGCGAGATCGAGCAAGGACTCGTCGTCGTCGACGATCATGACGCGCTGGCCGTGCCCCCGTGGCAATGCACGGTCGCGCGCCGTTCCGTCCTGCAGGGCGTCCCCCTTGCGCGGCAGATAGACCGTGAACGTGCTTCCGCGCCCCTGCTCGCTGGCGACATCGATCGCGCCTCCGATCTCGCCCACGATGCCGTGCACGAGTGACAGACCCAGGCCGGTGCCGACACCCACTTCCTTGGTGGTGAAGAACGGGTCGAAGATGCGTTCGATGGTCGCCGCAGTCATGCCGATGCCGGAGTCCGAGACTGTCAACGTGATGTAGTCACCCTCATCCAGAGGCCCCGTCGTGACGGTGCGCGGCACCGCAATACGCTCGATTCCGAGCGCCACGGCCAGCACGCCGCCGTCCGGCATGGCCTGCACCGCGTTGGTTGCCAGGTTCATCAGCACCTGGTGGATCTGCGTGGGATCTCCGAGGATCGCGGCGGCGCCTGCATGGAAATGGCGTTGCAGGCGCACCTGGTCCGGCAATCGGGCTTCGAGGAGATCCAGCACCTCGCCAACGACGTTCTGGACATGCACGAGCATGCGCTCACCGATCCCGCTGCGGCTGAATGCGAGGATTCTGTCCACGAGCGATCGCCCACGCTCTCCGGCCGCGAGGATGCTGTCGAGGTCCCGCTGAAGTCGCGAGCCATCGGCAACACCGCGCAATGCCATCTCTCCATAGCCGAGGATTGCACCGAGGATGTTGTTGAAATCATGCGCGATCCCACCTGCCAGCGTGCCGATGGCCTCGAGCTTCTGGGATTGGCGCAGCTGGCGCTCGAGGCGTCGCACGTCATCTTCCGCGGTCTTGCGCTCCGTCGTGTCGCTGATGACGCCGTTCAGCACGGTGCGCTCACCCACGATCGTCGCCTGCACCTTGTCGCGCACCCAGCGCTGGGTGCCGTCGGGGCGGAGCACCCGGTATTCGATCTCGACGCGTTCATCTCCTCCGGGAGACATGCCCCGCATCGTCGAGGCCACCAGCGGCCGGTCATCGGGATGAACGATCTCGAGCCAGGTGCCCGGCCGGCCAAGGAAGGCGTCGGGCGGCAGCCCGGCGATACGCTCCACGACCGGCGAGAGGTAGATATGGACCAGCGCGCCCGTGCTGTCGATTTCCGCGCTCCAGACTGCATCGGAAATGGCAGACATGAGACGCGCAAGCTCATTCTTGCGCAGTCGCGTCGTCAAGGTCTGCGTGAGCTGCTTCAACTCATCGACATAGGCCGCGCCTCGCGGCAACGTCACGCGATCAAGCCCCGCCACCTGCTCTGCGAGCTCGGTGAGTGCACGCACCGGCCGCACGATCGCGCGGAACGAGAAGACCGCGAGCGCGATCGCCAGCAGGACCGCCGCGATGCCGAACAAGGAAATGAGGTAGCTGCTTGCCTGCAGCCAGGACTGGATCCGATCCAGGGCGCCCTGCAGCCATCGGCCCTGGCGGTCGGCAAGGGTTTGCAACAGGCTCAGCATCTCCTCGGCACCGGGCTCCACCTCCGTCCGGTACAGGTAGCGATCGCGGTACGCGCGCTCACCCGTGACGATGGCGATGATCTGCAAGGCGAGTCCGCCGATCTCGGATCGCCGCGCCGCGATCTCGTCGACCTGATCGCGCTGCGCGGGAGCGAGCGTGTCGCGTCGGGCGTAGATGTCTCGCCACTGGGCCGCGTTGATGGAGAGTTGCGGGCCGTAGGAGTACTTGAAGTTCACTTCGCCCGACGCGGCGTAGGCCATGAGGTTGGTGACCATCGCGTCGAACGACGTCTGGAATCCGAGCAGTTCCTTGAGGAGATCGCCCCTGCCTGCGCCGGCATCGCGATCGCGCAATTCCGCGATCAACTCGTCCACGCGAACCAGCACCTGGACGCGGCGCGGCTGTACCTCGAGACGCGCCAGCCGCAGCGCCGACTGGTTCTTCAATGGATCGTCGTGCAGGTCGAACAGCCGCGGCGGCAATGCCGTCCAGCGCGCGTACTTTTCGCTCAGCGACGCGACCTGGCGCGCGTCTTCGGTGGGCCATTCGCGAGACAGCGACTGCAGTCGAAGCAGGCTGGCCGCGAAGGCGCGGCTTTCGTCATCGAACTCGTGGACGTCGCGGCGGTCGCCCAGCACGAGGTAACCCCGCACATGCAGCTGCATCCGCAGCAGCGTCGCCTGCGCCTCGGCCGTGGCGCGGGCGGCGGGCAATCCAGTCGCTTCCGCCTGCCGGATATCCCCGGCGACATGGCGCCCGACCACGAAGCCGAACGCCACGACCAGCACCGTCACGCCCGCCAGCGCAGCGAAGGCCAGCGTGAGCTTCTCGCCGATACCGAGCAAACGCCTCACGCCAGCCCTCCGATGCAAGTACTGCTAAAGCCCCATGGACGTCCGGTACGAGCGGGCCTCTTTCTGTCGCCCCAGTCGCAGCGTGATCTCCTCGAAGTCGACGGCTGTCGCCCTCAGCGCCTGCTCGGGCAACAGGTGGCCGGCCGCCGCTTCTGCCAGATGAACGTCCATCGCCTGCCAGTAGCTGAACGCACCCGGGATGCGCAGGTAGGGCAGTTGCTGCGGGTTCCCGAAGGATTGCGCATAGGCCGCAAGATATCTCCGGGCATCCTCCGCGTCCCAGCCCAGGCGCGTGTAGTTGTCGATCGAGCCAGTTCCGAAAGGCGACGGGAAGTGATAGTACCGACCGGGATCGATTCCGTCCCAGCCGCGCGCCGCGTAGACCAGCGACTTCTCCTTGTTGGCCATCAGCGCCAGCAGATAGTAGGCGGCTTCCGGCGACTTCGAGTAGCGGGAGATCACGCCCGACCACGAACCACCGATCGTGTTGCCGACGTAGTTCGGCGTTGGAGTCTGCACCCATTGGTGGCGCGAGATCGCGTAGTACTCGGAGGTGGCCGGGATCGGCGCGGCTCCGACCCGCCCCTTGACCCGGCTTCCTTCCTGCTCCGACAGTCCACCGAGGTCACCCCAGGTGAACGTCAACGCGGCATGGCCGGCGAGAAAGCAGTCCCAGCTGGCGCCAAGGTCCCAGTCAAGCATCTCCTTGGGCCCGAACTTCACGAGATCCACAAGCGTCCTCAATGCCCGCACATGACCCGGACTCTCGATGAGCGGCTTCATCGTCTGCGGGTCGAACCAGTACAGCTTCGGGTTGGCAGGGCCGATGACGAACGGAGCCGACAGGCTCATGAAGTGAAACATCCCCTGCGAGCCGACCTTCAACGCCAGTGTCAGGCCACTGCCCGGCACCCCGTCGCCAATGAGATCCTTGCCGTTGAAGTATTCGGCGACGTCGCGGAATTCCTTCCAGGTCCGCGGCGCCACCAGGGCATATCCGTACGCCTTCTGGAAGGCGGTGCGATGCCGCAGATCTTCCAGCAGGTCGCGCCGGTAGTACATGACCTGCCCGTCGTGGTCATTGGCAACCATGTACTTGTGGCCGCCATAGCTCAGCAGGTTGCGGGGCGCGGGCAGGACGTCTTCGATGTTCCAGCGCGGAAACCGCGGGTCGACATAGAACTTGTCGTAGGGGATCACGAAGCCGGATTCGACGAACTCCCCCAGCCACCAGGCGCCCGCAATCGACACGTCGTAGTGACCGACATGATTGGTGACGTCTGACAGGAACGTGGCGTAGTGCTCGTCGACAGTCAGGTCGACGATGTTCAACCTTGCCCCGGTAGCCTCCTCGTACTCCTGCTGCAGTTCGTGGATCGGGCCGCCGATCGGCTTGCCTCCCGAGACGATGACCGTCACCTGCTGTCCCTTGAACAGGCAGTTCGCCGGCGCGCAGGGCTTCACGACCCGAGGCGGCACGGTCGAGCCGATCCTGGCGATCAGGGATTCGGAACCATTCGCCGGGGACTGCCCCTGCACCGCGAAGGCGCCCAGCCCCACAACGAGCGCCAGTACTCGGGGCAGGAGACGGGAAAGTGCATTGCTTGCCATCGGTGATTTCTCCTCGGAGGCCGCCCACGACGGGGCGTCGGGTTCACGCACCAAGCACGTCCGCCACCACACGCAAGAGTTCGTCTCGGGAAAACGGCTTCGCCAGTATCGCTCGCACGCCGGC
>FSTR01000104.1_pt1 | contig 14723 bp, 15 predicted proteins | sample 1637161 | NCBI WGS metagenome assembly FSTR01 (sample SAMEA3914819, study PRJEB12502) | metagenome | biome: forest; material: soil | place: Canada | collected 2010-06-26 | depth 0.3 m
CCAATGTGCGCTGTCCATCGAGCCTCGAGTCTGCAACTCGGCGGGCACTTTGGCGACCGACTTAGGTCGGAGCGATCCCTTGACGCAATGGCACATGACGCCTGCCAGCGGTTCTCCCAGGCGGATGCAAGCCTACGACTTCGGAACGCCCCTGGCCTCCAGGCATCGGGCAGCAAGGAGCCGCCACTTCAGCCGGATGGCGAATCGGTGCGACTGGACGAAGGTTGCGGCATCGGTGGAGCGCGGCACCTGGACGCCATCGTGGCGTTCGGGCAGTTGCGCCGGGCGCTTCACCGATCCCATGCCCCGTTCCTTCGGCGGACACGGCCAGGTCGGCACGCGACGCGAAACGAGCGGTGGCCCGCGACGGTCTTCCTCGAGGAGGTGCCATGAATACCGAATCCGTGCAAGGCTGCGACCCCATGCAGTTCGAACTTCGCTTCTCCCACCTGTTCCATCCAGGCAGGGGGTTTTCCTTTCCTTGCGATGCCAAGGGCTGCGTGGATCTCGACGGCCTGAGCGATTCGCTCCGGAGCAACTACCTTTTCGCGCGGGCTCTCGTGGGCCATGAGCTGTCCGCGCCGGTCACCTGCGCGTCGCATTGCTCGATCGAATCAAGCCACTGACGGCGGGTCCGCACCTCGATGCGCACACAAGGAAGTTTCGCTCGACGGCAACGACGCTCGTCCTGACGGGCGCGCTTCACGGCGTACGAGGCTGGTTGCCGGGTATCGCTACCGCACCACGAGAGAATCGCTTGTTCCAGGCGTCATGCCCTCCCTCCAGCGGCCTCGCCGACTCGTAGCCGGAAGTCGTCAGAATCCGGGCCGCCATTTCGGCGGTGACGCCCTGTGGACACGCGCAGACGGTCACGACCGAACGATTCTTTGGCCAATGCGCTATCGCTGCAGGGAGCTGGTCGATCGTGGTGCGGAGCGCACCCGGCAGCAGCTCCGTGGCCGGCGCCGGACGAGCACCCCGGAGGTCGAGGATCAATGGCGGCGTGTCGGATGCCATCATCGAGACGAGTTCATCCACTGTGGCGTGCCGCGTTGCGGATCGCAGGGTGGCGAGACGCCTCATCCACAGCACCCAGGCAAGCCATGCGCCAAGTAGCAGGAAGGTCGTGAGCAGCCCGATGGCGAGATGCCCGCTCATGGCATCCAGTGCGAGTTGCACCTTGGCTCTAAGCGCCCAGCCCAGCACGATGGGGGCAGCGGCCCAAAGACCCGCGCCCAGGGCCGACGCCATGACGAAAGAATGCAGCGACAGTTTCAACGAGCCCGCGATCGGCGGCCCTGCGAGGGACAAACCCGGTACGAACTTGGCGACGACCAGGGTCCAGGCGCCCCACCGACCGAAGTGCCCTTGAGCCGAAGCGACGCACGATCCGGGATTGATCGACAGTCGGCAGAGAACGCCCAGCACCCGATGGCCGAATGCCCGGCCAGCCGCATACCAGATCGAGTCGGCCAGGAGGGATGCCAGCACCGAGACGACAAGCAGCCACGCCCCAAACCCATAGCTTGGCGCCAGGCTGCCGGCAATCAGCAGCGTCGGAATCGCGGGCACCGGAATACCCAACTGGTGCAGGAATACGTTCACGAAGACCAGCGGCATCGCATTGTTGCGAATCGCGTCCGTGATCTCGACAGTGTTCATGAGTCAGCCATTTCGGCTTCGCGGCGCGGTGGGTGCCAGGCGTAGCGATGTCGGTCAACAGCTTCGACAGCCCAGTACCACCCGGGCAGTTTCCTCGACCTCACCTCTCGAGCGGATCCACGCGCAGAGCGCCCGTGCTTCGAGAGCGATCCGGGCAAGGTGCGCGCGCTCGCCCGGATCCTGCGAATGGCTAGTTGCCGCCCTTCTTGTCCGGGGAGGTCTCGGGGTTGATCGCCGGGGTGGCGCCAGGCCGCAGCTTCGGGGCGTGCAGGCGGTGCTTCTTGGGCGCGGATGCGGTCGCCGACGGCGCAGGCGCGGACGCCGCCTGAGCAAAGGCCATCGATGCTGTCAAGGACAACAGTGCAATTGCAAGGACATGCTTCAGCATTTGGATTCCATTCGAAGAGTTGAGGCTTGATGGCTTCAAATCGACCTGGTGCACGAATCCGGGAAGGGATCCTGTTCACCAGGCGACTGAAAAACGGCCTGGGTTGATGACCAGGAGATCTTCTTCGCTGCTCATGAACAGACCATCGTCCACAAGTGAGAGATCGACATCCGCCATTGGCCCGTTCCTGGCTTCTCTGCCGCAACGCGAATGCACTCCTGCATCGATGCGAGAGCACGTCATTCGTTCCTCGCGCTGGCGGCCTCCGACGCGTGCCTGGCACTTCTTGCCTTGCTGTGACCATAGCCTCCCGCGACGACTCCTGGATCTGTCATCGGGAAGACGTTCGACCCGTCCGTCAGACGGTCATTTCATGATCGTTCCATCGCATCGTGATCCGCACCGAATCGCCGCGGTCGTCGACAGCAGACATCCTCCGCATCGCGCTGCCAGATGACAAGCCATCGACATCGGATGCGGACATGCTTGGACGCATTGATATTGATCGACACCTTCGTTCAATGGATCAAGTCGCCTGCCTCTGCTTTCATTGCCACGGCCCATTCGCAAAGGAGATGACTCGTGTCGCACCACTATTCCGGACCCGATCTCGGCTTCCCTCACGGTGACGCCCGCCTCGACCTCACCGATCTGTACATCTTCCCCAAGCCGGACGATCCGCAGAAGTCGATCTTCATCATGGACGTGCATCCTTCGGTGAGCCTGAGTCCACCGGGGCCCACTACGCCGGAACCCTTCTCGCACGAAGCCGTCTACGAGATCAAGATCGACACGAACGGCGACCTCGTGGCCGACCTGGCCTACCGGATCCGCTTTTCGCCTTTCGAGAACGGGAGCCAGACCGCGACCCTGCGCGTCGTCGAAGGAAAGGAGGCCGCCGGAACGGGCGACGGCGGCCGCGTCCTCGTCGAGGACGCGCCCGTCTCCATTGGCAAGGAAGTTCACGTGACCACGACGGACGGCTACCGCCTGTTCGCAGGGTGGCGCAGCGATCCCTTCTTCTTCGACACGCTCGGCGCCGTGAACGGCATGCAATTCACGGGCGTCGACTTCTTCACCGGAAAGGACGTCTGCAGCATCGTTCTCGAGGTTCCGAACTCCGCACTGGGCCCGGCAAGGATGAACGTCTGGGCTCGCACAGTCGACGGGCGCGGCGGCCAGTGGGTGCAGGCCGAACGAGGCGCGCGGCCGTCGCAATCCGTGTTCCTGACCGGATCGGAGAAGCCGGCCTACTTCGCGAGCGAGCCCATCGACGACGACCGATTCGTTCCTGTCTATGCGCATTCGCTTGAGCACACGGGCGGCTACGCGCCGGAAGATGCGATGCGCGTCGCCCGGACGTTGTTGCCGGACATCCTCCCCTACGACCCCTCCCGGCGGGCGCACTTCCCGGAAAACGGGCGTGCGCTGCTCGATGACGTCATGGACGGATTCATCGCCATCCTGACCAACGGGAAGGTGACGACGGACGGCGTGAGCGCCCATGCTGATTTGCTCGACGCCTTCCCCTTCCTGGGGCCGCCGCACGAGATTCGTACCTTCACCGTGACGCAGGCTTGATTTCCGTCGTGGACGCCAATAGACCAGGCCGACCATGAATGCAATCGAGCTGCCCCACGACTTCGCGAGCCTGGCGATGGTCGTCCTGCTGATGGGCGTGAGGCATGGCCTCGACGCGGACCATCTCGCCGCAATCGACGGACTGACGCGCTACAACGCGCTCGAGCGCCCTCGCCTCGCCCGCGTATCAGGTGTCCTCTTCGCGGCCGGGCACGGCATCGTCGTCGCGATCGTGGCCGTCGGCCTGTCGGCGCTGGCGCGCACGTTGCAGGCTCCCCGCTGGCTAGGACTTTTCGGCACCTGGGTGTCGATCGCGACGCTCACGCTGATCGCGCTGGCGAACATGGTGAGCGTGCTGCGGGCACCTGCACAGCAGCCGGCCGCCATCCGAGGTTGGCGGAGCGCGATCTTCGCGCGCCTGCTGCACGCGCGAAGCCCCGTGCTGGTCGTCGGCGTAGGGACGCTCTTCGCACTGTCGTTCGACACCATGAGCCAGGCGACCCTGTTTGCGGCGATCGCCGCGCGGTTCGGAGGATGGTGTCCGGCATTGGCGCTGGCCACGCTGTTCATCGCCGGCATGGCGGCTATCGACGGCCTGAACGGGGCCTGGGTCGCGCGCCTCGTCCTGCGCTCTGACCGAAGGGCTCGCGCCGCCTCGCGCGTGATGGCGTTCGCGGTCTCGGGGGTCGGCCTGGTGGCGGCGTTGCTGGCGTTGGCCACCCTGGTTATTCCCGACGTCGGCGCCTGGACCCAGGGCAAGGAGTTCTGGTTCGGGGCCGCTGTGATCGGCATCGTGGGATTCAGCTTTGTCTGGGGAAGCCGGCTCACGCGATCACGCGTCGATGCGGTTCGGGCGGCCTCGAAGCAGGGAGCGACGACATGAGCACGATGGCGACCCTCCTCTCCGCGTTCATTCTGTCGATCGTCGCCCTGATGATCTTCATCTGGAGCCAGCGCTCGGGCATCCTGGAGCGCGGCGTAGAGGACGCCAAGGTCATCTTCGCCACCGGTGAAGTCGGCGTCGTCGAGGAGCCCTCCGCCTCTGCGCAGGCGCAGCAGTCGCTGCAAGCCGTCGTGGACCGGTCCGGTCCAGGTCGTCCGACCCAGGACGTCCCGGACGACGAGCTGGCCGCGCGCGCCCGGGCCGACCAGTCGACGGCGCCGCTCGTGTTCGTCTTCTTCTGCTGTGCATTCGTGTGGCTGGTCGTGGCGTCCGCCGCCGGACTGGTGTCGTCCATCAAGCTCCACGAGCCCGACTGGCTCGCCGGCTACGCCTGGCTCACGTTCGGCCGCATCCGCACGATCCATCTCAACGCCGTCGCCTATGGATGGACGCCGATGGCCGGCCTGGGCGTGGCGCTGTTCGTCATCCCGCGGCTGCTCAAGACCGAGCTCGTCGGCGGACGCTTCGCCCTCTTCGGCGCGGCGCTGTGGAATGCGGCACTGATCGCAGGGTTGGGAAGCCTCGCGGCCGGGATCAGCGACGGACTCGAGTGGCTGGAGATTCCCTGGCAGGTCGACATCCTGTTCGTCGTGGGCGGCGCGCTCATCGGGGTGCCGCTGGTGCTGACGCTGTTCCGGCGAAAGGTCCAGCACCTCTACGTCTCCGTCTGGTACATGGGTTGTGCGCTGTTCTGGTTCCCAATCCTCTTCCTCGTCGCCAACATGCCGTACCTCCACAAGGGTATCGAGCAGGCCACGATGAACTGGTGGTACGGGCACAACGTGCTGGGACTCTTCTACACGCCCCTCGCGCTCGCGTCGATCTACTATTTCCTGCCGAAGGTCATCGGTCGCCCGATTCAGTCCTACAACCTCTCGCTGCTGGGATTCTGGGGGCTGGCGTTCTTCTACGGACAGGTCGGCGGCCACCATCTGATCGGCGGACCAGTGCCGGGCTGGCTCGTCACGCTGTCGATCGTGCAGAGCGTGATGATGATCGTCCCGGTGGTCGCGTTCACCGTCAACCAGTACCAGACACTCAAGGGGCACCTGTCGACATTCCGGCATTCGCCAACGCTGCGCTTCATCGGCCTGGGCGGGCTCCTCTACACGCTGAGCTCGCTGCAGGGATCGTTCGAGGCGCTCCGAAGCATCAACGTCGTCACGCACTTCACGCACTACACGGTGGCCCACGCGCACCTGGGCATGTACGGCTTCGTGAGCATGGTGTTCTTCGGATCCATCTACTTCATCGTCCCGCGCATCACCCAGCGCGAATGGCCCTCGCAGGCCCTCATCTCGGCGCACTTCTGGCTGGTGGCCGTCGGCATATCGATCTACGTCGTCGCGCTGAGCATCGGTGGATGGCTGCAGGGGAAGGCGATGCTCGATGCGGCCGTCCCGTTCACCGAATCGATGCGCATCACGATCCCGTACCTGCAGGCGCGGACCGTGGGCGGCTCGCTGATGGTGCTCGGGCATCTGGTCTTTGCCACGCACTTCCTGATGCTCCTGTTCGGTCGCGCTGCACGGCCCGGTCGCGCGACGCTCCTCGGCGTCGCCTGAGCGGAGGTCGCCATGAGAGCCGAGACGAAGCTGCTGACGAACGGGATGGTCATGCTGGCGCTGGCCACGAGCGCGCTGGTGGTCCTGCCGTACCTGCTGGTGGGAGATGCCAGGCCGGCCCCGGGCCTCAAGCCCTATACGACGGCCCAGTTGCGCGGCCGCGCGCAGTACATCGCCAACGGTTGCGTCTATTGCCACTCCCAACAGCCGCGAGCGAAGGATTTTGCCCCCGACACCGCGCGGGGCTGGGGCCGCCCCACGGTCGCCGGCGACTACGCCTACGACAGCCCGCACCTCCTGGGCACGATGCGAACCGGCCCGGATCTGATGAACATCGGGGTTAGGCAGCCGAGTGCGGCCTGGCAGCTCGGGCACCTCTTCCAGCCGCGCGCCTACGTGCCGGGCAGCATCATGCCGAGCTTTCCCTTCCTCTTCGAGATCAAGCCGAAGCTCGAGACGGGGGACGTGCAGGTCGCGCTGCCGCCCGGAGTCGTTCCGCCGACTCGGCAGGTGGTCGCCCGGCCCGAGGCGCTGGACCTCGTCGCCTACCTGCAGTCGCTCGATCGCAGCTACCCGGCCGTGTTGGTTGCGCCGCCGCCGGGTGCCTCGAACGCTCGATGAGCCCCCCGCCAGGACGATGAGGAACCGGACATGAGCAACAGCAAGGCGACCGCCGCGGAGCAACGCGAGAACCCCGATCCCGAGGAGGGCACGCGCCCGGTGCCGTGGTCGGTGGTGATCCTCACGGAGTGCCTCGTCGTGTTCTGCATCGCCTACATCGGCTACGCAGATGTCGATACGCCCTCCGAGTGGGGCGACGCCAGGAGCCGGTCGGAACTGGCGGGCGGCCCGCCCGCGGCAGGCGCCGCGAAGGTGGATGGCGCCGCCGTCTTCGCGTCGTCATGCGCGGGCTGCCATCAAGCAACCGGAGCGGGGTTGCCAGGCGTCTTTCCGCCCCTGGCCGGCTCCGAGTGGGTTATCGGCAAAGACGGCACCGCGGCCGCCATCGTGCTGCAGGGCGTCACGGGCGACCTCACGGTCAAGGGGACGACGTACAAGGGCGCCATGCCCGCGTTCAAGACGCAGCTGAGCGATGACCAGGTCGCGGCGGTGCTCAGCCATGTCCGGTCCCAATGGGGCAACGCCGCCGCTGCCGTCACCCCCGCCACCGTCGCGAAAGTGCGCTCGCAACTGGCGTCGCGAGCGGAACCTTTCGCAAGCGGCAAGGACCTGGAGGCGCTGCCTTGACGGCCGCCCGCCTCGCGCCGACCGTCGCCGCCTGCGCGGCGCTGCTGACCGGGTTCGTCGCGCTCGTCGACGCGATGACGGACGGCTTCGATCGCTGGACCTTCGAGGACATGCGGCGCGCCAAGGCCAGCCGGAGCGAGCTCGCCGCCACGCCGCTGGAGGTGCGCGGCCCCGACGGCGCTCGCAGCGTCCTCTGGATGGGAACGGCCGACGATCGCGACGTCGTCGTGGTCGGCTTCATCTACACGAGATGCCGGACAGTGTGCCTCGCCCTGGGCTCCGAGTTCACGCGGATGCAGCAGGCCATCGAGGATCAGCCCGGGGCGCGGGTCCGGCTCGTCTCGCTCTCGATCGACATGGCTCACGAAACGCCCGGTTCGCTGGCCTCGTACGCACGCCTGCATGGCGCCCGGCCCGGCTCGTGGACGGTGGCGATGCCGGCCGCTTCCGAAGCCGCCGCGAAGGTGCTCGGCGAACTCGGCGTGGTCGCGATCCCCGATGGCCTGGGCGGCCTCGTGCACAACGGCGCCATCCACGTGATGACCGCCCGCGGACGCGTCCTCGGCATCTACGACGATGCCGACTGGCGCGAAGCGCTGGCGTCCGCGACCTCCTACATCGGCTCAGGTTCGCCTTGAACGGGAGCGGGACACTTCGCGCGGCGCTCGCGCTGGCCCCGGCGCTGCTGTGCATCGCGTCCCTGCGCCACGGGATCGAGAGCCACATGCCAGCGCACATGCTGCTGGAGTTCCCGCTGCTCTTCGCGTCGGGCTGGATCGTTGCCGACGTGGCGAGTCCGTTCGACCGCTGGCTGGCGCGCCTCGATTCATTCGATGTCCAGGGCCTGCTCGGCATCACCTTCGCCGCGTGCGCGCTGACGCTGTGGATGATTCCGACCGCGCTCGACCTGGCGTTGCTGTCCGACCCGGTGCGCTGGGGCAAATACGTTTCCCTGTGGCTCGCCGGACTGCTGCTCCAGCGAAGCCAGGGCCGGCTGAGCGCCGAGCTCTCGGTCTTCTTTATCGGCATGCTCGCCTGGATGCTGGCGACGGTGGGCCTCGTCTTCCAGACGATGCCACGGCGGCTGTGCGTCAACTACCTGCTCGACGAGCAGCGCTGGACCGGCGTCGGCATCGTCGGCGTCGCCGTGCTGCTGGGGACGCTGAGCCTGTGGAGGATCGTCGCGAACCGCCCAGGTTCGGTACCCGCCGCCGAGACCGGGGCGTTCAATCGTCCCGGGCCAGCCTCAGGCCGGAAAACTGCCAGCGAGCCTCCGGCGGAAAAAAGTTGCGGTACGTCTCGCGAATGTGGCCCGCCGGCGTGACGCACGATCCACCTCGCAGGACCATCTGGCCCGACATGAACTTGCCGTTGTACTCGCCCGCGGCGCCCACGCGGGCGCGGAAACGGGGATACGACGAGAAAGCGCTACTGGTCCACTCCCAGGTGTCGCCGAACAGTTGCTGCAATCCGCGACCCGTGGCGCGCCGTGGCTCGTACCAGCGGCTGTCGGCGAAGTTGCCTGCGTGCGAGCGCCCCTGGGCGGCAATCTCCCACTCGAACTCGGTCGGCAACCGGGCACCCGCCCAGCGGGCGAACGCATCGGCTTCGAAATAGCTCAGATGGGCCACGGGAGCCTCGGGATCGAGTGCCTGCATGCCGGAGAGCGTCATGCTCGCGTACCCGCCGTCTCGGTCCTCCCAATGGAGCGGTATGGCCCATCCGGCACCCTGCACCTGCCGCCAGCCGTCGGACAACCACAGCAGCGGCTGCCGATAGCCGCCCTCCTCGATGAATTCGATCCAGTCCGCGTTGCTGACGGGTCGGGAGGCAAGTCGAAACGGCTCGACGGCGACCCGGTGCGCGGGGCCTTCGCAGTCGAATGCGAAGCGCCCGCCGGCGTGCCCGACCTCCTTGATGCCACCCGCGATCGCGATGTAGTGCGGGGGATCTGCAGCCTGCGACAGGTCGACGCTGCGCGGCCGCAGCGAGTAGGCCGGCCGCAACGGGCTCAGCGAGAAAAGATGCAGGACGTCGGTGAGCAGCAGTTCCTGATGTTGCTGTTCGTGGTGGCAACCGAGCTCGATGGATTCCAGTACCCCAGGGTCGAGTCCGTCGTCGAGCGCGCGAAGGATCGCGTGGTCGACGTGCTCGCGGTAGCGCATCACCTCGGCCAGGGAGGGCCGGGTGAGCACGCCGCGCAGCGGGCGGGGATGTCGCGCCCCGAGGCTTTCGTAGTAGGAATTGAAGAGGCGTCCGAACGACGCATCGAACGGCCGGTAGTCCGGGACGTGCGGCTGGAGCACCATCGCCTCGAAGAACCACGTCGTGTGCGCCAGGTGCCACTTCGCCGGGCTCGCATCGGGCATCGACTGCGCCGTGGTATCCGCCTCGCTCAACGGCGCGGCCAGCGCTTCGCTGGCGTCCCGGACGGTCACGAAAAGGCGCCATGCCGTCGGCCCGTCGAGGCGGGTGGCTTCGGTGTCGACACCAGCCTCGCTCATGGCGGAATCCGCGCTCACCGCTTCTGGTACGGATGGAAGATGTAGTTCTTGCCCTTCACCGCCACATGGCAGGATTGCCCGCAATCGGCGCGGGCCGGATCAGCGCTGAACGCACCGGTGGCGGCATCGTTGTTGAACAAGGCGTAGCCCCAGCCTCCCGTCGTCGGAAATCGTTTGCTGTCCTTTTCCATGACGAAGGCCTGCGTGAAGACATCGGGCACGTCCACCGCGAACGGGGCCTCGGGGCTCTTCTTCGGCTTCCATTGCAGCTTCACGATCTTCGCGCCCTCCGGAAAGGGTTGCCCATTGCCCGGAACCCCCGCCTTGTAGGCCGCGATCATCGCCGGGTTCGCGACGATCACCTTGAGCACCTCGTCGGTGCGGGCGGAGGACACGACCGACCAGTCCTCGTAGCCCTTGAAGTCGGAGAACGCGACGCCGTCCGGCGACTTCAGCATGTACTTGTCCTGCGCGAAGACACTCGCGCCGATGGCGCCGAACAGCGTCGTCGCCGCGACGATACCCAAGATGCGTTTCATGGAGAACATCCTTCAATCTGGTTGGCCAACCGAGCCGCCGCGCGTCGCGCTCGCCGACCCGGTCGACGACGATGCGCAGGCATGAGCATGGGCGACTCGAGGCCTTGCCGCATCCGCCGTAGGATGGACACGGCACATGGCCGCAACAGCGGCTCGCGCATCAGCCAGAGGAACGACGTTCCGGCCACGATCCCTGCCAAGGGAGCGAGCTGACGCTAGGTCTTCAAGGGGAGGCTCGCGCGGGCACCTCCGACCAGAATCGACAGTTGGCGCCCGGGTGTCGATGCGCGCAGATTGCCACCGAATGGACGATTCCCTCCGCTCCCTTGATCGCCTGCGCATCGTCTGCAACCAACAAGCGCCGGCGGGGCATGTCTACGGTGACCTCGCGCAATGCATGGCCCGAAGCCTCGACGTCCAGATCGTGCTCCTCAGCATCTGCGGCAAGAGGCGCTATTGCCATCGTGGATCGCGGGACTCGACACCCGCCGAACTGGCAGCCGCGATCCGCATCGCCGAAGCCTTCCTGGCGGCGGATGCCGGGACCATCACGTCGACCGATGCGTGTCCGCCTGCGGTCGTTGCGGCTCACCTGGCAACTGCCGGCTCCGCGCCGATGAATTCATTCGCCGGCATGCGGATTCGCGTCGCGAGCCATACGATCGGCACGCTGTGCCTGTTCGATCGCAGGCCTGGCGCGATCCGAATGATCCTCCTGGAGGACATGCTTCGCCTGGCCGAGGCCGTCGTCGCCTCCGTCCACGCTCGCGGCCACTGATGCCAGTGGATCGAGGCCGTGGACTGAAGTCGCTCAAGGCCGGGCCGGCGACACGGCCTCGGGGTCGATGCCGTATCGAACGATCGCCTCGGCGGCCTTCTCGACGCCGATCGCGCCGTCACGAGCCAAGGCCGTCAATGCGGCGAGGACGATATGGTGCCGGTCGACCTCGAAGTGCCTGCGCAGCGCCTCGCGCGTGTCCGAGAGTCCGAATCCATCCGTACCCAGCGCCACGTAGCGGCGTCCCTCGACGAACGGGCGAACCTGGTTCGCGACCTCCTTCAGGTAGTCCGTCGCTGCGATGACAGGCCCCCGCGCGTCGGACAGGCAATGCTCGAGGTGGCTGCGGCGCGGAGCGGCCATGGGATGAAGACGGTTCCACCGCTCGGTCTCTTCCCCGTCGCGCCGCAATTCCGAATAGCTCGTCGCGCTCCAGACGTTGGCCGCGACATCGAAATCCCGCTGCAGCAGGTCGGCGGCCGCCAGCGACTCCGCCAGGATCGCGCCGCTGCCGAAGAGCTGCACCACCGCGCCGGGCGATTCGCGAACGATGTGCAGTCCCTTGCGGATGCCCTCGGCGGCGCCCTCCGGCATCGCGGGATGGTGCATCTTCTCGTTGGCGACCGTCAGGTAGAAGAAGACGTCTTCCTCCTGTTCGAGCATCCGGCGCAGCCCGTCCTGCACGATGACCGCGATCTCGTACGCGTACGCCGGATCGTAGGCCACGCAGGAGGGGATCACCGAGGCCAGGACGTGGCTGTGGCCATCGTTGTGCTGCAGGCCCTCTCCCTCGAGCGTCGTGCGGCCCGCCGTCGCGCCCACCAGGAAGCCCCGGGCGCGGATGTCTCCCGCCGCCCAGGCCAGGTCGCCCGTCCTCTGGAAGCCGAACATCGAGTAGAAGACGTAGAACGGAATCGTCGCGAACGCGTGCGTGCTGTAGGACGTCCCCGCCGCGATCCACGACGCCATGGCACCGGCCTCGTTGATGCCCTCCTGGAGGATCTGGCCCTTCCGGTCCTCCCGGTAGAAGCTGAACTGGTCGGCGTCGTGCGGCGTGTAGAGCTGTCCGACGTACGAGTAGATGCCCACCTGGCGGAACATGCCGTCCATGCCGAAGGTGCGCGATTCATCGGGCACGATCGGCACGATGCGAGGGCCCAGCTCGGGCTCCCGCAGCAATTGCGCCAGCACGCGCACGAAGGCCATCGTGGTGGAGAACGTGCGATCCTCGCTGGACTTGAAGTGCGCCGCGAACGCCTCCAGCGCAGGAACCCCGAGCCCGCCGACGTTCCCGCGGCGCTGCGGCAGGTATCCGCCTGCCCGCTCGACGCCTGCATCGAGGCACGCCCGCTCGGGCGTCCCCGGGGCCGGACTGACGTACGGAATCTCGTCGAGCAGATCGTCGGCGACAGGGATGGCGAACCGATCCCTGAAGGCCCGGACGGCGTCCTCGTTCATCTTCTTCTGTTGGTGGTTCGTGTTCGCGGCCTCACCCGCCGTACCCATGCCGTAGCCCTTGACCGTCTTGGCCAGGATGACGGTCGGGCGGCCGACGTGATGGATCGCCGATTCGTAGGCCGCATGGACCTTCACGGGATCGTGGCCGCCGCGCAGGAGTGCCCCGATCTCGTCGTCACTCAGGTGCGCGACGCGTTTCAGCAGTTCGGGATCGGGCCCGAAGAAGTGGTCGCGGACGTAGGCCCCGCCGCGCGCCTTGAACACCTGGTACTCGCCATCGACGCACGCCATCATGCGCCGCCGGAGCCGGCCGTCGAAGTCCTTGTCGAGGAGCGGATCCCACGAACTTCCCCAGATCACCTTGATCACGTTCCAGCCGGCCCCGCGATAGACGCTCTCCAGTTCCTGGATGATCTTCGAGTTGCCCCGCACGGGCCCGTCGAGACGCTGGAGGTTGCAGTTGACGACGAAAATGAGGTTGTCGAGCTTCTCGCGACCCGCCATCGCCACCGCCGCGAGCGTCTCGGGCTGGTCCTGTTCGCCGTCGCCGAGGAACGCCCACACCTTCCGGTTCTCGGAGGGAACGAGCTCGCGATCCTCGAGGTAGCGCGTGAACCGCGCCTGGTATGCCGCGAGCAGCGGGCCCAGGCCCATCGACACGGTCGGAAACTCCCAGAAGCGGGGCATCGTCCGCGGATGCGGATAGGAACTCGGGCCCCCTCGAGTCTCCTGCCGAAACAGGTCGAGAGTGCTCTCCGACATCCGCCCTTCCAGGTAGGCGCGCGCATAGATGCCCGGCGACGAATGGCCCTGGATGAAGACCATGTCGCCGCGGAAGGTCCGCGTGGCGGCGCGGAAGAAGTGGCGAAACCCAATCTCGTAGAGCGTGGTGGCGGATGCATAGGTGGCGATGTGCCCGCCGACGCCCGAGTGCTTGCCGGCGCGAAGGACGATGGCCATCGCGTTCCAGCGAAGGTAGGCATCGAGCCGCAGTTCGACCCCGACGTCGCCCGGGAACCGCGGCTGTTGGTCGACGTCGATCGTGTTGACGTAGGGCGTGGTGAACGGCGCCATGTAAGCGCCCTGGGCGAACTGGTCCTGGGCTATCAATCGATCGAGCAGGTAGTGGCTGCGGGGGCGACCCTCGAGCGCCAGCACGGCCTGCATCGACTCCAGCCACTCGAGCGTCTCCTGCGGATCGACGTCCACGTTCCGGCCTGCATCTTCCATTGCATTGCTCCCCATGAAGTCACGCGAGCATCGTGATCAGTGCTAGCGACCGGTGCAATGAGACCTTCGGATCGGGTCGCGGCGTGCCGCCCGTTCGGATCGGAAGCAAGTCGGAGCCGTCCCTCCGCCGAATGGCCGTTGGCGTCGCGCGGACGGCCGACGAGACTGGCTTGCGACTCCGATATTCCGCTCGAGAGGCGGATGACGGCGCGCATGCCTCCCTTCTCGCCAACGATCTGAACAGATGGATCGAGATGCCATGAATCATCAATCTTCCGACCCTCGGGGACGCCGCAGCTTCCTTCGACAAGTGGTGAGCGCGACAGCCACCGTGCCGCTCGCGCCCGTGCTGGCGGGCGGCGCCGTGACATCGGCACTCGTCGCCAACGCGGCCACGGCCCCGCCCGCGGCCTGCAAGCCCGAGCCAGCGGACGATGCCGCCGGCTACATCTCCCTCAGCAGGGACGAGGCGGCCTTCGTCGAGACCATGGTCAACATCATGTGTCCCGCCGACGAGCTGACACCCAACGGCGTCGACTGCGGCCTGCCCACCTACATCGATCGGCAACTGGCCGGCGACTTCGGCCGCGGCGCCAAGCGCTATTCGCGCGGCCCCTGGCAGCAGGGGAAGCCGGAGCACGGCTACCAGCTGCCGATGACGCCGGAGCAGCACTTCAAGGCGGGCATCGCGGCGGCCAACGCGGCCTGCGTCGCCCGGCATGGCGGACCGCTGGACCAGCTCTCCGCTGCAGACGCCGGTGCGTTCCTCGCGGATCTCGGCGCAGGAAAGGTGCACGACGACCGTCTGCCCATGGCCGCGTGGTTCA
>FSTR01000420.1_pt1 | contig 14368 bp, 10 predicted proteins | sample 1637161 | NCBI WGS metagenome assembly FSTR01 (sample SAMEA3914819, study PRJEB12502) | metagenome | biome: forest; material: soil | place: Canada | collected 2010-06-26 | depth 0.3 m
CCGCAGCCGCGGGAGTTCCGGGTGGTGTCGATGCGCGTGGGCGGCATCCCGGTGTGGTCGCAGCAGGCCATCGCCGGCCTGCCGGCCACTGCCGACGAGCGCATCGGCCACATCCCGGCCGCCGAGTTCGACCACCTGTTCGCCAACCAGTTCCGCCTGACCTGGCCCCGACGCCGGGTTCGGCTGGCAATGCGCGCGCACTGATCTCGTTCGCATTCAACGGCGTGGGCTGACCCGGCAGCCTCGAGGCATGACGCGGATCAGAGGCGAAAACTGAGCGCGGCGCTGACCTGCACGTCGTTGACCGTGGCACTTTGCGGACGCGTCGAGACCCCGAAGTAGGAGCGTCGCGCCGTGTTGAGCAGGTTTCCGCCGGCGACGGTCAACGACACCCGGTCGCCGAAGCGATAGACGACCGAGCCGTCCAGCCAGCCGTAGGCACTCGTGTAGACGGGCAAGGCGCCGATCCCGACGACGTTGACCACGCCGCTGAGGAACCGGTCGCGCCAGTTGTAGGCGACACGCATCGACACCGGTCCGCGTTCGTACATCCCGATGACGTTGCCGCTGTACCTGGACAGATTGGCCAATGGCACCTTCCCGCCGAGCGTACCGCCGGGGGTCCGGCTGTCGACCCAGGTGGCGTTGACCTGCAACCCGAGGCCGCCCAACAGGCCCGGCAATCCCGTATAGAACTGCTGGTAGCCGAGTTCCACGCCCTGGATGTCGGCCGCGTTGCTGTTTTGCGGCCGCGTGACCTGGTAGGTGACGCCGCCGTAGGTTTCCGGCTTGCTCACCGGCGTGACGAAACCGTCGACACGCTTGTAGAAGGCCGTGACGGCCGTCGACGTCGAGCGGTCGGCATAGGTTTCGAAGGCCAGGTCCAGGCTGTCCGCATGAATCGGGCGCAGCGCCGGGTTGCCCGCGCCGCCCTGGTTCAGCGACGGGTTGATCGGATTGGGGACCAGCGTCAGCGACGGCGAGAGCTGGTCGAAGTTCTGCCGCGTGATGGTGCGCGAGGCGGCTGCGCGCAGGTAGCGGCCATCGCCAAGCGCGTAGCGCAGGTTCAGGCTGGGCAGGATATCCAGGTGGGTCGTTTCCAGGTTCAGCGGCGCCACGGCGCCGGTTGCGGGCACCGACTGGTGGCCGCTCACGGCCTCGCGCGTGCGCACGAGACGCACGCCCGCGTTGCCGTCGAGGCGGTCGTCCACCGCCGCGATCGTGGTCATGCCATAAGCCGACTGCGTCGTCTCGGCGATACGCCACAGCCCGAGCGGCCCTCCCGCGGCGGGGATGGGGGCGACGATGCCGAAGGCGGCCCGCAAAGCGACCGGATCGCGAGCCTGCGCGAGATTGCCGATCAGGAAATTGCCAATGCTGGTCGCACCGGTGCCCGCGAGGAAATCGGTGACCGGATTGGCAAGCGCGAACCCGGGCTTGTCGGCGACGGAAATGCCGGAGACGGCGGCGTCCGCGAAGATCAGGCCATTGGCATCGTCGGCCTCGCGTCGGGCCAGGCGCAGGCCGGCCGACAGGGTCCGAATCCAGCCGGCGTCGAGCGTGTAGTCCCCATCGAGCTGCGCGGTGGTCAGCGAGCCGTCGAACGGCCGGGCGCGATAGGCCACCCCGGTGTAGTGGAAGGTGGCCGGGTCGAGCAGGTCGGTGCCGCTGACGCTCGTCGACGGCACGCTCGAGGACAGGTCCTGCGTGAACCGGGCGGCCGTGCCGGCGAAGAACGGCCCCGAGAAGAACAGGTTGTCGAAACTGGTCGTGCGCGACACGTCGACCTTGAGGCTCAGCCGATCGCTTGTCCAGTGGGCGCCTGCGGCCGCCTGCCGGGTGCGGTCCTCGGTGTCGCGCGCGAAACTCAGCACGGAGATCGCGGCGTTCGTCCAGGTGATGCGCTGGACGTCGTTCGTGCCCGGGAACAGGGTCACGCCGTCGGCCAGGAACGTCGACGATGCGCCGGCGTTGATCTGGTAGGAGTCCTGGATGGTGCGCAGCTGCACGAGACCCGCCTCGGCGTAGACGTCCAGTCCCTGCGACACGCGCCACTGGAGGACCGCCTGTACCGCCTTGCGCTCGCGCTCGCCGAGGCTGGTGGTCTCGGAGGTCCCGCTCGGCGCGATGAGGGTGCTGCCCGCCACGATGTCGGCGCGCGCGACCGGGTTGCCGGTGGACTTCAGATCCTCGCGCCAGGGTCGCACCTGGCGGGACAGCGAGATCAACGCGCCGACCTCGCCGCCACCGCCCAGCGCCCAGCGCTGGCTTGCCAGGCCGGAATACTGCATGCGCGTGGTGCCGACGAGATCGCCGTGCACCGCACGCACCGAGCCGCCGAAAGTGGCGCCGGTGAAGTCGAACGGGCGCCGCGTGCGCAAGTCGATCTGCCCGCCGACGCCGCCTTCGATGCGCGACGCTGACGAGGTCTTGTAGACGTCGATGCCGGCCACCAGTTCGGAGGCCACCGTGCTGAAGTCGATGACGCGGCCGGCGCCCGCCGTGAACACCTCGCGTCCGTTGAGCGTGGTCTCGATCTGCGTCAATCCGCGGATGACCACGCCGCTGCCTTCGCCGCGATCGCGCGCGATCTGCACGCCGGTCACGCGCTGCAGGGCTTCGGTGACGCTGACGTCCGGCAGCTTGTCGATGTCGTCCGCGACGACGGCGTCGACGATATCCAGCCGTTCGCGCTTGAGTGCCTGCGCCGAAGTGAGGCTCGCTCGCACGCCCACGATCTCGACGGCCTGGACCGTGCGGTCGCCCGGCGCGGTGTCGGCGGGAGGCGTCGGCGATGCCTGTTCGGCGCGCACGGGCGCACCCAGCATGCATAGCATCGTCCCCGCCTGGAGTGCGGATCGGCACGACCAGCGAGGAGGGCTGCGTCCTTGAAATGCCATGGCTTGGACTGGCTCGACAAGCAAGTCGGATAGTAGGCGTGGGACGATGCGCGTCAAGGGACCACTCGTGGGACCTGCCGGATCACGGCGTGTCGGCGGGGCTTGCCCGATGCGAGTCCAGCAGTTCCATCAGCGCCTGCGACTGGTAGTTCTCGGCCAGGCCGCGCAGGCGCGCGGCGAACGGCGCGTAGCTCGGATCCAGGCTTTCGAGATGCTGGGCGCGCGCCAGGACATCGCGCATGCTGCCCACGCGTGCCAGCCCGTGGAGCACCTCGATCTCCTGTGCCGAAGGAACCACGAAGCCGCTGTCGGCGCCGTGCGTCACGGTGGTCGATGCGTCAGCAGCGCCCGGAGGCTTCGTACCAAAGATCAACTCCAGCGCGAGGAGGTCGCCGACCCGTTGCAGCAGGACGCTCGCCACGACGGGCTTGGCGATGAACGCGCTGGCGCCGGCGGCCAGGGCATTCACCTCGGTTTCCGGCATCGCCCCGGCCGATGCGGCGAGAACGGGAATGCGGGCGAGGGCCGGCATCTTGCGAATCTGGCGCAGCGCCTGCAGCCCGTCCATCACGGGCATCGTCAGGTCCATGACGATCAGGTCGGGCCCCCAACGGCTCGCAAGCTCGATGCCTTGCGCGCCATCGCCTGCCTGGGCCGTCTGGAAGCCTGCGGCGCGCAACACCTGCGTCAGCATCTCGCGCAGGATCGGCGCATCGTCCACCACCAGGATGCGCCGGCGCGGCCCGGCGTAGCCGATGATCCGCGTGTTGGCCGGCAACGGAGCGACGGCGCCTCCGCACACGGCCAACTCCAGTTCGAACCAGAAGACGCTGCCGCGCCCCTCACGGCTGCGCACCTGTATCTCGCCGCCCATCAGGTTGACGAGCTGCCGGCTGATCGCCAGCCCCAGCCCGGCCCCGGCCGAACGGCGTCGCGCTTCGCCCACTTGCTCGAACGGCTCGAAGATGCGCGTCATCTGGGCCTCGCTCATCCCCACGCCGCTGTCTTCGACCTCGAAGCGCAGGCGAACCTGTGCAGGCGCGGACGACGCCGGTGTCGACGCCGGCGAGGCCGGGCTGACGCGCAGCGTCAGCTGTCCGGTGTCGGTGAACTTCACGGCATTGGACAGCAGGTTGAGCAGCACCTGGCGCAGGCGCAGTTCGTCGACTCGCACGGCACCGGGCAGATCCGGCGCCCGCACGACCCCGAACGACAGGCCCTTCTCGTCGGCCTTGACGCGGATGATGTCGGCCACCACCTGCAGGCACTGCATGAGGTCGACCGGCTCCGGATGGAGTTCGATCCGGCCGGCATCGATGCGGGCCAGGTCCAGCACGTCGTTGATCAGCGCCAGCAGGTGCTCGCCGCTCTGGCGGATGATTGCCACGTTGCGCGTCGCCCGTTCGCCCAGCTCGCGATCGTCCAGCAGGTTCTGGGTGAAGCCCAGGATCGCGTTCAAGGGCGCGCGCAATTCATGGCTCATGCGGGCCAGGAAGTCGCTGCGCAGGCGCGCCAGCCGGCGCGCCTCCTCGAGGGCCGCCTCGCGTGCGGCCTCGGCCTCCTTGCGCTCGCTGATGTCGCGTGCGACGCCGACCGTGCCCAGCAGGCTGCCGTCGTCGTCGATCACCGGCGCCTGGTAGGTTTCCATCCAGACCGTGCCGTCGGCTTGCGTGACCTGCACCTCCGCCGTCCTGCGTTCGCGCGAGGCCATGACCTGCGCATCGTCGGCCAGCGCGGCCTCGGCCTGCGGTTGCGGCAGGAGATCGGCGTCGGCCTGGCCGATCATCTCGTCCGCGTCGTGGCCGCGTGCCTTGGCATGGGCCTGGTTCGTGACGAGGTAGCGGTGGCCGGTGTCCTTGAACCAGGCCCACATCGGCAGCATGTCTACCAGCGTGCGCAGGTAGCGCTTCTGCTGGCGCAGCTCCGCAGTGCGATCGAGGACGCGCTGCTCGAGGCCCGCGTTGAGAGCGCGAACGGCATCGCGCGAGCGTTGGAGTTGCGAGTTCAGCGCGGCCAGGACGCGGTGGGAACGGCGCAAGCGTCGCAGGAAGAACGCACTCACCGCCAGGACCGCGACGCTTCCGATCAGTACCGTCGACAGCCAGCGCTGCTGCAAGGTGCGCTGCTGCAATTCCGCGGTCTGCTGCAGGTTGCGCCGGGTCAGCTCGTCGATCTGGCGCTGCTTGCTCTCGGACTCGTAGCGCTGGATGAGCTGCTGCATTCGCGCGCTGGCCTTCTCGCGCGCCGCCTTGTTGGTCATGTCGCGCGCTTCGAGGGACAGCTCGTAGGCCCGTCGATGGTCGCCCGCCGCCGCCTCGATGGCGGCCATGCGCAGCGCGCTGCCGCTCGTGTAGATCGCCAGCTTCAGGTCCTTGGCCAGCGCATAGCCACGCTCGGCGTCGGCCCGCGCCGCGGCGACATTGCCTTGGGTCTGGAACAAGGCGCTGCGGGCGTTGAGGGAGAACCACTCGCCGATCCGGTTCGGATGCTTCCCGTAGATCACCAAGGTGTCGTTCAGCAGTTGCATGGCTTCGTCGGTGCGGCCTTGCTTGGCGAGGTTGTCGGCCAGTCCGTACAGGCCGAAGCTCTCGCCGAAGGGCGCGCCCACCGCGTGCAGGATGGCGACCGCCTCGCGGCTGTGCTGCTCCGCGGCGTGAAGATCGCCCGAGCTCACCTCGGTGCTCGCCAGTCCGGCGACGGCGAAGGCCTCCAGCAGGCGCGAATGCGCCGCCCGGGCCTGGATGCGCATCTGCAGGTAGTGCTCCTGCGATTGCGGAATGCGAAAGCTCTGGTCGAAGGCGATCGCCTGCCCGTGGTGCGCGTACACGAGCGCCAGCGGGTTGTTCGAGCGGCGGGCGATCTCCATCGCCTGCACCGCCACCAGGACTGACTCCTCGAACTGGTCGAAGCGTCGATACATGACGGTGGTGCGCAACAGCGCTTCGCCGAGCAGGTCCGGCCGGTCCACGCCCTCGAGCACGGTCACGCTGTGGGTCGTCGCCGTCACCAGGGCGTCGAGGCGCCCCTCGTTGATGGAGTTCAGGGCGACATTGAGATCGGCCTCGGCCTGGCCCACGCGATCACCGTTGCGCGCCGCCAGGTCGAATGCCTGCTGTGCGTGGCTGGACGCCGGCCCGGTCAGGCCGAGGTAGGTCTCGGTGCGGGAAAGCAGGTTGAGCACGAGCGCCTGGTCGGCCGCGGGCGCGTTGCCTGGGAGACTGGCCTGCAATTGCTGTGCACGCGCATAGGCCAGCGGCACATCGTTGTCCGCCAGGGTGCGCACGCTCCTCGCTTCGGCGCGCCAGGCATCGAGCGCGTCTGCGGCATGTACCGTGCCGCCCGAAAGCGTCGCAAGCAGCCACGCCGCACACAGCAGGTGTCGACCCATGAAACCGGTTTGCATCATTGCTTCCCAGCGCTCGCGTGCGGACCAACCAGAGTTCACAATGCTATCTCTTCCGTGAACAACCTTCGTGGAAAATCATGCCTTCGGCAGAGACCTCCGAATCGCGCCCGCAGACCATCCTGATCGTCGACGACCGGCCCGCCAACCTCGAACTGATGGCAACGGAACTCGAGGCGCACGGCTACATCGCGGTCGTTGCGCAGGGCGGGGCGGAGGCCATCGAACGCGCCGGCTTCGTCAAGCCCGATCTCATCCTGATGGACGTCCTGATGCCCGCCATGGACGGCTTCGAGACCACTCGGCGATTGAAGGCCAGCGACGCCACGCGCGACATCCCGATCATCTTCATGACGGCGCTCACCGACACGGCGGAGAAGCTGGCGGGGTTCGCGGCGGGCGCCGTCGACTACGTGACCAAGCCGCTCGACGGCGCCGAAGTGCTGGTGCGCGTGCAGACGCACCTGACGCTGTCGACGTTGCGAAAGCGACTGCTCGCGCAGAACGAGCAGCTGCAGCACGAGATTTCCGCCCACGAGCAGACCCAGGCCGCGCTGGTGCGCTCGAATACCGAGCTCGAGCAATTGGCCTACGTGGCCTCGCACGACATGCAGGAGCCCTTGCGCATGATCGCGAGCTACCTGCAGCTCGTCGCGCAGCGCTACACGGACAAGCTGGACGACGACGGACGCGAGTTCATCGGCTACGCGGTGGACGGCGCCAAGCGCATGCAGGCGCTCATCAACGACATGCTGGCCTATTCGCGCGTGGGCACGAAGGCCAAGCCGTTCGCCCCGGTCGACTGCGCGGCCGTCTTCGACACGGCGCTCCAGCATCTTCGCGTTGCCGTCGACGAGTCCGACGCGCGCATCGAATGCGGCGTCCTGCCCCGGGTGAGCGGCGACATGTCGCAACTGGTGCAGTTGTTCCAGAACCTGCTTGGCAACGCGATCAAGTTCCGCGGCCGTGCCGCGCCGGCGATACGCATCGGCTGCGAGCCTTGCGGCGAGGGCTGGTGCATTTCCGTCGTGGACAACGGCATCGGCATCGAACCGGAATACTCCGAGCGAATATTCGTCCTGTTCCAGCGCCTTCACGGGCGCACGCAGTATGCCGGCACCGGGATCGGGTTGGCCCTGTGCAAGAAGATCGTCGAGCGCCATGGCGGGCGCATCTGGGTCGAGCGGGCGCCGACGCAGGGCTCCTCGTTCCGGTTCACGTTGCCGCGCATGAACGGCGAGGCCTGAGCTGCGGCACGGCTCGTCTCGCAAGCCAGGGCGCAGAATCGCAGCGTCGGACGTTTCGTCCCCGCTCAACGCGCACAGTGAACACTCCCGTCAAGGTTCTGCTCATCGAAGACAACCCGGGCGACGTCCGGTTGATCGCCACGCTGCTTGCCGATGCGGGCGGCCTGATGTTCGATTTCGAATTGCAGTCGGTGGACAACCTCGCCGCGGGCGTCGAGCGCCTGCGTGCCGGGGGGGTCGACGTCGTGCTGCTGGATCTGGGCCTGCCGGAAAGCCGCGGCCTGGAGACCGTGCAGCGTCTGTGCGCGCATGCGCAGCGGATGCCGGCGCTGGTCGTCTTCAGCGGTCTCGACGATGAAGACATCGCGGTGCAGGCATTGCAGTCGGGGGCGCAGGACTACCTCGTCAAGGGCAAGGTCGACAGCGCGCAGCTCGTGCGCGCCATCCGCTATGCGATGGGGCGCCACCTGGCCGAGGTGGCCCTGACCAGCGAGCTCGAGCGCGCGCGCGAGCTTGCCACCGAGCGCGCGAACCTGCGCCAGGCCGAGAGCGAGTCCGAAGGCTTGCGCCGGCTGCTCGACGAGCGCGAGCAGATCCTGCGCGAGCGCGGGGAGTTGCTGGAACTGCTGGCGCACGAGGTTCGCCAGCCTCTGAACAACGCCTCCGCCGCGTTGCAGAGCGCGTCCGCGGCCATCGTCGGCTCCGGCGGCCCTGCGCGGCCGGATGTCCGCGCGTCGCTGGAGCGTGCGCAGCACGTGCTCGATCATGTGATGGGCACCCTGAACAACACCTTGGCGGCGGCCACCTTGCTGGCCGTCGGCGAGCGCGGAACGCTCGCGGACACCGATCTCGACACGCTGATCGGCCTGGTCGTTCGCGATATCGGGCTCGACGAGCGGGCTCGCGTGGCGGTCGAGCCGTGCTCCGAATTGCGCACGGCCCAGTTGCAGCCCATGATGATGCGCCTGGCGCTGTGCAACCTGCTGGTCAACGCGCTGGCCTATTCGCCGCCGGGCTCTCCGGTGCGCCTGCGCGTGAGCGACAGCGAGAATCCGCCCTCGCTGTGCTTCGAGGTGATGGACCAGGGGTCGGGGATTGCCCCGTCGCTGCAGCCCACCGTGCTCGACAAGGGGACGCGCGGCCAGAACGCGCGCGCCGGCACCGGTGCCGGGCTCGGTCTCTACATCGTGCGCCGGGTGGTGGAGCTGCATCGCGGCCGGATCGAACTGCTGCCGAATGCGCCGCGAGGTACGATCGTGCGCATTTGCATTCCGCAGGGTGTCGAGGCTTGAACGAGTGAGTGCGTTTCCATCCACATTGGCCATCGTCGACGACGACAGCGACTACGCCGGCTACCTCGCGCAGTTCCTGCGGCAGCACGAGGTCGCCGTCACCGTCTTCGAAGACAGCGACGAGTTCCTCACGTCGCCCGGTGCCTTCGAATTCGATTTCTACCTGATCGACCTGATGCTGCCGGGCGTCGACGGGGTGGACCTGATCCGCCTCATTCGCCGCAAGGGAACGGCGGGGATCGTCGTCGTCTCCGGACGCGCCGGGGCGGAGGTGTTCGATTCGGTCATGCGCGCCGGCGCGGACATGCACCTGATGAAGCCGGTGCGCTTCGAGCAGGTGGGCCTGGCCATCGAGGCCGTGTACCGCCGCGTCGAGGGCAGCCGCGCGCAGGCGACGGTATGGCGTCTCGACCGTGCCGCGCACAAGCTGGTCGCCCCCGAAGGCACACGCATCGAGCTGAGCGACCACGACCTGGCGGTGATCGAATGCTTCGTCGCCGCCGAGGGAGCGGTCGTCACGCGCGCCACGCTGTGCGAGCGGCTTGGGCGCGACCCGCTGAAGGAAGCCGACAATTTCCTGCACGCCGCCATCTACAGGTTGCGGCGTCGCATCGAGCGCGCCACGCCGTCGACCGTGCCGCTGCACTCCGAACCCAAGCTCGGCTATACCTTCCGCGCCAGATTGGTGGCGGTCTAGCACGGGTCGCCCTGTTTCGGTTGGAGCCGGAACACGCCGATCACTTCCGTCAGGCCGTGCGCCTGCTGGCGCAGGCTTTCGGCCGCCGCCGCGCTCTCCTCGACCAATGCCGCGTTCTGCTGGGTGCCCTGGTCGAGCGAGTTGACCGCCTGGTTGATCTGCGAGATGCCGCTGGTCTGCTGCAGGGTGGACGCGGAGATCTCGCCGATCAGTTCGCTGACGTTGCGGACCTGGCGCACGATGTCGCGCATCGTCTCGCCGGCCTGGCCCACCAGGTTGCCCCCGGCCTCGACCTTGCTGACCGAGTCCGAGATCAGCATCTTGATCTCCTTGGCGGCGTTCGCGCTGCGCTGGGCGAGGTTGCGCACTTCGGTCGCGACCACCGCGAAGCCGCGGCCCTGTTCGCCCGCGCGTGCCGCTTCCACCGCGGCATTGAGCGCGAGGATGTTGGTCTGGAAGGCGATGCCGTCGATCACGCCGATGATGTCGCCGATCTTGCGGCTGGCGGCACTGATGTCGTCCATCGTGACGACGACGTCCTCGACGACCTTGCTGCCCGTGACGGCCACGTCGGCCGCCGTGCCGGCGAGTTCGTTGGCCTGCTGCGCGCTTTCGGCATTCAGCCGCACCGTCTCGGTGAGCTGCTGCATGGAGGCGGCCGTCTGCTGCAGGGCGCTGGCCTGCTGCTCGGTGCGCATGGAAAGATCGGCATTGCCGGTGGCGATCTGCGCCGATGCGGTCGCAATGCTGTCGGAGCTGACCCGGACCTGCCCGATCAGCGACACCAGGTTGCGCTGCATGGCGCCCATCGACGCCAGCACGCTGCGTGCCGGGGCCATGTCCGCGCCCGTCACGGGGCTGAGGTCGCCATCGGCGACGCGTCGCGCCGCCGCACTCAGAGCCGTCGGTTCGGCGCCCAGGCCGCGCAGCAGGCTGCGCGTGATGAAGAAGCCGAGGAGGGCCGCGATGGTCATGCTTGCGACGCTGATGCAGATCAACAAGGCCCGTTGCGTGCTGAAGTCCGCCTCCGATTCTCCGACGCTCTGGCGTGCCTGGTTCTGGCTGTACGCCACGTACTCCCCTGTCGCGACGCGCAAGGCATCCAGCAGCGGCCGGCACTGCGCGTTCATCTTCTCGATGGCCTCCCCGTTCTTGCCGGCCATCGCCAGGGCGGTGATGTCGCGTGCCACAGGCGCATAGGTGGTCTCGACCTTGTCGATCGCCGCCATCAGCGCGCGTTCCTTGTCGTCGGTGTCGCCGGAGGCGGCCACCGACGCCTTCAATTTTTCCAGGGCCGCGTGCAGGGCGGCGTGGGACGCTTCCAGTTCTCGGTGCTCCGTGGCGCGGTCCGCCGCGCTGGTGACGAGCACGAGATTGCGCACCGCGAGCGCGCGGCGGTTGGCGGCGCTGCGGATCTCGATCGCCAGGTGTTCCTGCACGGACGACTCGCCGACGTAGTGCACGAAGGCCGCGTTCGACGCGCGCAGCGCGTACAAGGACAGCAGCGAAACGACGAGCACGAGCGCGGCGAGGCCTGAAAAGGCAAGGATCAGTTGCTTCTTGACGGTGAGTTGGTTCAAGGGGATCTCCTGTGTTGGCGTTGGCAATACGGCTGCAGCCCCCGCCAACAAGGTTCCAAGCGTGACTTCGGCGCTCTCGGATGAATAATCATCAATCAAGTCAGATCTGATCGATCTTTAGATTTGGCGAGACTTTATAATCCAAATCGATGGGTGCACAATGAATCAACCTGGCGGTTGACGGCCTCGAGTTCACGCTCCAAGCTGACGCCTTTGCACCTGGCTGTCCTGTTTCTCGAATGCGGAGGAGCCGTTCATGACTGAGCCGAGAGCGGCCCGGCCCATCGAAATCCTGATGGTCGAGGACAACCCCGGAGACGTCCGGTTGACCCGGGAGGCGCTCTCGACAGGCAAGGTGAACAACCGGATGCACGTCGTCGAGGACGGCGTGGCGGCACTCGATTACCTCTACCGGCGCGCCCCGTACGAGCAGGCGCAGCGGCCCGATGTGATCCTGCTCGACCTGAACCTGCCGAAAAAGGACGGTCGCGAAGTGCTGGCCGTCATCAAGAAGGACGAGTCGCTGCGAACGATCCCGGTCGTCGTGCTCACCACCTCGCAAGCGGAAGAAGACGTCTTGCGCGCCTATCACCTCAATGCCAACTGCTACGTGACCAAGCCGGTGGATCTGAACCAGTTCAACCGCATCGTGCAGGCCATCGAGCATTTCTGGCTCACCGTCGTCACCCTGCCTCCCAACTGAGGAGCCATTCATGGCCGTCGCTGTCAAGGTACTGCTGATCGAAGACAATCCGGCGGACGCCCGCCTGATCTCCGAGATGTTCGTCGACGCCTGCCGCTCCGGCCCCCAATTCGAACTGGTGTGGGAGCAAAGCCTGGCGGGCGGGCTCGAAAGCCTGCGGCGCGGCGGAGCCGATGTCGTGATCCTCGACCTCGGCCTGCCGGAGAGCTCGGGCCTGGAGACCGTGCGGCGTCTGTTTGCCCAGAGCGTGCCGGTGCCCACTCTCGTCGTCATGAGCGGTTCGAGTGACGAGGAGGTCGCCGAACAGGCGCTGCGGGTGGGGGCGCAGGACTACCTGGTCAAGGGCTGCGTGGACGGCGCGCTGCTCGTGCGTTCGATCCGCTATGCCATGGGGCGCGCCCAGGCCGAGGTCGCGATCCGCGAGGCCAACGCGCGCCTCGAGCGCCGTGTGATCGAGCGCACGACGGAGCTGGCCAAGGCCGTCGATGCGCTGCGCGAGGAGGCGCGTGAACGCGAGCGCGCCGAGTCGGCCAACCAGTCGAAGAGCCGCTTCCTCGCCACCATGAGCCACGACCTGCGCACGCCGCTCAACGGCATCCTGGGGTTCGCGCAATTGCTGCAGGAAGACAAGAACCTGACGGAGCACCAGCGGGTCAGCGTCGGCACGATCCGGCGTTGCGGGGAGCACCTTCTGCTGATGATCAACGACATCCTGGACCTGGCCAAGATCGAGGCCGGCAAGTTCGAGCTCTGCCCCACCCACATCCAGACGGCCGAGTTCATGCGCGTCATTGCGGACATCATCGACGTCAAGGTTCGCCAGAAGCCGAACCTGCGGCTGCAGTGCGACGTCGCGCCGGCGGTGCCCAGGATCCTGTACGCCGACGAGCGCCGCCTGCGCCAGGTGTTGCTGAACCTGCTGGACAACGCGGTCAAATTCTCCAACGAGGGCCAGGTCACGGTGCGCATGAGCGCGCTGGCGTCCGGTCACACACTGTTCGAGGTCGAAGACGAGGGCACGTCGTTGACCGACGCCGAGGCGGCGCGCCTGTTCAAGCCGTTCGAGCAAGTCGGCAATGCCGGCCAGCGCAGCCAGGGCACGGGACTCGGCTTGCTCATCTGCATGGAGTTCGTGCGCCAGATGGGCGGCGACATCCACGTGCAGTCCGGGCGCTCCAAAGGCAACCTGTTCTGGTTCGCCGTCGATCTTCGCGCGCCGGCGCACGCTGGCGATGCCGGGGCCGGGGCCATCGAGACCGGTGCGATCGGCAGACTGGCGAAGGGCACGGCCGCGGTCGCCACGGGGCACTGACGCGCGCGTCTCGCTCGCGCGCCCGCGAGGGGGTGGAGGATACTGCGAGGCCCATGTCGCTTCGTCTTGCCTTCCCTGTCGTCCTCGCCGGCGCGCTCTTGTCGGCGTGCGTGGTGGTGCCGGTGACGATCGCGAGCTACGACCCCGACTGCCAGGTGGTCACGCACCACATGGAACTGCAGGCCGTCCAGGTGGGTGCGATCAGCGGGTGCTCCAACCAGGGCTGCGCGGCGATGGTGCTCGCCGCGACCGGCGTGACCGCGGTCAGCGCGATCATCTCGGGCTCCATCGTCGTCATCGGCAACGTCGGCTACTGGGCCGAGCGGCGCGCCGGTTGCGTGGTGCCGTCGGCCGCGCCCCCGGCACCCTGGTCTTGAAGCCGCCGGCGGGCGGCCTGGGCGCTAACGCAGCAATGAGTGGGAAACACGGGTCCGCGATACTGCCGAGCACCATGCGCCTTCGCACCCCCCTCTCCGCCGTCCTCGCCGGCCTGATCGCGTCCGCGTGCGTGATCATTCCGGTGACGATCACGGAGGGCGACAACCCCGACTGCCCGTTCGTCACGCACCACATGGAGCTGAAGACGGTCCAGGTGAGTGAGCTCAAGGCCTGCGACGCCCGGAGCCACTACGTCCAGGTCGATGTCTGCCGGGTCGCGGTGATCGCCTCCGTCGGCGTGACGGCGGCCAGCGCGATCGTCTCGGGTTCGATCGTCGTCGTCGGCAACGTCGGCTACTGGGCCGAGCACCGCATCGGCTGCTGGGCCCCGCAGGCCGCCTCCGCGCCCGCGCAGTCCTGAGGCTGCGGCCCTGGGGCCGTCCGGCCTGTCATCGTTCGTTCACGAGCGCGTCATCCCGCGTTCCTACAGTCGTCGCCACCTCGCGCGCTCGCCGAGGCATGAACGACAAAACTGGACAGGATGACCATGACGCACTCCCCAGCCATCGGCGCCGCCGCGCTCGCCAGGGCCACGCTGCTGGCCGCTGCCGCCGCCGCGCTCGCCCCCGCCGCGCACGCGCAGGACACGACCCCGGTGGTGCTCACCTTTTCGACCGTGGGCGATTCGCGCCAGGATCCCAACACCTACGACCAGGCCAGCGTCGGCGCGACGCTCAACGGCCAGGACGCGACCTGGTTGCAGAACACCAAGGCGTTCTCGCGCATCCTGCGCACGATCCAGTCGCAGAAGTCGACGATGCTGTTCTTCAACGGCGACATGATCAACGGCTACGGC
>FSTR01000151.1_pt1 | contig 12554 bp, 3 predicted proteins | sample 1637161 | NCBI WGS metagenome assembly FSTR01 (sample SAMEA3914819, study PRJEB12502) | metagenome | biome: forest; material: soil | place: Canada | collected 2010-06-26 | depth 0.3 m
ATGCCGAGCGTCGCGACGTGATCGAGGGGGATGGTCATGCGTACTCTCCTGAACGCTTCCACTCTCGACCGCACCCGTTGCCCCAGGATTTCAATCGGCCGCCCTGGAATTCAGATGAAACGGTCTCGCGCACGCAAGACCTAACCCCGATCGGCAGCCGGCCAGACCCTGACGAGGTTGATCGCCGCCAGCGGACCGTACGGCAGCGATGCCAGGGGACCGCCGACGTCGAGCAGCCCGAGATCCACTGCGAAGTAGCCTGCCGCTTCGAGGATCTTGCGGACTTCGGACTTCGCCGCCACGTCGTCGCCCGAGTAGAACTGGACGCGCTGGCTACCCGCCGGTTCCGGCTGCGCCAGGACCTGGGCGTCGAGGTGGTTGAACGCCTTGACGACGCGGGCGCCAGGAACCAGCTCGCGCAAGACCTGGCTCGAGTGCCTGGCCCCGAGATCGACTGCCTTGATGCCATAGGCCGCGAGCGGATTGCTCGGATCCTTGGCTTCAGGCGAATCCGGTTCGAGGAACTCGACCGGATTGGTGCCGTCGATGACGATGCGGCCGTTCCAGGCCGGCAGGCCGCCCAGCGCCGTGCCGATGTCGACCCAGCGCACGGCCACGAGGACGATGTCCGCGGCTGCCGCCTCTTGAACGGTGACCGCCTTGATGGAGGGACCCAACTCCTTGACCAGAGGCGCCAGGGACGCCGGCCCGCGACTGTTGGAAATCGTGGCGGCGAGGCCCTTCCTGGCAAGCGCTCGCGCGACGTTGGAACCGAGGGCGCCAGAACCGATGATGCCGATACTCATTGTTTATCTCCTGATGATGACTGGGGCATGGGAATCGAAGACAGCCAGCGCCCCGAACGGCTGGCGGTCTCGACGAGTCAGTTCGGTCATGCGACGGAATAACTCAATGTGTGTCGTTGACATAGTGACATTAATGATCAAAAAAACGCTCACCACTCGAGCGGCACGGAAAATTTCCCGAGCCGCGCCACCTCGACGGCGATATCGGCAATGCTGGTCTTGGCCAACTCGTCTTCCAGCGCCTTGCGTGCCTTGCTCAATGCCGGGCCCATCGCTTCCAGGATGTTGCCGCCGACCGCGCAAGTCTCGCAAGGCGGGCTCCGATGCATGGAAAACAGCTCGGTATCCTCGACCGCCTGGTAGACGTCGAGCAGCCTGATCTTCTTCGCCGGCTTGGCCAGCAAGGTGCCCCCGCCTGCTCCGAGCTGCGAGCGTGTCAGGCCGGCATTGCTCAAGCGGGAGAGCAGCGCGCGGATCACCACCGGCCCGGTATTGGCCGAATAGGCGAGATCCTCGGACCGCAGAGGTTTGCCGCCGCTGACCGCGAGAGCAGCAAGTGCGTGAACGGCGACGGCGAAGCGTGTACTGGTAGGCATGTCGAGACAGTGTGTCGGAGACATTATTACACACATTCAGGCTGATCGACATCCAGTCCGAGCCTCATGCCAACAATCGCTCGAGGCTGATGGCCAGGCGTTCGACGGACAACGGCTCGTCGAGGACGTCGTCCGGCAAGCCTGCGCTGCCGCCGCCCGAGAGCGCGCCCTCGGCGTCGACGCCGATCACGACGACTGGCAGGAGCGGACGCAGCCGCCGGACCTCACGGATCAGCCCGGTTCCAGCGATGCCGGGATCTGACAGGCCCACGATGAGAACGGCGATGTCGTCCAGGTTGGAGCGGAACGCTTCCAACGCCGCCGGGACGGATGCGCAGCTCAGGGGGTCGTAGCCGAGTTCCTCGAGCACATGCGCGATCCATTCCCGACGCGTCGCGCGGTCGTCCATCACCAGTATGAGTTGATTGCACCCGCGTGGCAGTTCGAGCGGGGGATGCCTCGACGCTTCCGGTGCGTCGCCGGCACGCGGCAGGTACACGGTGAACACGCTGCCGACCGCTGGCGCGCTTTCCACCTCGATCGCGCCTCTGGCCTGCAGCACGATGCGCATCACCAGCGACAAGCCCAGGCCCATCCCGTCGTTGACCTCCCGGGTCGTGAACAGCGGCTCGAAGATTCGATCCAGGTTCTCCGGCATGATGCCGGCCCCTTCGTCGCTCACACGCAACACGACCCAGGCCCCTGCCTCGACCGTACCGACCCGGACAGGGCGCGGTTGAAACACGTCGAGCACGTCCAGCGACACCGTCAGCGTCCCCGGCTTCGTCATGGCCTGTGCGGCATTCGTCCCCAGGTTCATCACCAGTTGATGGAGCTGCATCGAGTCCGCCAGGATCGCTGCGTGTCCGGCCTGCAGATGGACATGCAACGCGACGTGATCGGGCAATTCGGCGCGCAGCAGATCGAGCGCCTCTTGCACGGCGCGCTCGACATGGACGATCGCCCGCTCGCCCGCCGTGCCGCGGCTGAACGACAGGATGCGCTTGGCGAGGGTGCGCCCGCGCTCGCCTGCCTCGACGACATTGCGCAGGTCGCGGTGCAAGCGGCTGCCTTCCTCAGCCGCTTGCAGTGCCCGCTCCCCGAATCCGAGGAGCGCCCCCAGGATATTGTTGAAGTCGTGCGCAATGCCGCCGGCGAGCGAACCCAACGCCTCGAACTGCTCGGCCTGTCGCAGGCGCAATTCCAGCCGCAGCATGTCCTCCTGTTGCTGCTTTCGTGCGGTGATGTCCCCGACGGAGCCGACGATGCGACAAGCCTTTCCATCCGCGTCGCGCAGCACGGTCCCGATCGAATGGATCCAGCGCGTGCCGCCCGGTGAAGGAATCCTCAGCTCGAGGTCATAGCGCGGCTTCAGGTCCGCGAGATGGGCGTCCATCGCCGCGCGATGTCGGGCCGTGTCGTCGGGATGGAGGCGGATCAGGCTCAGCCACTCCTCCCGGCTGCGCCAGGCCGCGCCGGGCGCCAGGCCCAGCAATTCCTGGGCACGCCGGGCGAAGAAGATGCGCTGGCTCCGCAAATCCCATTCGAAGACGCTTTCGCCGGAGCCTGCCAACGCGAAGGCATACCGCTCCTCCGACAGGCGCAGTTCGCTCTCGGCCTGCATCCGCTCGGTGATGTCGGTGCTGGCCGAAACGATGCGCCGCAGCGTCCCGGCGGCATCTCTGTCGTGCAGCACGCTCGTGTGCGTCCAGCGGATTTCCCCGTCGCGCAGGATGCGGGCGTCGAACTCCAGCCGTCGCGTGCCGCGCGCAAGAGCGTGGGCCAGCAGGGCAGCGACCCTCTCCCGGTCGTCGGGATGGAGCGGGAAGGCATCCAGCATGTTCCGCCGCCGGGAATGCTTGGCCTGCGCCTCCGATCCCCATTGCTCGAGCAGGTGCGGCGATGCGTAGAACTCCCCGGTCTCGGCGTTCCATTCGGAATGGCCGTCCGCCACGGCTTCCATCGCCAAGGCGTAGCGCTGCTGCGATCGTTGCAGTGCTTCTTCCGACTGACGCCTCTTCAGGTTCTCATGCTCGAGGCGCGCATAGAGCGACGCCGTCTGCAAGGAGATGGCGGCCTGCGACGACAGGAGCTCGAGCGCGGCGTAGCGGGCCGGCGTGAAGACATGCGACCGCGTATGGTGCTCGAGATACAAGACCCCGACGAGTTCGTCCTGCTTCACGAGCGGCAGGCACAGGATCGAGAGAGCGGGCCGCTCGCGAAAGTAGCCGTCGTGCGAATACGCGGGCTCGACGTGGAGATCGTCCACCACGACGCTGCGACGCGTGCGCATCACCTGCTCCAGCAGGCTGTGGGGCAGATCCGCGGGCCTGGGCGGACGATCCCGGATCCGGACATCGATGCCTGCCGGTGTCGCCGTGGCCTCGGCCGCGACGCGCAATCCGTCACGCGTCACGCTCACCAACAAGCCCCGGCTGGCGCCGGCATGCGCCAGGGCGATCGTCATCAGTTTCTCGACCAGCCTGTCGAACACGAGTTCTCCGGACAACGTGTGCGAGATCCCCACGATCGCGGAAAGATCCAGTGCGTCGACCTCGAACCGCCCCTCGGACCGCGGAGAGTCGGCGCGGGCAGGAAGCGGCGCCCCCTCCGCGACGCGGTCTTCCAGCTGGGCGACCTTGACCCGGGCCCCCCAGCGGGCATAGGCCATCTTCGCGTCGCCCAGGTATCCCGCAGCCGTGGCCGCGAGTCCCCTGGTACGACAAAGGCCGGCGGCGAGCTCGCAGGCGATCGCCTGCTCCTGCACGAATCCCTCCTCGGCCGCCAGCCGGATCGCCTGCTCGTAGAGACCCAAGGCTTCGAGGTCGCGGCCGTCCACGCGCGCGGTCTCGGCCTGCAGCAGGGCCAGCTTGTGGGCGAAGGTCCAGGGACAGCTGCGCGCCCATCGAGCCAGCAACGCCAGGTCGTCCGCCAATGCCGCTCGGAGTTCCGGCCGACGATCCTGGGCGACGCGATCGAACATGCAGGCGGCAACGAGCGCCCGGTAGAAGCAGAAGGTCGCGAACTGGATGTGATACCGGGTCGACCACAGGATCGGCTCGATCGCGGCGATCCGCTCGAGCGCGCGTTCCGGCTGTCCGAGCAGGTAGTGGCGCTGCACCTGCAAGACGAGGTGCCAGCACCGCACGATCGGCAGGCCGGCGCCCTCGATGGCCGCTTCCAGCGCGGCCTCGTCGACTGGCGCCTCGTCTGACGCCCTGCCGCGCAACGCCTGGACGAAGACCTGGTGGCTGGAGATCGTGTCGACGACGTGCTTGAACCTGCTCTTGCGGACGAAGTTCACGCTGGCGACCGACTCTCGCCAGACGTCGTCGAGAGGACGCCCCGCGGTGACGAGGTTCGTCAGTCGATGTTCGCGCGCGTAGCAGGCGAACACGAGATCACCGGCCTCCAGCGCCACGTTGAACCCCGTGTCCAGGCAGGCGATCGCCTCGGCGATCGGGCGCGTCCAGAGAATCGTCTGCTGCTGCAGCGTGTGCAGGCTCGCCAGCCGCGCAGCGAATCCGTGCCGGTGGGTGATGGCGAAGCCGAGCCGGATGAACTCCTCGGCGTCCGCAAAGCGCTGGAAGGCTGGCCCCAGGCAGATGGCCATGCCGCTGTAGGCCAAGGGGGACCACTCGCAATGGCCGTGCAGCATCGTGAGCTTGACCAACCGGAAGATCATCGCCTGGTAGAGCGTCTGATCGGTGTAGTAGGAGGCCAGCCCCAGCTTGATCATGATGCCCATCGCCACGCGGATCTCCGCGTCGGCCAGCAAGGGCAGGTCGACCAGGCTCTCGATCGAGCGGTCGCCGAGCACGGCGAACATCTCCCGGTACTCGGCGTGCATTTGCTCCGCGGAGGGCCGCGCCGGAAACGGATGCCCCAGCAACTGCAGCGCGTCCAGGGCCGAACCGACCGCCTGCTCGATGTCCCCCTGCATCACCAGCAAGGTCATCCTGAGGGTCAGCGCGTGCGCCATGTCCACCCTGGACCCGCCTCGCAGGAGCAGCGTGGCCATGTGGGCGGATGCCGCCTCCAGGTTGGAGCGACAAAGCTCGCATTCCGCGCGCTCCAGGCAAACAGCGAAGGCGAGCTCGTGGTGCCTGTCCCAGCCGCCCTCCGTCAGTGCATCGGAACCGGCGTCCAGGTAGCTGCATGCCGAGGCATAGGCCGTCGACGCCTTGGCCTTTCGTCCGGCCTGGAGATTGATGTCGGCCGCCCATGCCCGCTCCGTCCAGGACGACAGGAGAGGCAGTCCCTCGTTGATCTGGTGGGCGATATCGAAGATGCGTTCGGCGGCTTTCTCGGCACTCAGCCGCCGCGACAGCAGGCGGCCGATGCGCAGGTGCCTGCGCGGCCTCGCACGCTCGGCGATGAGGGCGTAGGCCGTCTCCCGAACCCTGTCGTGAAGGAAGCGGTAATGGCCATCGTCGGCGATCACCACCCCGGCCGCGACGGCAGGCCGCAACCGTGCGTGCATGCCCTGGGTTCCCCCCAGCAACGCCGCCAGGGATTCGTGATCCGCCCGGCTTCCAAGGCACGCCAGGATTCGCAGCGCCCGCTGCGCCTGCGCCGGGAGACGGGACAGGCGACGCGCCACGAGCTCGACGACGTTGGCCGTGGAGTCCTTGTGCGCAATGCGCGGGACGTCCCACTGCCATGCCGACCGAGCCCGGTCGAAGCGCAGCATCCCCTCTTCTTCCAGGCTCGCGAGGAATTGGCGCGCGTAGAACGGATTGCCCTCCGTCTTTCGATGGACGAGTTCGCCGAGCGCCTGTGCCAGATCGGGATCGCCGCGCAGCGCATCGCGCACGACATGCGCGACGTCGTCGACCGAGAGCGGGCCGAGGCGAAGATCGTCGATCTGCCTGCCGGTCGCCCGTATCGACGCCAATGTGCGCGTCAACGGATGCTCCGCGAGCACCTCGTCGTGGCGGTACGCGCCCACCAGCAGCAGATGGTGCGCGTCCGGATGCGTCGCGAGGAATTCGACCAGGGAGAGCGTGCCCGGATCGAGCCATTGGAGATCGTCCAGGAAGAGGATCAACGGACAACCCGGGCGCGCGAAGGCGCTCGCAAACCGCAGGAACGTCGACTGGAACCGCACCGTGGCCTCGTGCGCGGAGACCGATGCGACCGGAGGTTGCGGACCGATCAGCGCCAGCAGTTCCGGGACGAGCTCCACCAGCAGGACGCCGCTCGTTCCGACGGCCTCACGCAAGGTCGAGCGCCATCGCGCGACGGAGGCTTCGCCCTCGCCCAGGATGCGCGTGACGAGATCCTGGAAGGCGTGCGCGATCGTGGCATAGGGCACGTCCTGGAGTCTCGGATCGAACTTGCCGGCGATGAAGCGGCCACGCCCCGGCGCAAGGCCCTTGCGAAGTTCCTGGACGACGGTCGACTTCCCGACGCCCGCCTCGCCGGACACCAGCACGATCTCGGAGTCCCCGCGCGTGAGAACGCGCTCGTAGTGAGCAGCCAGGATCGCCACTTCCTTCTCGCGACCATGGATCCGCGCAGCCAGGCCCAGGCGTCGGGGTCCATCCCTGGAGCCGATCGTGAAGGCGTCGATCCTATGCCGGGTCTCCCATTCGGCAAGGCAGGTGCGCAGGTCTGCCGCAACGCTCTGCGCAGACTGGTAGCGATCCTCGGCCGCCTTTGCGAGCAGCTTCGCGACCAGCGCCGACACCACGCCCGGCACGCCGGGCTGTCGCTCGGCCGGCGGCACGGGCGACCGAGCCACGTGGCAGTGGATCCAGCCGAACGCATCCGGCGCGCTGAACGGTGGCGCGCCGGTCAGCAGTTCGTAGAACACGATGCCGAGCGAATACAGGTCGCTTCGCGCATCGACCGGTCGATTCATGTGGCCCGTCTGTTCGGGCGCCATGTAGGCCCAGGTTCCGGCGATCGTCTCCGGCTCGTCGTTGCGCGGGGCCGCTTCCGATGCCAGGCGTGCGATCGAGAAGCTGGTCAGCCACGCGCGTCCGCGGTCGACGTCGGCGTCGAACAGGACATTCGCGGGCTTCACGTCTCGATGGACGAGACCTCGCGCGTGAACGCCTTGCAGCGCATCGCACAGCGCGATCGCCAGCCGCAGGAATGCACCGAGCTCCCAAGGTCGACCGACATGTCGACTCAGGATATCCCCGCCCGGATTCGTCAGCAGGAGAACCGGACGGCCTTCCTCCTCGAGGAGCTCGATCGGCTTGGCCGCCCACTCGGGATCGAGGACATCGCGCAGCCCATATTCGTGCTCGATCCTTTGCGCGGCGTCCCGGGCCGCCCCGGCACCGTCGGAGGTCAGGACGAGCACCGGGCGTCGATCGTGGCGCCGCACGCCGCGCAAAAGGACGAGTCCGGACTCCCGGCGCAGCAGGGCTATGGTCTCTACCGATCTCACGTTCGCGACACTTTCGGCGGGCGAGGCTGGATGCTTGGCGCCAAGAGCGCGTGAACGACGCTTCCCGCAAACTCCGACGCTGACAAGCATCGTCATCGTCGGGCACTCGGGGCGGCATCCCCTCGATGGGTGACCGGGATCGAAGGTCGGGGCCGTCTCGCGGGCCCCCCGGTCTCAACCGGATCCGAGCAGGCGCGCGAGGCTCGTCGCGAGCGTGTTGCCGCGCAGCGGCTTGACGAGGATCTCGTCGGCGAAGCCGCTGTCCAAACGCGCAGCGGCGGTGTCGTCCACGTAGCCGCTGACCAGGATGACCGGGATCAAGGGGCGGACGCGCCGGATCTCGCGAATGAGCCGGTCGCCCGACATGGCGGGCATGCGGTGATCCGTGATGACGGCGTCGAACGCATCCGGATCCGCCCGGAAAGCCCGGAGCGCGGCGATCGGGGAGCCGAATCCGACGGGCCGGTAGCCCAGTTCGCGCACCGCGTCGGTCGTCAGTTCGAGCAGCGGCTCCTCGTCGTCGACGACGAGGACGCGCTGCCCCTGGCCTGCCGGCGGCGAGAGCGCCTGGTCGTCCGACTCCTCGGCCGCATCGCCGGCGCGCGGCAGGTAGACGCTGAACGTGGTGCCGACAAACGGCTCGCTGCGGACATCGATGGCGCCCCCGCTCTCCGTCACGATGCGCAGCACCAGCGACAGTCCCAGTCCGGTGCCGACGTTGGCATCCTTGGTCGTGAAGAACGGATCGAAGATCCGATTCAGGATCTCGTCGTGGATCCCGGTGCCCTCGTCCGCCACCTCCAGCACCAGCCAAGCGCCTGGCGTCACCGTGCCGATCGTGACCTGTCGCAACTCGAGCACGTCGATGGCGTCGAGCGTGACGGACAACGTGCCTTCCCCCAGCATGGCATGCACCGCGTTCGTCCCGAGGTTCATCAGGAGCTGGTGGATCTGGGTGGCGTCGCCGTGGATCGCGGCGCGCTCGGCGCGCAGGCGGGTCCGCAGCGTGATGCGCGGCGGCAACTTCGCCTGCAGGAGATCGAGCGCCTCGCGCACGACCTTCTCCACGTGCACCGGCACCCGTTCGCCGGTGCCCCGGCTGAACGACAGGATGCGATCCACCAGCGTGCGTCCGCGCTCTCCGGCGACGACGACGTTGCCGAGATCGTGATGCAGGCGGCTGCCCTCCTCCACCGAGCGCAGCGCCCGTTCGCCGAATCCCAGGATTGCGCCCAGGATGTTGTTGAAATCGTGCGCGATCCCGCCGGCCAGCGTGCCCATGGCCTCGAAGCGCTCGGCCTGGCGCAGACGGATCTCCATTCGCTGCATCTCCTCCTGCTCGCGCTTGCGCTCCGTGGTGTCGCTGATGGAGCCCACCAGGCGGTAGGCGCGTCCATCCGCATGGCGCAGGGCCCGGCCGCGCTGGTGCAGCCAGCGCACGCCGCCGGGCAGCACGACGCGCAACTCCACGTCGAACATCGGCGTCCGGCCGGCAATGTGGGCCTCCAGTATCGCGCGTTGCCGCGGACGGTCGTCAGGGTGGTAGTGCAAGAAGGGCTCCCACTCTTCGCGAGTGCGCCAGACCTCGCCGACGGGAATGCCGACCAGCTCCTGGGTACGGGCGGCGAGGTAGATGCGGTCCGTCTCGAGATCCCAGTCGTAGATGCTTTCGTCGGATCCGGCCAGCGCCAGCGCATAGCGCTCCTCGGAGATCCGCAGCTCCTCCTCGGCACGACGGCGCGCCGTGATGTCGGTCGTTGCAGTGCTCGTGCGCAACAGCCTCCCGGACGCGTCGCGCAAGTACAGCGCGTTGACGTGCACCCAGCGCACCTCGTCGCGGACGATGACGCGCGCGTCGTACTCCAGCCGCTTCGCATCGCCCTTGATGGCCTGTTCCTGCAGCGGCACGACCCACACGCGGTCCTCCGGGTGGAACGGGAAAAGGTCGACCATCTGCTCGCGCCGGGTGATGGTGAGCTCGGGTGGCAGTCCCCACTGTTCGAGCATGCGCGGGGAGCAATAGAACTCGTCCGACTCCACGATCCACTCGGCGTGGCCGTCCGCCGCGGCATCGATGGCCAGGGCATAGCGCTCCTCCGACCGGCGCAGGGCGGTTTCCGACTGCTTGCGCTCCACGATCTCCTGCTCGAGCTTCGCGTACAGCTCCGCGTTCTGCAGCGAGATCGCGGCCTGCGACGACAGCAGGTCCAGCACGGCGTAGCGCGCCGGCGTGAAGACGTGCGACGCCAGGTTGTTCTCGAGATACAGGACGCCGATCAGCTGCCCCTGCTTGATCAGCGGCAGGCAGAGAACCGAGCGCGGGTTGTTCCGACGGATGTAGTCGTCGCGCGAGAAGCCATTGGACTGCCGGGCGTCGTCCAGCATGACGCTGCGGCGCACGCGCAACACATGCTGCAGGACGGTGTCGGGCAGGTCCGTGGGTTCGAGCGGCCGTGTCACCCTTTCGACGGCGACGCCGTCTCCCTTCGAGGATGCGACGGCCTCCAGGACGAGCCCCTCCGCCTTGCGAAGAATCAGCAGCCCTCTTTGCGCCGCGGCGTGCTCGAGCGAGATCGTCATCAGCTTCTCGATCAGCCGGACGTGCACGATTTCGGCCGACAACGTCTGCGACACCTTGACGATGGCGGCGAGGTCGACGTGTTCCAGCGGGGCTTCGATGGTGTGCGCATGGGCGGGAACCGCGGGCTCCTCGATCCCCGGATACTTCTCGTCGAGCAGTGCCACCTTGCGATGCGCGGCCCACAGGAGATAGCCCCGGCGCGCCTCGCGCAAGTGGGCGCGGCCTGCCGTGTGCAGGCCCTGCGACAGGCAGAAGTCGGCGGCGAGCTCGCAGCAAAGGGCACGATCCTGGATGAATCCGTTGTCGGTCGCCGCCCGAATCGCCTGCTCGTAGAGTTGCATCGCCTCGATGCCGCGGCCTTCGAGGCGCGCCAGTTCCCCTGCGACGAGGGCATGCTTGTGCGAAAAGCTCGACGGACAGCTGGCGGCCCAGCGACCCAGCACGGCGAGATTGGCCTCGAGCGTGGCCCGCCATTCCCGCTGGCGGGCGGGGTCGGCCTGCGGATAGCTCGACGTGATCGCAAGCGACTGGAACACGCGGTAGTGCACGGCTTGGATATGGCACCTGGCCGACCACAGGATGGTCGACAACTTCTCCCCGACCGCCAGCGCTGCGGCGGGATCGCCGAGCAGGAAGAGGCGTTGCATCCGCAGGATCCCGTGGTAGCAGGCCACCACCGGGATGCCGCTGGCATCGACGCGTGCATCGATCTCGCCGTCATCCAAGGGGGCCTCGCCCGCCGGCCCTCGCAGCGCTTGAACGAAGCCCATCATGCTCGCGACGATGTCCCCGACGTGCCGTACCCTGCTCATCTCGGCGAACGAGAGTCCGGTCGTGCATTCGCACCACACCACGTCGAGCGGATCGCCCCGGAACAGCAGGTCGGTCAACCGATGTTCGACGGCGTAGCACGCGAAGATGAGCGCGCCTGTTTCCTTGGCCAGCTTGATGGATTCGTCGAGCAACGCCACGGCTTCCGCGACCGGCCGCGTCCAGAGAACGGCCTGCTGCAGCGCGACGTAGGCACCCGCCCTGAACGCGAGGTAGCCGCCCTGCTCCCCGATGGCGACGGCCGCCTGCGCGAAGCGTTCGGCATCGGCGTAGCGGTCGAAGACCGGGCCCAGGGAGGACCCCAGCCCGGCGCAGCCATAGATGGAGGACTCGGACAGGCCATGCGCCAGCGTCAGCCTGACAAGGCGAATGGCGACCGTCTGGTTGAGGTTGGCATCGGTGAAGTACGACGCCAAGCCGAGCCGCACCATGATGCTCATTGCGGCTGCCATGTCGGGGTCGTCCATCGGCGGGAGCTCGGCCACGCTCTCGATCGCCCGGTCGCCCATCGCCTGGTTCAGGCTCTCGCACTCGGCCTGCACTTGCGCGTCGGACGGTCGCTCGGGAACGGCCTGCCCGAACTTCGCCAGCGCATCGATCGCCGTCTGCACCACCTGGCCGACCTCGCCACGCATCATCTGCAAGGTCATTCTCTGGACCGTCGCCTGGGCGAATTCGACCTTGGCTCGACTCTTGCGCAGCAACACGTCGACGAGTGCGGCGGCCTCGTCGAGACGGCCGCGGCTGATCTCGCATTCGGCCAGTTCGAAGCGCAGCGCGAACGACAGCTCGAATGCGCGTTCCCAGCCATCGGGACCCAGCGCCGCGATGCCCGCCTGGACGTAGTTGCAGGCGGCTTCGTATCCCGTGGAGGCCTTTGCCTTGCGCGCGGCCTGCAGGTCCAGCTCGGCGATCCGCGTCCGCTCCTCCCTGTCCGACGCCAGCGCGAGGCCCAGGTTCAGCTGGTTGGCGACATCGAAGATCCTCTCGGCCAGCGCCTCCTTCGACAAGGCCTGCGACAGGGCCCGGCCGATCCGCAGGTGCATCGCGGCTCGAGCGTCCTCGGGGATGAGCGCATACGCGCCTTCCTGGACGCGATCATGGAGGAAACGGTAACGCTCCTCGTTCGCGAGGACGACGCCCGCCTCGAGGGCAGGGCCGAACCGCGCGTGCATGGCCAGCTCGGGTGCGCTCAGTATCCCGAGGGTGGCGAAGTCCATTTGCCTTCCGAGGCAGGACAACACCTGGAGGACCTCCTGCGTCCCGTGCGGCAGGCGCCACAGCCTGCGGACCATGAGATCCAGGAGGTTGTCGGTATGTCCCTTCGCGGCGATGCC
>FSTR01000158.1_pt1 | contig 12160 bp, 9 predicted proteins | sample 1637161 | NCBI WGS metagenome assembly FSTR01 (sample SAMEA3914819, study PRJEB12502) | metagenome | biome: forest; material: soil | place: Canada | collected 2010-06-26 | depth 0.3 m
GAACGCGCGCGCGGCGCGCACGATCGCGTGGAGCGGCATCGGCGCGGGACTGGTGTTCGGCGCGCTGGCGATCGTCCCGATCATCCTGCTGCGCCACGAGGCCGCGGCGCTCTACAGCAGCGACGCCGCCGTGCAGGTGCTGGCCGCCAACCTGCTGCTGTTCGCCGCGTTCTGGCAGCTGTTCGACGCAACCCAGGTGACCGCGATCGGCGCGTTGCGCGGCTACAAGATGACGTTGCTGCCGATGGTGCTGATGTTCACCGCGTTCTGGGCGTTCGGCGTCCCGGTGGGCACCTGGCTGGCGTATCACGGGCTCGTGGCCGGCGCGCCGATGAAGGTCTACGGCTTCTGGGTGGGGCTCGTGATCGGGCTGGTGCTGGTGTCGCTGGGCCTGGTCGCCGGGTTGCGTCGGGTTGCCGACGCCGCGGTGCGCGACGGCCGCCCCGCTGCGAACACCGCGGCCTGAACGCGCCTCGTTTGCCCGCCGTCGCGCTCCCGCGCTTCCGCGCTCCCGCGAACCGGGGCCGACGGCATGTCGGACCGCGATGCCGCATGGGGCCGGCGGCGCGCGAGGCGTCGTGGCGGAGATCGCGGATACAGTACCGGGTATGGACGACAGACGCGCGCGCGCGATGGAGCCCTGCTTCACGACGATGGCCATCAGCGCCGGAAGCGGGCTCGGACTGGCCCAGGTGCGCGCTTTCAGCCTTCAATCGGGCGGCGATGTGCGACTGCACGGCGAGCCGGGCGCCGGCATGCGTGTGGAGATGCTGTTGCCGTCGATCGACACGCCGCCTGAGGAAAGCGCTGTCAGCGCCGACGTCCCTTCGGGTCGCCCCTTGGCTGTAGCCCGCACTGCGCCTGGCCGTGGTCGCGGCGAGTGCGCGCAATCCCCATGATTCATGTGGCCGACAACACCGGTGACCCGGGTTTCGGAATAATTTCCTGGGGCCGGAAATCACGCGGAGAATCACCCGCCAGCCAAGCCATCGCCTCCCATTGATGCGTCCCGTACCCACTCCGTGGAAGTCTTGCCAGCGCTGGCTCGGCGGTCTCGCCGTGGCTGTCCTGGCGATGGCTTTCGCGCAGGCGCAGGCCCCCGTCGAGGAAGCCGTGGTCGAAGCCGCCTACCTGCACAAGTTTCCGGGCTTCGTGGACTGGCCCCCCGATGCGTTCAAGACGCCCGACTCATCCATCGTGATCGGCGTGGCCGGGGCGCCCAGGGTGCTGGAGGAGCTCACGAAGGTTGCGCGCGGGCGGCTGGTCCTGGGTCGGCCGGTGGAGGCCCGGGCCATCTCCGCGGCGGACTTGCCACGCGACATCCATGTCCTGTTCATCGGCAAGGACGGGGGTGCCGAGACGAAGATCCTGATGGAGGAGGCACGCAAGGCCCACGTCCTGACCGTGACGGACCTGCCCGCCGGCCTGAAGGCGGGTGCCGTGCTCGATTTCGTCCAGGTCGACGGACGCCTTCGATTCGAGGCGTCCCTGGCCGCCGCGCATCGCGCCGATGTCAAGCTGAGCTCCAAGCTGCTCAGCGTCGCCGCCCGGGTCGTCGAGGAGGCGCCATGATCGCCACGAGCTTGCGAAAGCAGCTGACGAAGGCGTTCATGCTGACCGCCTTGGTCGCCTTCGCCTTGAACGCCTGCCTCATCGTGGCGTATGAATTCGAGCGCTATCGCGAGGACGCGGTCGCGGAACTGCATACGCAGGAGACGATCCTGGCCAAGGCACTGGTGCCCTCGCTGGTGTTCAACGATCCCGAAGCGGCGGCGCAGCAATTGTCCTCGCTCGAGGAGCGCCGCGACGTTCTCGCCGCGGAGGTGTTCAGCGCCAACGGTCGGCCGTTCGCCCAGTACCACCGCAAGCCCGTGGGTGCCGCGAACCTGCCCACGCAAAACCCTCTCCCGTCGCTCGGCAGCCGCTTTTCGTATGACGATCTGGAGATGGCGTACGACGTGTTTCACGACGGGGAACGCGTCGGCACCCTGTACCTGCGCGCGCGCCACGACGTGCTCAAGCGACTGGGCAGCTATGCCGCGATCCAGGCCCTGGTGATGGCCGCGTCGCTCGGCCTGGCCCTGATCGTCTTCGGACGGGTGAGAGGACACATCGTGGAGCCGATCGCGCGCGTGGCGCGGGTGGCCGAGACGGTCATTTCGGAGCGCGACTGGAAGCTTCGCGCCCCCGCCGCGGACACCCGCGAGATCGACGCGCTCGTGCAGGCATTCAACGGCATGCTCGCGGAGATGGAGGCCAATTCATCGGAGCTGAGGCGCGAGGTCATGGACCGCCAGCGCGCGGAACAAGGCCTGCGAACCGCCGATCGCCGCAAGGACGAGTTCCTGGCCACCCTCGCGCACGAGATTCGCAATCCGCTCGCGCCGATGATGAACGCGCTGTCGCTGCTTCGACGCGAGGAGACGCTGCCGAAGGTGCGCGACAAGGCGTTCGGCATCCTCGACCGGCAGTTGCGGCACGTGATCCGGCTGATCGACGACCTGCTCGATGTGTCGCGCATCACCACCGGCAAGTTGTCCCTGCAGATGGCGCACGTCGACCTGAACCAGGTGCTGAGGTCGGCGCTCGAACTGATCGAGCCCGTCGCGCGGGCTCGCAGGCTGGAGCTCGAGGCCGCGATACCGGCGCGCCCTTGCTGGGTGATCGGGGATTCGGCCAGGTTGCTCCAGGTGTTCTCCAATCTTCTCAGCAACGCCTGCCGATACACCCCCGAAGGCGGCCGGATCGACGTCGGCACGCGCAGCGACGCCCACGGCGTCGGCATCGACATCACCGATACGGGTGTCGGTATCGAGCCCGCCTTCCAGGAGCGCGTGTTCGAGCTGTTCGAGCAGGGCGACAAGAGCCTGGAGCGCGGAAACACCGGCCTGGGCATCGGATTGACGCTCTCGCGCCAGCTCGTGCTCCTGCATGGCGGCACGATACGCGTCGCGAGCGACGGCATCGGGCGCGGATCCACGTTCTCGGTGCAGTTGCCCACCGCGGTGTCGGCGCCGCAGAACCTGGCGGAGGTGCCGTCGGCAGCCAACGTCCAGTCGCTGGCGGGCATCCACATCCTGGTGGCGGACGACAACGTCGATTTCGCCGAGAGCCTCCAGGTCGCGCTGGAGTCCGCGGGCATCGCCGTGCGCACGGTCAACGACGGCCGGGCGGCGCTGGCCGCGGCGAGGTCGCGCGAACCGGATCTGGCGATCCTGGACATCGGCATGCCGGGCCTCAACGGCTACGACCTGGCGCGCGCGCTGCGAGCCGACACGGCGACCGCCGGGATCACGCTGTTCGCGGTCAGCGGGTGGGGACAGGCGAGCGACAAGAACCTGGCGAACCAGGCTGGCTTCGATCGGCACTTCGTCAAGCCCGTGACGCCGGAGGCACTGCTCGAGGCCATTGCGGAAGCCATGGCCTCGGGCCGGCGTCCGGCGATGGTCGGCACACAAGGGACATGACCGCATGCGGGGACACGCACGAATGAAGCAGCTGATTCACCGACACGTCGTGCCGGGCCTGGCGGCACTCCTGCTCGCCGGCGCAGCCGCCGCGACCGAGACGACCGAGGATCCGCGAAGCGCCGACCTCGGCGACCTGAGCCTCGAGGAACTCGGCCGGATCCCGGTGACCTCCGTGACGGGCCGGCCCCAGTCCGTGCAGGAGGCGGCCGCGTCGATCTTCGTCATCACCGCCGAGGACATTCGGCGTTCCGCGGCCACCTCCTTGCCGGAAGCGCTGCGCCTCGCGCCCAACCTCGAGGTGGCGCGCATCGACGCCACCCAGTACGCAATCAGCGCGCGCGGCTTCAACAATGCGATCGGCAACAAGCTGCTGGTGATGATCGACGGCCGCACGGTGTACTCGCCGCTGTTTTCCGGCGTGTTCTGGGATGCGCAACAGGTGCGGCTCGAAGACGTCGAGCGCATCGAGGTCATCAGCGGCGCCGGCGCCACGCTGTGGGGGGCCAACGCGGTCAACGGCGTGATCAACGTCATCACGCACAGCGCGCAGGACACGCAGGAGGGACTCCAGGTCGCGGCGCGGGCGGGCAGCTCGGGCAACGAAGCCTCGATGCGCTTCGGCGGCCGGTTCGAAGGCGGGGCCTGGCGCGCCTATGCGATCCAGTCGGATCGACGCCGCACGTCGCTCCCGACCGGCCAGGCCATCGACGATCACCAGGACCGGCAACAGGCCGGCTTCCGGACGGACTGGCGCGGACCCGCCGACGCCGTCACGTTCCAGGGCGATCTCTATCAAGCCGGCGGCGATGGGCAGACGACGACTTCGCCCGACATGTCCGGCGCCAATGTCCTGGCGCGATGGCACCACGCTCCCGGCGATGGCTCGAACTGGCAGCTGCAGGCCTGGTTCGATCAATCGAGCCGCGACGAAGCCATCGAATTCCGCGACCACGCCCGAACCGTCGACGTGCAGTTCGACCATGTCCCCGTGGTCGGCAAGAATCATCAACTGATCTGGGGCCTGGGCTACCGCCGTGCCGTCGACGCGACGGATCCGACGCCGCTGGTGGCCTTCCTGCCGGCGACGCGTTCGCTGCACTGGGCCAACGTCTTCGTGCAGGACGAGTACCGCGTGACCGAGCACCTGCGGCTGACGGCGGGCGCCAAGGTCGAGACCAACGTCTACACGGGTGCCGAATTCCTTCCGACCTTGCGCGGCACCTTCGATCTGGGCAGCCTCGGAACGCTGTGGGGCTCGGCCTCGCGTGCCGTCCGCGCGCCGGCGCGACTCGATCGCGAATTCTTCTTTCCCGCCAAGCCGCCCTACATCATCGAGGGTGGCCCGACCTTCGATTCGGAGGTCGCCAACGTGTTCGAGCTGGGCCTGCGCGGACGGCAGAGCTCGGGCTTCAACTACTCGGTGACGATCTTCCACGACGACTATCAGAAGCTGCGTGCCGGCCATGCCGCCCCGACGACGATCGACAACCTCGCACGGGGTGGCGTCGGCGGGGCCGAGGCCTGGGGCAGCATCGACGTGACGAACAGCTGGCGGGTGTCGGCCGGCTGGATGCTTCTGCGCGAGTCGTTGAGCGCTGCCGCCACGGCCGGCGCCGGCTCCGTGGCCAACCTGGGGGACGATCCGCGCCAGCAGTGGTCCCTCCGGTCGACTTCCCGCATTGCCCGCTCGGTGGACTTCGACGTGGCACTGCGACACGTCGGCGCCCTGCCCGCTCCCGCGGTTCCGGCGTACACGGTGGCCGACTTGCGCCTCGCATGGCATTGCCTGCCCGGCCTGGAAATGAGCCTGCTGGGCCAGGACCTCGGACGCCGGCACGTCGAATTCGACCCGTCGAGCTCGAGCCGTCTCGGCCCTCGCGCGTTCATCGAGCTGGCGTGGTCGATGCCCTGAGTCAGGCTCGATACCGCGACCGGGATGCCCGCTTGCCTGAGGGGGCAATGATCCCGCACCCTGAGCCTGCCCACCGACGCCTGATGGTGGTCGACGATGACCACGACCTTGTCGACGCGATGTGCGAGTTGATCGCGCTGAGCTCGGATTGGACGGCCGTCGGAGCCTACGGCCCTGCGGACGCCATTGCTCAAGCGGGCGCCGAGCCGCCCGACGTCATCCTGCTGGACATGGAAATGGACGGCGCGGACGGCTTTGACACCGCCCAACGGCTCGAATCGGTGGCAGGGCAAAAGCACCCCGCGCTGCTCGCACTTACCGGTAATGCGCGCCTGCGCGACGCCGCCTCGACCGACGGCCGGTTCTCCGCTGCGATCCTCAAGCCAGCCGATCTCGATTCACTTCTCGGGCTGCTGGACAGGGTTTCCTCGGCGCACTGACCTGCACGCCGCCGTCGCCGTCCGGCATTCGCGCCTTCGCAGATTCACTACGAGGAGCTCACATGGGGCTTTCAGACTTCATCACCGCCAACGCGGACAGGATCATGTCCGAGTTCGAGGCATTCGCACTGCAGCAGCTTCCGGCCGCGGCCGACATGGATGTCGCGGCGTTGCGCGACCACGCGCGACAGATTCTCGACGCGATCGCACTGGACATGTGCCAGCCTCAGACCGGACGCCAACAGCGCGAGAAATCGATGGGCCATGCACCGCAGGTCGATGGTGTTGACTCGAGCGCCGGGGAAATCCATGGCGGACTGCGGGCGGCGGCAGGCTTCGATGTCAACCAGGCGGCGGCCGAGTACCGGGCGCTCCGAGCTTCGGTCATCCGGCTGTGGATGGAAAGCGCACCGACGCTGGGACGCGCGGAGGTGATCGAACTGACGCGGTTCAACGAGGCCATGGACGAGGCGCTGGCGGCCAGCCTGCTGCATTTCGCCGCGGAGGCCACCCGCATGCGCAACCTCTTCCTGGGCGTGCTGAGCCATGAACTGCGCACGCCGCTCTCCACGATCATGGCATCCAGCCAAAGCCTGCTGCTCGGCGCCAGGACCGGCAAGACCATGGAGCAATCGGCGGAGCGCGCGCTGCGCGGTGCCCGGCGGATACAGAGCCTGCTCGACGACCTGCTCGACTACGTTCGCAGCGGGCTGGGCGAGGGGATGCGCGTCACGCCGACGCTGATCGACATGGGCCACGCCTGCGGTCGCATCGTCGGCGAGCTGCGTGCGAGCTATCCCGACCAGGCGATCGAGATCGAGACCACCGGTGACCTCTCGTGCGTGTGCGACGAGCAGCGCATCGGACAGGCGATCTCGAACCTGTTGGGAAATGCGCTGCGCCATGGCTTGCCGAGCAAGCCCGTGGTGGTACGCGTCGACGGCTCCGCGGCGGACGACATTGCGGTGAGCGTCAAGAACGAGGGCCCCCCCGTTGCGAAGTCCACGCTCGACAGCATGTTCGAGCCACTCGTTCGGGGTGCCGAGGCCAACGAGGCCGGGTACAACCTGGGGCTCGGCCTCTACATCGTGCGCGAGATCGCACACGCGCATGGCGGGACGGCCACCGTCAAGTCGGGCGCCGGGTCCGGCACGGTGTTCACCATCCGGGTACCCCGTGATGCCAGCACGGCAGCACCTTCGGCCTTCTCGGCCCTGAAAATGAACTGAATCCGGGCGCGGTCATTCGAAGTGACCCGTCCTGGGATCAGGCCGGCTCAGAGCTTGAAGTTCACCGACACCCGCACCGCCCGGGGCTCGCCGGGATGCACCGTCACGCCGCTCGGTACGATCGCCGCCGTCGGCGACACCCGGTAGTCCTGCTCGTACGCGATGTCGTAGAACTTGCGGTCGAACAGGTTGAGCACGTCGAGCTGCACCGAGACGCGCGGCGTCAGGTCGCGTTTGACCTGCAGGTTGGAGACGATCGCCGACGGCGTGGTGAGGCTGCCGTCCTGCGACAGCGGGTACTTGCCGATGAAGCGCGTGATGAGGCCGGCGGACCAGGGGCCGAGCTGGTGGATCGTCAGGCCGAGGAGGCCGACCCGGCTCACCGCGTTGCCGATGAAGTTGCCCGCGTCGCCGTTCGCGTTGGCATCCGCGTAGCGCGCATGCGTCCACGCCATGTCGGCGTCGATCAGCAGCCAACGGTTGAGGACGAGGTGGTTGTTCAGCTCGATGCCGTGGCGCTTGCTGGCGCCGTTCGGCTCCGTGCCGCCCTCGTCGGCGGCGTAGACGAGCTCCGAGTCGCTGTCCAGGCGCCAGAACGCGAGCGAGGTCTGCAGGCCCGGGACGATCTCCGTGCGCAGGCCCAGTTCCGCGCCCTTGCTGGCCACGAGGGCGGGAACGGGATCCCGCGAATCCCCGGTGCCGGCGACGCCGCGCGCGTCGTTGCTGTGGAAGCCGCGCCCGGCATTGGCGAAGAACTCCGTCTTGGCCCACGGGCCGAAGATGAGCGACGCCTTGGGCGAGAGCCGGTTGGCGGAAATGCGGCCACTGGCCGCCGGCGTCTGCAGCGCGTGGACGTTCATGTCGACGTGATCGCCGCGCACGCCGAGCAAGCTGCGAAACCATGGCAGCCAGGCGGCGGTGTTCTGCACGTAGGCGCCGGCCTCGGTCTCGTTCACGCGATCGTTGCTGACCGTGGCGAACGGCACGCGGGCCTGCGAGTCGAACAGGCCCACGTCGATGTGGTCGTGCCGCACCTGGACGCCGGCCTCGGTCGTGGAGTCGCTGCCCAACAGGCTGTGCTGCCAGCCATGCCTGGCCTGGCCGCCGACCATGTTGCGGCTCTCCTGCTGCTCGAACTGGTCGCCGCGCACGGGATCGGCCTCGAAGTACGTGAAGTTCGACCACAGCTTGAGCTTGTAGTGCTCGACGAAGGCCGACACGTTGGTGTAGCCGCGATCGTCGTGCTGGTGCCATTCGCCGGTGACGATGTCGCGCACGCTGTTGCCGCCGTCGCTTGGATCGAGCGCCGAGAAGCGTCCCAGCTGGCCGGACTGGATCAACTCGAGCGGCACCTGGTCCGTCGACGTCCAACGATTGGTGTACGCCAGGGCATCGGCGGACCAACCGTTGGCGGAGGTGCCGTCGCTGATGCGCAGCACGCCGTTGTATTTGCGAACGCCCTCGGGCGTGGTCCAGGGGCCGTTGTCGCGTTCGATCTCGAGTGCGCCGAGCACGCGCGGACCCGCCGTCGACGGTGCGGAGGATGCCCCGAGGCTCGTGAGCGCCGACAGCGACGTGGAGCCCGCCAGCACCAGGCGCCGGTATCCGTTCTGGCCCGCCGTGAGGTTCAGGAGGCCGCGGTCGAGGCTGTCGAGGACCTTGATGCGCGCCGAGCCGGCGGACGAGAAGTCGCCGTCCTCCGCGAAATACGGGCCCTTGCGGTAGTCGATCCTCTCGACCAGTTCGGGCATCAGGAAGTTGAGGTCGGTGTAGCCCTGGCCGTGCGCGCTGGTGGGCATGTTGATCGGCACGCCTTCGACCCAGGTCGCGAAGTCGGTGCCGTGGTCGAGGTTGTAGCCGCGCAGGAAATACTGGTTCGCCTTGCCGTCCCCGGAATGCTGCGTGACGACGAGTCCGGGCACCGTCTCCAGCACTTCGCCCGGGCGCAGCAGGGGCAGGTCGGCGAGCCGCTCGCCGCGCACCGTCCCCTGCGACGCGGCGTCGGAGGTGCCGACGCCGTTCTGGTAGTGCGCGGTGATCTCGACCTTCTGCGGTCCCGTGTCCGGCTGCGCTGCAGCCACCATCGTGCCGGGTGCGGAGGCTTGAGCGTCGGCGTAGTCGCTGGCGGCAATCGCGGCCATCGCCAGGCTGAGGCATCGCAGGACAGGTTTCATGGTGGTCTTGCAGGCTTGTTGTTGGCTATCGCGGGACGAAGCCATGCGGCGACCTTCCTGGCGGAAAGCGAGTCCGGTGTGAACCCTGTCGACTTCGTCTCACCGCGTCCCAGCCCGGTAATACGCGGCCAGCGGCTTGCTGGATGCAGCGGCCGGCAAGAAGGCGTTCGCGCCCGGCGGGCCGCTCGCTCCCGCGAGGCGCCCACAGGCGATGAACTCGACGGCAGGACGAAGCCCGCCGCGGGATCAGTGCGACGGCTTGATGTGGAAGTGCGGTGCCGGGTCGACGGCGTGCGTGGACGTCTTCCCGCCCGCCGTGCGCTTGCGCGCCTTGCCGTGGCTGTGCGGGGCGTGGAGCTCGACGCTGATCAGGTTCAGCTTGCCGTGGTGCACGCCGCGCTCCGCGCAGATCGCGTCCGAGAGCTTCTGCACCGCCTCGGTCGGACCCTTGAGGATGATCGTCTCCAGGCAATGGTCGTGATCCAGGTGCGCGTGCATCGCCGACACCGTCAGGTCGTGGTGCTCGTGCTGGATGTTGGCCAGGCGCTCCGTCAGGTCGCGTTCGTGGTGGTTGAACACGTACGACAGCGACGCGACACAGTGCAGGGACTTCTCGGTCGCGATCAGCGTGCGGCCGAGCTCGGCCCGCAGCAGGTCGCGGACGGCTTCGGAACGATTCGAGTACCCGCGCGCGGCAATCCAGGCGTCGAACTCCTCGGCCAGCTTTTCCTCGAGCGAAATGGTGAAGCGTTCCATGGCGGGGGCGATCAGGGCAGCGGTGTGGCGGGCAGACTAACAGATCGAAAACCATGGCCTTTGCGTCCTTCCGAGGCGAATCCCCTGGATCAATAAGAAGAGTTTATAGTTCCTCTTACACATGGACGCGTTCGCACATTCCCATGACCTGATCGGCCTGCTCGCGGTGGCGCTCATGCTCGGCCTGCGGCATGGATTCGACGCTGACCACCTGGCGGCGATCGACGGGATGACGCGCTTCAACGTCGCCCCCCGGCCAAGGCTGGCGCGACGCACCGGCCTCTGGTTTTCGCTGGGTCATGGGGCGGTCGTGATGGCCGTCGCGGTGTCGGTGTCCTCGACCGCCCGTGCCTGGTCGGCCCCGGAGTGGCTGGAGCCGTTCGGTGCCTGGGCTTCGATCCTGGTCCTGCTGCTGCTCGGCGTGATGAACCTGAACGCGGTGCGTCGGGCGGAACCGCACGACAGCGTTGCCGGCGTCGGGTGGCGTACCGGCCTGTTCTCTCGCTTCCTGAAGGCCTCGGGATGCTGGACGATCATGGCGGTGGGTGCCCTGTTCGCCCTCTCGTTCGACACCCTCAGCCAGGCCGCGTTGATGGCGGCCACGGGTACCGCGCTCCACGGGACGGCCGCCGTGCTTGCTCTCGCCTGTGCATTCGTTGCGGGCATGCTGGTCACGGACGGCATCAACGGCTGGTGGGTGGCGCGACTGCTGCGCCGAAGCGATCGCATGGCGGCACGCGCATCGAGGTTCATGTGCATCAGCGTGGCCTGCGTGAGCCTGGGCACCGCGCTGGTGGGAATCGGAACGCGCGTATCGCCCGCCTTCAACGCCTGGGCAGACGCGCACGAGACGAGCTTCGGGCTGCTGATCGTCGCCGTCGTCTTCGTCAGCTTCCTGCTGGGCCTCCTGGCCACGATGGCGCAGGCCGCCGGCAGCGCCGACAAGGAAGTCTCGCCGGTCGCCTCGAGCCGCCACTGATCCGGACGCCGTGGCAGGGCGCTGGCCCGCGATCCGTACCGTGCCGGAGGCAGTTGCGACACCGCTCGCCAACCTCGTCATCCATCGCGCTGCATCCGTTCAGCGGCTCGTTGCGTAAACCGTTCAAGCCTGCGCCTGCGCAGCGCTTCAACGATCAACCAACCAAAGGACGACATCATGAATTTCATCAAGCCCGCATCTCTGGCCCTGGCGGCCATCCTCTCCACCGTCACGCTCACCGTCTCTGCCCAGGTGATGGTCGGCGGCGCCGCGATGTACGCGACCAAGGACATCGTCGACAACGCGGTCAACTCCAAGGATCACACCACGCTCGTCGCCGCGGTCAAGGCCGCGGGCCTGGTCGGTACGCTGAAAGGCCCGGGCCCGTTCACCGTATTCGCGCCGACCAACGAAGCGTTTGCAGCACTGCCGGCCGGCACGGTCGATACCCTGCTGAAGCCGGAGAACAAGGCCAAGCTCACGCAAGTGTTGACCTATCACGTGGTGTCCGGTCGCATGGACGCCGCTGCGCTGATGGCCGCCATCACCGCGGGCGGCGGCAAGGCCACGCTGAAGACGGTGGAAGGCGATTCGCTGACCGCGACATCGGCGAACGGCCACGTCATGGTCACCGACGCGTCCGGCGGCATGGCGACCGTCGCGATCGCGGACGTGATCCAGTCGAATGGCGTCATCCATGTCGTGGACAAGGTGCTGCTGCCCAAGTAAGCCGAGCCCGGCCGGCGCCAGGACGGGCATCCGGGTTGCCGGTCGAGCTGGCCTGCGAACAGCCGCCGCACCCCGCCGCGTCGTTCGACGGGCAAGGGAAACGCGATGCATCCACTCGACCTCAACGCCGTCTTCGGCATGACGCTGCCCGTCATCGAGCTGTTCGTTCGCGGCAGCGTCATGTTCTGGTTTCTGGTGCTCGTCTTTCGCGTCGTGCTGCGGCGCGACGTCGGCTCCATGGGCATCACCGACTTCCTGTTCGTCGTGCTGCTGGGCGACGCCGCGCAGAACGGGATGATCGGCGCGGCCACGTCGGCCACCGACGCCATCGTCCTGATCTCCACGCTGGCGTTCTGGAACTTCCTGGTCGACTGGGCGACCTGGCGCTTCGCGGCCGTCGAACGCCTGTTCTCCGCCCGCCGGCTCTGCCTGGTCAAGAACGGCCGGCGCAACCGCCGCAACATGCGGCGC
>FSTR01000433.1_pt1 | contig 11864 bp, 7 predicted proteins | sample 1637161 | NCBI WGS metagenome assembly FSTR01 (sample SAMEA3914819, study PRJEB12502) | metagenome | biome: forest; material: soil | place: Canada | collected 2010-06-26 | depth 0.3 m
CATCAAGAACGCCGCGTTGTCGGCGGCGTTCACGACGCGGCAATCCGGGGCGCCGCCCACCCTGCAGACGCTCGCCGACGCCCTCGCCATCGAGCTGGCCAAGGAAGGCGCCGGGATGTCGCCGCGCGAACTGAAGGCGACGCTGGAGGCCGCGCCATGACCGCGCGCGGCACGGCCACGCACGGCAAGTCGACGGCCCTGGCGCGCTCCGCGACCGGCGGCGGCAAGGCGCGCCCGGCGCACACGGCGCACGAACGCCAGGCGGAGGCGGTCGGCGCGGCGTTCGCGCGCGGCGAGACCGGACTCGGCACCCGGCTGACGTCGGCGCCCGCGGCGCGCTTCCGGCTGCCGGGCAGCGTTCCGCGGCCTTTGCCGGGGCCGTTGCGTGCCCAGCTGGAACAGGCCTACGCCGCGGATCTCTCCGGCCTGCGCCTGTTCGACGACGCCCCGGCGCACGCCGCCGCGCGCGCGTTCGGCGCGCACGCGTTCGCGGCCGGCGCCGACCTGTATTTCGGCACCGGCGCCTGGCAACCCGATCGCGCGGATGGACGCGCGCGCATCTCGCACGAGGTGGCGCATGCGTTGCAGCAGGCGGGGCGCGCGGCGTCCGCCGGGCAGATGCGGCTGGAGCGCGGGGTCGAAGGCGAGGCGGGTGTCCAGCGCGACATGGACACCTGGGCGCACACCCCGGTCGGCAAGGCGCTCGTCAACCTGCTGCCGCCCGTGGACGCGGCGCACCGGCTCGACGTCCTCCTGCGACACACGTTGCAACCCCCGGGACGGATCGACGCCGGCCTGGCCAGCCAGCTTCGGGCCGCGATCGCCAAGCCCGACGCCGCTGCTGCGACGGCAGCGATCGACGACATCCTGCGATCCTTGGTCGCCGCGCAGCGCACGCCGCCGACGCTCGAGCTGTTCTTCGATCTCTACAAGTCGCTCGGACAGGACGCGAAGGCCCGCGCGCTCTTCGACAAGGAGACGCCGACGAGCACCGCGTTCGGCAGCGGGTCGTTCTACTACCAGCACCGCCTGGGCGACGCGGCCTGGATCGCGGACCTGCTGCACAGCCATCCCCTCGTCGGCCGCTACTTTCCGAATGCGATCCTGCGCGCCGCGCGGCTCGATTTCCTGGGGCTGCTCGATACGCCGACACGCCTGTCGAGCGCGAGCGACTTCGATGCGACGCTGACCCGCGCCATCAACCTGGCGCACGACTACAACCCCACGATGCCGGAAGAGCGCACCTTGGCGGCCCTCGTCGCCTTCCGGCAATTCGAGGTGCATCGCCGCAAGCGCTACCTCGCCCGGACGCGGGAATGGCTCAGCGTCCGATCGCCGCTGGCGCGATTCGAGATGGGCCGCGGGATGGTCGCCCTGTACGCGTCGCCGGACCGGCTGGCGGAGGATGCCCGCGAGGACAAGCAAGGCCCGGAAGTCGAGCGCATTGCAACCCACGTGGGTCGCCTGCTCGCGCCGATCGCCGAGCGCACCACCCGTTTCTGGGATGCGGTCGACAAGTTGCGCGGCGATCTGATGCCGGACAAGAAGCACCCTGCCCAGTTCCTGCAACACGAAAAAATGGAGGCCGAAGTGGCTTCGCGGCTGCCGGGCATCCCGGCGCTGCGCAAGCTCGGCGAGGAGCTGGCTCCGGCTTATGGCCAGGCGTTGAAGCTCGACGCCGGCCAGGTGCCCGACGACGATGCCCAGAAGTCGAATCGTGTCATCGCGGCGAATCGAACCATGCAAGTGGTCCAGACCCTCGAGGAGCGGGTCGTGGACGAGAACGCAAAGACCTACGGCGATCCCGCGAGCGGGGACACCGACGTGGCGGTGCCGGACGCCGCGATGAGCGATGCGGTCGTCCAGGGCGCCGTCATCCTGGCGCTCGGCCTGCTGCATGACCTCCTCGAAGTCTATGTGCCGGAAAAGATCCGGGAGGACAGCGGACGAGCCGATCTGGCAGCCGATCGCGCACTTGCCGATTTCATCCGGGTGGCGGATATCCTGGCGGGGTTCGCGCATGTGATCGGCCTCGCAAGCCTGTCGGATTCGACACGGGACATCCAGCTCGCACGGGGCGACACGCCTCCGGCGAGCAGCATCGGACTGTTGGCCCCTTTCGCCCCCCAGCCGGCCACGCTCACCGAGTTCTCGCGCGAGTTCCCGCACGGTGCCTTCTACAAGAAGGGCACGTTGACCGACAGCCAGATGATCGAATGGGCCTTCGTGATGTACCACGAGGACCTGGTGGTCGAGCTCGGCAAGGCGCTGGCACAGACGACACCCCTGGGCTTGCCGCGCGAGTACGACAGCGATCCCGACGCCGAGCCCGTCCTCAATACCGCCATGAAGCAGGTGTGGAAGCATGGCCACCTGCCGCGTCGCTATCGCGTTCCCAGGGGCGCGACCATCCGGCACGTGCACGCGAAGGACGTCGAGAAGGCCGGCCTGCTGGTGCCGGACGATCATCCGTTGGCGCTGGAGCTGATGCGCTACCTGCATGCTGGCGAGTTCATCGTCACGCCGGGGCACGAGCATTTTCACCTCGATGGCTTCGTGGCCTGGGTGCTCCCCGACATGGAACCGTTGGCCCGCGCGTTCGCTGCGATCCCCGGCGTCGTCGATCTCGTGGCGCCGGACGGCAAGAAGCTGGGACCGGTCTCGGCTGCCGAGTCCGGAACGGCATGGCTGCTGCGTCTCAATTCGATCGTCGGCATGGACCCCAAGCTGCGGGCCGCGCTGAGCGAGACCGTGCATGCGCGCGAGGTGAGCGCCGTGAAGGCGCTCGAACCGCTGTACCGGCGTGCGACCAACAATCAGCGCAAGAGGGCCGGCCGCCTGATCGCCCAGGAATGGGAGGACCTGCCCGCGACCTTCCTCACCGACACGACGAAGTACGATTCCTCGCCACGCCAGGCGTTCAAGTTCACGTCCCAGTTCCTGATGGGCGTGCTGCCGGACCGCCTGTCGGAACGCCGGCTGCAGATGACGGCGCTGATGCTGGAGCTGGCGCCCGTGATGAGCCGCAGGCTCAGGGGCAAGGACCGGCTCGACATCCTGCTCGCGCTGCACGGCGATCTCGACGGTGCCGCGGCCTTCGCGCGCAGCGACGCCTACGCCAAGGATCGGGAGTGGCTGCTCACCGGACTCGACGGTCCGGCGACGCTGGAGCGTGCCGTGCTGCTGAAGGCGCTCGCCGAAGACTTTCGCGAGACCGCGGAGAGCCGGCAAGCGAAGCGCGATCTCCGGGCCGATGCGGACACCAACGAACTGAAGGTGCTCCACAGCCGCTTCTCCGTCGAGGGCGGCCAGGGCGACCCGGAGCAGCCGCCGGAGAGCGCCACGTTCATGGCCAACGGCATCGTCTACACGCTCAACAAGATCCACAGGTCGTTCAAGTACGAGCCCGAGCTGCTCTCGAAGGAGTCCGCGGTCGACTGGGGCAAGACGATCCCGCTCGGCGCGGCGCGGCTCTGGATCGAGGGCCGCGAGCACTTCCAGACCGACGCGGCCGTCCCCCTGTTGCGCCTGACGAAGTTCGCGCACGACCGCGAGCAGACGCTGGAGATCACTTCTCGCGATACCGCGGCGCTGAGCGAGCTCACCTGGGCGGTGCACCAGCATTTCACGGGCAAGGACCTCGAGGCCCTGGGCGGCGTCCTGGACAGCTTCGGCCATGCGCTGATCACCGCCATGCAGGTCCTGTTTCCCGAGTTCGCCACGGAAATGGCCTACGCGGAAATCGCGATGTCCATCGTCAAGTTCTTCGGCGATCCGGAGTTCCGCGAACTCGCGGGCGCGCTGGACAACGACAGCGGCGGCCTGTTCGAGAACAGCCTGGGCGGGCTGCGCCAGGCCTTCGACCCCGAAGGCTTGTGGGACTGGTTCCTGATGGGCTCCCAAATGCCCGCCGGGTTCGCCGCGCTGGTCAAGACCGGCAATGCGATCGGCCGGCTGCGCATGGTCGGCGGCCACGGTGGCGACGAGAAGACCAAGAGCGCCGTGGGCAAGGTGCTCGGACGGCTGTTCAATGTCGGCAAGGTGGTGCTCGACGACGTCGGTCGCGTCCACAAGGCGGTGGAGTTCCCGGTCAAGCAGTTCGCGCTGTTCGTGCAGGGCTCGCCGGTGCTGCAGAAGCTGCTGCGCCTGGCGGCCCATGAGCTGGAGAAGATGGAGAGCCTGAGCCTGCAGGCGCTCGCCGACCAGGCGGGCACCGACCTGCGCGGCGAAGTGCGGGACGTCTACCTGAACCTCCTGCACATCATCGAGGGCTTGTCGGCCTTCGAGCTGCCCAAGGAACTCATCCCGCTGCACGAGATCATCGAGATGGTCGTGAACATGGTCATCGACGCCCTGCCCTCGAAGTACAGCTATCCGATCCGCACCTCGCGCAAGGTCGACGCCGTCGAGTCGCTGTTCCAGTGGATCTTCAACAAGGTCGCCGATCTCATGATCGAGCACGGCCTCGACCCCAATCGGGTGTGGCAGAAGTTCGCCGCCGACCTCGTCAACCCCTTGCTGAAGGACGCCGGCGAGGCGATCTCCTCGACGGCGAAGGAGATGCTCGACAGCGTGCCCGGCATCAGCGAACTGAAGGCCTGGTCCGGCGTGGAGGAACCGGCTCCGCAGGTCAGCTTCCGGTCCGAGGACGGCGCGAACCAGACCGCGAGCCCGAAGACCGAGGTGCCCGGCGCCGTTCCCGCGACCCGTCCGAGCCTGCCTCTTGCCGGCGGCCGTCCGCTCGATTCGAGCAGCCTGGTGAAGGCCGAGCGCGGCTACGGGCACGACTTCCGGCACGTGCGCGTGCACGAAGGGGGCGATGTCGACCGCGCGTTGCGTCGCTCGGGAGCGCTGGCGGCGACAAGCGGCAGCCACGTCTACCTCGACAGCGCGCGACGGCACGAGCCAGATCTGCTGAGCCACGAATTGGCGCACGTGCTGCAACAGGGGGGGCCCCGTCCGCTCGGGTCGCGCCACTCCACGTCCCCCATGCATGCGAGCGCGCCGGGTGGCGGATGGCGCGTCGACGCTGCCGACGAGGCCCAGGCCGACGCGCTCGCCGCCCAGGCGCGCGAGCCCGCCAGCGCGCCCCGCCGCGTGCGTTCCGCCGCCGGTGCGGCGATCCAGCCCAAGTTCGATCTCCAGGGGGTCCTCGGAAAATTCTTCTCGGAGGTCGGCGACCCGGCGAAGCTGCAGGCGAGCGCGGACCAGCTGGGCCGCAAGAAGTTGGACAACAAGGCGCTGCAGCAGGCCGCACCCGAACTGCGCAAGACGCTCTACGACCAGTTGAGCGAGGCCCTGAAGGAGCGCGCCACCAATCGCGCGGTCTCGTTCAAGGCGCCGTTCCAACTGATCGAGGACCTGCTCGTCGACTACGTCCTGGACAACCACGAGACCAAGCTCAAGGACGCGATGGAGCACCTGCTGATGGGCGGCCTGGAGGAGATCCGGTACGGCGACAGGAAGAAGCCCAGCACCTTCTGGATCGTCAACCCGAACCACCTGAAGGTGCAGATCCAGCAGTACTTCTTCGCCGTGACCGGCGTCTCGGTCGAGATCGAATTCAAGCTGGTACCCCACGTCGGCGAGGACAAGAAGCAGCGCAAGACGGTGGCGGCGACGAAGTCGTTCAGCAAGATCCGGTTCGTCCACCTGCACCTGCCCGCCATCGGCGGCGGCGCCAAGCTGTGGAACGAGATCATGAAGAACAGCTTTCCGAAGCTGTCCGACGACGACATCAGCAAGACGAAGCTGCGGGTACGCCGCGCGATGGCTAGCCTGCCGCCCGACCCCGGCCTCTATGACGGCCGCTCCGGCAAGCTCAAGCTGGGAAAGAAGGCGATGGAGGCGGTCGAAAAGGAGTTCATCGGCGGACTCACCAGCAAGCTGGACCCCAACCTGATTCCGACCTGGAAGGAATACGTCGATCCGGATGCGAAGACCAGACAGGTCGCCGGCAAGGAGACCGGGCAGCTGGGCCTGCGCATGGGCTTCTACAAGGACCGCGGGAAGCTGGACGGCCAGCGCGGCACGGACCGCGAATCGCATCACACCGTGCAGTACCTGCTGATGGAGTACTTCTCGAACACGCTCCCGAATCGTCCGTTCCCTTCGCCGCTGTCGCTCTATCCGAGCGTCAAGGGCAAGGGCAAGGAAGTGGAGATGATCGCGCGCAACCCGGGGGACACCACCGGCATCACGATCGAGATGGGTTCGTCGCGCGGGCCGAACATGCCCACTCTGTTGCTCGCGACATCGACGCACAAGAGCCCGGTGCACGTCACACCCAGCGGCGACGAGGAGGCGAGCTCCCCGAGCCAGAGCGGGACCGTCCACGAATGGTTTTCCGGATACCTCGGCGAATACCGGGACCTGGTGCTCAACACCGCGCACGGCCCGAAGCTCAAGGCGCTCGCGGCGGTCGCCGCTTCGAAGAAGTCCACCACGGGAAGCGTGCAGTTCAAGAACATGTCCGTGACGCCCGTGTCGCTCGCCAACGCGATCCACGACGCGACCAACAAGACCTACAACAAGATGCGCGGCGACATGAACACCAAGCTCCGGGCCCAGATCGATCCGCACGAGCGGAAGTACTACACGGGCGTCGTCGCGCAGGCGACGGCCGGCCCCGTCGTCGTCAACGGCAAGCCGGGCGCCGCCTACCGGCCGGCGGCGACCCTGCTGGCGGACACGGTGGTGCCCGTCGTGCAACGCCGCCAGCGCGAAGCCTTCGACAAGACGTTCGGCTTCAAGACAACCGGAGCCTGAGATGCCCACCCTCGTCTTCCCCTTCCTCCTCAAGGGCGCACTGATCTACTTCAACGCGCCCATGCTCACCCCCGAGCCGAACCTGATCGTGTTCCAGTACAACCCGGAATCGATGGCGCGCTCGTTCACGCCATGGGCCGCACCGGCGCAGAGCGTGGTGGCCGAGCGCAACGCCCGCGGCAAGCTCGAGTCGCCCGACGACCTCAGGGCCTACGGCGAGACGCTGGCCAAGCTGTCGCAGCCCTACGATCCGGCGGAGACCTTCTCGTTGGCGCTGGAATTCGATGCCGCCGACATGCTCGAGTTTCCCGAGCTGAATCCGATGGCCGTCCAGGTAGGCGTCGCCGATCGACTGGCGGCGCTCGAGATGCTGCTGTATCCGTCCAACGACGGCTCGGCCGACGCCGGCCTGCAGCCGTCTCCGGCCTCGACGCTGTCCACCGACAACCCCGCGCAACTCAAGAGCGACGTGGCCAAGCTCGAGGCCGACCTGAAGAGCCGCGATGCGCCGATCGTGCTGTTCTTCTGGGGGCCGGGTCGCATCGTGCCGGTGCGCATCCAGTCGCTGACGATCGACGAGCAGCAATATTCCGCGACGCTGTACCCGACGCGCGCCAAGGCGACGATCGGCCTGCGCGTGCTCGATCTCGACGACCTGACGCAGCTCAGCGCCGACCCCGCTCGCAAGGGCGCGACGGAGCTGGCCCGGGCCTGCTACTCGCACACGCTGGCACGCAAGCGATCGCTGGCCAGGGACAGCGTCTCGATCAGCCGCGGGTCGGGCATCCTCGGCATGCTGCCGATCTGATACAGGAGCCGCGCCATGACGATCTTCGATCCCGGCAGCCGCTACGCCAAGCTCCCCACCGTGCTGATGGTGGACGCGCGCGGCCGCACCGTGGAGGTGGTGCCGCCCGCGCTGGCGCAGCCGCAGTCGCTGCGCGGCCGCCATATCCGCCGCCAGGGCGAGCGCCCCGACCACCTCGCCGCGCTCTACCTGGCCGATCCGACGGCCTGGTGGGCGCTCGGCTGGATCAACGACGCGATGACGGCCGAGGTCTTGTCCGAGCTGCGTGAAGTCGACATCCCGACGCGGGGCTGATGCCATGGCCAAGGGGTGCGAAGTGCTGGTCAACTCGAAGTCGGATCCGGCGCTCGTGCAGCCTGCGCGCCTGGTCGTCACGGAGTCCGTCGGCGCCAGCACCACCTTCGCTCTCTACTACGACTTCCACATCGAAGGCGGCGACTATCCCTTGCTGACCGAGGAGCGGCTCGGGCCGGAGTCCGAGCTGGCGCTGCGCGTCCTCGACGGTTCGGCGAGCACCATCCTCTTCAACGGGCCGGTGACGCGCCAGCACATCGCCGTGGTCAACGGCGGCGAGGGTTCCGTGCTGGAGGTGGCCGGCGCCGACGTCCTGGTCAAGCTCGGGCGCGAGACCAAGGTGCTGGTCTGGCCTTCCACGACCGACGCGGCCGCCATCCAGCGGCTGCTCGAGTCCGCGAACGTGGACGTCCCGGCGTTCGACCTGCCGTCGACGGTCGTGCACGACGATGCCAAGCACGCGCTGGTGCAGCGCGAGTCCGACCTGCACCTGATGCGTCGCCTCGTGCGTCGCAACGGCTGCTGGGCGTGGCTGGCCTACGACGCGGAGACGGCCCGGCCCAGCGCGCGCGTCCAGCGGCCGCCCGTCGGCGATGAACCCGTACTGGATCTGCACGTCGCCGGCCCGCTGTGCAACGTCGACACCGCCACGATCACCTGGGACGCCGAGCGCGTGGTCTCGACAGACGCGGCCGCTCGCGACGTGTTCGGCGCCAACGACCTCGACGGCTCGGTCGCGCGCTCGCCGCTCGCGAGCCTGGCCGCGCACGCGTTCGCGGACGTCGTCAAGAGCACCCGCAAGGCGCGGCTGTCGGTGCCCGTCGACGACGGCGGCGACCTGGTCACGCGCAGCGAGGCCGCGCTGATCGAGGAAGGCTGGTTCGTGCGCGCGCACCTGAGCGTGAACACGCGCCGGCTCAAGCGCGTCGTGCGCGCGCACACGGTGGTCACGTTGAACGGCGCCGGCAGCCGCCACTCCGGCAAGTACCTCGTGGCGAGCGTCGTGCACCGGATCGACGACGACGACCACTGGATGGACGTCACGCTGATCCGCAACGGCTGGAACTGACACCATGATCAACGACATCGACCACGACTTCGAGCACGCCCAGCTGCACAAGGTGTGGGGCAAGCACGCCGGCACGGTGGCGGACAACAGCGATCCGCAGCAGATGGGCCGGCTGCAGGTCCACTGCGACGCGATCCTGGGCTCGGCGGTCGTGTGGGCCATGCCCTGCGTGCCCTACGCCGGCAAGGGCGTCGGCATGCACTTCCTGCCGCCCAAGGAGGCCGGCGTCTGGATCGAGTTCGAGGGCGGCGACGTGTCGCGCCCGATCTGGACCGGTTGCTACTGGGCCAAGGGCGAGCTGCCGGCGCAGGCGAGCTCGGCCGACATCAAGCTGATCGTCACCGCGAAGGCGAGCGTGCAGATCGATGACGGCGCCGGCGAGGTGACGATCGGCAACCAGAGCGGTTCGACCGTCACGTGGAACTCGAACGTCGAGACGACGGCGGCGACCTCCAGGCACACCGTCGGCGCGGCCGGCGTCGTCTCGGAATCGGGCGCCGGCAAGGTCCAGGTCGGGCCGGCGAGCGTCAGCGTCAACGACGGCGCGTTCTCCGTCCTCTGAAGCGTTCACGCCATGGCCGCGCCCCTGCTCACCGTCGCCTCCACGCTGATGTGCCCGCATGGCGGCAGCGTCGTGATCGCCTCGACCCACGCGAGCGCGAGCGCGGGCGGCGTGCCGCTGGCGCTCGCGACCGACACCTGGACGATCAGCGGCTGCCCATTCCAGATCCCGGTCGGCGTCGGGATGGTGCCGCATCCCTGCGTCATCGTCGCCTGGCTCAAGACCGGCCTGCGCACCACGGTCAACGGCGTTCCCACGGTCGGCCTGGACAGCGTGGGCCTGTGCCTGGCGGCCGACCAGATCCCGCAAGGCCCCGTCGTCATCGCGCAGGCGCAGCCGCGCGTGAGCGGCACCTGACGACTTCGCATCGGAGCACCCGCCATGGCCACCCTGCCCTTCACCAGCCTGCGCTATCCGCTGTCCGTCGATCCGGCGCGCGGTCGCATCGCCCAGGAGCAGGACTACGCCGCGCACGTGGAGCAACTCGTCATGCAGGTGCTGATGACCGCGCCCGGCGAGCGCATCAACCGGCCCGACTTCGGCTGCGGGGTCAAGCGCCTCGTCTTCGCGCCGGCCAGCGACATCACCGCCAGCCTCGCGCAGGCCACGATCTTCCAGGCCTTGACCACGTGGCTGCCCGCGCTGATCGACGTCGGCGAGGTCAGCGTCAGCGCCGACGGCCCGACGCTGCTGGTGCACGTGGCCTACGTCGTCAAGGCCGTCGGCCAGACGCGCTATCTCAACCTGCAGGTGACGCCATGACCCTCGACCGCGCCACGGTGCTGCGGGCGTCGACGACGCTGACGGGCATCGACTTCATCCAGGTCGGCCCGTCGCAGACGCTGCTGACGATCTTCCTGCAGCACGACGTGCTGCCGCCGGTGGTCGCGGCCGCGCTCGCCGCGCTAGCCCCGGCCGACGTCGCGATCACCGCCGAAGGCCAGGTCGCGCCCGCCAGCGTGGCCGTGCTGCACAACGTCACCCCGTTGCCGCCCCCCATCGATGGGCGCGCCACCTTGCAGTTCATCGTCGCGGCCCCGGGGGGCTTCGGCTGGTACCGGCTGCGCATCGCCTCGCCGGTCATCGATCCGTTCTTCAACGACGTCCGCTTCTCGTTCAAGGCCGCCTGCGACAGCGACCTCGACTGCGCGGCGACGCCGCCTTGCTGCCCTGGCGAGCCCTCGGTCGACTTCCCCGTCGACTACCGCGCCCGCGACTTCGGGAGCTTCCGCCAGGCCTTGGCGGACTTCGCGTCGGTTCGCTATCCCGACTGGCAGGACCGCAACGCCGCCGACATCGGCGTGATGGTGCTCGAGTTGCTGTCCGCGCTCGGCGACGGCCTGTCCTATGGCCAGGATCGCATCGCCGGCGAGGCCCGGCTCGCGACGGCCACGCAGCGTCGCTCGCTGCGGCACCTTGCGCGCCTGGTCGACTACCCGCTCGACGACGGCCAGGGCGCGTTCGCCTGGCTGGACGTCACGGCGACCGCCGCCGTCACGCTGGACGCGGGAACCGCCGTCTGCGATGCGCAGCAACAGGTGTTCTTCGAGATCGGCAAGGGACTGCGCGACACCCCGCTCGCGCCGCCGCCGTTGCCGCCGCTTCCCCCGGTGTCCTACCCGATCGACCCGGCGCGCAACCAGTTGCTGCCGCACCTGTGGGACGAAGGCGCCACCTGCCTGCGCAGCGGCAGCACCGCGCTGGCGCTGGAAGGCGCGCACGCCGCCGTGCTGCAACCCGAGCTGGCGATCGACCCGATCGGTCGCTGGGTGCTGCTGCACACGCGGCCGGCCACGCAGGACCTGCCGGAGCGGCGCCTCGCGGTGCGCCTGGTCGAGGCGGTCGACGACGTCGACCCGCTGCTGGCCGTGCCCATCACGCGCATCCGCTGGGACGTCCCGACACCCTTCGATCTCGACCTCGACACGCTGGAGCTGCGCGGCAACCTGCTCCCCGCCACCGCCGGCCTCACGCGGACGCAGCGCTTTCGCATCGGCCCCGTCGTGGATCCGTCGGACGCCGAGCCGACGCTGCCGCAGGCCGTCGAACGCATCGGCCTGAAGAGCGTGCTGTGCTATCCCAAGGCGGGCAGCGCCGACGACCTGGCCTCGCGCGTGAAGGTTCTCTGGTCGCTGCCCGACTCCGACGCCACGCCGCTGTCGTGGCAGCCGATCGCCACCGCCGCGGGCGTCGCGATGCGCCCCGAGGTCGACCTGGTGCGCGACGGCGATGGTTCCTGGAGCTGGCTAGCTACGCTCGTCGGGGAGGAGACGGCGGCGCCCACGGCGCGCGTGTTCACGCTGGAGGATGGAGTCTACCGGCGCGTGGTCGGCTTCGAGCGCCTGGGCAAGCTCACCGAGCTC
>FSTR01000095.1_pt1 | contig 11418 bp, 12 predicted proteins | sample 1637161 | NCBI WGS metagenome assembly FSTR01 (sample SAMEA3914819, study PRJEB12502) | metagenome | biome: forest; material: soil | place: Canada | collected 2010-06-26 | depth 0.3 m
AGGCCTCGGCCCGCGTGGCCGGCCCCATCCACGTCAATGCCTCGATGTGCGCGCGGAACGCCTTCTTCAGGTCGACGGCAAGTGTGGTCATGCGGGCCTTGGCGGCGGGCGGGAACCAGCGCTCCGCGTAGACCTGGCCGACGGCCCATTGCAGCGTGCCGAAGCACGCGTGCGAGTCGTTGTCGCAGCCCTTGCCGGCCACCACCGCGAGGCCGCGTTTCCAGCGCGGGGCCTGTTCGGCCTGGCCGGACAGCACGTGGCCGTGCAGCTCGAACGCGGCGGCGGTGAACGCGCGCGGCAGGTAGTCGGACGCGGCATCGGCGGTGCGGAACGCCATCCACGCCTTCAGCGCCGGCAGCGGCGTAGCGGCGACCGCGGCCGCGATCTTCGGGAACGCCGTGTTCTGCGCCGCGATCAGCGCGTCGCGATCGCCCAGCTGCGCGGCCTGCAGGAATTCGTTCCACGCGAACGCGGGCGCGAGCGCCTGCAGTTGCGCGCGCGAGACCGGGTTGTAGTTGGCGACGACGTCGCGCTGCTGCACCTTCGTCCAGCTCGCCTCGGCGATGCGCGTCTCCAGCGCCAGCACGTCGCCCGCGACGGCCTCGGCCTCGGGCCAGCCCGCCAGCGCCAGCATCTTCGCGATGTAGGCCCGGTAGGCCGTGCGCTGCGGCGCGTAGTCCGGCTTCAGGTAGTAGTCGACGTCGGGCAGGCCGAGGTCCGCCTGCGAGAGGTAGATCGAATAGATGTCGGGGCGCTTCAGGTCGACGTCGACCTGGATGGCGAACGGGCTCGGGTAGAGATCGACGGTGGAACGCCCCATCAGCGTCGTGAGCGCCGCGAGGTCGGGCGCGGCGCGGATCGCGTCGAGCTCCGGCGCGATCGCGCGCGTGCCCACCTGTTCGATACGTGCCTCGTCCATGAACGCGGCGTAGAACGCGCCCACCTTGCCGTGCAGGTCGGCGGGCTGCTCGGCGACGTCCTTGGCCAGCTCCTCGAGGATCGCGCGCAGGCGCGTGTCGATCTCGCGTGTCATGCCGGAGCGACGCGACACCGACGGCTCGTCCGAGGGGATCGCGCTGCGCGCCAGGTAGCGGCCGTTGGCGTACTGGAAGAAGTCGTTGCCCGGCTTGACCGACGGGTCGCGCGCGGTCAGGTCGAAGCCGAAAGGCGGGTAGGCGGGCCGGGTGTCGGTCGCGCCCGCCGGGTGGGCGAGGGCGCACAGCGCGGCGGCGATGCCAACGGCGGCCAAGGTCTTGTTCATCGAGTCTCCCGGGGTGTGGCGGCGAATTGTCGAGGCAGAAAGCCAAACCGCAACCGGTGACGGCGGGCGCGCATCGCTAGGGCTTTCCCTGTGCTTGCCGGGCGACAAAGTATCAGAATCACGCTGGCGGGTATCGAGAAATGAGGGGTCGCGATCTATCGTTCGGGCTCATCACCACGAATGCATCGACGAGGCCTGCGAGCGTGAAGGAACACTCCGCCATGAACCGCCGGCGACGACTGACCCCCGAATTCGAACACGACTTCGTGCGGGATCCCCAACTCGGCTATGAGGTTCCGAATCCGTCGGAGTTCGTCCGCTGTGTCGAGCACGGCAGTCCCACGCGGCTGGAACGTTGGCACTGCCATGACGAATACGAACTTCAGTTGATCGTCGGAGCGCGTGGCCAGGCCTTCGTTGGCGACTACGTCGGCCACTTCGAGCCCGGCCATCTGGTGCTGACGGGGCCGCGCCTGCCGCACAACTGGATCTCGACGGATCTGCCGCCGAGCGGGATCGAGGTGCGCAGCCTGGTCGTGCAGTTCCGGGGCGAGCCGCTGCTCGAAGCCATGCGCGCGATCAAGGAATTGGAAGACCTCCAGCCCCTGCTGGACAGGGCGCGTCACGGCGTGGAGTTCTTCGGCGTCAGCGACATCGTCCGCGATCGCTTCCATCGCATTCGACAGAGCCACGGGCTGGAGCGCTTCGTCGAATTCATCGGCCTGCTCTGCACGCTCCAGCGTTGTCCGGACTATCGCCTCCTGTCGTCGGCCGCCATGGATGGCATCGGGCCGGGCGAGGCGCGGGCGACCATCAACGCCATCGTGGAGTTCGTCAACGAACGCTACGCGGACCCGCTGTCGATCGCCGACGCCGCGGCACACGTCAAGATGTCCGAAGCGCGGTTCTCACGCTACTTCAACAAGGCGGCCGAGAGCACCTTCGGCAACTTCGTCAATCGCATCCGCATCCAGAAGGCGTGCGAGCTGCTGATGCATACCGATCAGCACGTCTCGAGCATCTGCTATGCCGTCGGCTTCAACAACATCGCCAACTTCAACCGCCGGTTTCGCGAGGTCAAGCAGATGACGCCCAGCGAGTTCCGCGCCACGGCCACGGGCCGCCTGGGCGGCGCGGCAAGACCGAACAGCTACGGTGCGGCGCCGCGGCACTGACGGCGTTCGGCATCGAAACGCGATGCGCGAGCGCATTCGCAAGCATCCATGAACCGCACTGCAACGCTTTCAGCGAGGACACACGAAGAGATGGCAAGGGAACTGGAAGGAAAGGTGGCCGTCGTCACCGGAGCCGCCTCGGGCATCGGCCTGGCCAGCACGGAAGCGATGCTGGCCGCGGGCGCTCGCGTCGTCATGGTCGACCGGGACGAAAACGCGCTCTCGACGCACCGAAGCAGGCATGGCGAAGCGGTCATCCCGCTGGTGCTCGACCTGCTCGATGCGAAGGCGTGCGCGACCTTGCTGCCAAGCGTCCTCGACAGCGCCGGCCGGCTCGACATTCTCCACGCCAACGCGGGGACCTATGTCGGCGGCGACCTCGTCGATGCGGACAATGACGCCATCGACCGGATGCTCACCCTGAACGTCAACGTCGTGATGAAGAACGTCCACGACGTGCTGCGGCACATGATCGAGCAACGAACGGGCGACATCATCGTCACGAGTTCGCTCGCCGCGCATTACCCGACGCCCTGGGAGCCGGTCTATGCCGCGTCCAAATGGGCGATCAACTGCTTCGTGCAGACGGTTCGGCGCCAGGTGTTCAAGCACGGCATTCGCGTGGGCTCGATCTCTCCGGGCCCGGTCGCCAGCGCCTTGCTGGCCGACTGGCCGCCGGAAAAGCTCAAGCAAGCCCGGGATTCGGGCAGCCTGCTGGAGGCGGCCGATGTGGCCGAGGTCGTCATGTTCATGCTGACGCGGCCTCGCGGCATGACCATCCGGGACGTCGTCATGCTGCCGACGAATTTCGACCTTTGAGCGACTCGGCGAGCAAGCCGACATCCCGGCCCCCGTCAGTCCGCATGATGGCCTCAGACGACGGCTTCATCGATCGCGGGTTTGCGCGCCAGCAGGCCCGAAAGGCGTGACAAGGCGAGCGCCATACGCCTGCGATCGTGCCCCTCGCCCAGTGAAATGCGAATGGCGTTCGTCGCCGCGGGGCTCGAGGAGAAGGCGTCCGAGGGCGTGATGGCCAGCCCCTGCGCACGGGCGGCGTGAGCGAACGCCTGGGCAGTCCAGTAGCTGGGCAGTTCAAGCCACACATGGATCCCTTCTCGCGAGCTGTACCTGGGGAGCGTCCGTCCTGGCAAGGCTTGCTCGACAAGTTGCTGGCGGGCCCGGGCTTCCGTCCGGACGCCGGCGAGGATGCGTTGCGCGGTGCCATCGTTCAACCACTGCGTGACGAGGACGGCAGTCAGCGGCGCACGCATGAGCGAGTGACCGTCGTCAGGTCGACGCCAAGCGACCTGGCGGCCACGCGCTGCGGCGTCAGGCGGTCGCCTGCCCGGAGCTTGCCCGCCGCAATGGCTTCCTTCAGGTAGTGGACGATCTGCAGGAACAACGGGCCACCGCGTGCTTCGATCTTTCCGAGCCAGGCGCTTGCGGGAATGTCCCTTGGCATGATGGTCATCGCGGTTGTATGGGCATGTATGGCTTTAGCATGGCGAGCACGCCAAAACAAACCATACATCAGCCTCCAGGACCCACGTTGAAGTCCGAGAATGCCATCGATGACTGACCTGACGACGCTCGAACTGGCCCGGATCCAGTTCGGGTTCACCATTGCCTTCCACATCGTCTTTCCTGCCTTGACGATCGGGCTGGCCAGCTTCCTGGCCGTGCTGGAAGGCTGCTGGCTCAAGACGGGCCGGACGGTCTATCGCGACCTGTACCACTTCTGGATCAAGGTCTTCGCGGTGAACTTCGGGATGGGCGTCGTCTCGGGCCTGGTCATGGCCTACCAGTTCGGTACGAACTGGAGCGGCTTCTCGCGATTTGCCGGCGGCATCACCGGCCCGCTGCTGGCCTACGAGGTGCTCACCGCGTTCTTCCTGGAGGCCGGCTTCCTGGGCGTGATGCTGTTCGGATGGAAGAAGGTGGGTCGGGGACTCCACTTCTTCGCGACGGTGATGGTCGCGCTGGGGACGCTGGTCTCCGCCACGTGGATCGTGGCATCGAACAGCTGGATGCAGACGCCCCAGGGGTTCGTCATCGAAGACGGTCGCGCCGTTCCGGTGGACTGGTTCGCCGTGATCTTCAACCCGTCGTTCCCGTACCGCCTGGCCCACATGAGCGTGGCCGCGTTCCTGGCCACCGCGCTGTTCGTGGCGGCGTCCGGGGCGTGGCACCTGCTGCAGCGACGGGACACGCCTGCCGTGCGCAAGATGCTGTCGATGTCGCTGTGGATGATCCTCGTGCTGGCGCCTCTTCAAGCCGTCATCGGCGACGCGCATGGCCTGAACACCTTGCACTACCAGCCCGCGAAACTCGCCGCGATCGAAGGACATTGGCGCAACGACGAGCCCGAAGGGATGCCGCTGCTGCTGTTCGGCTGGCCCGACATGGACAAGGAGGTCACCCGCTTCGCGGTGTCCGTCCCGCGCCTGGGCGGATTGCTGCTCACCCACCACTGGGACGGCCAGATCACGGGCTTGAAGGAATTTCCCAAGGAGAACCGGCCCAACTCGACGATCGTGTTCTGGACGTTCCGCGTGATGGTCGGGCTCGGCACGCTGATGATCGCGCTCGGCCTGTGGGGACTGGCGCTGCGGCGCGGAGGCCGGCTCTGGACCTCCCGCGTGTTCCTGCGCGCCGCCATGTTCATGGGGCCGGCCGGCCTGGTCGCGATCCTGGCCGGGTGGTTCACGACCGAGATCGGCAGGCAGCCCTTCGTCGTCTACGGCGTGCAGCGCACCGCCGACGCGGTGAGCCCGCATGCGCTGGGCGCCATCACGGTGACCCTCCTGTCCTTCGTCGTCGTCTATTTCTTCGTCTTCGGCGCCGGCACCGCCTACGTTCTGAGAATCGTCAGCAAGGGGCCCGTGGAAGGCGAGGGCAATCTACCTCTCGAAGGCGGCCCGGGCGAGGAGCGCCAGCCCGGCCGGCCGATGTCGGCGGCGGCAGAGAGCGTTCCTTCGCAGAGTTTCGGCAGCTCGAGCTTCAACCGCAGGCGGTGACATGGGAATCGATCTCTCGCTGATCTGGGCCATCATCATCTTCTTCGGCGTGATGATGTATGTCGTGATGGACGGCTTCGATCTTGGCATCGGGCTGCTGTTCCCGTTCGCGCCCGACCGTCACGACCGCGATGTGATGATGAACACCGTGGCGCCTGTCTGGGACGGCAACGAGACCTGGCTCGTCCTCGGTGGCGCCGGGTTGCTGGCGGCCTTTCCCCTGGCCTACGCGGTGATCCTGAGTGCCTTGTATCTGCCGCTGGTCTTCATGCTGCTGGGCCTGATCTTTCGTGGCGTGGCCTTTGAATTCCGCTTCAAGGCGCTGGAGCATGAGCGCCCGTTCTGGGATGGCGCGTTCATCGGCGGTTCGTTGACGGCGGCCTTCTTCCAGGGCGTGGCGCTCGGCGCCTATGTCAGCGGCATCCCGATGCGCGGGCTGGACTACGCCGGTGGCGCGCTCGACTGGCTGAAGCCGTTTCCGCTGTTCACCGGCGTCGGCGTCGTCATGGCCTATGCGCTGCTCGGAAGCACCTGGCTGGTCATGAAGACGGAAGGCCCGCTGCAAGCCAGGATGGTGCAGCTGGCCAGGCCGCTGACATGGGCGCTGCTGGCCTTCATCGGCATCGTGAGCTGCTGGACGCCACTGTCCCAGCCGGCCATCGCCGCGCGTTGGTTCGCGTGGCCGGGCATGCTCTGGTTCTGTCCGGTACCGCTCCTCGTCATCGCGTTCTCGGCCGGGTTGATGCGTTCCCTGCGACGGCGACCGCAAGCGGGGCCGTTCGTCTACTCGCTTGGCGTCATCTTCCTGGGCTACACGGGCCTGGCGATCAGCCTTTGGCCCAACATCATTCCGCCCCGGATCAGCTTCTGGGAGGCGGCTTCGCCGCCGCAAAGCCAGGGGTTCACGCTCGTGGGCGCCTTGTTCGTCATTCCGATGATCCTGATGTACACGTTCTGGTCGTACTACGTGTTCCGGGGGAAGGTCAGGCCGCAGGACAGCGGATACCACTGAGAAGCTGGAGGGCAGGCGATGCGACAGTGGCGACTGTGGTTCACGCGGGCTGGCTGGATGTGCCTCATCTGGGTCATGAGTGTCGGCGCGCTCGGCGTCGCCGCCCTCGGCATGCGATGGGTCATGCGCGCGATCGGAATGACGACATGAGCGCCTCGCACGCGTTCGACCGACACCTGTTGTCGCGTGGCGTCGACCGCGTCATTCCATTCGTTCGACCCATGCGGTGCGGGACGAGCCCGGTTCGAACGGATCGCCGAAGTATTGCGTCTCGCGCACCACCTTGTCGCCTTCGAACTCCATGATGCTCACCACGTGGACGGGGCGGTCGTCATAGGTCAGGAGGAGCTCGCTGATCCAGACACTGCCGGCCCCGAGGACGCGTCGCACGGCAAAGCGCTTCTTGTTCGGCTGCGCCATGCGCGACGCCTGGATGCCTTGCCGACCGCGGATGCGTTCGCGCGATTGAGGATATTCAAGGACGGCGTCGTCAGCATAGATCTCGTGCTCCACCGCGACATCATCGACGTCGGAGGCTGCCCAGTGCCGCTGCAGGGCGGCTCGCACATTGTCGTCATGCATGAGCGTCGATCTTACTGCCGCGGTACGAACGCGGCGGGCGGCACGGGGAACTCGCTCGCCGAGCGCAGGCTTTTCTGCCACCAACCCACGTCATGCCAGGCGCCAAGCTTGAAGCCGACGTTTCGATAGACGCCGAGCGGTTCGAACCCCATGGATTCGTGCAGTGCGACGCTCGCTGCGTTGGGAAGCGCGATTCCCGCGAACGCCTGGTGGTAGCCGAGCGTCACCAGTTCTTCGAACAAGGCTCGGTAGAGCGACTTGCCAACACCGGCGCCGCGCATGTCTGCATGTACATAGGCCGTGACGTCGACGGACCACTGGTACGCCGCGCGTTCGCGATGGCGGCTGGCGTACGCGTAGCCCTTGACGGTGTCGGCAGCATCGACGGCGACGAGCCAAGGCAATCGCTCCAGCGTCGACAAGATCCGGGCGCGCATTTCTGCGGTCGAGGGCGGCTCCAGCTCGAACGAGATGGCCGTCGCTTTCACGATTGGCGCGTAGATGTCTGCAATGGCTTGGGCGTCAGCCGCAGTGGCAACTCGAATTTTCATGATTCCTCAGTGGGTGGAGGCGAGCGCGTCACCATCGCCCTTCGCGGAGCTGCGTTCGCGAGGTGTGCGGGGCAAGCAGAACAGGACGCCAAAGGCCGCCAGGCTCAAAGCGCCGGAGAGCCACATCGCGCGAGCTCCCCAGCGATCGAGGAAGAACCCGAAGAGCAGCGGTGCGAACGCCTGTGCGATGCGGGCCGGCACCATGAGCAGGCCCTGGCGTTCGCCATAGCCGTGCGGACCGAAGAGCGCGAGCGGCAAGGTGCCCTTGACGATCGTGAGGATGCCGTTGCCCGCCCCGTGCAGAATGCCGAAGGCGGCCGCCGCGGGTGCACCGGCGATCGCCAGGACGACGGCGCCCGCCGGATGCAGCAGCGTCGCGATTCGAGCGGAGAGCAATGGATGGAGCCGACGGAGGAATCCGTATTCAAGCAGTCGCGCTCCCACCTGCGCGGGCCCGACCAAGGCGCCCGCGACCACCGCCGCCGCAAGCGAGGCACCGGTCAGTTGCAGCAGCCGAGGAAGATGCGCCGCCATCGCCGCGCTCACGAACAAGGTCGATGCGAACACGAAGGACAGCGCCATCGCGACATGCGGGGTGTTGCTCGGCGGCGCGACGTCCGGATCGGCCTCTCCATCGGCTGGCACAGGGGTCGCCGAGGCCTTGATCCCGACTCGCGGCAGTGACAGGTTCAGCGGTAGACCCAGTACCACATGGAGCACCGCCCAGGTCAGGCACGCACTGCGCCACCCGTCGTGGGCTTCCACGAACGACGACAGCGGCCATCCGACGGTGCTCGCAAAGCCGGCGAACAACGTGATGCCCGTGATGGCGCCTCGGGAGCCCGATCCGTACAGCCGCACGACCGCCGCGAACGCGGCTTCGTACAGACCGCCGCCCATTCCCAGGCCGATCACCAGCCAGGCCGCAAAGAGCCCCGCCGGTCCGCGAGCCGATGCCAGCGCCGCGAGCCCGGTGGCGAAGACGAGGTTGCTGGTGACCAGCACCGGCCTGCCGCCCCAGCGATCGATCGCCCGACCCGCATACGGCCCCAGGATGGCCGACACGACCAGTGCGGCCGAGAACGCGGCGAACACGGTCGAGACGGCCACCCCCAGGCTGCGGGCCATGGGCACGGCCAGCATCGCCGGCAGGTAGTAGGACGAGGCCCAGGCCAGCGTCTGGGTCGTCCCGAGCGTGGCAACGGTGCGGCCGACGCCTTCAGCCACAGCAACGCGCCTTCGGCTTGTCGGCCTCCACGGGTACCTTCGTGCCACACCCCGACGTCGCGCAGCCCGCGCTCGCAGCCTGGGATACCGGTGCCGGCGCCGGGCTTGCCGCCGCGACGGCAGCCAGGGCGGGAACGGCCTCTGCGCTCGGGCCGCAACACCCGTTCGCGACCGGCGCTGTCGATTGCAAGGGGATGCCGCATACGCCTGTTTCGGGCAAGTCGAGCTCAACCCGATCGGCAGCCACCAGGTCGCCCGCGATCGCCGCGACGACGGATCGCACCTGCTCGAACCCCGTTGCCATGAGGAAGGTCGGCGCACGTCCGTAACTCTTGACGCCGACCGTGTAGAAGCCCGTTTCCGGATGCGACAGCTCGCGGTGGCCGTGGGGGCGCACCGTGCCGCAACTGTGCACGTTCGGGTCGATCAGCGGGCCGAGCGCCTCGGTCGACTCCAGCCAGGGGTCGAGCTTCAGCCGGAGTTCCGACGCCATCGTCAGGTCAGGACGCTGACCCGTGGCGCAGATGATCTCGTCGATCCCGGAAAGGGTTCGGACTTCGCCTTTCGCGTCCCGGCCTTCGACGTTGATACGTCCGTCTGCATCTCGACGCAGTGCGTTGATGCGCAGCCCTGCCATGAACTCGAGATCGCCGCGATCATGCAGGGCACGCAACTGCGAACCGAGGCGACCGCGGGCCGGCAACGCGTCGGCCTGGCCACCGCCGAACACGCGCTCAAGCGCAGGACTGCGCACGGTCCAGGCCATTCTTGTATCGGGCACCGCGTGAGCCAGCTCCGCCAGGGACAGGAGCGCGTTCGCGGCGGAGTGGCCGGCCCCCACGACAAGCGTCTTCTTGCCGGCGTAGCGTGCGCGCTCCTCACCCAGGACATCCGGAATCCCGTAGAAGATCGACTGCTCGAGCTCGGCCTCGCCGATGGCCGGCAAGCCGTTCGCGCCGACCGGATTCGGCGTTCCCCACGTCCCGGTCGCGTCGATCACCGCGCGCGCTCGAAACTCCACCGACCGGCCGCCCTGCATCGCGCGAATCACGAACGGCGCCTTCTCGCGGTCGACCGTCTTGACCTTGTCGAGGCCTTCACGGCCGATGGCCTGCGCGCGGGTATCGAGATGCAGATTCGTCGCGACCTCGGGGAGCTTGGCGAACGGCGCCAGAACGCATTCCGCGACTTCACGTGCGAGCGGCAACGCCTCCGGGTTCGGCGCCACCCAGCCCGTGCGCTCCAGCATCGCGGCCATCGCGTGGTCCACGTTGTAGCGCCACGGCGAGAAGAGCCGGACGTGCCCGTAGTCGACGAGGTTCGCTCCGACCGTCGATCCGGCCTCGAGGATCAGGGGCGTGATTCCGCGCTCGATCAGGCGAGCTGCCGCGGCCAGGCCCACCGGCCCGGCGCCGATGACGGCCACGGGCAGGTCATGGCGCGCGCTCGGCGGCTCGATCAGGGTGAGCGACATGAAGGCGGCGCATGCCGGGCACGCCCCCTGGAATTCGGCGCTCGCCTGCAGCGCGACCGGCGCCTGCTCGCGTGGCCCGCGCTTGAAGCCGAACTGGGCGAAGTACTCGGGAGCCGTCACGCTCAGCAGATGCAACGATCGGATGCCGCGCCGGCGCGCCTCCTCGATCAACAGCGAGACGAGGCTCTTGCCGATGCCCATCCGCTGCATGCCAGGCGCGACCGCCACGGAGCGCAGGAGTGCGACGTCGCCGTGGATCTCCGCGCCGGCACTGCCCACGACCTCGCCGTTGGCGATCGCCAGGACGAAGTTCGACAGATGCGCCTGTGCACCGTCCAGGGGCAGCTTGTTGGCCTCGAGCAGGTTCGCGATCGCGGCCCAGTCGGCGGCGCCCGCCTGGCGCAGGGAGATGTCTTGGGTCTTCAACAACATGATGATCCTTTGCGTTCCGGCGCGGGAAGGCCGCAGTTCGCCGCAGTGTCCTCGCGCAGGACTTTCAACAACAACAGGAGGGAGCTCTCGACGGCCGCGCGTTCGCGCGCACTCAAAGAGCCCAGCAACTGCTCGGCATGGGTGTCGAGCGTCCGGTCCAGCTCACTCGCCGTACGAACACCTTCGTCGGTGAGCGCGACGATCCAGCTCCTCGCGTCGCTTGGATTCGGCTCCTTCCGCACGAGTCCGCGTTTGACCATCGCGTCCACCGCGCGCGACACCCAGCTTTTTTCCAGGGTCACGCGAGTGCCGAGCTCCGAGAGCGACAGCGGCCCCGACCTCGACAACTCGTTCAGCAGATGGCACTGGGTGTTGGTCGTACGGCAGCAATCTGCGACGACGCGCTGGGCTCGCGTGTACATGCGCGCGACTTCCCTCAGCAGGCCGCGCGATTGGTCCGTCCTGGTTTCGGTCATGTGGTTGTGGATAGCAACTATGCAGGCTCACGATAGGCACTCCTTATTTCGTTGTCAATAGCAACTAGATGGTCGCAAGAGCGAGCCGTTGCCGGCCCTTCCGTTTGCTCTACAGGGTGCGCTGATTCACGCGCTTGGACAGTTCCGCAGCGCTCTCGCGGCGCTCGCTGTACCGGTCAACCAGGTACGGCGCGACGTCGCGCGTCAGCAG
>FSTR01000024.1_pt1 | contig 11357 bp, 11 predicted proteins | sample 1637161 | NCBI WGS metagenome assembly FSTR01 (sample SAMEA3914819, study PRJEB12502) | metagenome | biome: forest; material: soil | place: Canada | collected 2010-06-26 | depth 0.3 m
AGAACTTCCTGCGCTTGCTTGACGCACGGCCTTGGACAACCACCGCCCAAGCACTTTTGTCACGGTCGGTGCTGCAAGCTCCGATCTCCTCGGTGCAGCGATTGCGACGAGCCCTTCTTTCGCTGTTTGAGGATCGATCGATGATCGACCGATGGCGCTCGGCGCCTGTCGAGCATTCACCGGCGTCTCTCGTCGTCTTCGACGTGCTCTACGAGCTCTTTCACGATGCGGCAGACTCGCATCAAGCTGTTGGAAGTGCATCGGCAAGCTTCATCGTTGCGCAATGCCATCGAATTGTGGCTGACAGCGGCGATGCAGTTCCGAGCGTGGAGGAGCTGTGCCTTCGACTTCGCACGAGCCGGCGCTCGCTGCAAAGCAGCTTCAGGCAAGTTGCCGATACAACGCCCGTACACTACCTCCGCAGCGTGAGGTTGAATGCCGTGCGCCGGCAGTTGCTGTCAACGCGCGCGGCAGATCTCACCATCACGCAGGCCGCCGCGGATAGAGGATTCATCCACCAGAGCCACTTTACGGAGCGGTACAGCGCGCTGTTCGCAGAGCTACCGTCGCAGACCCCGCGGGAAGACTGAAGTCTCAGCGCGCACCGAGTACGAGCGCTTAAGGAGCCTGTACTAGACCTTAAGGCTCCGCTCCGACGTGCTCTTCGCATCTCACCACTGGTGGCAGATCGATCGCCTGCGCCTCAGACTAAACTAGTCGGGTTTGCGGCGAGGAGCTTGGGTCATGACTCAGACAGAGATTGGTGCATGCTTCGTATACGTCACGTCTCGTCCTAGACAGCCGGCCATCACTTCGCTACGGCGGCCTTTACCCAGTCGCTGAAGTCTCGGATCTTTTTCTCGCCTCGGCGGTGCTTCGAGCTCACCATGTAGTAGGCGTTCTCGGACATGGCGTGATGCTCAAGCGGGGTCACAAGCCTTCCTCTCTCCACTTCTGCTTGAACGTACGCCCATTGCATGATCGCGACACCGCTGCCGTTCGCAGCTGCTTCGCTCGCGACGATGGCATCGGGAAAGATCGGCCCATTCTCGGCAAGGTTTGTGTCCAGACCTGCCGACGTCAGCCACTGCCGCCAGTAGTGCGGTCGCAGCGCAGAGTGCAGCAGAGTTTGCCGCCGCAAATCCGTCGGCTTTCGAATCGTCCGACCGACCTCCGGGCTGCATACCGGAACGATGTCGTCACCGAATAGTCGGATGGCGTCCAAATCGGGCCACGGTGGGATGCCGAATCGCACCAGGAAGTCACACTGCTCAAAGCTCGCCTCGACTGTGCCCGCGACCGTGGTCACTTCAAGCTCTATGCCAGGACTGTGGGAAAAAAAGTCCGCAAGTCTTGGAGCAAACCAGCGGGACGCGAACGAAGGAGCGAGCTTGAGTCGCAGCCGCTTAGGGTGCGCATGAGCGACTACTTCTTCCAGTGCGACCTCCATGTCATCGAAGCAGTGGGTCAGCCTGGACAGCAGTTGCGCCCCAATTTGGGTCAGCTCGTAGCGCCCCGATGTGCGATCGAACAGCCTGACACCAACGCGCTCCTCTAGAGCTCGAACCTGCTGGCTGATCGCGCCTGGCGTGAGGTGTAGCTCCTCGCACGCTTCCTTCAGGCCGCGCAGCCGGCCCGCCACTTCGAACGCACGTAGAGCGGTAAGCGGTAGCTGTGTTCTCTTCCTCATGCCCACATGCTAGAGCGCGGTAGGAAACTAAACAAGTAGCGGGCAGCGGCGGCGAGATTCGAACCAGATATCTTGCCGGCTTCCTTCAGGAAAACTCTGAGATCCACATCACACCAAGCGTCTCCTCGCCTCTTGCGAAGCACCTTCAATCACTTTACTTTTTCTAAACTAATCCGAATATAAATCGATTGAGTCCTGTACCCCCGAGGCCAATAATCGTTTCATCAAATCTGAACCCAGCATCGGCTAAACGACCATGAGCGCCAACGACTTCGAAAGCTTCTATCTGGACGCATTCAGTGAGGACAGTCGATACAAATTCCTCATGGGTACCGTCGTTCCACGACCGATCGCGCTCGTCACATCCCTGGGTGAGAACGGCGTGCTCAACGCCGCACCGTTCAGCCAGTTCGTCGTGATTTCGGTCAGTCCCCCTCTGCTCGGCATCGTCGCCCACGATGCAACGCATGTCGCCGCCTTCGCCGCGACTCCTGGAACCTACAAAGACACGGTACGCAACATCCTCGCCAACAAGGAGTTCGTGATCAACAGCGTCTCCGAGTCCATGGCGCTGCAGGTGCAGGAGTGTTCGTTTCCCTTCCCTCCAGATGTCAGCGAAGTCGAGAAGGTTGGCTTCCATACGGTGCCGTCCGACCTGGTCGCGCCGGCGCGAATTCGTGAGTCGATGGTTCAGTTCGAGTGCCGGCTCCATCGCACAGTGCCATTTGGGGATGAGACGTCGAAAACCACGCTTGTCGTCGGCGAGGTGGTGAAGGTCCATTCGGCACTCGGGCTCGTTGCAGGTCACCGAGTCGATCACCGAAAACTGAAGCCACTAGGGCGGATCTCCGGGCGGAGCTATTGCAAGACACAGGACGTCGTTGAGGTTTGATCAACCGCCACAAGCCACCTTAGGCCACCAGATTTCACAACAGCTCCGGGACCAGCTACCTGGGACACCGCTCTCACCGACTGGCGCCTCTCATCGGAGGACGAACCACCATGGACAGACTGCCACCACTGAACGGCCTAAGGGTGTTCGAGGCCGCAGCACGACACCTCAGCGTCACTCATGCCGCGGAGGAGCTCCACCTGACTCCCGGCGCGGTCAGCAAGCAAATCCGCCAACTGGAAGACAGACTCAACGTTCACTTTTTTGTTCGCGGCCACAGGCAGATCACGCTGACGGGTCAAGGCGAGGACTACTACCAGGCAATCACCAGCGCTCTCGACGGCGTCCGAGATGCCACTCAGAGATTGACGAGCCGCACTCTCCGACGACAGCTGAAGATTCGCGCTTACACAACGTTCGCGATGCGTTGGCTCATCCCGCGACTGTCGGGTTTCCACGCGGCCAACCCCGACATCGAGGTGTTGCTTACAGCGTCGCTGGAAGCAGTGGACTTCGACAAGGAAAATCTCGACGGTGCCGTGCGGCTCGGCAACGGCGACTGGCCAGGCACGAACAGCCAGCGTTTGGTGCCAAACATACTGACACCGGTCGCCAGCCCGGCGTTGCTTCGGGACGGATTGGCGCTGACGGCCCCATCCGACGTTCGTCACCATACGCTGCTGCACTCCGTTGCGCGGCCTGACGACTGGGGGCACTGGCTCGCGGCCGTTGGCGGGGCCAAGGACATTGATCCGCGTGCAGGCATGACCTATCAGAGCTCGGCGATGGCGTACGCCGCGGCAATCGAAGGTCACGGGCTCGCGATGGCACAGCTCTTCCTCGTCGAGAAGGACTTGGCTGAAGACAAGCTCGTCCGACCGTTCCATGAAACGGTCGACATGGGGGACTACACGTATTACCTGGTGACGCCGAGTCGGCGCCCCGAGGCTCCGCACATGGCAGCGTTTCGAGACTGGATGTCAGATCAACTGCCATCCGCGAGATGATTGCTCGTCGAGACTTGGAGAGGCATCGGTGGAGCGGCCACCAAACCCGCGAAAGGTGATCGGCGCCTTCGGTTGCCTCGCCACCCGGAGCGCCGTGGCTCCCACGCCCGAGTAGCGCCGTCAGAACTCGGGAAGGTTCTCGAGATTGTCACAAGCCTCATCGTTCTCGACGGTCTTGATGTAGTCGACGCCGTTCACCACGACGATGTGAACAGGCTGCCCCACATCCCAGGTTCCATCGCCGGCCTTCAAGATGGTCGCAAAGGTCTTGCCCTTCTTGATGGCACTGACAACGTAGGCCCGCGAGTTGTCCACATGGATTCCGATCGTGTCTCCTCTATCTGCGTGAGCGCGGATGCGATCGATATGCACGTGCGCGCTGTCGTATCTCACGGCGGAGATCACGTAGTCAGCCCACTTGGTCATGAATTCCTTTCCGGTCGGCGCAGTCAGCGACAGTAGTTCGTTGGCAGATTGGATGCTCTTCCCGAGCTGGATCCATACCTGCTCCTAGAGCGCCAACGCCTCTGAATGCGTGAAATTATGCTATCACATGGACGTCCATCTTATTCTTCTGGAATCGTTCGGTCCATCGGTGATGAAGGTGTGTTGAACGCAAAGAGGGACTAGCGCTGTCGGCACGGCGCGCAGCGCGGGAAAGAGCCCGCAACGATCCGCATCGACGCGCGCCGGCTGTCGCTCAAGTCGGTGAGCCTGCGCTTCGAACGCCGAACGCCAGCAAGCCTGAACCAAGCAGTGACTCGGCCTGGCGAGGCTGAGGATCAGACTGTCACACGAACTGAGAGTCGACGCGTGCGGTCAATGCGTGCAGTCGTGCCGTCCAGTCGCGCGCGCTCTTGGCGGCCTTGGCGCCCGGCGCAACGAACGCAACGCTTGCCCCGATGAGGAAATGGGTCTCGCGAGTGGGCCATGCGCCGCGCTGCGCCAGCTGGCGCATCCCACTCGCGATAGCCACGAAGCCATGGCTCAGCTCGCCCGCTTCGCGCCTATCGTCATCGTCATCGACCTCGACCTCGACCTCGACCTCGACCTCGACCTCGACCTCGACCTCGAGTGTGCAATCAGATTCGTGCTGTCACGCACTTCAGATGCGTGTAGTGATGAAGGGCCTCGAGGCCCTTCTCTCGCCCATAGCCGCTCATCTTGTAGCCGCCCAGTGGCGTCTCAACGCCGCCAGCCATGTACTCGTTGATGTAGATCTGGCCGGCCTCGAGCAGAGCCGCGACCCGGTGGGCGCGCGTGAGGTCACGTGTCCAGATTCCAGCCGCGAGACCGTAGTCCGTGTCATTGGCGATGTCGACGGCCTCGGCCACGCTGTCGAATGGAATGACGCATGCCACAGGCCCGAACACCTCCTCGCGGGCGATTCGCATGCTATTGGTAACGCCAACGTACAGGGTCGGGGATACGAACCAACCGCCGCGAAGCGCAGGATCCGACGGCAGCTCGCCGCCAACCGCGGCAATGGCACCTTCCTCCCTGGCGATTTCGTAGTACTCCTGAACCTTCTCAAACTGTGCCTGCGTGGTCATGGGGCCGATGGCCGCCTCACCTTTTCCCACGGTATAGAGCGCCATCGCCGCCTTGAGCGACTTGACGAACTCATCGTGAATCGAGCGTTCCACGAGGATTCGCGTACCCGCCAGGCAAACCTGGCCGGCGTTGGTCAAAAAGCCCTTGACGACTCCGAGGGCCGCCAGCTCGAGATCGGCGTCTGCGAACACAATATCGGGCGACTTGCCTCCCAGCTCGAGAGTCAACGGCAACACTCGCTCGGCTGCAATTCGACCGACCTCTTGCCCGGCGCGCAAGGACCCAGTAAAGGCGACCTTTCTGATGTCCTTGTGCATGACCAGCGCTTGGCCAGCCTCTCTACCCAGTCCGGTCACGACGTTGAACACACCCGGAGGCACACCGCATTCTTCCGAGATTATCTTGGCGAGCGCCAACACAGACCCTGACGTCGCCTCCGAAGGCTTAACGACCACGGTGTTCCCGGCGGCCAGCGCCGGAGCGCAAGCTCTTGCCGCCTGGTTGAGCGGAAGGTTCCACGGCAAGATCGCACCCACGACGCCGTACGGCTCCCTCCGTGTGTACGAGTGGTAGCCCGGTCCAAGATTGATCGTCTCGCCCTGGATCGATGCTGCGAGCCCACCGTAGTACTCGAAGTACTGTGCCGTGTTCTCCATCTCCAAGGTCGCCTGCGCCGTCGGCTTGCCTGTCTCGCGGCATTCGATTTCAACGAGCAGCTTGACATGCTCACGAATCTTCCGGGAGACCTCAGTCAGGATACGGCCTCTGGCCAGGGGCCGCAGATCTCGCCAGGCGGGGAACGCGGCTCGAGCGCTCTTCGCGGCAGCATCCACGTCGGCGTCGTCACCGCGTGCGACCTCGCCGATGAGTTGTCCAGTGGACGGATCGAACGCATCGATGTACTTCCCGTTCGAGGGTGGCACTGTCCGTCCGTCGATAAAGTGTTGTAGCGTAAGTTTCTTCATGGTTCGATCAACTCTGCGTAACGAGTTCAAGAGGACGAGATGCGGAGCGGTACTTCGCATCTTCAAGAATCATGTCGGAGGCCTTCTCCGCGATCATGACGACGGCGGCGTTGGTGTTGCCCCCGACGATGGTGGGCATGATGGAAGCGTCAACCACACGTAGCCCCGCAACGCCGTGCACCTGAAGGCGTGCGTTGACGACCGCCATCGGGTCGCTACCCATCTTGCAGGTTCCGACTGGGTGGTACATGGTTTGACACTGGGTGCGAACGAGCTCCAGGATTTCGGCATCAGTTCGACAGGCGCTGCTAGGCCCGGCCTCTCGCAGAACCTCTTCGCGGAAGGGAGGGGTCGAAGCGATCCGTCGAATCCAGTTCACCGCTGAGACCATCGCGGCCTGGTCCGCGGGCTCGCTGAGGTAGTTCGCCCGAATGACCGGGGCGTCATCAGCCAGCGCGGAGCGCAGTTCAATGGCGCCACGCGACTCGGGCTTCAAGATCGCGCCGGCAAACTGCACACCAGGGAAATCGTGCGTCCGTAGTCTGTTGGCGGCATCGAACATGAAACTCAGCGGTCGAAAGCTGAGTTGGATGTCGGGTGAACTGACCGAGTCGCTGCTGCGGACAAACGCCGCAGCGTGAGACGCGCCGGTTGCCAGCGGGCCGCTGCGCGTGAGCAGATACCTTGCGCCCTGGACGTACTTATGCCAGCCCGAAATGTCACGGTTCAAGGACATCCCGTCCCGCACCTCGAAGCCCACATTGACGGCCAAATGATCCTGCAAGTTCTTGCCGACCCCTCTGAGATTGGCAGCTACGTGGATACCGAACCGCAACAGTTGCGAGCCTGGCCCAATCCCCGAGAGCAAGAGAATCTGGGGCGAGCCGACTACTCCAGCGCTGAGGACAATCTCCCGTCTCGCGATCGCTCTCCTCACCTCGCCGGATTGTTGGAACACCACCGAGACAGCCCGCCCGCCAACGATTTCTATCCGCTGGACGGACGCCTCAGCCATGACGGTCAAGTTCGCACGATGCCGAATCGGATTCAGATAGGCACTGGCGGCCGAGGCTCGGACACCCTCTGCGATCGTGTGCTGAAGAAAGCCAACGCCCTCTCGCCCTTCTCCCGCGATGTCGTTGTTTGCGGATAGCCCGGCAGCAGTCGCCGCTGCAACAAAGGTCGCCGTGACCCGGTGTTGTGTCTTCGGGCTCGAAACACTCAGCGGCCCGGTGCGTCCATGAAGGTCTTCAGTCCCGTGCGTGTTCGACTCAGATCGCTTGAAGTAAGGCAGTACATCCTTCCACGACCAACCGGGGTTGCCGGCGTTGCGCCATTCGTCATAGTCAGACGCGACGCCGCGGGTGTAGACCATGCCATTGATTGCGCTGGTACCCCCCAGGATCTTTCCTCTTGGCCAATAGATGCGCCTGCCTGCGAGCTCTCTCTCCTCTTCGGTGAAGAACTTCCAGTTCAGCTTCTCGTCGAAGAACAGCCTGCTCATACCCGCTGGAGTTCGGACCCAAAACGGCTCGGTCGAAGGCCCAGCCTCCAGCAGCAGCACCTGGGCAGAGCCATCCGCACTCAGCCGGTTTGCCAGGACGCATCCAGCCGAGCCACCGCCAACGATGACGTAGTCGAACTCGATGGCGCCGCTGCCACTCGATGCGGAAGTTGGAGGGAGCCTAGCGGCCATGGGGCTGACGACTCGCGCAAACGGCCTCGTGCCGGTTCTGGTTCGATCGCCCGCTCGAGGCAATCCCGGCAAGGCTACGATGCATGTCGCTTGGTCTACGGATCTCAGTCATGACAGCACTGCACCTCTACAGATCCAGCACGAGAACACTAGACTTCGCTCGCGAACAGCAAGGCGTGAACTGGTCGTTGCAGGCCTTCTCCGCGTCAGTGAAGTACATGTCGCGGTGGTCGACCTCGCCTTCCAGCACGCGGGTGACGCAAGTTCCGCAGACGCCCTGCTCGCACGACATCGGAATCTCAATTCCGCAGGTCAGCAGCGCTGCGACCACCGATTGACCAGGCGCCACCGGGATGAGCTTTCCGCTGCTGGCCACCCTTACGTGAAACGCGGTGTCACCAGTCGCCTCGACTGCCTTTCCGCTGAAGTACTCGCAGTGCAGGTTCGGCTCTGGCCAGCCGTTGGCCCTGGCTGTCGTCAAGACGAAGTCCAGAAAGCCGCTGGGGCCGCAGACGTAGACGTGCGTTTCTGCATCCGGCGCGCCCAGCAACTCAGGGACGGCTATCCTTTGCTGAGCGTCTCCGTCGTCATAGTGGAAATGCACGCTTTCGGCAAAAGAGCTGTCCAAGATGCGCTGGCGGAACGCCGTGCGTTCCACGCTGCGCGTGCAGTAGTGCATTTCGAAGGCCGCCTCGGTCGCCGAGAGTCGCTCGGCCATGCACAAGAGCGGTGTCACCCCGATGCCTCCTGCCAGCAACAGGCTGCGCTTGGCCCCGTGGACAAGCGGGAAGTGATTGCGCGGCGGGCTGATGCGAACCACGCTTCCCTCGGCAACATGGTCGTGCATTCCGCCCGATCCCCCACGGGTGTTCGGGTCGCGCAACACACCAATCACGTACCGATGGCTCTCCCCGGCGTCGTTGCACAGGGAATATTGCCGAGTCAAGCCTGGCGCAACCTCCACGTCGATATGAGATCCCGCGCTGAAAGGAGGCAGCGGCCGACCCGACGCACTCACCAGCTCAAATGTGCAGACGTCCTGCGCTTCGACGGCCTTGCGCGCGACGCGGACCTCAATCATGGCGTCCGTTGTCATCACGTCTCCGGGCAAAACAGGCCCCGGATGGCAGGGCGAGATTGGCAGCATGCTCGTATTCCGTCCATTCAATGGACGATCACTGGCAAGGAAGACATGCCACGAAGAACGTTGTTGATGCTGTACTGGGGCTCACCGGTCAGCTCGAACCGCTCGATCTTCGGCAACAACGCCTTCAGCAGGCACCCGATCTCCAGCCGCGCCAAGTGCATTCCCGCGCACTGATGAACGCCGTGGCCGAAGCCCAGGTGGTCCGCTCCGTTTCGGCGCACGTCGAACCGCGAAGGGTCTTCGAATTTTCGCTCGTCGTGGTTTGCCGACGAGAACATCATCAGCGCGCGCGATCCAGCCTTGAGCGTCACGCCACCCACCTCGACGTCGCGCGTCACCAGCCGCGAGAACTGCCTGATTGGGGAGTCAATTCGAACCGCCTCGTTGATGGCTCCGGGGATCAGCGACGGGTCGCTCTTCAGCTGCTCGTACTGCTCCGGTGAGCGCGCAAAGTGCAGGATGAGCGTCGACGTGACATTGATGGTCGTGTCGAGTGATGGAAAGATGAAGTCCATCAGCAAATGGCCGACGTTGTCGAGGGTGATCTCTCCACGGTCGTAGGCTTGAAAGATGCCGTCGCCCCAACTTCCTGGCCGCACCGCACGAGTTTCAACGCAGTGGTTGACGTAAGCCGCCGCTTCCCCAAGTCGCTCCAGTGCCGCGTGCACCCTGTTGTTCATCGGGCCAACCGCATCGAAGCCCGCGGCGGCCCACTCCAACATGTGCTCGCGACCCTCTTCGGACAGGCCAACGAATTCAGTTACCAGCGTGAGCGGAAGTTGGTGCGCCAGCTCTGTGACGGCATCAAAGCTGCCCTTCTGCGCTACGCGCTGGGACAGCGCTTCGGCGGCCTCCTGGACACGTCCGGTGATGGCGGTCAGCGCACCTGGCAACATCGGCGCACCGATGACTTTGCGAAGCTTGACGTGCAGGTCGCCGTCGCTCGCCACCGCGTTACCGCGAAGGATCCCGTTGAACTTGTCGTTCAGCGAGATTCCCTGGCCCGATATGAACACGTCGGCGTTTCGCAGGCATTCCTTGACTTCCTTGTAGCGAGGGATGGCCCACGCGTCATGCTGCGACAGCCAGACTGCCGGCCCGAGGTCCCGCAGCTTCTTGAAGTGCGGGAAGGGGTTCAGGTGTACCTCATCGCTGTAGAGGTCATCGTCATAGGTCGGATAGCTCGAGCTCACTTGCTTGTCTCCTATTGAATGCACCTCTTGTTCTGGTGCTTCTAGGCCCCAATACTTGCAGTTCCCATTCCTGCGTACAACGGACAATTTCGCCCTGTTCGCTTGAGGTGTCGTCACACAGACGTGCAGACGCTTGCGCGATCGCACTGAGCTCTCAGGGTGTGAAACCTCTCCAGTCGAACGCAAAGACATCCGGGAATTCGTAGCGCAGGCTCACCAGCTTTGTCGTCCAGACAGCGACGCGGCCCAACCTTGCGGGTAGCGAATTTCGCGACACGGTTCCTCGTCGTCTGGTCGACAAACGTTCCAGGCATGCCCAAGGTCTGAACGACCATGCCAAGCTCGATGGCGTCGCATTGCGCGTTGGGCTCAACAGGGCATCCCTACGTGCCAACCGTGCGAGGCCGCTCAGAAAAGCGTTGCCTTCAACCACTCGGTGGCTGGCGTCGACGAGATCGTCATCAAGCCGAGAAAATGTCCGTGCGGCGCTGCGACTGCCGCTGGCGCGGATGCCGTTGTAGAGGACGACTGAATGGCCCATGGTCTGCCTCAGGTGCGAAGAGAATTGCTACGGATGACCGCAGCCCGCGTTTTGATTGCCGTAACCGCTCTTCCTCGCTTGTTTCCTACCCTGTCCGAGTGAATGTAGGAGCTTCTAAACTGGGCGAAAAATACTTTCGCAGGCTGCAGCCCATGCTTTTTAGGCATGGCCGACCATGCGGGGTCTGCTGCGATGCAGCAGGCTCGTCCAGACCGATGATCGCCAGCACAGCCGCCAGGAAGGCCGCGCCGGCGGGGCCAGCGCTTGGCCGTCCCAGGGCAACTCCGTGCACGCCACGCGGCATCCCGTCTCTTGAGCTCACGTCACGTGAGGGGCGCATAAATCTCCGTTGAACGAGGCACTTGAGCTTCCTACAGTCCTCCGTTCACGGCAGGCTGGCGGCGCTAGCGTTTGTGCTCGCATCGCCGGATCCCCTGCCCAACCGGAGATGGCATGACCGTGCCCGTTACCTTGAAGCTTGCCGAGTTGGCTGTGGGCTTCAGCCTGGAAGACCTGCAGCCGGAGGTGCGGCTTGTGGCCCGCCAAGCAGTCCTAGACTGGATCGGCGTGTCTGTAGCTGGCGTCTCCCAAGCACCTGTCACGGCCATGGCGGCAGTCCTGCTCGCACAAGGCGGGGAGCCGACGGCGACAGCGCTGCTGCAGGGCCGGCCC
>FSTR01000137.1_pt1 | contig 11273 bp, 9 predicted proteins | sample 1637161 | NCBI WGS metagenome assembly FSTR01 (sample SAMEA3914819, study PRJEB12502) | metagenome | biome: forest; material: soil | place: Canada | collected 2010-06-26 | depth 0.3 m
CGAACGTGATCCGCGTGATCGTGCTGGCGCTGATCACCTATCACTTCGGCGACGAGGCGGGGCAGGGGTTCCTGCACGGGTTCGCCGGCCTCGTGCTGTTCATGACGGCACTGATGTTCATCATCGCGACTGACAGCGGCTTGCGCTGGCTGGCGTCGCGAACCGCAGCGGATTCGCAGCATGCCTGACGCCAAACTCACTCGCCGGGCCGTCATCGCGGCCGTGATGATGTCCGCCGCCGCGGCGGCCGGCCAGGCCATGGTGCCCACCAAGCGCCTGGCCGCCCTGCGCGGGCCGTTCAAGCTCGAGGAACTGGTGCCCGGCAGCTTCGCGAACTGGCGCGTCGACGAGCGCACGGCCGGTGGCATCGTCGATCCGCAGACCGCGGCCATGCTCGACAAGCTCTACAGCCAGATGCTCAACCGCGTCTACTTCGACGACTCCGGCCGCCGCATCATGCTGTCCGTCGCCTACGGCGCCGACCAGGCGGACGACGACGTGCAGCTGCACTATCCCGAGGTCTGCTATCCCGCCCAGGGATTCCGCGTGAAGAGCAACCACACCGACCAGGTCCTCGTGCCGGCCGGGATCGTGCGCGTGCGGCGCCTCGAAACGCAGTACGGCGACAGCCGCTTCGAGCCTGTCACGTACTGGACCATCGTCGGCGACGAGCAAAGCCTGGGGGGCTGGGATCGCAAGGTCTCGGAGATCCGGCATGGCCTGCGCGGCGAGATCGTCGACGGGTTGCTGTTCCGGGTGTCGTCCATCGATCGCGACTCCGCCGCGGGCTTCCGCGCGCAGGACGACTTCATCCGCGCGTTGGTGCAGGCCCTGACGCCGGCAGCTCGACGGCAACTGGTGGGTCTGGGTTGACCTTCACGGCGTCCTGGCGGCGCCGCGCCGCCAAGCTCATCGCTACGGCGACATTCGCGCTCGCCATTTCGGCGCTCGCAGCTTTTTCTGCAAATCGTGCCGCGCTCGGCAGTAGCCGACCTGTCGCATCACCTATTACAGAAAGGGCGCGTTTTGTAGCGATCGGCGCCTGTGCCGAGCATGCTGCAGCGTTACTTACGACTCGTTTCGTCGAAAGCGGAATTGATCGGGCACTTGGCACCTTATCGTATTCAACTAGAACGTCGGGACTGCCGAAGAAGGGAGTGAAACCGCACGGTCTGGCGATTGGTATCGCCACGAACTTTCTGAGTGCGTACCATTCCCGAGACTTCGACATGCCTTTTGATATCCGCAGAACGCTGCGCACTTCTGCCTACGTGGTTGGCCTGAGCTCCGCCCTTGCTGCCTGTGGGGGCGGCAATAGCGGTGGGAATGACACAACCAGTACCGCGTCCACCGTGACGACGAGCACCGGCAGTGATGTAGCAACCGGTGGTCCCAGCGGAGCAGACGTCTCGTCCATCGACGCGGTCGTGTCGCCCAGCAAGCCCGTCGACGAAACGACGACGTCCTCGACCCCGGTGTCGACGGATCTCGCGACGGCCCTGTACACGACGCTCGGCGCCGATTCAACCGTGTCGTCGGGGCTGGTGTCTGTCGCCGCCACGTCCGGCCTGACGACCGCGCCGGTCGAAGCGAGCCCTGCGGCGGCCCCGAGTGTCGTCGTCGCCACCAACGTGACCAGTCCCAGCCCGACGGCGCCGATCAGCGCCGCGCCCAGCCGCAGCGGGATCGGCATCAACCTGGGGACGCTCACGACCGTGTCACCCGAGATTCCCTCGATCGACCTGATGAAGCGGGCAGGTGCCTGGTACGTGGGCTGCAACATCTCGTCGAGCCCGACGTGCACCGGCTTCAGCGGCCTCGCGCGCTCGTTCGACACGCTCGAGGAATCCAAGCTCGACCTCGATGCGCAAGGCTGGATCAAGAGCCTGCCCGCAAGCTCCGACACCTCCACCAAGTTCCGTTTCGCGACCACGGTGCTGTCGTCGTCGATCGCACCGGATGGCAAGTACGTCGTTCGCTACGACGGCTCGGGAACGATCACCTATTCCGGCATGGCCAAGAAGGTGACCGCTGAATCGACGCCGGGCCGCGACGTCGTGCAGGTGACGAATTCCGCCGCCGGCGGCTTCTTCCTGACGATCAACGCGACCAACCCCGCGAACTACCTGCGCAACATTCGCGTGTACGCGCCCGGTGGCGCGTGCGCCAACGACCTCACGACATTCGCGGCGTCCGCCAGCGCCTGTTCCAGCGCGACGGGCACCTTTGTCCCGTTCGAATCGTTCCCGGCCAGCCAGCAGTGGTACCCGCCGTTCATCTCGGACGTGAAGGGCTTCCGCACGCTGCGCTTCATGGACTGGATGAAGACCAACTCGACCCTCAACGCCGATTGGGCGAATCGCGCGCTGCCGACCGACCGCACCTGGTCCGGCGTCAACGGCGCGCCGGTCGAGACGATGGTCGACCTCGCGAACGCCGCGGGTTCCGATCCGTGGATGAACCTGCCGGCACACGCGACGGACGACTACGTCCACCAGTTCGGCCGCCTCGTCCACCAGCAGCTTGCGACGAACCTGCACCTGAACCTCGAGTACTCCAACGAGACCTGGAACTACGCGTTTGCCCAAGCCACCTGGATGAGGACCCAGGGCGCCAGCCAATGGGCAAGCGAGCTCGCGAAGGGCGCGAACCCGTACACGCTCGGCTACAACTGGTACGCGCAGCGCCTGGTGCAGGTCTGCCAGATCGTCAAGCAGGAGTTCGGTGCCGACGCGGCGCGCGTGCGGTGCATCGCCAACACCCAGGCCGCCAACGCCGCCGTCACGTCCCAGGTACTGGCCTGCACCTACGCGGCCAGCGCACTGGGCAAGCCGTGCGGCAAGCTGATCGACGTCGTCTCCATCGCGCCGTACTTCGGCTACTACATCGGCAACATGTCCTACCGTCCGACGGTGCAGACCTGGTACTCGGGCGCCGATGGCGGCCTGACCAAGCTGTTCGCCGAGTTGAGCGGCGTCGAGACCACCGGCAAATCGCTCGCGGCGCCTCTGATGGCTGCATTTCCGACCGGCGCCCGCGGCATGAGCCGGGGCTGGATGACGACGACCAAGGCGGTCGCCGACACCTACGGCTTGCCGATGTGGGCCTATGAAGGCGGCCAGCACCTGGTGCCGCCGAACGGCGACACGGATGCAAAGTTCCTGGCCCTGATCACGGCGGCCAACCGCGACCCGCGCATGGGCACGGCCTACGACCAGGACATCGCCGACTGGAAGGCCGTCGGGGGCCAGACCTTCGTCTATTTCAACCACGTCGCGCAGCCGTCCAAATTCGGGATCTGGGGCGCCAAGGAAAGCCTGACGGACGTCAACGCGCCGAAGTGGAAGGCAGTCGTCAAGGCGCGCGACTCGTCGGCCTGTTGGTGGACGGGCTGCTGACAGTCGGCAACACTTCTCCCATGAACTGAGCGCCGACCCATCAGGGAACGCGCTGATTCGATCGGCTAGACTGAGGGCCTCTTCCGAGAACGCCCGCAACTGGTTGAACGGCAAGGCGGCTTCGGCCGCCTTTGCGCTTTTGCAGGCTGGAACTCGGGCACCTTCAGGATCAAGACGAGGTCGACCCCCAAGCCATGAGCGAGCCTGCCCCGCTGCTGACGACCCTGCTCGTGAGTTTCAACACCCGAGACCTGCTCACGCCCTGCCTCGAAGCATTGGAAGCGGCGCGGGCGTCGCTCGGCGAATCACCGGTGATCGTCGTCGACAACGCGTCCGCCGACGGGTCCGCGGAGTACCTCGAAAAGCATCATCCCGACGTCCGCCTGATCCGCTCCGGGAAGAATCTCGGCTTCGGACGCGCCAACAACCTGGGCTTGCCGGAAGTGCGCAGCAAGTACCTGCTGCTGCTCAATACCGACGCCTTCGTTCCGCCGGACGCCCTCACGAAGACGCTGGCGTTCATGGAGGCTACGCCGGACTGCGGCGTCCTCGGTGTGCGCCTGGTCGGCCGCGAGGGCGACCTGCAGCCGTCCTGCCGCTATTTCCCGACACCGTACAACACCTTTCTTTCCCGCAGCGGGCTGGCTCGCTGGTTGCCCTCGACGCGCATGGTCGACGACATGGCCTGGGCCCACGACGAAGTGCGCGAATGCGACTGGGTGCCGGGTTGTTTCTACCTGGTCCGCAGCGAGCTGATAGCCCAGGTCGGCCTGTTCGACCCGCGCTACTTCCTGTATTACGAGGAGGTGGATCACTGTTTTGCCGTGAAAGCCGCGAAGTCCAAGGTCATGTACTACCCCCACGTCACCGTCGTCCACATCGGCGGCGAGAGCGCCAAGTCCCTCGGAGCCATCAACAAGTCCGGCCGCCAGGTCGAAGTGCTGCAGATCGAGAGCGCGCAGATCTATTTCCGCAAGCAGTTCGGCCTCGCCGGCCTCCTGCGGCATCTTTTCCTGGAGGAACTGGCCGACCTCATCCTCGTTGCCAAGGCAATCCTCCATCGCAGGAAGTGGGCAAGCGTCGGCTACCACCTGCGGCGCATGGGCGGCACGCTCGCCATCGCCAGCCGCACGCGATTCGGCCTGCAGGCGACTCGCTGACATGGCGTTCGACCTGATCAGGGCCGATTTCCGCGCGCACGGCCGCAAGATCGGCGCGCAGGGCTTCTGGGCGATGGCGGTCTATCGCTACGGGCGCTGGCGCTACACCGTGCGTCCCGGCTGGCTGCGCAAGGTCTTCAGCCTGATCTATCACGTGCTGTTCAAGTTCGTGCAGATCCTGACCGGCATCGAGCTGCCTTGCGAGGTGGTGGTCGGCGACAACTTCGTCATCGACCACTTCGGCGGCATCGTCGTCAGCGGCTATGCGCGCTTCGGCGCGAATTGCCGCATCCGCAACGGCGTCGTGGTGGGCCTGAAGAACGTCGACGAACCGATCGCGCCGGTCTTCGGCGACAACGTCGACATCGGCGCCGGCGCGAAGATCCTCGGCCCGATCCGCATCGGCAACAACGTTCGCATCGGCGCCAACGCGGTCGTCCTGTGCGACGTTCCGGACGACCACGTGGCCGTGGGCGTGCCCGCGGTCGTCAAGCCGATCCGGGTTCGCGCATGAGCGAGGCCAGCGTCATGACCGCGGCCGAGCCGAAGAGCCTGCGCCATCGCGTCGCCAAGGCCGGCTCCTGGGTGCTGATCGGCCACGTCGTCACGCAGGTCGTGCGGCTGGGTTCCAACGTGCTGCTCGCACGCCTGCTGTCGCCCGACGCCTTCGGCCTGATGGCGGTCGTCTACATCCTGATGATCGGCATGGCGCTTTTCAGCGACATCGGCATCACGCGCAGCGTGGTGCAGAGCCGGCGCGGCAACGATCCGGAACTGCTGGATACCGCCTGGGCGATCCAGATCATCCGCGGCCTCGGCCTCGGCGTGGCGAGCCTGTTCGTCGCAGGGGGCTTCTTCCTGGCCACTCGATGGGGGCTGACCTCCGCCAAGACGGTGTATGGCGACGCGCGCCTGCCCTGGGTCGTCGCCGCGTTCTCCGTGGTCGCGGTGCTGCAAGGCTTCGAGTCCATCCGCAACGGCGTCGCCAAGCGCGACATGCAGATGAAGATGCTCACGAAGATCAACATTGCCAGCCAGGTCGTGGCGGCGATCGTGATGGTGGCGCTCGCCTGGATCTTCCATTCGATGTGGGCGCTCGTCGCCGGCGCGGTCGTGGCCGGCGCCGTGCGTTGCTGGCTCGGCCACGTGGCGCTGGAAGGCCACCGCGAGAAGTTCAGGCTGATCCCGAGCGCCACGGCGGAGCTGCTGGACAACGGCAAATGGATCTTCCTGTCGTCGATCCTGGGCTTCGCCGCCGTCAACGGCGACCGGCTGCTGCTGGGCGGGTTGATCGATACGCGAACCTTCGGCCTGTACACCGTGGCCTTCATGCTCGTGAACATGCTCCAGGTGGTGGCCACCACGCTGTGCATCAACGTCGCCTATCCCGCCATCGCCGAGGTCTACCGCGACCGCCCGCGCGACCTCGCCGGCACGCTGCAGAAGTTCCAGTGGCTCTACGACGGCATCGTCGTGTTCCTCGCGGCCATCCTGATGACCGCCGGCCCGGCCATCATCCATGTCCTGTACGACGCCCGCTACCAGGGCGCCGGCTGGATCATGGTGGTGCTGTCCGTCGGCGCCGTCGGCCTGCGCTACCAGATGGTGGAGCAGGCCTACCAGGCGATGGGCAGCCCGCAGTACGTGACGCTGGCCAACCTCATCCGCCTCGTCGCGCTGGGCCTGGGCATCCTCGTCGGCCACCACTTCTGGGGCATCGTCGGTGCCGTCACGGGCATCGCGCTCAGCCAGTACGCGGCGTGGCCCCTCGCCTGGTGGTTCAAGGCGAGACATCGCGTGTTCACCTGGCGTTCCGAGGCGGTGTTCTTTCCGGCACTCGCCGGCGGCGCCCTGATCGGCTGGCTGGCTGCCATGATCCTGGCTTGGCTGCTGCCCGCACATTTCTTGCATTGAAGAGACCATGAGTCAACCCGCTTCCCAGTTCGGCATCCTGACGCTCGCCACGCCCAACGACTACCTGAAGGCGATCGGCCTGGCGTTGTCGGTGCGCGTCAGCAATCCTGGCGTGCCGATCGCCGTGGCTTGTTCGGCCAAGGCCCGACCGCTTCTCGAGCCCTGGTTCGACCACGTGATCGACGAGAAGCCTGGCCTGCGCGGCTTCGTGCACAAGATCTACCTCGACGAGTATTCGCCGTTCGAGGAGACGATGTTCTTCGACTCGGACGTGCTGGTTTACAAGCCGGTGCAGCCCTACGTGGATGTCTGGCGCAAGTATCCGTACACGGCGGCGGGCAAGATCATGTCCGACGGCAAGAGCTCGTTCGGCATGGATCGCGCCGAGATGTGCCGCAAGCTCGGCAAGAGCGAGCTGGTGGTGATCGACGGCGCCGGCCACGCGTTCTTCCGCAAGCCGGCGTGCCAGGAGATTTTCGACGCGGCACGCGACGTCGCGGCCCACCATCAGGAGATCATGGGCCTCATCAAGTTCGCGGACGAGGACGTCATGGACTACGTGCTGACGAAGTACGGCATTCCGCCCATGCCTCGCCCGGACTTCTTCTCGCGCTATCGCAGCGCCGTGCCCGGCACGATGAAGCTCGATGCCACGAAGGGCCTGTGCGAGTTCGTCTTCAAGGACACCGGCAAGCCGATGCGGCCCTGCATGATGCACTTCGCCGCCAACGAGGCGGCGCTGCAGTATCACTGGCAGTTGCACAAGCTGTTCCGCAAGTTCGGCGTCAAGGCGCCGGGCCTGTGGTCGAGTGCCTTCCACGATTTCTACGAACTCGAAGTGCACCTGCGCATGCACAAGTTCAAGAAGCGCCTGAAGGCCAAGTGACGGCGATGACGGCTCGCGGCAACATGGCCAAGGCCGGTGGAGGTGGCGCCTCGCACCGCACCGCGCTCGACGGACTGCGCGCGCTGGCGATCATCGGCGTCATGTTCGTGCACGCGGGCACGCCCGGGTTCCGTTCCGGATGGATCGGCGTGGACCTGTTCTTCGTGCTGAGCGGTTTCCTGATCACGACGTTGCTGGCGATGGAGTCGTCAGCGTCGGGAACGATCGCCTACGGACCCTTCATGGCGCGCCGGGCGCTGCGCCTGATGCCGGCTTATTTCCTCTACGCCATCTTCATCACCTCGCTGGTGTGGTGCTGGCCGGGAAGCGTGCGTTCGGAAAACGGGGGCTGGAGCGCGGCCGGGTTCACCGCGGCGATCTGGACCTACACGATCAACTTCGTGCCCCAGGGCGGCGTCTGGAACGGGCAGGACCTGACGGTGCACCTCTGGTCGCTGGCGGTGGAACAGCAGTACTACCTCGTCTGGCCGGTCGTCATCCTCGCGTTGCATTCGCGTGCCGCCGTGCTGCGCTGGGTGGCGGTGGGGCTGGCCGTGGCCACGACGGCAAGCTTCGTGCTGACGCCCGACAGCCTTTACAAGAACGACATGCTGTACACGCGCGGCTTCAGCCTGGTGGTCGCCTCGGCGTTGGCCCTGTGGGTCTTTCACCGGCCGAGCCTGGTGCGCCACGCCCTGTTCAATCGTGCGCTTGACGTGGTGGGTGCGGTGTTGCTCGTGGGACTGGCCGCGGCCCCGTACGCGCTCGGCTGGCCCGAGAGCCGGATGCACGAGGTCTTCATCCCCTTGCTGGTGCCCGTCTTCGCCTTCTGGATCGCCCGCCTCTGGAATGTGAGCGGCGACAGCTGGACGCGGCGTCTGTTGCAGGCCCGCAGCCTGGTCTACATCGGCAAGGTCTCCTACGGCATCTACCTGTACCACGAGGCTGTGCGCGTGGCCGTCTGGTTCACGATGAAGCCGTGGATGGACCACTGGCCGCCCGCCGCGGGTTTCGTGACCCGTATGGCGGTGTATTTCGTGATCAGCTTCGCGCTGGCCGCCGTCAGCTACGAATTCTTCGAAAAGATGTTCCTGCGACTGGCCGACCGCTTCCGGCCGGCACGGGCCAAGTCGGAAACCCCCGTTGGCGGCACCGCCCCGGCCTGAGCGGCGCTCAGGCCGCCTTCTGCGCGTGCGCCGACGAGTCCAGGCGCTTGACGAGATAGCGGCCGAGATCCACGGACCAGGCTTCCAGCGTGCGCGAGGAAACCCAGGCCACGGCGATTGTTCCGAGCCCGGCGCCCACCAGGCCGAGACCGAAACTGGCGAATCCCGTGGTGCGGTGCAGAAGCGTCGCGAGCAGGTCGATCACGGCGAAATGGAACAGGTAGGCCGAGTACGAGATCCGGCCCAGGAACGCGAAGAACGGCCATTCGAAGCGCTTGAGCATCACGGCCGTGAACGTCAGCATCCCCACGATCTCGGCCCACAGGCCCGGACGTGTCGGCCATCCCTGCGACTTGCCCAGGATCGCGACCGCTGCCCACACGACGGCGACGGCCAGCAGCGTGCGCAACGGCACGCGCTCGGAATCGAACAGCATCCCGAACAAGGCCATCGCCACCACGAAGATCGGCAACTGGGTGAGCAGCGAGTAGTAGACGACGATCTCATCGATCGCGTAGTGGTGCAGCAGGATGTACGCGACCAAGTTGCAAGCCAGGTAGATCGCGAGCGCGGCCCACAGGCGCTGCGGCACCGACTTGAGCCGCGTCACCATCAACGGGAACAGGACATAGAAGCCGACTTCGGCGGCGATGCTCCAGCCGCCGGGCACCACGAGGTTGATCGCGTGCGCCGAGAACCCGTGCATGAGCAGCACGGTGAGCAACACATCGGAAGCGCCGGCGGATTCGAGCACGGACAGGCCGGTCTGGCGCCACGCGAGGTAGAACGCGGTCGCGAACCAGAACGGCGGCGCGATCCGGCACAGCCGGCGGATCAGGAACTTGCCCGTCTCCCAGGTCTCGCTCTTGCGCGCCGACCACATGTAGCACATCGTGATGCCGCTCACGATGAAGAACAGCTGGACGCCGTTGTAGCCGAGGTGCGCGATCTGGCCGACCAGGCCGGGGGCGCCGAAATGCAGTTGCACGTGGTAGACGATCACCATCGTGATGGCGATGCCGCGCAGCGTGTCCAGCCCGCGCAGCCGGCCTCCGGGTTGGTTGATCGTGACAGGGGCGGTCGGGGCGGCAGGAGGCATGGCGGGTCGAGCAGGGACAGGGCGCTCTCGCGTTGGTGCCGCGCCGGGGAGCCGACTAGTCTACATGGGGCTCGTCTAGAATCGGCGGCCTTGCCCGGCGTCGCCCGGCGCAGCTTCGCGCCCGCTTCCGGCGTTCGCGCAGATCCCCGGGGTCGTGCCCAGGCCATCCCGTCGATCGAGAGTTGAATGAGCAGTTCCCACACAAGCCGACAGCTGGACATCTTTCGAGGGTTTGCCGCCATCCTGATGGTGCTGAACCATGCCGGCGTCCAATGGCTGGCACCGGTCGACGCGACGAGCGGCATCGACGGCATCGTCGTATTCCTGGGCAGCGCGGCCCCGGCGCTGTTCTTCTTCGCGACCGGCGTCGGCATGGGCCTGAGCCGGCGCAGCGCCGTGGATTGGCCCGGCATCGCGCGCAAGGTGGTGCTGCTGCTGATCGCGGACCTGTTCCTGAGCTGGAGCGTGCACCGCTGGATCGGGCTGGACTTCTTCGCCTTCTGCGCGATCTCGATGCTTGCCGTCGCCCTCGTGACGACGACGCGCCGGCCCGTCCTCACCGCGGCGATGGCCATCGCGGCCTGCCTGCTCGTGCGCTACGCCTTCGTGGCGCACCTGCAGCCGCTGGCGGACGACTACCCGATCGTCGCCTTCGTGTCGGGCATCGATGGCGTGGTCGACGTGTCCTATCCGCTGTCGCCGTGGCTGGTCTTTCCGCTCGCGGGCTTCATCCTGGGCCGACTCGGTGCGCGCCGGGTGGGCGCGGCGTCCATGCCCTCGCCGCGCGCCAGTGTCGCGGTGCTGGCCGCGGCATCCGGCACGGTGGCATGGTGGCTGGATTCGCGCGGGTCGGCCATGCACCGCTGGAACAGCGTGTCCGTGGCGTATCTTCTTTTCGCGATCGCTTTCGTTGGCGTCGTCTGGCTGGTGGCCGACGCACTGGCGCTGGCCTCCGACTCGCGCCTCGTGTCCGCCTTGCAGACCCGCGGGCCGGCGAGCCTGTTGATCGTGCCGGTGCACTACGCGCTGATCGGGATCGCGGAGGCGGTGTTTCCGCCCCCCTGGAACGCCGCCGCCTGGCTGCCCGCGGCGCTGGTGCTGTGTACTGTCGCGTTGGCTGCCGCCAAATGGATCGCAACTTGCTTGCGGCGATGGGTCGAGTCGCCGCCGGTGTCACGGGGGCTGGCACTCTCATTGCCGGCGTGCGCGGTCGTGATCGCCATTTGCGTGGTGGCGGCGCCCCCGCTGGTCTGCCTCCTGGTGGCCTGCCTGGGCCAGGTGCTGGTCGCGGCGAACCTTGCGCGGCCGGACGCCGCCGTCACACGACTCGGCACGGGCCGGACGATATGATTTGGAATCTGCACGGGAGTATGCAAAGTGAGTAGTCAAGTCGGTGCGTTCCAGCAGGTGACCCTGCCGATCGACCTCAGCAATGGGCTGAAGATGGATGCCGCGGAGGCCAAGGCCCTGGGTTCCCTGTTCGTGGATGAATACAACAAGGCGGATCCGTTCGAGCACATCGTCTTCGACGGCATTCTTCCTGATGAGCTGGTCGCCAGGATCCTGGCCGACTTTCCCGCCGCCGCGCGCGAGAACGGCGCCAACGACAAGGTGTTCACGATCGGCTATGGCGGCGACCACAAGCGCCAG
>FSTR01000122.1_pt1 | contig 10598 bp, 5 predicted proteins | sample 1637161 | NCBI WGS metagenome assembly FSTR01 (sample SAMEA3914819, study PRJEB12502) | metagenome | biome: forest; material: soil | place: Canada | collected 2010-06-26 | depth 0.3 m
GCGCCGGACTGGCTGGAACACCGCCGTGCATTGGTCGCCCGCATGGAAGCGCTGGAAACGCCGCTGCTGCTTGCGACGGAGACGGGCTCCGGCGTGAGCGACGACATCGTGCGACGCATCGATCGCCTCGCCAACGGCGAGGCGATCGATGCGCCATCCGCGAGGCCGCTCGCCGAGCCCGACCCGCTGCACGCGCTGGTCGAGGAAAGCCTGCGCTGCCTGGAAAACGTCGCCGCTGCGGCGAGAAGACACGACGAGGCGGCGCATGCGACGGCTTGATTCACTCGTGGCCCTGATCCCGGCCGTCCTCGTCGCAGCTTGCGGCACCCCGGCGATCGACACGGCGCCGGCGCGGCCCGACCAGCCCTGGCAGCCGGCCACCGGCGCCGACGGCACGATCGCCTTCGGCAAGCCGCGGGCGGCCAGCGCCGCGTCCGCCTCCTCGTACGTGCTGCCGCCGAACCCCAGGCTGGCCACCGTCGCGCCGCCACCGGCCTCGATCGACCCGGAGCATGCCTATGCGCTGGCCGAGCTGATCGACATCGCGCAGTCCAGCCATCCGGAGACCCGCGTCGCGTGGGACAACGCGCGCCGCGCCGCGTTGTCCGAAGGCATCGCGCAGAGCGCCTACCTGCCGCACGTCACCGCGAGCGTGATCGGCGGCCTGCGCTCGACGCACGGTACCCAGGGTGGCATCGACGGGTCGACCTCGTCCTCGGGCACGTTGACCGCGCTGTCGCTCGAATGGCTGCTGTTCGACTTCGGCCAGCGCGAGGCCCTCGTCGAGGCGGCGCAGCAGACGTCCATCGCCTCGAACATCGCCTTCACCGCGGCGCATCAGCGCATCATCCACGAGGTCTGTCTCGCGTTCTATGCGAACGATGCGGCCCAGGCGCGCGTCGCGATCACCGCCGCTTCGCTGAAGAATGCCGAGGACGTCGAGGCGGCGGCCAGCGATCGCTATGGTCACGGCGTCGGCACCGTGATCGACGCGGCGCAGGCTCGCCAGGCCACCGCTCAGGCGCGCCTCGCACACGTGCAGGCGCGGGGCCGGGCCCAGGACGCGAAGCTGGCGCTCGTCACGGCAATGGGCGTCTCGCCCTACACGCGGTTCAAGGTCGCCGACATCTCCGGCCGCAAGCTCTCGAAGGCGTCGCTGCAGCCGGTCGAGCGAATCGTCTCCGATGCCATCGCGCGTCGGCCCGACGTGCTCGGCGCCTATGCCGCGGAAAGAGCCAGCGCCGCCGCCGTGCGCGCGGCCGAGGCCGATTTCAAGCCCAAGGTCTTCACGTCGGTGAGCGGCGCCTACGGTACCGGCCGCCTCGACGTCACGGCGGTGCCGCCCGTGGGCCAGCAATCGGGCACGTTCAATCTCTCGGGTGGGCATTGGGGCTCGACGGTGCTGCTGGGCGTGACCGTTCCGCTGTACGACGCAGGCTTGCGCAAGTCGGTGCTCGGCCAGACGCGCGCCACGGCCGACGCGGCAACGGCCACGACCGAGCGCGTGCGCGACGAGGCCGTGCGCCAGATCGTCGCGGCGCAGAACGCGCTCGAGACGGCCCTGGAGGCCAACGAAGCGGCGCAAGCGCTCGAGGACGCCGCCCGCACCAGCTTCGACGCCGCGTTCGAGGCGTACCGGCACGGCGTGGGGACAGTCACGGCCGTCACGCTCGCGACCATGCAACTGCTGCAGGCACAGGAGGCGGCCGTCGAGGCGCACAGCGGCGCCCTGTCCGCCGCGGCCACGCTGGCCTTCGCGACCGGCGCGCTCGGCGGCGCACCGAACTAGCGCAGGCAGGATCTTGAGCCCGTTCGTGCCGCTGGTCGGCCTTTCGATGGTCGCGCACATGGCCTGCGCCCTGGTGCTCGGGTGGTTCGTCGGCTACGAGCGCTTCTTCAGCGGCCGGGCCTCGGGCAGCCAGGTCTACTGCCTCGTCTGCGCCACCTCGTGTGCCGTCACGTTGCTCGCCGGCTACCCCGAGCTGTGGTACTGGGGCACGTCGCACGAAAGCGGAGGCGGCGATCCGACGCGCGTGATCGGCGCGATCCTGACCGGCATCGGATTCCTGGGCGCGGGCATCATCGTGCAGACCGGACTCAACGTGCGCGGCCTGACGACAGCCGCGTCGATCTGGGCATCTTCAGCGATCGGGATCCTGGTCGGCGTGGGCTTCTATTTCGCCGCCATCGGGCTGACCGCGCTGATCGTGTCCAGCATGTCCATCGTGCCGCTCGTCGAACGTCGCCTCCCCGCCCGTGCGGCCATGCTGGCCAACGTGCGCTTCCGCCAAGGGTACCGTCCCGATCCCGCGGAGATCCATCACTACCTCGCCGAGCGCGGCATGCGCATTCCGCCCGATACGCTCAGCATCACCCTCAGCCAGGAGCGCTTCGACCTCCAGTGCCTCATCTTCGGCGATTCGGTGACTGCCACGGATTCCATGAGCAGGATCGTTCTCGAACTGTCGCAGATGCCGGAGGTCGAGGGATTCACGGTCACGCATTCGAGCCGGGCGTGAGCGATGGGGCGTGAATCGTCCATAAGCGGGAGGCCACGTTCTCCCTCCAACACAAGGCCGCCATCTGCCGTGCGTGCGATGCGGGCACGCAGGGGTTCGAGGAACCTGCGGGCAGGAATCAACCTGCTCCGCCGATGTCTGCTTCTCGCCTCACACGCCTGCGCCTGGTGCCTTCGACAGCATTGGCGGCGATGGCCGCCGGCCTCGTCTTCGCCGATGAGACGCCAGCGTCATCGAAGTTCCCTCTTCGACCCGATGCTGTGTTCCTGCAGTTCGGCGACGGGAACCGTACCCGCACGCTGACCGCCGGGCTTTCGTGGGATCTTCCCTTGAGCAGACGGTGGGCGAACGGAGAACTGTCTGCGTACATGGACGTCTCGCTCGGCCGCTGGTGGATCAACGAGGACGGCATGGTGCACGATCCGTGGGTGACGCAGCTGGGCCTCACGCCGGTGTTTCGATATCGCTGGGGCGAGGAGCGGGCGCCCTGGTTCGCCGAGCTGGGCATCGGTGCCAACGTGCTGACGCCGATCTTCAACGATCACGACCGCCACTTCAGCACGGCGTTCAACTTCGGCGATCACCTGGCGCTGGGACGCAGCTTCGGTCGAGGCGGACACGAGGAGATCGCCCTGCGTGTCCAGCACTACTCCAATGGCGGCATCAAGCAGCCCAATCCGGGGATCAACTTCGTGCAGGTGCGCTACTCCCATCGCTTCTGACGATGCGCAGAACGAGTCGTTGGCCAACGCGCACGGGCAGGCGGCTGCATCGGCAGCGCGAGTTGCTGCATGCATTCATGCAAGGTGCCTGCACGAAGGTTCATCGTTTCGTCGGCGCCTGATCCTCATTGCCCGCCAGGGCAGCGGCCAGAGCCGCCGCCAGGTCGCTCTCGGAGACCGGTTTTTGAAGGATCGCGCTCACGCTCAGATGCGGATGTGGCACGTGCCCGGCGGTGCCACCGACGAGGATCACCGGCAGGGCGGGCCGCAGGCGACGGACTTCGCCGATCAACGCCTCGCCCGACATGGCGGACATGTGCTCGTCGGTGACGAGGACATCGAACGCCTGGGGATCGGTACGGAACGCGTCGAGCGCGACGACGGAGGACAGGAAACCGACCGCGACATAGCCCAGTTCATCGATCGTCTCCTTCATCAGCTGGAGCAGCAGGTCATCGTCGTCGACGGTCATCACCCGTTGACCGGCACCGCGCGGCAACGCCCCTTGCGAAGGCGACACCTCGGCCGGCGCATCGCCCGCGCGCGGGAGGTAGACGGTGAAGACGCTGCCGCGGCCCGGCGTGCTGGACACGTCGATGGCGCCCCCCATCTGCGTGACGATGCGCAGCACGAGCGACAGGCCGAGCCCGGTGCCGATGCCGATCTCCTTGGTGGTGAAGAACGGGTCGAAGATGCGCCCGAGGATCTCCGGCGCGATGCCGCCGCCCGTATCGGCCACCTCGAGCACGAGCCATTCGCCGGCGTGAATCGTCCCGACGCTTGCGGGCCGGGCAACGTTGCAGGTCTCGAGCACGAGCGACACGGACAGCGTACCCCCCGCGTGCATCGCCTGCACCGCATTCGTCGCCAGGTTCATCACGACCTGATGCACCTGGGTCGCATCGCCGATGAGCGCCGCGCGACCCGCCTGCAGGCGCGCGGCCAGCGTCGTGCCAGCGGGCAGCCTGCCCTCGATCAGCCGCAGGGCTTCGCGCACGACACTCTCGACGTGCACCGTCGCGTGCGCTTCCACGCTGCCGCGGCTGAACGCCGTGATGCGGTCCACCAACGCGCGTCCGCGTTCGCCCGCCGCGATGACGGTGTCCAGGTCGTGGTGAAGCGCCGCGCCGCCCTCCATGCGCTGGCGCGCGCGCTGGCCATAGGCCAGGATGGCCTGCAGGATGTTGTTGAAATCATGGGCGATGCCGCCTGCGAGGGAGCCCAGCGCCTCGAAGCGCTGGGACTGCTGCAGTCGGGCCTGGAGCCGCTGCATTTCCTCGGCCGCGCGCTTGCGGTCGGTGACGTCGCCGATCGATCCGGCCATGCGATAGGCCCGACCCTGCGCATCGCGCAGCGCTACGCCGCGCTGGCGGAGCCAGCGGGCCTCCGCGCTGCCCAGGAACCGGAACTCCACGTCGTAGTCGGGCGTGCGACCGGACAGGTGCGCCCTGAGGCTTCGCCGCAGCGCGCCCACGTCATCCGGATGCAAGGGCAGCTCGCGTTGCCACTCCCGGCGCAGACGCCAGGCCTCGCCAACCTGCAGGCCAAGCAGCTCCTGCGTGCGCGGCGCGAGATACAGCCGATCCTCGCGCAGGTCCCAATCGAAGATGCCCTCATTGGATCCCGCCACCGCCAGCTCGTAGCGCTCCTCTGAAAGTTCCAAGGCCTCGGCAGCACGCTGCCGCTCCTGGAGGCGCTCGGCCAGCGCGCGGACTCGCCAGCGATAGGCGACCCACAGCGTGACGCAGGCGAGCGCCGCGGTCGACGCGCGGAACCAGGCGGTCTGGTAGTACGCGGGGGCGACCGAGAAGGCCACCGATGCGCCGGCCTCGTTCCAGACGCCGCTGTTGTTGGCAGCGATCACGTGGAAGCGATAGTCGCCCGGCGCAAGGTCCGTATAGAACGCCTGGCGGCGCGTGCCCACGTCCTGCCAGGCACCATCGTGGCCTTCGAGGCGGTAGCGAAAGCGCACCTTCTCCGGCGCGGCGAAGCTCAGGGCCGTGTAGTCGATCTCCAGGTCGCGCACGAGCGGCGGCAGGCGCAGCAGCACCGCCGCATCGGGATTCGGGGCGTAGGGCTTGCGGTCGGCAATGACCTGCTCGATGTGCACCGGTGGGCGCAGCGTGTTGCGCAGCAGGTGGCGCGGATCGACGAAGCTCAGGCCGTCCTGGGTCGCGAACCACAGCCTCCCATCCGCGCTCTTGGCGACATGGGGAGTGAAGGTGGCCACGCTGGAGGCATCCGTGACGCCATCGGCGCTGTCGAACACTGCGACGGAGAGGGGGGGCTGCCTGGCCTCGCCACGATCCACGGAGGCCACCCACGCGCCCAGCTCCGAGCCCGCAATGCGCACCAGGCCGCAAGCCGTGCGAATCCAGTAGTCGTGCGCGTCGTCCTCGATCATCCAGTCGACCGAATCGCAGGGCAGCCCGTTCTTGCTGCTCAACGTGGCAACGCGGCCATTCTTCAACCGGCTCAAGCCGCCATTCGCGGCCACCCAGAGCGTGCCGTCGCGCTCGACGCGGAGCTGATCGACGCGGCCCTTGGCCAGGCCTTCAGCGGGCGCATAGCTGGCGCGGACGCGGCCGTCCTCGAAATAGGAAACGCCTCCGCCCACGTAGCCCAGCCAGAGGCCGCCCCGCACCGGATCGACGGCCAGCCGAAAGGGCGGCTCGGTGCGGCCCGGCTGCGACGAGCGAAGGCGTTCGAGCCCGCGGTCGGCAGACCATCGAAGCAGCCCGGCCTCGCGGTGCGCGATCCACACGTTTGCCTGGTTGTCCTCGGTGATGGCATCCACATACCCCGCCGGCAATCCGGCCAGGGCCACGAAGCGGTCGTGGTCGAGATAGCCGACCCCGTCCCTGTTTCCGATCCAGATTCGCCCAGCATCGTCCTGGAACAGGGTTGCCGCCGAAGCCCACGGCACGTGCTCGCGCAGCCCCGAGGGTTGTTGCGTCCTCGCGGGCGGCGGCCGGCTCGCCATGCGCTCGCCCTGCTCGCCATAAGCCGTCACCTGGCCATGGTCCCAATGGTTCAATCCGCCGACGGTGCCGAGCCAGAGGGTTCCATCTCTCGCCGCCAGGACCGAGCCGACGAAGGGATTCGAAAGCCCCTGCTTGTCCGATACCGTGGTGACTGCGAATGCTCGAAAGCGGTCAAGACCTTCGACCGTCGCGACCCAGATGTTGCCCTCGCGGTCTTCGAAGAGCCGCCTGACGAGCTTGCCGGAGAGCCCGTCCGAACCCGTGAACACATCCGTGCGTCCGCGGTGCACATGCAAGAGCCCCGCGTCACTGGTCGCGATCCACAAGGCGCCATCGCGATCTCGCATCATCCGCTTCCATGGCGACTGCGATCCCGGAGCAGGCAGGGGGATTGTCTCGACTCTCCCGTCCACGATCCGGATGAGGCCGTCTCGCGTGCTGAGCAGGATCGCACCATCGGCGTCTTCGCTCAGGCATTGATCCGTGACGTTCGCCACGGACGGTGAGTAGAGCGTCGGCGATCCCGGCCTCCAGCGCCAGAGCCCCCGTTTCGTTGCAACCCAGAGACGGCCCGTGCGGTCCTCGTAGACACAGCTCACGGACTCCCCCAGGCTGCCGTCCTGCCCTTCGCACGAGGCGTGGCCGGCGCGGATCGCGCACAGCACCCCGATTTCGGGAGGCAGCCGCGAGGTCGCGACCCAGATCGTTCCCTCGCGGTCCTCGACCAGGCCGTTCGCGTAGCGCCCGGCAAGCTCGGGGTAGGTCGTCAGCGCATGGCCATCCCAACTTGCGAGTCCGGTCGCCGTTCCGATCCACAAGGACCCGTTGCGTGCGGTCAGCAGCACCCGCACCTGGCTGTCGGGCAGCGAGGAACCGGCAGGCGGCTGCCAGGGAACGCTCCTCACGCCATCGAAGCGCAGCAAGCCGAATTCGGTGCCCATCCAGAGGTAGCCGTCGGGCGTCTGGGCAAACGAGTCGACGTTGCTCCTGAAGAAGCCCTCGCGAATCCGCCACGCCGTGTGGGCGTATTGATCGACGTCCAGCGCCGCATCTAGCGCCAGCGCTCGCGGGCACGCCATCGCGATGCCCGCGGCGCACAGCGCTCCCACGAGTGCCGTGCCCCCCCTCATGGCTGCCAGCGCAGGCGCACGAACAGCGTGCGCCCGACCAAGTCGTAGTTGTAGACATCGTATCCGCGAAAGTGCGTGGCGTACGGCGGGAGCTTGTTCGCCAGGTTGGTGCCACCGACCTGCACCGTGAGTCTTCTCGTGATCCCCCGTTCGGTTCCCCAGAGCCTGCCGACCGCAAAATCCACGGCGGCGTCCAGGTACCAGAAGTTGCCCAGCGTGCGGGGCGGCGTGTAGTCGACATAGCGTCCGACGTAGCGGCCGGACACCGAGGCGTTGAACGCGTCGCCAGGACGCCACCCGAGCGACGCCGTCGCCTTCAGGCGCGGCGCGAACATGCCGTCGGCATTGGCCCGCGACAGCCGCTGCACGTCCGGGCCGCCTGGCGTGCTGGCACCGTTGAACTTCGTCATCCAGGTGCCGGCGATCGCGGGCGTGAATGTCCCGGCCGAGGTCACGAGCCGCCAATCCGCGCCGAGGTCGACGCCTTGCTCGCGCATCGAGCCGAAGTTGACGTAGCTGTAGTCGATCGACAGGAGCTGCCCCGGCTGCCCGCCCACGGACGGTGCACGCACCACCCGGCCCGGATAGAGGCTCTCGTTGCCGACGATGTACTGGGGCGACGGCAGGCTGATCGCGTTGGCGATGCGCAGCGTCCACGCGGTGAGCGAAAGATCGAGCCCGCCGAACGCCTTCGGCGACCAGACCAGGCCCAGGGTGCTCGAGTCGCCGGTCGTGGGTCGCAGATCGGGATTGCCGCCGGTGATCGCCTGGACCACCACGGATTCACCGCCACGTTGGGGATCGGTGATGGGTGTGGGGCCGGTGCGCGGCGGGGCCGCGAGGTTGTAGAGCGTCGGCGGCTTGAAGGCCGTGCCGTGCGTGCCGCGCAGCAGGAGGGACTCGCGCGGGCGAAACTCGATGCCGGCCTCCCAGGTCGCCTTGGAGCCGAAGTCGCTGTAGTGGTCGCTGCGTGCGGCGCCCACCACGGTCAGCAGCTCGCGCCGGCCCCCGGCCGGGTTGCTGCCGGCCAGCAGGGGTGCCCGCAGCTCCGCAAACGCGGCCTTCGCCGTCCGGTCAGCCTCGAATCCCCGCGCCATGCTGTCCTTCTCGTATTCGGCACCGACGACGGTGGCGAGCGGGCCGCCCGGTAGCTGCATCGCGGGGCCTCGCACGAACGCGTTGAGCAAGGTGGCCTCGGCCTTGAAGTCGACCCGGGTGGCGCCCGAATAGATCGAGGCCAGCAGGTCGGGGCTGGCCATGGGACCGTCGACGAAGGGGTTCAGTGCGGCGCCTGGATCGGAGGACGCCAGCGCCGCCGTGAGCGCCGGGGTATCGGGCTGGCCGGTGGTGACGTTCGAGCCCCGGTCGCGGGACGCGAGGGCGCTCGCCTCCCACTCCCAGCCTCCGAGCTTGCCGCGCGCGCCGACGAGCGGTCGCACGAAGTCGTCGCGCAGGTGGATCGCGGCCAGGTTCTCGGCCCCCTGGACGACGCCCGACACGCGCACCGGGGCGCCGAACGGGTTGAAAGCGTTGCTGGCCGGCACGTCGGCCTGCAGCAGGAACGGCGGCGTGGACGCCACGTCGATCTCGTAGTGCGATGCAAGCACTTCGGCGAACAGGTGGGCATCGCTGGCCAGGCGATAGTCCGCGCTGATGAACACGCCTCCTTCGCGCGAATCGGGAACAAGCGACTGGTACGAGGTGAAGGACCCCGTGTTCCGGGTGCCCGCCGTGGCGATGAAGTCGGAAGGCTGCAACCCGATGCCCGAACTGCCCACGGGCACGGCGGCAAAGCTCGAGCCCAGTCCCGGGAGCTTGCTGGAGCCGTCTGGCGAGGAGACGTTCGCCGGCGCGCCGAATGGGGGCGTGCCGAGATTGGGTCCGCCGAAGCGGCGATAGTCGGGCGAGGCCGTGATGGCGCGGTCGCGGCCGAGCAGCGCGGAGCGTTCGGTGTAGGTACCCATGAAAGACAGGTGCAGGGACTCGCCGCGTGTCCCGGCGCCCAGGATGAAGGTCTTCTTGTCGGTGCTCTTCGCGCCCTCGTAGGACAGGCTCGCCTCGGCGCCGTCGAAGTCGGCGCGCAGCACGATGTTCACCACGCCGGCCAGCGCCTCGCCCCCGTAGATGGCCGACGAGCCGCTGGGGAGCACGTCGATGTGGTCGACCATGGCCATCGGGATGGTGTTGAGGTCGAAGAAGCCGAACGGCGCGGCGCTTCCCGTCACCGCCTGGGTGCGCCGGCCGTTGATGAGGATCAACGTCGAGCCTTCCCGTGTTCCGCGCAAGCGCACCGAAGTTGCGAGGAACGTCGACTCCAGCGAATTGAGCGACGCTTCCGGCACGGTGGCAAGGAAATCGGCGACGGTCGTCTGGCCGCTGCGCTCGAGGCGCGCGCGGTCGTAGGTTCGGACATCCTGAGCCGTCTGCTCGGCAGCCTGCGACAGCCTGGTGCCGGTGACCACGACCTGTTGCGCGTGTTGGACGGTTCCGTACGGCGGCACATCCTCGGACTGGCAAACCGCAGGCCGGACCAGGCAGCATAGGCACATGGCGCTGGCGCCCCTGGCGACGAGAACCGGAACGTGCTCGGACCGCAGCGGCATTGTCCCTCCTGCATCTGCCCGACCGCGCGAGAGCACGCAGGCCGCAGAGCCATCGGCTGGTCTCCAGCTTGAAGATTCATGATGCCCCGTCCTCCGCCGAGCGACGGCATTGACCCTGACGTGCTCGTGTCTTCTTGTCAGGCACCCGGGGCGTTCTCGGCGAGAAATCCACGCACCGCCGGCGCGGCTTCACGCACCCGGCGGACTTGGCGAGTTCGCGTGCCAGGAGTCGCGACAGGCATCGTCATCGCCGCTCACCTCGGGCGCCGGCGCATTGCACGCGCAGCAGTTTCTTGTCGAGCTTGCCGACGCTGGTCCGGGGCAAGGCATCGACAAACACGATCTGCTCCGGCACGCCGTACTTCGATAGGACTCCCCGTGCAGCGAATTCCTGGAGGTGCATCCTGATTCCGGTCGCGTCCACGGATCGGCCTTCCTTGACGATCACCACGGCCACGGGTCGCTCCGTCCATTTCGGATCCGGCATGCCGATCACAGCGGCCTCGGCGACGCACGGGTGCCGCAGGATGAGATCCTCGACGTCGAGCGACGAGATCCATTCGCCCCCGGTCTTGATCACGTCCTTCAGGCGATCGGTGATCTTCACGTAGCCGTCGGTGTCGATGACGGCGATGTCGCC
>FSTR01000253.1_pt1 | contig 10461 bp, 5 predicted proteins | sample 1637161 | NCBI WGS metagenome assembly FSTR01 (sample SAMEA3914819, study PRJEB12502) | metagenome | biome: forest; material: soil | place: Canada | collected 2010-06-26 | depth 0.3 m
CCAACGACGTGATTGCATTGAATCTGAACCTTGTCAGCGACATCCCCGGCCGCCTCTATGTCTTCGGCAGCATCCAGGTCACAACCAGCGGCGGAGCCGTATACGGGCCGCCTATTGGCCAGGCCGCCTCGGCGCTATTCAGCCCCGAGCACCCGGTGATCGGGTTGCTGCGCGGTCATTCCAGCGGGACGAGCGGGGGGGTGCACATTGACGTTGGGTTCGAACTGACCGTGCCTTGGGATGGCACCTCAGCCAACTGTCACGGCGCCTGGTGGGCAAAATGGCGCTAGACATCATGGTCGCCGCTGATTAGGCGGCCGGTCTCCAACATCGTAGATTGCATGCCGAGGCATGTAGAGCTACGTGCAGGCCTCCCTCGGCCGCGCCTTGAGCTCAAGAAATCGCACTGACGGCCAACCGCACAGAGGCTGTAATTTGAGTCGCGCGGTGATCGTTGAATCACATTGATGCCGTTTCGTTGTGCACCTCCCCACTCAGGGCTGCAACTCGAAGCGGCAGCCCAGTGCGGTGTGAAACCGCCCGGGGTCAGTCCAGCGGAACGGTCTTGTCCGACCGGCTCAGGTAGTACTCGAGCACCGACTCGTCGATGCGCATCTGCAGGAATTCCCCGCCAGGCTTGATGACAAGCAGTCGCCGACCGCTCTCGCCTTCATAGAACCTTTGGACACTGTTGTCGAACGGCCCGCGATATGTCGTAAGACACATGCTCCTCGGCGAGTTCATCAGGCTCGCAAGCCGTGAAGCGTTCCAGGTCGGCCTCGCGCGCATGCCGAGCGGTGGGACGTGAAAAACCTCGAGGCTGTCCGACGGCACCCTCAGCGGCTCTGATGGGCTGATGTCCATTGGCAAATCTGTGAGCGTGCCGACGATCAGATTACCTTCGTCATAGGTGTGGAAAAAAACACGGCGCAACTCAAACGTCGTCCGGCCTGAGGCTCGTTTGAAGCGCCCGAAGATTGTGATCGCTCGGTCGAACGGCACCAGCTCCGTGTCGCAGACGTCGAAGCACTCGTAGTAGCCACCGACACCCTTGTTCAGAGTCTTCATCGTTGAGCGGGTGTCCTCCTCGAGCAACATTGAAGGAACCGTGTTTACCACCCTGGATCGTTTGCGCCCAAGATCGTCCGCGCCAAGACCAGCGTCCTCGAAGGCCCTTCCCTTTGCGGTCAGCCAATCGACCAGATCGGGGCCTCCAGAACCCATCACCATGACCCTGCCCCAGTAGGGCAAATCGCGGGGTACCGACCTGTTGAAATGGCGCCGATAACCTTCGCCATCGACCGCTCCAAGCAGCTCGAAATCATCCAGCCCTTCCTCTTCAGTCATGCGTGCTGCGACGTCAACCAGGCTGGCTGCGCTCTGCGGGACGAACATGCGCAGCAGATGCTCCGGAGGCCGAATCCTTCCAGTGACAAGGCCGTCGACGTTTTGGGTAACTCTGGTGATGTGCGCTACCGTGCCGCAAACTAGGAAGGTTCCTGCGCTTCGAGGGCGCTTGACGGTGAAGAACTTGCGCACCAATCGCGTTGGCCGCACTGGCGGATCAGCATTTGCGACTGCAGTACCGCCAATGGTTGGAATGCGAATTCCTCTGCCCGGCGCTTTCACCGAAAGCAGGACATCGCTAACGGCGATCGCCAAGTCTTCAAAGTAGGCCAGTACGGTCAATATCGTTCTCCGAGGTCCATGGGGTCCCTCTTCCTCGTGCACGAACTGCGAAATGCCGTATCGACGGCTAGTCTCGCTGTCGGCGCACTGGCGAGGTCGCAGCCGCATTCCGTCGAACGCCTCCTGCGCATCTACGCCCTCGTCCGTCCGTTGGGCGCGACTTCATCTCGCTCGAGCAGGCAATCAATGAAGGCGCGTAGCGCAGGTCGCGGGCTGTGACGATCTGCATAGTAGAGATACAGGCCGGGGCTCGTGACCGACCAGTCGGCGAGGACGCGCGTGAGTTGTCCGCGCACGATCGCCTCCGCGACGCGATCGTCGTCGTATGCATACAGAATGCCGAGCCCCTGCAAGGCTGCTTCGACCACGACATCCTGGTGATTGGAGATGACGGGCCCTTCCACCGCAATCTCGAGTTTCTTGCCCTTCCTCTCGAATTGCCAGCGATAGATCCTGCCGCTGCCGGGAAAGCGCCAATTGATGCAGGCATGCCGGTGCAGATCCGCGGGCGTGCTCGGCAGCCCGTGCCGCGCGAGATAGCCGGGCGAAGCGACGGCGAGCATCTTCACGTCCGGGGTGAGGCGAACGGCGATCATGTCTTTCTCGAGGCGCTGGCCAACGCGAATGCCCGCGTCGAACCGCTCTGCGACGATGTCGCTCAGGCCATCGTCGATCACGATGTCGAGCGTCACGTCGGGATGCGCCTGGTGAAACCGGCCAAGCCGCGGCGCGATGATCTTCTTCGCCGCCATGCCCAGCGTGTTGATGCGCAGCGTTCCCGCGGTTTGGCCGGTGGCCGCCACAGCCTCGGCGACGGCCGCATCCATCTCCAGGAACATCGGCGCGATGCGCTCATGCAGGCGCGATCCTGCCGGCGTCGGCGCCACGCTGCGCGTCGTTCGATTGAGCAGCCGCACGCCGAGCCGTGTTTCGAGCTGCCGAATGGTCTGGCTAAGCGCCGAGGGCGACAGCCCCAGGTGCTCCGCGGCGCGCGCGAAGCTTGCGCGCTCGACGACGGCCGCGAAGGCCTTCAATTCGGCAAAATCAGAGCCACGCATTGTGTATTGGATGCTTCATAGCCTGCTTAGATCATAGGTGATTCTCTAATCTGTCGCCAGGTGGCATCGTGGCCTCATCGCAGACATTAGGAGACCCACCGTGAGCAAGCTCAAGCTCCCCGAACCGATTGCCGCGTATTTCGAAGCCGACCAGCGCGACGGCGAGACCGTCGCACGCTGCTTCACTGAACGAGCGGTAGTTGAGGACGAGGGACAAAGTCACTCCGGCCATGCGGCCATCCAGGTGTGGAAGACCGCGGCATCCCGCAAGTACTCGTACACCTCCGAGCCCTTCGCGCAGGAGCAGAGGGACGGTCGAACCATCGTCAAGACCCGGTTGACCGGCAACTTCCCGGGCAGTCCGGTGGACTTGCAGTTCGCCTTCCGCCTCGAACGCGGAAAGATTGCCCACCTGGAGATCACTCCATGACGTTCGATCTCGAACTCGCCAGCGACGCAACGGAACGACCGTCGGCCGATCACGCACAAAACAGAGCGCTGCGGCCATGTACTTGGCCGCTGCACCATTCCGGCGATGACTGCCGCGCCAGGCCAATCGCCCAAGGCGGGGCGACGCTCTGGTCAGTCCTGCGCGCACTGGCTGTTTGATGGCCATCTAGACGCAGGCGCGATGCCAGCTGGCGTCCAGCCCAAAACGAAACCTGAAAGCGATGCGCGCCAGTCGCAAGGCTCGATGCCTTATGAATCAATAACTTGGAGCGCGCTGGTACTGGTCATGCGCGCAACCGGCACCCAAAATAGCTGCGGGAAGCTGGGAGCGAAAGCCAAGCCTGAGGCGCGGCGCAAGGGTTCGGACGCCCTCAAAACTTGCCATCACAGTACGAATCAACGGCTTAGCGGCGTTACGCCGCCGGAGTGCATCGTCCAGTCAGGCCGGTCGAGCGGACGAGCGGACGAGCCTGTCTGTCTACGCCTTGGCCTTCGTCACAACGGACGCTGGCAGGGGCTCAGTGCTCACGCCTTCCGAGAGAGTTCGAACTCGCCGAAGGCATCCTCAAGCTCCTCCGCCGGCGGATGCCTTCCGCCTCGGCGGACTCAATTGCGCTATCGGTCATTGCGCCCTGCTCTGCCGCTCAACTCGCACCATTTCTCGGTCGCGTTGCCCTCACCGGCATCTGCACCGCGCCCAGCACCCAGTGCCGCACGACCTGCCAACGGTGCCGGGTTAGGACAGGGCAAAAGGCAGGATGCGGCACCGTGCCCCTGGCACCGCGCCCCTTGGCGCGTCCTTTGCGAGGGTCTATCGCGTATTCGCGCGTTGGTGGTGAGTTAGCGAATTCTAGAGGGGGCAAAAGGCAAGATCTGACCCTGCATCCCCAGGCGACTCTTACAATTTGCCACACGGGCGTGTAGCAAATGGCAAGACGCGGCACCGTGCCTAATGCTCCAGAAGCAATAGCCAAGGAACTAGGAAAGCCCTAACGCAAGTAACTGACGCAAAGACAACCAGAGCTTTGCCATCATGTAGCCCAAAAGTCTGGGACCCTCCAAAAAATCCTCATTGAGATGCGGACGGAACCTGCATACAACCCCAGCCATCTGCGGCGCCTCCGACATTTTTCGCCTTCAGTGTCAGATTCGCTTCCAATGCAGTAATGTTTGTGTGGCTGGGAACCATGTCGCGCTTCACGATTACCTGCCACGACGATTTTTCCCCATACCAAGACAAGCACGCTTCGACGTCTTGATCATCAACGTCCCGAATGAACGCCAAGGCCTGCTCGCGATCGGGGAAGATAAAGCAGAAATCCACGAGCCTAGATTGGGTGAGGTCGTCTCCGCCCTCATACATTTGGCGCAGGACTTGGCCATTCTCGTCATGTGGAAAGGGAGGTGCAGTGTTCATGGTTATTACTCCTGCTATGGGCAGCCGCTCGCTGCCGCGATTTTGTTGCCCGGCGAGTTGTACACATTGTGAGTGTTTCCTCCTGGACCACCGGCCGCCCGCATCCGCATTTCCTCCTGGACGTAGGAATCCGCGGTTCCGTTTGCTGGTGTCCACTGTGTACTCACAACTCGATCGCCTGTTTGCTTAGTGACTCTTGCGACAGAGGCTGCCATCCGTGACAAGTCACCCTTGCCAACATATTGCTTCCCGCTGGCAAAGGTTATCGTGTAAGAGCCTTCGCCGTTGTGAACGAGAACGTGGGTCGCGCCAACAAAATAGTCGTGATTGACCTCCACCTCCAAGTTGTAGGTCGGCTCCGGCTGCTGGAGATCAACAACAGAAATCCCTGTGATCGCCGCTGCTTGCCCATTCTCTAGACGGAGCAGCATGCCTCTCTTGAGATCAGCGGCTTCAACCCACTCATGTTCGCTTTCGACCCAGAAAGGATGACTGCGAGTGGCACGGATCACTTCTGAGCCCACTTGAACATCAACCCAGTGATACGTGAAATTATGAAGCAGTCCGGTTACCTTTTGCTCCACTGATTCACCGGTCTTGGGGTCATAGGTGTAAACGGCATCGCCAACCCTGATGTCTTCTATGTTTATGTCACCCTTTGGCGTGGCTACCTTTGTCCCTGCCGGGAAGCATCTCGTCGCTTTAGCTAGGGCTGCGGCCTCCGTTTCTGCACTCTCTGCAGCTTGCCTTTCGAGGGACGCTCCTCCAGTCACGACCAGTGCTGTTGCATCCTTCGGCCATGTAGGCAAATTGCCGTGGCGTAGGAACTCGGCCACCGCCGCAGGGCCCAGTTTCTGCGCGGCTAGGATTCCTTGGCCCCATTCATTCATTTGGGCATCCGTCCTGAACATACCCTTCAAGATCCCGTTCTTTAGCCGTTGAGCCAAATTGGATACCCAACTCCCGCCCGATTGTTCACTCCCGGCGGAAGCGCTAGGTTGTCCTACGGCATTCGCAGGGGGAGACGCCTTTTTCAAGGTCGCAACGGCGTCGGATTTCGACTGCGCTGGCGCAGGACTCGTGCTTTCCCCGCTGTGGTTGGCATACTGGATGCTGTAAGTCGCGGCCGCACCCGTGCCTACGCCTTGCGCTCCTTCGTGCGCGTTGATGTATGACCCTGTAACCTCGGCGAAGCCGGTAGGATCGACCTTGTCCATCGGGCTATTGCGCACATAGCTCGCCCGATTGAGTGATTGCAGATCGTACGGATCCGGGATCGTCGGATCCGGGCTCGTCATGCGCCCGGTCATCGGGTCGTACACGCGCCCGTTCAGATGCACCAGCGACAGGTCGTCGAGCTGCTCCTGCCCGGTGTAGCCCCGGTGATCCAGCGTATTGGCCGCACTCTGCGCGTTGAGGTACTGCCAACCCACCTCCAGCCCATTGGACTGCCGGCGCCGCCCCCACGCGTCATACGCCATGCGCTCCAGCACCGCCTGCGAGGCATCGGTGACGATGACCGGGCTGCCCAGGTTGTCCTTGTGGAAGTAGCGCTCCACCGGCGTGCCGATCGAGCTCGGCGCGATGGATGTGCCGGTGAAGGCTTCCTCGGTGAAGCCCAGGCCCAGCGGCAGGTAGGTGCGGATCTTGGTCGTCCCCGCGACCGCGTCGATCTCCTTCTCGATCGAGTCGGCGCTGTAGATCGTGCGCTGCACCGGCCCGATAGTGGTGCCGCTCATCGCGCGCACGATCTCGCGCGTGCGCTCGCGCTCGGGGCCGTACAGGAACTCGTGGCGCAGCGTGGCACTGGCCGGCGTGCCGTTGGACAGCTGATCCACGCTGACCGGCAGGTTGGCCGCCGACCACGCGTACAGCCGGTTCAGTCCGGACTGCGTGTTGCCGTTGGCGTCGTAGCTGTAGGTCGGGTTCGTCAGGCCCACCACCGTGCCCGTGATGCCGCTGAGCAGATGGGGGTGCCCGACATAGGCATAGATGCCCACGTTCGCCTTGGACTTGATGTTGCCAAGAGCATCGTAGGTAAAACTCTTCAGGTCCAGGCCACCGACCTGCGAGCTCGCCAGCCGGTCGAGCTCGTCGTAGATGAATGTCTCCGACATCTGCGCCGCCGCGCTAGCCGGCAGCCAGTAGCGATGGCGCAGGTTGCCCACCGGGTCGTAGTCGTAGCTGTCGGACTGGAGCGTGGCGTTGACGCCGCCGGCCCCGTTGCTCAGGCCCGTTTGGATCGTGTCCAGGAAAGCGGTGTAGGCGTTGTAGTGGGTGTACGTCGCCAGTCCACTACCGAAGGTCGCCAGCGTCGTGCGCCCGGCCGCGTCCTGTGCGTTGAGTGTCCACAGCGTGGCACCGCTGCGCACGACGATGCGGACGGCGCCCTGGGCGTTGTAGCCGAGAATGTATTGGATTTCGGGCAGCCCCAGCGCTCCGGTTCCGGTCGGATTGGACCCCACGTTGGCGGCGCCGATGGCGCTGCGGCGATGCGTGACCGTCGCGAGGTGGCCAAAGCTGTCGTAGGTATTGAGCTGGGTGTAGTCCCAATCCAGCGTTGCCGTGGACGAGCTTGGTCGCCCCAGGCTGTCATAGGCGTAGACGCGGCGATAGTCCTTGGTGCTCGTGGCCGCGATCCAGGTGTAGGACTCGGCCAGCTTGCCCACGCCATTGGCCGCGGAGTCGAAGGTCCAACGGCTGTCCAGGTCGGGCTCCAGCCGCCGGGTGAGGCGATCCAGCGGGTCATACACGAACGTGGTGACCTGGCCCTTGGCATCCGTCTGCTGGCGCGTGCGGCCGGCAGCATCCACCACGTACGACCAGTTGCCGAGATCGGGATCGCTCATGCTGGTCTTGCGGCCCATCGCGTCGTAGACCATGCTCACGACGTTGCCGGCGGGATCGGTGGTGCTCAGCAGATCGCCGAAACCGTCGTAGGCGTAGTTGACCGACTGGCCGTTGTTGTCGGTGACCTTCTTGACCTTGCCCAGCGCGTTGAGAAGCTCGGTGCGCGTGTGCAGGTTGGCATCGGTCGTGGTCGTGGTTAGCGCGGAGTAGGCGTACTTGGTCGTGTCGACACCGCTTCCTGCAGCATTGGTCCGGTCGACCTGCTTCGGACGGTGCAGGATGTCGATCGTGCAGGGCGTGGTCGTGCAGATCACGGTCTTGCCGGTGGCCGTGTCGCTCGTGTACTTGGGAAGGGTCTGCGTGTACAGGTCCCCCATGTCGCCGTAGCTCCACGTGGTGTCGGCTTCGACGCTCGCGTCGTTCCAGGTCCGGTAGAGCAATTTGCGGCCGCGGCTGTCGAGGAACGTTTCCTCTGGCGCCTGCATCTGCACCGCGCCCGGCGCCCAGTGCTGCACGATCTCCACGGTCTTCGCCAACGCGCCGCAGGTGTCGACGCAGTGTCTATATGCAAAGGTGGTGTAGGTGCCGTCGGGACGGTCTTCCTCGGTGTGGCGGCCCCAGGCATCGACCTTCCAGCTGGTCGTGAGATTGTTGTAGTCGATCAGGCTGGTCTGGACACCGCTTGCCGCGTCGTAGCCACGCGTCTCCACCTGGCCTGCGGCGTTCTTCACGGTGACCGGGAAGCGCCACGCCGAGTCGTAAGTCATAGACATGACCGGAGTGTTCGCGCCGAGGCCCAGTGGATCCGTCCACGACTTCTTGATCGACATCGGCACGCCGACGTTCGGATCGAACACATACGACGTGGTCAGCGCCAGCGCCGTTCCCGGCATTGTCGTCGACGACTGCAGTGCACCGAATGAGTCGAACAGAGACGACACCTGCCGCGTGACCGCGCTCGAGCCCGGCGCGGACGCCGTCTGGGAAGCCATGCGACACAGCCCCAGCACCCACTGGGTACCGATCCGGTTGTCGAAGTCGGTGCACTGATGGCTAGCCCTGTAGACGTCGCCTGCGCCGTTGTTCTCGCCCGTGGTTGTCGTCACGTTGCTCAGGTTGCCGTAGGCATCGATGCCATCGGTGCCGCCCAGCGTGCCCACCTGCATGGTCGTATTGGGCAGCCAGGTGCCGTCCAACTCCCGGCTGATCGTGCTCTGAGCGCGAACGTAGGGATAGAGGACGTTCAAGCCCGCCTGGGTACTCAAGGACGCCCAGGTCGACACCTCGCTATGCAACGTCACCCCGCCACCGACCTTGGTGACGGCCATCGTTCCTGCGATCGTGGGAAACGCCTGGCTGTATTGGGTGGTGGTGACGATTCCGGTCGCCACGTCCGTGGACTTCACGGTGTCGAAGCCGAGGGATCCTCGTCCTCTCAGATCCATGCGCATACCGCTGTACGTATAGGTCGTGTCCAGCGTCTTGCCGACCGTCTGCGCGGAATCGGCGTCCACGCTCATCCTCGACACCACGGGTGTCGTGATGCGCACGTTCTTCGTCGGGTAGCTGCCACGCGTGCCCGCGGAGACGACGGTCTGGTCGGCGCCACTGACGTAGGTCCACTTGGTGGTCAGCCCGTTGCCATCGGTGACGCTTTGAAGCCGGTCCGTGAAGCTGTTCGAGCCGCTCAAGGCAAACGTCCATGTGCCGGTGTTGCTTGGAATCGCGCTGGGTGTATAGCAAAGCGCGTCGCCGATACCATCGCCGTCAAGGTCCATCCCCAGACCCATCGACGTGGTGGCGGGACACGTGGGCGCGAGCGTCCAGGTCATCGACGTGCTGGCGGCTCCTTGCGTGCCGTCTGCGTTGAACGGCACGACATAGACACCTCCGCCGGGGGAGTAGAGTCCGACGCTCGATCCGGTCTGCAACAGGTCGCCGACCGAGACCAAGGACGACGAAAAATCGGTCGGCTGGTTCTCAAGCGCGCCGCAAACCGTACCCCCAAAGCAGGTGTTCAGATAGTACCTGGTCGAGAGAGCGGCACCCGTGGCGGCGTCGTGCCGGACGACCTTCCCTTTGAACATGACGTCGGTGACACCGTCTCCATTCAGGTCGCCGACGACGCTCCCATAGAAGGCGCCCGTACGAGTGCCGCCCTGTGACCCGGCCACCAGCCCGATCGGCCCGAACACGTACCGCCAGAAATCAGTGGTGTCGAACGTGCAATTGTTCGAAGGCGTCGTGTGGCAGTCCTGATCGCTTATTGAAATCTGATACCCAAGAATGTCGGTCCGTCCGTCGCCATCGAAATCGCCCGTGATGTGGGATGCCGGGTTGACTTTCTCGAGCGGCGCAGTAGAGGGCGTATCAAACATGCCGTACACCGCGGTGTTGTACGAAGAGCACGTAAAGCCGCTGCCCGTCGATGTACAGAGCAAGCCCTTGAAGAGGATGTCGTCACGTCCGTCGCCGTTGAAATCGCCGAATAAGGGGGCTCCCACCGAGTTGATGAAGTTGCTCGCGGCTGGCAGGCCTGCGGCCGTGCTGCAGGTAAAATTTGTCCCGAGCGAAAGGCAGAGGGACCAGTTGCCACCGTTGGCCACCAAGACGTCCGGCAAGCCGTCGCCATTGAAGTCACCGAGGAAGAAGTTCTCGGAACTCACGGCCGGCATCCCCGGCAGCGACGAGCAACTGGGGCTCGCTCCGTTGCCCATGCACAATGTCCAGGCACTGCTTCCGGCCGCGTTGATCAACAGATCGCCCTTGCCGTCCCCGTTGAAATCCGCGACCACGGCGCGCTTGGCGAACTGCGCCGCCGGCTGGTACGCCACGGAATTGACCCCGTAGGCGCTTTGCAGCGGGATGCCCGGCCCGTTCCACGTGCCGGTCGAAGCCTGCCCCGTGTTCTTGGATGGATCGCGCTGGGTCCAGGCGAAGGTGGTCGCCGGGAGGCACTGCGAGCCGTCGCCGTTGCAATCGGTGATCGACTGAAGA
>FSTR01000381.1_pt1 | contig 10079 bp, 7 predicted proteins | sample 1637161 | NCBI WGS metagenome assembly FSTR01 (sample SAMEA3914819, study PRJEB12502) | metagenome | biome: forest; material: soil | place: Canada | collected 2010-06-26 | depth 0.3 m
ACGCCCGAGAAGGAGGTTTTCGCCTGGGTCGCGTTCGTGCTGGCGGTCATGTTGACGGCTGGAAACAGGCCGGCCCGGGCTTCCGGCGACTTCAGGAGAGCGATGTCCAACGTGGAACGTGCCGCCCTGATCGTCGGGTCGGTGGCCTGGGCCGCGCGCAATGCCGTCATCAGGTCGGCTGGCTGGGCTACGGCGGTCCCTGCGATCAAGCCGCCAATGGCGAGCAGGAGGAACTGCGGCCCGTGTGTCCACGTGCGCGAGGTCGTTCGGGCAAAGCAAGGCTTGTCGGCCGCGCGCATCGGCGAGGCCATCCGGCGACTTTTCAAATCTGCTCCCTGTCGTTGTTATGTCTTCTCGGCCCTGGCACCTCGACCGGCGTGCTATTGGCGCAGTCGCGGCAGGCTCTCGCCGTACTTCGCCAAATAGGCGACGTAGGCACTTCGCCAGGCATCGACACCCAGGCGGCCCGGGCTGGCGTGGATCGCCGAGATGGCCCATGTGCCCATCGTCAGCCCCCCCACCTCGGCCTGTCGGCAAAAGTCGAGATCGTAAAAATGGAATCGGAACGCCGGGTCGAAACGGACGCCTGTCCGAACCAGGTCGTCGCTGCGCACGCCGATGAAGACACCATCGAGAAGCTTGACTTCCTGTCCGGGCGGGCCGTAGACGCTCAGCTCGATCAGGTCGGGAAAACCTTGGCCGTGGCCGAGCACGCCGCTGAGGTTCGCGTCATCGTCGCGCGTGAAGGCGTCGTCGAGGAACATCCAGGAGGCCTGGGCCGGCACGCGCCGGATATTGCCGGCCAGTCCGATGATTCGAAAGCGGGCCAGTCCTTCGATGAGGTGGCGCGCCCAGTAGAAGTCGTTGAGATAGACGTCGTCGTGGACGAACACCAGGATGGCCGGGCTCTGGACGGATTCTTCGATGGCCTGGTTGTAGACCGTCGACAGCGACGCCGAATTCGTCGGGAACAGCCTCAACTCGATGGGCTGGCCGCGCGGGAAAGTCCGGTAGAACTGCAGCGATCGACCCAGCGCGGAGGAGGCGAAGAATTCGGCAGAACTCAGGCGGGTCGCGCAGACGAGTCTGATCTTGTCCATGGGCATGGTTCGAGCAGCAGCAAACTGCCCCGGTCTGTCTGGGTGTGGTCCGGCGATACGGAATCAGGCGATCTTCGCTGCCGCGGAACGTATCGTCGTCGGCAGATCCGTGACGCCGGAGATCGTCGCCAGCAGGCGCAGGTGCGCCGGCAGGCAAACCGAATGAAGGTCGTATTGGTCCAGTATCGTCTGGCGCGCGTTCTGCCGAATCGAATCGTGCGCCCGGCGATCCTCGAGGGCCTCGATCACGCGCTGGGCCACCTCAGTGGGAGAAAAGAAATCGACCAGGAGCCCGTTCGCGCCGTGCTGGATCACTTCCTCGACCGGTTGCGTCCGCGAACCGACGACCAGGCAGCCCGCCGACATCGCTTCCAGCATCGACCAGGAGAGCACGAAGGGATACGTCAGGTAGACGTGCACGCGTGAAATCTGCAAGAGCCGCAGGAAGGCCTCGTAGCTGACCTTGCCGAGGAAATGCACGCGCGACAGGTCGAGGCTGTCGCCCAGTTCCTCGAGCATCTGCTGGCGATAGTTCAAGGGGCCTGTTGGCGGTGCGCCGTAGCTGACGCCATCGGCGCCCACGATCAGCACGCGTGCGTTCGGTCGCGCGGCCAGGATGGCGGGCAGGCTGCGCATGAAGGTGCGGAAGCCCCGGTAGGGCTCCAGGCTTCGGGAGACGTAGGTGACGACTTCATCGCCGGCGGCGAGCTCGGGACCATCCTGCGTGATCTTGGCCCTGGCGTCGGGATTCGGGATGGCGATGCGTGAATCGATGCCCTCGTGAATCACGTGCATGTTGCGGTGATAACGGGGAGGGTAGACCGATTTCTGCCAATTGGTCGGTGTCTGGCCGAAATCGCAGGTATCCAGGGCCAAGAGGTTGCCGAGATTCTTCGTTCTCAGTCGCGGCGCAGTATCGGGCGTGACGGGATCGTTGGGGTCGAAACCGACGTCCGCGCCGTGCATGCGATAAAAGAACTCTAAATATCCGACCAGCGGGGTATCCGGGAAAATGTCCTTGAGATACCAGATTTCTCCCCAGCCGTTGTGGCCCAGCATCACGTCGGGGTGGAAACCACTGTTCCGAAGGTCCGTCGCGATTCGTGCGACTTCCTGGGCATTCAAGACTGCAGCTTCGGCATCCCGCAGATAATGGTGCGTCTGTACGGATATTCCGCGCCTTGGCTTGTAGACGACCTTGGTCACTCCCGGGAGGGAGCCTTCATCGCGCTGGGTAATGAAGACGACTTGGTGCTTCCTTGTGCGCCCAGATATCGCGCCAACTGCAAATATTGGCCTGGGAAATTCTGATGGACGATCAAGATTTTCATTGTTTGACACCACTCCTCACCTCGTGCGAGTGTATCCGACCTGCATAGCTCGAGCCCGTTCAGCTCGGAGGTGCCACCGCCATCACGGTTCGAAACTGTAGCCAAGCTGAATCTGGCTGCGTATTGAAGCGAAGCCGCTCGACGGCAAGCCACCTGTGCGTATAGTGCGACGCACAAACAGGGAGAGAAAGATGACTGAAAGTCACAAATCGAGGGCTGCTTGAACGCAGCTCTACATCGGTGTCCGCCGTCTGCGGACGCCGATCTGAGCCGACGGCCACGGATGGCCTGCGTCAATCGAGCGAACAAGCACGGCGTATTGGGCGAATGTCCTGGCGCTTCGAGGCCTCTCGCCACGCGGGCAACGTCCAAAGCGATCACGTCGGCCCTGCGGCCTGCCAAAACTCCTTATAAAAGGCGCTCGGCTGCGCTTTGGCGGGGCCAGTCCTGCGACTGGTTCAACGGCAGGCTACTCACGGGCAAGAATGCGCAATGCACTGGCAAGCTGTTGCATAACTATCGTTGGATCGGGCAGCCTGGAAGGATTACCGAGAAACGGATGCAGATTCAGGTCTTCTGATCCACGGAAGGTTTCACCTGGTTGCCGAGATACGAAAGCCGAATATACAAATAAGTTTGCGATCGACCGATGTAGCCTCGATCAGGCCAGCGCGGAACATCTCGCCACCACGACCAACGAACTGAGAGGGAGTGTCTCGATCTTGTTCGCGACGCATGCACTCCCGAAGGCCTTGATCATCGATCAGGGCATCACCATCGGCGCGGAAATGCACTGATGCGCCAGATCAGCCACACGATGGAAATTTCATGAGCTCATTTTCTTGGCTGTGGAGGCGTCGCGTGCCGGCGGGCGCTTGTGCGTTGGTCGCAATAGTCGTCATCTTGGTTTTCGCGGGTTCCAGCTTCAACCAGGCTGCATTCAAGCCACTCCATTTTGAATGGCTACTCAAGCGCGACGGTGCTGAACGAGTCGCCTTGACAGTCCCCGCGAGTTTCCTTGGCATGGGCGGAGGCGCGGAGCTCATCAGGCTCGAGCCCATGGAGGCGAACGCTCAGCCTGGCCTTCAGACCTCATTGCTCATAAACATGCTGTGGCCGGAAATGACCGGCCGCACCAGACAAAACTCCACTGACTTCGAAGTTCGGGGTGGAGGGCGAGCCATGATGATCTTCGTCGAGTCTGGAGCGATCGACGATTTCCACGGTGTCAAGTTCGACGCGTTGAAACTGCATGAAAAGATTGCGCAAGACTTTTTGGAAAATGTCTGCATTCCGACCGGCCTGCCTATGCCCAAGAATGTTGAATGTGTACATCGGCCTGCCGGAATTGATCGCGAAAATTATGGGTTACGGTTGTACGGGCGCGACTATGCGTTGTACCCGGTTCTTCCGACGAATGTGGGCAGCGTTCACGACGTTCTGGAAGCGCAAGGTGTTGATGGAAATCTATCGACACTCATCACTTGCAATCCTGATGGTTTGCAATATCCCACTCCATTCTCTCCCAGTTGCACCCAAGTATTCATGCATGCGCAGTTGAATGCTTTGGTGCAAGTCACCTATCGGAAAGAATATCTTCCGGAGTGGAAAAAAATTCAAGCGAATACGAGCGAGCTGCTGAGCAGCTTCGCTCAAGAAGACTCGAAGATTAAAGGCAACAAAGGGTATTGGGGTCAGATCTTGCCTTTTGCCCCTGCGTTTCCGCGCCATTCACAATTCGTTGTCGGGCCCGTATCACGTGCACATATTTGGCGGAACTCGGTATGAGCGCAGCGGATGACAACAGTCGGAAATGATGAGCAACATTTGCGCGACCTCAATTGGGAGATACAAAATTGAAACTTCGCCATCTAGCAGTCGCGCTCGCGCTTCTTATGCGGATCTTGGCGGCGTCATCTGCCGAACTGGCCGACTGCAAGGGCGACAGCTTCGTGGCTGCGACAAGTTTGGCTCAACTGCCAACTGAGGTAGTTGCCACTTTGAAATCCGCGGAGGCTCTGGCGGATCATGGCGAACCATTTTCGGCGACTGACGTCGTTGACCCAGAAAGGCGGGGTCCCCTCGCGTCGCTTTTCAATCGGTGCAGTCGACAAGAGTCGTGTCTTCGTGGCCGTTGAACATGGTGGTGATGGGTACTATGTTGAGATATGGTCCTTTGAAAACAACGGTGCGCATTGGGGCGGCACTCAGCGAACGATGAGCGGCGTTCTTCCGTCTTCATTGCCGGAACTTCTGTTTGTAACCTGCATTGGGCAGCAGCAGCCCGCTCCGCGGAAGTTCGTCCCACAAAAGCCGGTCACTGTTTTGATACTCGCTGACCGGTCGATCGTGCTCTTACTCTTCAATTCACAGCAATATAAAGGATTCAAATTGGATCGAAATATTGCCGATCGCGGTACGCCTGAATATAATAGGATTACAGACTATCTTCATGACAATGGTGAGCCCTCTGCCGAGGAGCGGTCTCATCTCAGTAATACGCTGCGCGCCATCAAAAGATCTTGAAAGTAGTTCGCGCAAGTCTGTCGATGAGTTTTTGCGAGTACTGGATACCAGTCGTTGATAACAAAATAATATTCCTCGAGAATGCCGCACGCCCTGTGGCGCCTCGAGTGATTGGTCGAGGTGAAGCGATCGACTTTTTGCGAGACGGCTGCTCATACATCAGCATGATAAGAAGGCAAAATCAGGGTGGAATTCATCGCGATGATGTTCGCGTACAGCGTGCCACTGAGTCTTCTCACCCTCGGGCTGATCGGCGTGATCGTCGTGATGAGCTTCCTGGTTGCGCCCGTGTTCCGCACACGCATGAACGAGCAGTTCTTGCTGGGTGCACGGACGCAGGCATTCACGACCGAATACATCGCGGGCATGGAGACCGTCAAGAGCCTGCAGCTCGAGCCTCAGCTGCGTGACCGGTACGGCGAGTACCTGGCCGAATACCTGCGCGCCGGCTTCGGCGTCAAGCAGATCGCCAATACCTACAACGTGCTGGCCAATGGCATCGAGCAACTCCTGACCCTGCTGATCCTGATCGGCGGTGCCTACCTGGTGATGCACGGTGACCAGTTCACGATCGGCATGCTGGTGGCGTTCCAGATGTTCGCAAGCAGGGTCTCGCAGCCGATGTTGCGACTGGTCGGGCTGTGGCAGCAATTCCAGCAGGCGCAGTTGTCCATCGACAGGCTGGGCGACGTCATGAACGCGCCGACCGAGCCGTATTCGGTTCAGCCACGAGGCCTGGGACAGCAGCGCGGCGTCGTCGAGATCGAAGATCTGTCGTTCCGATACGGCGCGGGCCTGCCGTTGCTCTATGAACGTTTCAACCTGAGCATCCAGACCGGCCAGGTGATCGCGCTCATGGGGCCATCGGGCTCTGGAAAGAGCACGCTCGCGAAGCTGCTGCAAGGCTTCTATCTGCCGGAGAGCGGTCGCATCAAGCTGGATGGCATCGATATCCGGAACCTGGCTGCGAACGAATTGCGACAGCATTTCGGCATCGTGCCGCAGGAGACAACGTTGTTTGCAACGACTGTCTACGAGAACCTGCACATGGCCAATCCGGCAGCTTCGTTCGACCAGATCGTCGAGGCGTGTCGGATGGCGGAGATCCACGATGCGATCAGTCGGCTGCCCAACGGTTACCAGACCGAGATCGGTGAGCGAGGAGTCGGTCTTTCGACGGGGCAGAAGCAACGGATTGCCATCGCCCGCGCGCTATTGAAACGCCCGAAAGTTCTGATCTTTGATGAGGCAACGAGCAGCTTGGATTCAGATACCGCCGAGCATCTTGCTGCGACTATCAATGAACTGCGCGGACGGGTGTCGATCCTCTTCGTTACCCATGCGCTGCCGAGGAATTTGCAGATCGATGCGATCGTGACCATTGGCGCAGCCACTGCAACGTCCTCCGTCCGGTCGCCTTCGGGCGCGGTGGCGGCGAATGGCATTTGAGAGAGCGAACAAATGAGTGCACCCAACCGATCAGCCGATCCCCGGCAAAGAGCACTGTCGAAAGAGGCTTTGGCTTTCGCCCCGGGACTGCTTGCAATTCAGGAGCGACCGTCGGCGCCTTTGGCCAAGGCTATCGTCATGACGTTGACCGTACTGGTTGCAATCCTCATCACCTGGGCGTGCTTCGGCAAGCTGGACATCATCGCGACCGCTCCGGGGCGCCTCGTGCCGGCAAGCTACGTGAAGATCGTTCAACCTTCGGGCCCTGGAATCGTTCGCGAGATCCTGGTGCGCGAAGGTGAACATGTGCAGCCTGGGCAGGTGCTGCTCCGCATGGATCGCCAGGATTCGGACACCGACTCCGCCGAGATCACGAGTTCGCTTCGCGTGCGCGAGTTGCAGATTCGCCGTATCGATTCCGAACTGGCGGGGCGCCCATTTGTTCGAAGCAAGGACGATCGCGACGATGCCTTCCATCAGGTGCAGACGCAGTTCGCGGTCCATCAGCAAGCCTACGGCGAAGCGATGGCGCAGGCGGAACAGGCGGTGCGGCGGAGCGAGCACGATCGCGATGCCGGCGAACAGACGCTCGAGAAGCTGAAGCAGACCAATCCCATCTATCGCAGCCAGGCGCAGACCTACTCCGACCTTGGAAAGGATGGCTATGTCCCGCGCACGGCGGTCGAGGACAAGCAGCGCGAGTTCATCGAAAGCGACCAGGAGCTGAAATCCCAGATCGCCCGCGTCGCCAGCCTGGAATCGAGCGTCGAGCAGGCACGGCGGCAACTCGGCGAATTGAAGGCCAAGGCGCGCTCCGACTTGCAGAACGAGCGCGTCGAAGCCGAAGCGGATCGGGCGAAGCTGGCCCAGGAGTCGTTGAAGCAGACGCATCATGCCGGTCTGCTGGAACTCAAGGCGACGGAGGCGGGTACGGTCAAGGATCTGGCCACCCACTCGGTCGGTACCGTCGTCAGCGCCGGAACAGTCCTGCTGTCGGTCGTCCCGGAGAAGGCGGCGCTCGTCGCGGAGGTGACGGTGCGCAATGAAGACGTCGGCTTCGTCAACGCGAAGCAGCCGGTGAAGATCAAAGTGGCGTCCTACGCGTTCCAGCAGTACGGGATGATCGATGGACTGGTCGCCCAGGTCTGGCCGGACGCATCGGACGGAAGCGGCGCTCAACACGACGGGGATGATCGCGCCGCCCGCGACGGGGATGCGGCATCGGGAGGGTTCAAGGCACTCGTCAATCTCTCCAGCCAGACCCTGCACTCGGCCAACAAGGAGTTCCCCTTGGTCTCCGGGATGAGGGTGACGGTGGAGATCAACCAAGGTCGTCAAACCGTCATGCAATACCTTCTGTCGCCCATCGTCAAGGTCGCGCAAGAAGGCGGGCATGAGCGCTAGGACACCCCCGGCCAAGGGTGCCGACCGTGCTCCTGTCGACATCAGTGGCGTGGCGTGTCGCCTGCGACGTCCACCGCACCGAGGAGGCGCTTGAGAAGCGTCGGGCTCGCCGGCTTGGTGAGGTGGTGATCGAAGCCCGCGCTTTGCGATCGAGCACGATCCTCGTGTGAACCCCAACCGGTGAGCGCGATCAACACGGTTCGCTGGAAAGCCGGTTTCTTCCGCAGGGCGGCTGCCACTTCCAGGCCATTCATGCGGGGCATGCCGATATCCAGGAAGACGATGTCCGGCCGGTAGGCTTCAGCCAGCTCGAGCGCTTCGATTCCGTCATAGGCCACGCTGGTGTCGTGCCCCAGGGCCTGCAGGAGGATGGCGAGACTGTCGGCCGCATCGATGTTGTCGTCGACGACGAGGATGCGCCGTGCCTGTGTCGCGCTCCCCTCGTCGGCATGGGCTTCAAGCTCGCGACCCTGCGGGTTCTTCGCCATGGACAGGGGCAGGCGAACCTCGAACACGCAGCCGAGACCTTCGCCCGGGCTCGTGACGGATACCGATCCGCCGTGGAGCTCGACGAGGCTGTGGACCAGGGACAGGCCGATGCCGAGGCCGCCCGGGGAGGCATTCCTCCGACCGGCCACCTGGCTGAACATGTTGAAGACCGTCGGCAGCGAGGAGGCCGGCAAGCCGATGCCGGTGTCCGAGACGGCGACGACCGCCTGGCCGCCATCACGACGCATCTCGATGGCGATCTGTCCACCCGGGGGGGTGTACTTCACCGCGTTGTTCAACAGGTTGCTGAATATCTGGGTCAGTCGCGTCGCGTCGCCATCGACCACGAGGGGTTCGTCCGCGAGGCGCACGGACAGCTCTTGTTGTCCGATCTTCAGCATGGCCGCATGCATTTCCACCGCGGCCTCCACCAGGGGCGCCAGCGCCAGACGGCGCGTCTTCAATTCGATCTTTCCTTGGGTGATGCGCGCCACGTCGAGCAGATCATCGACCAGGGAGACCAGGTGGTGGAGCTGTCGTTCCATCATGTCGCGAGCGCTCGCCACCGGCGCGGGCGCATCCTCGAACAGCCTGAATATCTCCAATCCGTTCTGGATCGGCGCCAGGGGATTCCTCAGCTCGTGCGCGAGCACGGCCAGGAACTCCGTCTTGCGCCGGTTGGCTTCGGACAGATCCGCAGCCAACTTGCGCAGGTCATCCGCGGCAAGACGCTCGCGTTCACTGATGGCCTGGAGCTCGACCGTGGAACGATGTTCGGCGGATGCGTCGCGGAAAATCTTCGCATAGCCCTGAAGCTGTCCGTCGCCGTCCCGCAATCCGACCATGACGCCGTCCGCGAAGAAGCGTTCGCCGCCCTTCTTGACGTGCCACCGCCGGTCACTGGCGCGTCCGTCCGCAGCCGCACGTCGCATCTCCGACTTCCACACCGAGGCGTCCTGGTCTTGCGCCGTGAAGAAGAAACTGATCGGCCGTCCGATGGCTTCTTCCGCGGTCCATCCCGTCACCGAGTGGCAGCCGCCCTCCCATTCGGTGACCCGTCCTTCGACGTCCGCGATGACGAAGCCGTAGTCGGTGGTGTTGTCGAGGATCAATCGAAGGCGATCCTCCCGGGCTCGGATCATTGCCGCTGCCCTGTTGCGCTCCTCCGTGGCAAGTTCCCGCGTCTTGCGGAACAGGTCGGCAAATATCGTCGCCTTGGCCCTCAGCACGGCGGGTTCGAGCGGCTTCGTCATGAAGTCGACGGCCCCGAGCCGGTAGGCCTCGTCCTTCGAGAAGTCCGCGTCGAGCATCGCCGTCAGGAAAACGATCGGGGTCCGACTTGCTCGTGGATGAGCACGTATGCGACGTGCCGTCTCGAAGCCCGACATGGTGGGCATTCGCACGTCCAGCAGGACCATGGCGAAGTCATCCTGAGCCAGGAGTTCCAGTGCCTGCTCGCCGGAACTCGCTCGGACCAGGGTTTCTCCAAGCTCGGCAAGAATCACTTCCAGGACGACCAGATTTGAAATCTTGTCGTCAACAAGAAGGATATTTACGGGATTCACAGGGATCTCTGGCGGAGGAAACGAGAAGCTCGCTCGTCTGCTGGAAGGTTGGGCGGCCATGTTCGTCGTGGCAGATCGGCCACTTGGAAAGTGCTGGATGTGTTTCGAGGATCGGCAGGCAAGAAGGACATGGGGCAGGCGGTGTTCCCGCCCCCAAGCGCGGGCGCCCCGTGGCCTGCGCGCCGACCCACAGCGCGGTGCGAAGCGCCAAACCC
>FSTR01000163.1_pt1 | contig 9703 bp, 12 predicted proteins | sample 1637161 | NCBI WGS metagenome assembly FSTR01 (sample SAMEA3914819, study PRJEB12502) | metagenome | biome: forest; material: soil | place: Canada | collected 2010-06-26 | depth 0.3 m
GCTGTAGCTCAGCTGGATAGAGTACTTGGCTACGAACCAAGGGGTCGTGGGTTCGATTCCTGCCAGCCGCACCAGAATTTCGGTTCTAGAAACACAGCTTAGAGGCGCAAGCCCCTAGGCTGTTTTTCTTTGCCCGGGGACTTTTGGAGGGCTTCGCATTTCCGCCTCGCCCCCTCAGCGGATGTCGGCGATCGTGCTTTCCGGAACCGCTGCCGCGCGAAGCCGCATTCCGACCGTGTGACGCGGTCGTGGACGTGCAGGTCGCCCAAGCCCGCCTTCTTGCGCGCCGATTGCCAAGCCGTGTTGTTCATGGCCTGGATCGCCGGACAGGGCACGGCCGGCTCTTCGTCGACGCTTTTCATGCGTTCCCGGCGCCGGGCGAACACGAATCCTGCGTGCCTCAGCGCTCTTGGCTCCTCCAACTATTCGCGCTGCCAGAAAAATCAATTGCATTTCAGATTCTTTATCCGCGAATGTCCCCGAAATAGAGTGAAGGCATCGATGAAGCGCAAACACACCACGCATCACCGAGGCCCGGCGAGCGTGCAAGTCGCGTGAAACCGGACATCCTCCAACCCCATGAAGCAAGAAGTTCATCATGCAAGTTCGCCAAGTCCTCATCGCGTCTCTCCTGGCCGTCACCGCTGTTGGCGCGATGTCCCAGGAACTCGATCCCGGTGAAACGCTGCAAGGCAAGAGCCTCGCCGCTCAACGAGAGCAGGCCGCGCAAGCGCATGGCCGCACCCGCGAGTCCGAGGGCGCCGAAGCGCGCAACCCGGAGGCAGCCCGCCAGGCAAAGGTCGGCGAGGGCGCCGAAGCGCCCGCTGGCAAGGCGGTTCCGGACTCGCAGCACGCCGATGGCAAGACCCGTTCGAAAGTGCGCTTGGACCTGACGCGCTGGCACCCGGCCCACAAGCCGGTCGTCGGCGAACGGGGCTGACGGTCGCGTTCGACCGCCGCCAATCGTGACGAGACCCCGGCTCGAGCTTGCGCGTCCGCCTGCCGACGTTCCGGCATTCAGATGTGCAGGCAATCGTGCCGGGCGAAGACCGCCACGACCCAATCGATGAAGACACGCACCTTGGCACTCAGGTAGCGGTTGGGCGGGTAGAGCACGTGAACGGGAATGGTCGGTGTCCGCCTGTCTCGCAGGAGAGCCGTGAGCCGGCCCGAACTCAGGGCGTCCCGAACGGCGTAGCTCGGTGCCTGGATGATGCCAAGTCCCGCCAGGCCCGCGGCCACATAGGCGTTGGTGTCCTTGACGACGAGCCTGTGATTCAACACGAGATCCGATTCGGCGTCGCCGTCCAGGAACCGGAACGGCAGCGGCCGACCCGAGCGCGCCGAGACCATGCCGATCGAGGGATGTTGCGCCAACTCCTCGGGCGTGACCGGCGTTCCGTGCGTGTCCAGGAACTCCGGAGTTGCGCAAGTCGTGAAACGGAAGGCGCCAATGCGTCGCGCGATGATGAGTTGTTCGTTGACCTCGCCGGCCCGAATGGCACAGTCGATGCCTTCGGCCACCAGGTCCGTGTGCCAGTTGCCGACGCCGAGTTCGACCTCGACATCGGGGTAGTCCCGGTAGAACTCTGGAAGCGCCGGCACGATGACCATCGTGCCGATCGCTCCGGGCGTCTCGACACGGATCCTGCCCGAAGGCTTGCCCTGCGACAGCTTCGCCGAGGACTCGATGTCCGCGAGCTCGGCCAGCAGGCGCACCACCCGCTCGTAGTAGGTTGCGCCCTCCGGCGTGACGGTCACCGATCGCGTCGTCCGGTGCAGTAGCCGCACTTTCAGATCTTGCTCGAGCCCCTGGATGAGCCGAGTCACCGTGGCGTTCGGGACGTCCAGGGTGTCTGCTGCCTTCGTGAACGTGCCGGCTTCCACCACCCTGACAAACGCGTTCATCGCGGCGATGCGGTCCATGGGGCGGCCTCCTCCAATGCATGCAGGGACCTCATTAGACAGCATGGCTCGGCGCCGGGAGCCCGGGCTTCGAGGCGCGCACGGGCAGGCCCTCCGCATGCGCGCCCCGACGGGCGCCTCGCGGATATTTGTCGAGACTGAAATACCGATTTCAGCCGGACGACCTTACTCAGGCACGCGTTCGTCCCTAGATTGAACGCCTTGCATCCCATCCAGCGACGAGCAAAGGACCCACCCCCATGATCATCGATCCTTCCACCCTCGATGCGGCCTCGAACTACAAGCTGCTCATCGGCTCGATCCTGCCGCGTGCCATCGGCTGGGTGAGCACCCAGTCCAGGGATGGCGTGGCCAACCTCGCGCCGATCTCGTTCTTCACGGCGGTCGGCCGCAAGCCTCCGATCGTCTCGATCACGCTGCAGCCGCGCTCCGATGGGGTCACGCTGAAGGACACGTTCGTCAACATCCGCGACACCGGCGAGTTCGTGGTCAACCTGGTGACCCTGCAGACGGCGCATGCGATGCACCGTTCAGCCATGGAGTTCGCCTCCGATGTCGACGAATTCACTGCCGTCGGTCTCGAGAAGGAGGCGTCGGTCGCGGTCGCGCCGCCGCGCGTGAAGGACTCGCCCATTTCGCTGGAGTGCAAGCTCGACCGCGTCATTCCGATGGGTGATCTTGGCGACCACGTGGTATTCGGCGAAGTGGTCCGCTTCAACATCCGCGACGACGTCTACCTGGAGGGCGGCCGCATCGACACCGGCGCGCTCCAGGCCGTCGGCCGCCTGGCCGCCGAGTACACGCTCGTGCAGAACGCCTTCGCGCTGCCGTTGGACGAGGCGCTCCTGGCCGGCTTTCGCGGCAAGCGCGCCGGCCGCCTCGATGCGCGGCCGGACGGATATTCGCCGATCGACTCGAAAGAGTGGTCGGCCTCCGGCGCGACGCGCTGACCCTCCCACTGTTTCCAGGAGACATCCATGACTTCGACTCACGCTGCCGTGCCCGATGGGCGGCACGCCGCGCTCGTCTTCATCCACGGGTTCCTCGATGGCGCCGCTGCATGGGAGGACGCGGTCCAGGCCCTGGGCGAGCGGGCTTCCGGCGCGTTGTGCGTCGATCTTCCCGGCATGGGCGGCCGCGCCGGCGAGCCGGGCCCGTACAGCCTGGACGGGTACGCCGAGGACCTTGCAAGACAGGTGCGCGCGCTGGACCGCCCCGTGATCCTGATCGGCCACAGCATGGGCGCGCTGGTCGCCGAAATGGTGGCCGTCGAACTTCAGTCGCAGGTTCGCGCCCTCGTCCTGCTGACGCCCGTGCCGTTGTCCGGCACGAACCTGCCCGACGAGGCCATGAATCCCTTCCGCGCACTGGGTGGCAACCCGAGCGCTCAGCGCGAGGTGCGACGCCAGCTCTCGCACGCGCTCGACGACGCCCGCCTCGAGCGCCTCGGCCGCCTGGGCGACGCGATGACGGCGTCCTCCACGAGCGCGATCGCCGACGTCTGGAACCGCGGTCATGCGCTGGGCGCATCGCACACGCAGTATGCCGGCCCCGTGCTCATCGTCCGGGGCGAGGCCGACCCTTTCGTCACCGCCGACTTGATCGAAGCCAGCGTCGTACCGCGATTCGAGCAGGCCGTCGTCGCCCGCATCGCCGAGGCGGGTCACTGGCCGCACGTGGAGCAGCCGCAGGCCCTCGCCGAGACACTCGGCAAATTCCTGGCAACCGTCGACGGCAGCCCCGGTGCCGGCGCCGCCGCCACTCCGCAGGGCTGGACGAGCGCTTTCGAAGCCAAGTCGTCGTCCGCATTCGCCGACGCATTCGCGGCGGACATCGTGCTGGAGGCGAGCGTGCTGGCCAGGCCCGTCGCCGGCGTCGAACAGGTGAAGACCGTCATGGGCGCGGCCAGCAAGATCTACGAGGCCCTGGTCTTCACGAACGAGGCGACCCGTGGCCCGCGCAGCTACCTCGAGTGGGAAGCCCGGGCTTTCGGTGGCGAGAGGCTCTACGGCATCACGATCCTCACGAAGGACGAGCAAGGAATGATCGTCCGCGCCGCCATCCACCATCGGCCGCTGGGCGCCGCGCTGCGGTTCTCGGCCGAGCTCGGACGCCGCCTGCAGGGGCAGCTCGACGCCAACTACTTCCATCGCGCCAATTGAGGCGATTCACAGTTCCAGGAGCACAGACATGGTGACACGTACCGATGTGGAGTTCGAAGTCGACGGCGGCGTCAAGCTGCGTGGCTGGCTCTTCACGCCCGCGGGTGGCGGCCGACATCCGGCCATCACGATGGCGCACGGCTACGCCGGCGTGAAGGAGCACGGCATCGAGCCCTTCGCGAAGGCCTTTGCCGAAGCGGGCTTCGTCGTCCTGCTTCATGACCACCGCGGCTTCGGCGCAAGCGACGGCCTGCCGCGCCAGGACGTGGATCCCTGGCGGCAGATCGCCGACTGGCGGCGCGCCGTCAGCTTCCTGGAGAGCCTCGATGTCGTCGATCCCCGGCGCATCGGACTCTGGGGCACGAGCTACGCCGGCGGCCACGCCATCGTCCTGGGCGCCACCGACCGCAGACTGCGATGTGTCGTGGCGCAGGTCCCCACCATCAGCGGCTACGAGCAAGGCCTGCGGCGCATCGCGCCGGAAAACGTGCTCGCCTTCGAAGAGTCGCTCGCGGAAGACGACCGCGCGCAGCTGCGCGGCGAAGCACCGCGTCGCCAGGCCGTCGTCAGCGCCGATCCGGGCGTGCCCGCGTCCTACCGCGCCCGGGACGCGATCGATTTCTACCTGCAACCGGTGCCCGCGGGCTCCTGGGAGAACAACGTCACCGTGCGCTCCACGCGCGCGGCGCGCATGTTCGAACCTGGACACTGGATCGCGCGCGTCTCGCCGACGCCGCTGCTGATGGTCGTGGCCACGCACGACACGATCACGCTGACCGACCTGGAACTTGCGGCCTACGAGCGGGCGCTGGAGCCCAAGCGCCTGGTGGTGCTCGAAGGCGGGCACTTCGACCCGTACGTGTCGGGGTTCGGCGAGTCCAGCGCCGCCGCCGCCGACTGGTTCAAGCAGCATCTCGGCTGACCCGCACACCTTTTCACTGCAACAGGATCGTCCCATGTCTCATCTGACCGTCAGCTTCGACGAGAGCATCGCCACCATCGTCCTCGACCGTCCGCCGCAGAACCGCATCGATGACCAGATGGTCGACGAGCTGGACGCGGCGATCACCGCCATCGGGCGTAGCCAGGCGCGCGCCGTCCTGCTGCGCAGCGAGGGCGAGAACTTCTCGTTCGGCGGCGACATCATGGCGTGGCCCGGCGCCTCGGTCGCGGAGTTGCGCGCGCGCTTCGAGCTCTACATGTCGGTCTTCAACCGCTTCGAGCGCATTCCGATGCCGGTCATCGCCGCGGTTCAGGGCCTGTGCTTCGGCGGCGGCTTCGAGCTCGCGTTGCGCGCCGACATGATCTTCGCGGGCGAGTCGGCCAGCTTCGGCCACCCGGAGCAGAGCCTGGGCATCGTCACCGTCCTCGGCGGCGCCTATCGAGTCGCCGAGCGGGCAGGGCGCGCGCGCGCCGCGGAATGGGCGATGACCTCGGAGCGCGTTCCGGCTGCGACGATGGAGCGCTTCGGCGTCGTCAACCGCGTCGTCGCCGACGCCGATCTGCTCACGCAGGCACGCGCCTTCGCACAGAAGGTATCGCACGGTCCCACCCGTGCCTACGCCGCGCACAAGGCGCTGCTGCGCGTCTGGGCGGTGGGTGGCGTGGCCTCGGCGGACGACGCGATGTTCGACATCGCGATGCCGCTGTTCGACACCGACGATGTGCAGCGGGGCCTGAAATCGGCCGTCGACGCTCTGAAGGCCGGCCAGCCCCGTCCCGTCATGGACTTCAAGGGTCATTGATCGGCAGGAGTGCAACCTGCACTCAGCCCGCCGCGCGGTCCGCTTGACGGATCGCGCGGCGCAGGCGCTCGATTCCCGAGTCGGAGATGCCGAGCCCTTCGAGGCTCTGGACGGTGGCTTCGAAATAGTCGCGCGAGCTTCCGAGGAAACCTTTGCCCGTGCGAATGAGCCGGGCGACGCACTCGATCGACTCCCCGCCGATATGGCGCTCGTGGGTGCGGATGGCCACGAAGGCGAGCGCCCGGTGCCACACGCCGTTCGCGTTGGCCCAGACCCAGCGCGCGTCGTAGGCGCCCGGCGTCATCTCGCGGCGCCAAAGCAGGCGAAGCTCTGTCTGCACCTTAGCCGCGGCGATGCGAAACAGCAGGCCGCGGCAGGTGCCGCCCCGGTCCAGCGCCAGCGTCGCACCAGGCGCCTCGGGTGTGCCGCGGCCCATCAACGTGCGCAGGCAGAAGCGCCAGTGCCAGCCGGGAACGTGCGCGACGCAGGCATGCGCGACCTCCATGGCCGGGTTCCACATCAACGATCCGTATCCGAAGACGTGGACGTCCTGGGACGCGTCGTGATGCCGCAGCGCGTCTTCGAGCGTCTTCTCCAGCTCCGCATCGGTTCGGAGCCGGATGCCGGCGTGCGGGTTGGCGCGAAATTCCTGCAGCAGCGTCCCGTCGATCAGGCGCTGTCGAGTTCGGGCGGGGTCGCTCGCGGGCGGCGTGAGGTTCTTGTCCATGAGGGATCCTCGCTGGCGGGACGGCATCGACTCGGCTGGGGAGTGCGCTGCAGGGTGGGCGCTGCGCGTGGCTGTCGTCCCGCCATCGCGCGACGCAACGGATCGACGGATCGGCAAGCGACCTGTCGTTCGCACTGCGCTCTGAACGCCTGCCTCACCAGCGCGCGACCTGGCGGTCCGCGCGCGCGGCCTGGAGGAGTTCAGCCGGATCGTCATCGATGACGTCGATCGGCGGGCGGCCGTCGAGCCACGCGTTCGCCTCCACGAACCACAACGCGAGTTCCCAGTCGTCGAGGAAGGGTGAGAGCTCGGCGACGGCATCGAGCACGCAGGGGCGGGGCCTCATGTTCACCGGCTCGAACTGGAACAGCGGAATCAGGAGTCGCGGCTGCCAGGTGAAGCTGACGATGCGACGATCGACGATCCAGCGCGCCAGCGCGGAGAGCGGCTGGGACGAGCGGGTGCGCAGCATCTCGGCGACTGCATCGCCGGTCGCCAGGCCGCCCTGGTGCGCATAGGCACGTTCGATGGCGACGAACTGGCGCTCGATGGCACGTTGCAGCGGGCTGGAGGTGGTGAGGCGGCGCTGCGGCTCGATGGCCGCGAAGCGGGGGGAGCGACGGAGGTCGGGGACGTAGGACATCGTGGGAACTCCTTGGAGGATTGCTCGACCGTTCGTTCAGGCGGCGCGCCGGGGCACCATGAGCTTGGCGATCAGCGTTTGCACGACGTCGCCGCGCTGATTGATGGTGCGGGATCGCAGCACGGCGAGGCCGCGATCGGGCCGGGATTTCGAGGGAATGAGTTCGACCACTTCGCTTTCCACGTGCAGCACGTCGTCAGGGCGGGTGGGCGTCTTCCACTCGATCTCGCCGCCGGCACCGACGATGCCGCCGGCCAGGTTCGGCCCGCCCGTGACGAGCAGCTTCATCGTCACGGCCGCCGTGTGCCAGCCGCTCGCGGCGAGTCCGGCGAAGATCGTGTGCGCGGCCGCGGCATCGTCCAGGTGGAACGGCTGCGGATCGAATGCCGTGGCGAACCGCTTGATGTCGTCCGCCGTGAGCTCGCGGGTTCCGGTCACGAACGTGTCGCCGACATGCAGGTCATCCAGGAACAGGGGTTCTTGTTTCATCGGAGCGTCCTTTGGGTGGAAGGGGCGACCGGTCCGGTGGGGGAGCGGCGAGCTTTGGTGAGGATCACTCTAAGCAGTGCCTGGCCGGGGAGAAAGCCTCGACGCCTGAAAGCGGCATTCCACTTGCGTCAAAGATGTCGCTTCCGCAGCGGCGCGGGTCGTCTCCGCGCACGACCTTTGCGAATGGTGCAAAAAACCATTGCTGGCGCAGCCATTCGTCTTCGAGGCGCATTTCCCTACATTGAAAGCGTTCGGGCATGGGGCCCGATCCAGCGTTCAAAGAGGAAATCATGAAGTTCACAGCAACCCTTGTTACTGCTCTGGCGATTGGTGCAAGTGTGTACAGCACCGCCTCGCGGGCGGAAAGCGGCACGCCATCTCGTCAAGAGGTCGGACCCGCCGCATCTGTCGAAGTCGTGTCGAATGACGACGGGCAGGTCAATGACTACGCGCGCTATCTGATGGTTGTCGACGGGAAGCGTCGTACCGACGCAGTCGTCGAGGCTCGGCACTACCCGATTTCGGAGTACGTGAAGGTCGCGGCGCGTCGCGACATCGACTCCTATGCGCGATATCTGATGGTCGTGGACGGGCTGCGTTACGAGGAGGCGATGGCCGAGGCCGCGATCCAGGACGGCCGTCGCCTCGATGGGTTCCTGGTCGCTCGCTGAGCACGTCGACGCAGTCCAGCCGACTCCCGATGGGGCGGATGCACGCAGGAGAAAGCGATGCATTCTTGCTGGTGTGAGAACAGTGCTTTGCGCCGGGTCGGATTGATGCCGGCGCCACGCCTGACTACATTGGATTCATCGAGCTTGGCAGATGCCGGTGCAGCGCTGGCATCGAAACTTGTGGAGATTCATCATGAAGGTCTGGTCATACATCGAGAAACACCACGAAGATTTTGGAGTCGCCCTGTTCGTCATCCCCGTGATGTCGCTCGGGCTGGTCGTCGGCGGGATTGCGTACGGCGTGACGCTGCTGCTGTTCGGCTGACGATCCGCAGGCGCGGAAGCGGTCTGCGATGGCGCGACGCGTTGCGGCGCGATGGCGTCACGCCGAGGTGGCGTAGGCGGCCGCGTGGCGCTGGACGAACTCCCGCAGGCCCATCGCCGGCGTACCCGTCAGCGCCGCCATGTCGTCCGAGGCGCGCTCGAAGCGGTTCTGGCGGGTGAGGGACGCCGTGGTCGTCAAGTGGTCGATCAAGTGCGATGGGAGGCCCCATGCGACAAGCCTGTCGCGCCAGGCCTCGGGCGCGATATCGGCGTAGGTGATGGGGCGCCCCAGGGCTTCGGAGAATTCGCCGGCGTAGAAGGACCAGGTCTCCGAGCGCGGCCCGGCCAGGTTGTAGGTGCGGCCGATGTGCGATATGGCCAGCAGACGGGTGGTCAGCACGGGCCGACTGGCGCCGCCGGCGAAGGTGCTGTTGGACGGCGTCGTGTTCATGGCTGGGCTCCAGCCGATGTCCTTACAGCCGCTCGATCACCGTGGCGATGCCTTGGCCGCCGCCGATGCACTGCGTCGCCAGTGCGAAGCGGCCGCCGCCGCGCCGCAGCAGGCTCGCAGCCTTGCCGGTGATCCGCGCGCCCGTGGCCCCCAGCGGGTGCCCGATGGCCATGCCGCCGCCATGCAGGTTGATCGTGGAAGGATCGAGGCCCAGTTCCTGGATGCACGCCAGCGCCTGAGAGGCGAATGCCTCGTTGATCTCGACCACGTCCAGTGCATCGACTTCGATGCCGGCGCGCTGCAGGGCCTTGCGGCTCGCGGGAATCGGCCCCAGGCCCATCAGCGCCGGGTCGACGCCCGCCGTGGCCATGGCGCGGATGCGCGCGAGCGGCTCAAGCCCGAAGCGTCGGGCGAACGCCTCGGTGCTCACGAGCACGGCGGCCGCCCCGTCGGTGAGTGGCGAGGCCGTGCCTGCGGTGACCACGCCGTCCGGGCTGAAGGCGGGCTTCAGCGCGGCCAGCGCCTCGAGTGAAGTCTGGGGACGGATGCAGCCGTCCTCCTCCAC
>FSTR01000236.1_pt1 | contig 9670 bp, 8 predicted proteins | sample 1637161 | NCBI WGS metagenome assembly FSTR01 (sample SAMEA3914819, study PRJEB12502) | metagenome | biome: forest; material: soil | place: Canada | collected 2010-06-26 | depth 0.3 m
CCCCTTCGTGGCCGAGCAAGCAGTGTCCGCCGCAGCATCGCACGCGCCGAGAGCGAGCATCAGCAATAGCGCGAGCTTGCGAGAGCCAATGCTGTGACCCATGTCGTGAGTCCTGTGACTAGTGGTTGGAGCTTCGTCGGGTACCTAAAAGCGGCTGTACGTATCTGACCGCTCCTGGCCGACTTGCGATCATCGCCTCGCGGATGGACCGCCTCGTAGCGGCAGGCTGGACGCCGCGACATGGCTTCTACCGCCAGCTATCGCGGTAGTCGTTTCGGCTCACCGTTCGAGGCGTCGCGCTCTCACGAAACAGGTCTGACCGATTTCTCTGAAGCTCGCTCACGTCTTTCCGTCATCCAACGCAGCGAGCAAGGCGTTGTTGAAGCGCACCGGGTCCTCGATCTGTGCCGCGTGCCCGAATCCCGGGAGTTCAATCAGGCGGGAATGTGGGATACGTTTGGCAGCTTCACTTCCGAGGACAGCGTAGCGGCCAACTCGAGCTTTCACGTCGGGAGGTGCGATGTCGCTGCCGATGGCCGTGGTGTCGGAGGTTCCGATCATCAAGACGGTCTTCGGCTTCAACAGCGCAAGCTCGTAGCAGACCGGCTGGGTGAAGATCATGTCGTAGATCAGCGCCGAGTTCCAGGCAACGATCTCATGCCCTGGGCCCTCGTTCAAGCCGGCCAGCATGTCCACCCACTTTTCGTACTCCGGCTTCCATCGATTGACGTAATAAGTCGATTTCTCGTACTGGCGAATGCCATCGGCCGAGACCTTCAACTCTCGCTGGTACCACTGGTCGACGGTACGCGAAGGAACGCCGAGCGCCTTCCAGTCTTCGAGTCCGATCGGATTCGCCAACACAAGTTCGTCCACAGCATCGGGATACATCAACGCGTATCGGATGGCGAGCATGCCGCCTGTGGAGTGGCCCACCACGTTGGCATGTGCGACACCGAGCTGCTGAAGCAACGCCGCTGTGTTGCTTGCCAACTGCTGAAAACTGTATTGATAGCGCGGGGGCTTGGTGGAGGCGCAGAAGCCGATCTGGTCCGGGACCACCACGCGGAATCCCGCCTTGCTCAGCACGCCGATCTGACTGTCCCACGTCGCGCCGCAGAAGTTCTTTCCGTGCATCAGAACGACGGTTCGTCCGTTCGGATTCGCTGCAGGCGCGACATCCATGTAGGCCATCTGGACGGACTCGCCCTGGGACGTGAACATGAAGTGCTTGAGCGGATAGGGATATTCGAAGCCTTGCAGCTCGGGTCCATAGGTCGGCGCGGAGGAGGCGGCGCCGGCACACAGGGCGAGGACGCATGCCGCGGTCGCGCGAGCGACGAGCGTGAGTGCTTTCATGGCTACCCTATAGCTGCCGTTCCCGAACGGCTGGTTGTGGCCGACTTCTGCCTGACGCCGACTCGCAGCTAGCCTCTGGCATGTGCCAGGCATGCCGGCGCGACGCACTCACGACAATGCGCGCCACGATACGACGACGTTGTTCGCGGCGCTGACGAACACGGGAAAGCGACAGGTCCTGCATCAACTCGACCTTCGCAACAACGAATCTCTGAACGAGTGAATATGCTCCCGCACCGCCGCCGCAGCAGCCTCTCCGTCCCTCGCCTGCAACGCCGCCAGGATCGCCCGATGCTCCGCAATCACCTCGTCCACATGCCCCACGGTCGATAACGAAATCGCCCAAAACCTCTGCGCTCTGGCATGCAGCACATTCAGAATGTCCTGCAAGATGACATTCCGCGACGCCTCGGCGATCAGCTCATGAAACCGCCGATCCGCATTCGTCAACGCCGCTGCCTGCTGTTTCGTCGCCGCCTTCTCGAACTCGATCGCGATCACCTCCAGCTCCCGCAGCTCCGCATCCGTGATCGCCGCCGCGGCCAGCCGTAGGCACAGCATCTCGTTGGCCATCCGCACGTCGATCAACTCGAGCGCATCGTCGATCGACAACGGCGCCGCCAAAGCCCCCTTGCGCGGAATGATCTGGACCAGCCCCTCCGCCGACAGCCGGTGCAACGCCTGGTTGATGGGCGTGCGCCCCAGCTCGAACCGCTCCATCACCTGCGCGGTGTTGAGGTACTCACCCGGCTTGTAGACGAGGGTGACCAGAGCGTCTTTGAGGCGGCTGTAGGCCACTTCATTGAGCGACTGCGCGGCGTCGCGGGTTCGGGCGGCGGGGCGGCGCTTGGAGGCGGCGTCTTTGGGAGGCACGGGAGTCGGCAATCCTGCTTTTCGTCGGTGGCGCGGGGTCTTCGCTGGATCCGGATCGTACAGGGAAACACCGTATTTCGGCCTGGCATGGAATTCGCGTAGTCTAACAGTGAAATTTCACTGTGATTCTTTTATGCACCAAAACTGGGGCCGCCCACTGCCATGACTCTCATCTTCGAACTCCCCCGCGAATCCGTCGCCGCCTCTGTACAGGTCGATGTCGACCGCCTCGTCATCGCCGGTTGGGCGGGTCGGGACGTGCACGCGATCGAGCACCACATCAGGGAATTGGAAGCTATCGGGGTGCCTCGCCCGTCGAGCGTGCCGCTCTTCTATCGGGTCGCCGCGAACCAGATGACGCAGGCTGGCCAAGTCGAGGTGGTCGGTGCCGAGACCTCGGGCGAGGTCGAGCCGCTGCTGTTCTTCCAGGGCGGCGAGCTGTTCGTCTCGGTCGCCTCCGATCACACCGACCGCCGGCTGGAGACGCACAGCGTCGCGCTGTCCAAGCAGGTGTGCGCGAAGCCCGCGGCGCGCGCGGCGTGGCGGGTGTCCCACGTCGCAGATCACTGGGACAGCCTGCTGCTGCGTTCCTGGATCGAGGAGCGTGGCGACTGGGTGCTCTACCAGGAAGGTCGTCTGTCCGCGCTGCTCGCGCCGGCCGACCTGCTGGCCCGTCTTGTCGCGGTCGAGCCGCCCCCCGCCGAAGGCTTTGCGATGACCTGCGGGACGGTGCCGGTGATCGGCGGGATCCGGCCATCGCCGCGCTTTCGGATGGAGCTCGTCGATGAACGCGACGGCCAGCGCATCGCCCACGAGTACGCGTGCACGGTGCTGCCCGTCATCGCCTGAACCGGTCCCCCACGTCAATCAAGGAACCCTCGCCATGAACCCGAATGAAAAGAACGCCATGCTGTTCGTTGCCGCGGACGTCACCGCCGCCGACGACGCCGATTTCAACGACTGGTACGACCACGAGCACGTCGAGGAGCGCGCGCGCCTGCCGGGCTTCGTGTCGGCGGCGCGCTATGAGTCGGTCGCCGGCGGTCGGCGGTACCTGGGCCTGTACCGAACGGAGTCGCTTGCCGCGTTCTCGACGCAAGCCTATCAGGCGGCGTTCGGTCGCCAGACGCCCTGGTCGATCACGAACCTGGGGCGCATGGTCGATCCGATGCGGCGTGTCTGCGCGGTGACGCCGCTGGCGGGGCAGGGCAGCGGGCAGTGCTTGTCGGTGCTGCCGCTCGCGCTCTCGGTATCTACGGACGATGTGGTCGCCCTGGCGCCGGTGCTGTCCGATTTGCCCGGCTTCGTGCGCGCCTACTTGTTGATGCCCGACGCGGTGCTCAGCTCGCCGCTGCCCAATGAATCCACCGTCGATCGCCGCCTGGTGCCGCTGCTGGTGATCGAGACGGGCCACGCGGGCGCCGATGGCATGGCGATGGCCGCCGCGACGCGCGCGCTGCCCTGCGACGCCGCGCAAGCCGCGCGCTACGCATTGCGCTGGAAGCTGTTCTCCCACGAACTCACGAAGTAACCAAGGAACCGCGATGTCTACGCCTTTGAACACAACGGCCGATGGGCCGCATCATTCGTCATCCGATCGGAATACCATGACCGCACCCGCTTCTTCCCGCATGGGCCGGCTTGCTGCCGCAAGCTCGGTCGGCACCGCGCTCGAGTGGTACGACTTCACCATCTACAACCTGATGGCGGCGCTGGTCTTCAACACGGTGTTCTTCCCGTCGTTCGATCCGCTGACCGGCACCATCCTCGCGTTCTCCACCTACGCGGTCGGCTACATCTCGCGGCCGCTCGGCGGGTTCGTGTTCGGACATCTGGGCGACAAGCTCGGCCGCCGCTTCGTGCTGGTGGCGACCCTGGTGATGATGGGCCTCGCGACGGGCGTGATCGGCTTCCTGCCGGGTTATGCATCGTGGGGTATCTGGGCGCCGGTGGTGCTGGTGAGCCTGCGCTTCCTGCAAGGCGCGGCGATCGGCGGCGAGTGGGCGGGCGCGGTACTCCTTTCCATGGAGCACGGCGAGCAGCACCAGCGCGGGCGCAACGGGTCGTTCGCGCAGATGGGGCCGTCGGCCGGCGTGCTGCTCGGCACGGGCCTGATCACCATCCTGACGCTGGCGATGAGTCCGGCCGACTTCCAGTCCTGGGGCTGGCGCGTGCCGTTCCTGTCGAGCGCGGCCATCGTGGCGTTCGGCCTGTGGCTGCGAAGCGGCGTGAAGGAGACGCCGGTGTTCGTCGAACTGGAGTCGCATCACGAACTGGCCGAGGCGCCGCTCAAGGAGGTCTTCACGCAGCACTGGCGCCGTCTGCTGATGGCCGGCGGCTCGCGCGTCGGCTCCGACGTGCTGTATGCGCTGGTCGTCGTGTTCACGTTGACCTATGTGACGACAGTGCTGCACCTGCCGCGGCCGGTGGCGCTCACGGCGACGATGATCGGCGCGCTGGGAAATGCGATCACGGTGCCGATGTTCGGCGCGCTGTCGGACAAACTGGGCCGGCGGCCGGTCTACATCGCCGGCGCGCTGCTGGCCATCGTCTGGTCGTTCGTCTTCTTCGTTCTGATGAATACCTCCAGCGTGCTGCCGATCTGCGTCGCGGTCGTCGTCGGGCTGCAGATCCACGCGATGATGTACGGCCCGCAGGCAGCCTTCGTCACCGAGCAGTTCCCGAGCCGTGTGCGCTACGCTGGTTCGTCGCTCGCCTATACGCTGGCGGGCATTGTCGGCGGTGGCTTCGCGCCGCTGATCATCGCGACGCTGTTCAAGTCGACAGGCTCGACGCTGTGGATTTCGGTCTACGTCAGCATCGCGTTGTGCCTGACCCTGATCTCGTTATTGGCCGCCCGCGAGACGGCGCGCCTGCCGTTGGAGAATTGACGTGATGAAGTCTCACAAGAACCCGCTGTCGCCCGTCCGGCTGGGCGGCGTGGCCCAGGAGCCCGGCCCGGGCGAGCCGGCCAGGCCGGTGGTGCAGTTCATCGCCACGGGGGGCACGATCGCGATGAAGGTCGACCCCGACACCGGCGGCGTGGTGCCGGCGATCTCGGGCGACGACCTGATGACGACGGTGCCCGACGCCGCGCGGTTCGCGACCATCGAGGTAAACAACTTCTCCGCCATGTCTGCCAATTACGTGGAGGCCGGCTGGTGGACGCGGCTGACGGCGGCGGTCGAGGCAGCGTTGGCGCGGCCCGAGGTCGCGGGCGTGGTGATCGCCCACGGTACCGACACGATGGAGGAGACTGCGTGGTGGCTGGACCTGACGGTCGCGTCCGACAAGCCGGTGATCCTGATCGGCGCGCAGCGCAACGCCTCGTCGCGCGATTTCGACGGTCCGCGCAACCTGCTCAACGCGATCCGCATCGCGATCGCGCCCGACGCCCGCGGCCAGGGCGTGATGCTGGCGATGAACAATCAGATCAACGCCGCGCGCAGCGTCACCAAGACGCATACCGGTGACGTCGAGACGTTCAAGTCAGGCGACTTCGGCTTGCTGGGCGCCGTGTGGGACGACAAGGTGCTGTTCTCGCGGCGGGCATTGCGGCGCCAGCACCTGCCCATCTGTCTGGGCACGATGCCTCGCGTGGACATCGTGGCGATGTACGGCGGGGCCGACGGCGCCATGCTGCGCTACGCGGTGGACCAGGGCGCGGGCGGCATCGTCGTCCAGGCGGTTGGCATGGGCAACATGAACGTGTCGCTGTTCGAGGCGGTGCAATATGCGATCGGCCAGGGCGTTGCGGTGGTCGTCGCCACGCGCGTTCCCAACGGGCGCACGATGCCGGTCTATGGCTTCGTCGGCGGTGGCAAGACGAGCGTCGAGGCCGGGGCGGTGATGTCCGGCGACCTAAGTCCGCAAAAGGCGCGTTTGCTGCTCATGCTGCTGCTGCACCGCGGCGTCAGGACTCAGGCGGCGTTGCAGGCTGCGTTCGATCTCTAGTGACCTTGCCCCTGGAAAATGGAATTCTTAGCCCGACATCTTGAAGATGAAGGAGCAAGGAGCGACGAACAAACAGGCACGAGGTAGACACAAGCTCAAGTTCAAGCTCGAGGCTGCACTTGGGCTGCATGCTGCTCTGTGGACAACCGGATACCGGTCGTTGGCGAAGGACCGGTTGTGGCCGGAAACGGCTAAAGACTCTAGTTCATCTGATTGAGCCAGCCCGGATACGCATCGTTCGCTGTGCAACGCCTGTGGCAATCGACATGGCACCATCCACACTGGCCCCGTCACAGCGCGGGGCGACCGAAGAATGAACTTTGCCTGGTCAACGGACACTGACATGTCGCCGTCAGGCGTCCTTCGGTTCCTGGCCAAGGATGGGGCGCGGACTTTTCATGGGCCGTTCAACGGTGGTGGAGTGAGATTGAAACAGACGCTGATTTGCTTCGTGCTGGCACTGACGGCTGCAACGCAGGTTGCTGCCGCGGATTCGGAGGCGGCTTTCCCGTCGCCGCTGAAGCCGGAGGCGCAGGAGGCCAAGGCGGCCCATCTGGCTGCGGAATTGCTGTCCCGCTACCACTACAAGGCCGTCCCGCTCGACGATGCCTTGTCGTCCAAGACGTTCGACAAGTACCTGGAGGCGCTCGACCCCGAGAAGGTCTACTTTCTGCAGTCCGACATCGATCACCTGGCGCCCGACCGCACGCTGCTCGATGATGCGATCCTGACCGAGGACCTGCGCGCGCCCTTCGAGATCTTCAACCTGTACGAACGGCGGGCGGCCGAACGCTTGACCTATGCCCGCAGCTTGCTCCACAAGGGATTCGAATTCGAGCGCGACGATTCGTTTGCGATCGACCGCAAGGACCAGCCCTGGCCGGCGACCGAGGCCGATTCGCTCGACCTCTGGCGCAAGCGCGTCAAGAACGACTGGTTGCGGCTCAGGCTCGCCGGCCAGGATGACCGGACCATCGCGAAGATCCTCGACAAGCGCTACGACAGCGCCTCGAGGAGCCTGGCCAAGATCACCAGCACCGACGCCTTCCAGGTCTTCATGAATGCGTACACGATGGCGATCGAGCCGCACACCAACTACCTGGGGCCGCGTGCCGCGGAAAACTTCGACATCTCGATGCGGCTGTCGCTGGTGGGCATCGGCGCGGTGCTGACCGAGATCGACGGCTACATCACCGTCCGGGAGCTTGTGCCGGGCGGGCCCGCGAGCGTGTCGGGGCAGTTGGCGGTCGGCGACCGCATCGTGGGCGTCGCGCAGGGCCCGGCGGGCCCCATGGAAGACGTGGTCGGCTGGCGGCTGGACAACACGGTGGCGCTGATCCGCGGCGCGAAGGGGTCGACGGTGCGGCTGGACATCCTGCCCGCCGACAACGGGCCCGACGCGTCGAACAAGACCGTGGCCCTGGTCCGCAACACCATCACGGTGCAGGACAGCGCGGCCAGGGCCAAGGTCTATTCGGTGGCCACGGGGGCGGGCAAGCGCCTGGTCGGCGTCATCACGCTGCCGTCGTTCTACGAGGACGCTGATGCGCTGCAAAAGGGCGACAAGGACTACCGCAGTGCCGCGCGCGACGTCGCGAGGCTGCTGGTCGATCTGAAGGCGCAGAAGGTGGATGGCCTGTTGATCGACCTGCGCAACAACGGCGGCGGCTCGCTGCGCGAAGCGGTGAACCTGACGGGCCTGTTCGTCGGCAAGGGGCCGGTCGTTCAGACCCGCAATGCCAAAGGCGACATCAGCGTGGAGAAGAACGCCAACCTCGGCGTGGCGTGGGACGGGCCGCTCGGCGTGCTGATCAACCGGGGCTCGGCCTCGGCGTCGGAAATCTTCGCCGCCGCGATCCAGGACTACGGCCGGGGCGTGATCATCGGGGAGGGCAGCTTCGGCAAGGGCACGGTGCAGACCGTCGCCAGCCTCGACCAGCTCGCCAAGAACTCGACACCGGTGTTCGGCGAACTGAAGATGACCATCGCGCAGTTCTTCCGGGTGAACGGTGGAACGACCCAACTCCGTGGCGTGACGCCGGACATCCTCTATCCGCAGACCAGCGACGACACCCAGTTCGGCGAGTCGAGTTACGACAACGCCTTGCCGTGGACCCGCATCAAGCCGGCCGACTACGCGCCTGTGGGCGACATGGCGACCCAGTTGCCCCGGCTGTCGGCGTGGCACGCGACCCGCATCCAGCAAGACCGTGACTTCCAGAACCTCTTGCAGGACGTAGCCAAGGCCCAAGAATTCCGCAAGGACAACGTGATTTCACTCAACGAAGCGGTTCGACGCAAGGAGCGCGCCGCGTCGGAGAAGCGCCTGGCTGCCATGCTGGGCGCCGCCGGATCGGGCGCAAGCAGCGCCCTGGCAGACGATGGACTGCAGTTCAACGAACGCAAGCTCGACAAGAACCTCGCCGCAGAAAAGACGAGGAAGACCATCGACGATGCCCTCCTCGACGAGGCGGTCAGCATCCTTTCCGACTGCGCGGCATTGAAGGAAGGCCAATCCCAAGTGGCCGCGAGCGCCTTGCCGATTCGTCCGGAGGTGGTCATGAGCTTGCCGAAGGGTGCATCCGAGAAATAATCCTGAGGTGTCGGCCGCAGGGGCGGCAGGTTCAGGAACGGGGCCCCGAAGTCGCTCCTTCGCCTTCGGACACGCTGGACTCAGTCGCCAGGGTTCCGCCCGTCAAAGACCGTCGGTCTGTTAGGTCTGCACTGCATTTGCGCGACAGGCCTCGGCGTCGTTGCGAGCCGCCAGTCACTCAGCTCGGAAGCGGTCTTCAATGACCGTCCGAAAGTGGCCGGGTTCAGTCAAGCGCCGCGCGCTCCCGCACGACGCCCGTCCAAGACCTCAAGCGCCAGGTAGCCGAAGGATTTGCCGGTGCCTGGCAGATGCGCCGACACCAAAATGCTAGCCGTGGCGTCTTCGAATCGCTCGATGACTACCGGGTCGCCGCCTTGCCTGGGCACAACGGCTTCGAACTCCCAGAACCGCCGCTCGGATGTCAGCCAGGTGCCTTTCACCCAGTCACCGCCCCCTGATCGGGTTCGGTGCGAAACGCCACCAGCAGCCAGGCCGCTTCGGCCTCGCCCTTCGTCCGCAACGCAGCGCTCAGCCACGACACGCGCCGGTCGCCATCTTGGAAGCGCAAAGCGGCAATCAGTATGTCCGCGGTGGTGAGCTCGTTTTGACGTTGCACGTTCAGCTGGAATGTCATGAATTTGAGCCCACCTCAAAGCGGCCGCTGACGACCGGCTGCTCTTGGCCGAACTGCGCCAGCGGCCGCGGCCACGTCAAGATCACCCTGGATCGTCTGAGGCCTTAGCTGTGAAGCTTCATAGGTTGTTGCGGGTGTTCACCCGGAGTGGTTTTGAGAGACTGGGAATCGCCAAACCCCCTGTAACTCGAAGCCGGAGACGCAATGTTCAGGCTGCGCGCTTCGGGTCTGACGGTCAGACCCGCCAGGGTCCTCTC
>FSTR01000251.1_pt1 | contig 9588 bp, 7 predicted proteins | sample 1637161 | NCBI WGS metagenome assembly FSTR01 (sample SAMEA3914819, study PRJEB12502) | metagenome | biome: forest; material: soil | place: Canada | collected 2010-06-26 | depth 0.3 m
CGCGTTCGACACCGCGCGCTTCTACGCGTTCTATGCCGATCTGCTGACCCGGCCGGTGCCGGTGCGCGACAACGGCGGACATGGGCACTGAGCCGATTCGCCGTCGCCACGGCCGAGCAATGCGCCCCGACCGGTTTGTTCGCGTCGCTTTCGCATTTGCTACGGTCGGCGACCAAGCTGTTGTTGCGCGAGCTGCCCCAGGCGCCGGATACCGCCTTCTATCCGCTCGCTCCACGCGTAGCCGGCACTGAGCCGCAAGCAATTGCGGTAGCGCCGGCTTGCCGAGAAGACGTCGCCGGGCGCGAAGCAGATGCCATACTCGAGCGCCTCGTCGAACAAGGCGCGCGAGTCGAACCGTTTCGGCAGCTCGAGCCACAGCACGAACCCGCCCGCCGGCCGGCTCACTTTCGTCTCGGCGGGAAAGCTCGCTTCGACGGCCCGCGTCATGCGCGCGAGGTTCTCTTCGAACGCACGGCGCATGCGCCGCAGGTGCGCATCGTAGGTTCCGCCAGAAAGGAAGTCGGCGAACGCGACCTGCGGCAGCAGCGGACCACAGAGGCTGAACGCCATCTTGCGCTCCATCACCCGCTGCGCATGGATTCGCGTCGCGATCCAACCGATGCGATAGCCCGGGGCAAGGCTCTTCGAGAACGAGCTGCAGTAGATCGTGTCGGCATCGCCGTCGAGTGCGATGAACGGCCTAGGACGCTCGCGGCCGAAGTGGATCTCGCCGTAGACATCGTCTTCGATCAGCGGCACCCTGCACCGCTTGAGCAGCGCGAGCAGCGCCAGCTTGTCGGCCTCGGCCATCGTCGAGCCGAGCGGATTGCTGAAGCTTGACGACACCAGGCAGGCGGCCACCGGCTCGGTGTCGAGCAGGCGCGCGAGAGCGTCGACGTCGATGCCGCGTGTCGGATGGGTCGGCACCTCGAGGGCCTTCAGACCGAGCACTTCGAGCGTATGCAGCAATCCGAAATAGGTCGGCGATTCGACCGCGACCGTGTCGCCGCGCTTCGCGACTGCCGTCAGGGCAAGCATCACCGCCTCGGTGCAGCCGTTGGTGATCAGCACGTCGTCGGGCGACAGCGCGTGCCCGAGGCGCATCGCACGCTTGGCGATCTCGCGGCGCAGGCTCGGATCGCCGCGCGCCGCGCCGTAGACGTTGTAGTCCGTGCCGTGCTGGCGCGCGGCCCGCGCGAGCGCAAGGTCGAGCCGCTTCGCCTGCAGCAGCGCAGCCTCCGGCACGGCGCAGCCGAGCGGCACGAGCGACGAATTCGCGGCGTGTTCGAGCAGCGTCGCGACGGCGCCGCCGATCGAGACGGTCGACGCTCTTGCCCGGGGTCGCGACGCCGAAGGCAAGGCGAATGCACCCTGACGTGCGACCGCCACGTAGAAGCCTGACTGCGGCCGCGCGACCAGGATCCCGCGGTCTTCGAGCATGCGGTAGGCCTGCAGCACCGTGGAGACGCTGACGCCGTGCTGCTCGCTGACGGCGCGCACCGATGGCGCACGCGCGCCGGGCGGAAGCGCGCCGTTGTCGACCATCTCGATGACGAGGTTGGCCAACTGCTCATAGCGGTACAGGGCATGGGCGTCCATTCGCTGCGCTCGTGAGGGGGGTCTCGATTGTCGATGGATGCGTCGCGTTCGACAAGCCAACTGTGCTTGTTCAAGCAGCGGAAACTGTGGCTGTTCTGGTCACGATTCGATGGCTACGATGCGTGCAATTCATTCACGATGACCATGAGGTGAACGCGTGCAGCAATCTCCGGAGAGACTCGACGATGACCAGCGGTCAGCACCCTCCCTGCCCGGCGAGTGGCGTGGCCGTTTCCCGTACAACGAGATCATTTCGCTGCTCGATGTCAATCGCCCGTTCAACCTGGCCGAGAGCACTTCGCAGGACCTGACGGTCGGCGAACTGATCGATCTCGCCGGCCTCGAGCGCATACGCGGCCTCAAGCTCGGATACGGATCCTCCGCGGGATCGATAGCGCTTCGCGAGGCGGTCGCGCAGGTCTGCCATGTCTCGCCCGAGCAAGTCGTCACGACGCAAGGAACCGCACTGGGGCTCTTCCTGCTCGCGTTCGAGGCCTGCCGAGCCGGTGACGAAGCCGTGCTCGCGACTCCCTGCTTTCCACCCAGCCGCGACAGCCTGATCGGCGCCGGCGTCGACGTGCGCGAGGTCAAGCTGTCCTTCGAGGACGGGTACCGGCTGGATCTCGATCGGATGGGCGCCGCGCTGAGCGCCAAGACCCGGCTGGTGAGCATCGCGTCGCCGCAGAATCCCAGCGGTGTCCAGGCGTCGCGCACGGACGTCGAGCAGCTCCTCGCATTGATGCAGGAGCGATCGCCGCAGGCGCTGCTCTTCATCGACGAGACCTACCGCGAGGCCAGCTACGGCGACGCCCCTGTGGCAGAGAGTCTCGCGGCCCTCGATCAGCGTATCGTCACCGGGGCGTCGGTCTCGAAGGCGCTCGGCGCGCCGGGGCTCCGAACGGGTTGGCTCACGGTGGCGGATGCCGACCTCCGGTCGCGCCTGGTGGTCGCCAAGATGAACACGGTGATCTCGGGCTCGGTGCTCGACGAGACGCTCGCCACCGTCTTGTTGCAGCACCGGGAACACGTGCTCGCGCCGCGGCGCCAGCTTCTCGCCAGCGCGCTCGGCAAGCTGACCGCGTGGTGCGAGGGTGAGCGCGAGCGTGTCGAATGGGTACGCCCGGACGCCGGCGCGTTGTGCTGCCTGCGATTGCGGGCCGACGCGTTCGACGCCGCCGCCGTCGCGCGCTTCTGGGAACTGTTGCCACGGCACGACCTGCAGCTCGCGTGCGGCAGGTGGTTCGGCGAGAGCGACCGCGCATTCCGTCTCGGCTTCGGCTACCTGCCGTCCGAACGCCTGGGGCCGGCGCTGTCGGCGTTGTCGGCCACATTGGACGCAGCCGCCGCCTGAGGCGGGCTGCGACGTCCTTCGCTTCACTGGAACCAGACCATGGAACTCAGAATTGCCTACCTCGACGAGCCCCCGTTCTATTGGACCCGTCCGGATGGTTCGGCCACGGGCGCGGACATCGAATTGGCCGATGTCGTGCTGCGCGCGATCGGCGTGACCTCGATCGAACACCACAAGACGTCGTTCGAGGAGTTGCTGCCCGGCGTGCAGGCCGGCCGCTGGGACATGAACGTGCCGATCTTCGCGACGCCCGAACGTGCGCGGCATGTCGCGTTCAGCCTGCCGGTCTGGACGATCGGCGACGGTTTCGTCGTTAACCGCGGCAATCCGAAGGCGTTGACCAGCTACGAAGCGGTGGCGGCGCGCACCGACGCACGCCTGGGCGTCATCCCGGCGCAGGTGCAGGCCCACGCCGCAAGGTCAGCGGGGGTGCGCGACGGACAGCTCATGGAGTTCAAGGATCAGCCCGAGGCTATTGCTGCGCTTCTTGCAGGAAGGATCGATGCCTTCACGGGTACGGCGCTCGGTGGGCGCGTCCTGGCTGACGCGAACCCGGCGCTGGAGGCGGTGGCGCACGACGTGAACGGCAAGGGTACCGCCCCTGTGGGCGCCTTCTCGTTCAGCAAGAACAACACCCGCCTGCTGGACGCCGTGAACCGGGCGCTGCGCCGCTATCTCGGCTCGGCCGATCACCGGGCGCGCATGGCGAAGTATGGCTTCACGTCGACGGAAATCGACGGCGTACTGCCGAGTGCGTCCTCGAAGATCCAGCCGGAGAACTGACATGAGCGTGCCCGCCTTGCGAGCGAGCACGAAGTCACCGAAGGCATCCTCGAGCTCTTCCGCCGACGGGTAGCGCTCGTCGCCACTTCGCGCCTCTTCCTACACCGTCGACAAGGAAGTCCATCAGAAGCTGCCCGATCCGCAGACGCGGTCGAAGCCATTCACGACGTCCAGGCGAAGCGTCACGTCACCTGCGCTGCCCGGCTGCAACTTGCGGCTCGCGGCAAGGTCGGCCTTTGACGAAATCTTGTTGGCGCAGGACTCATTCTTTGCGGCTTCTTTATGTCGATTCGGCTCCAATGTAGTCAGTCACCCCGCAGTGGCCAGTCAGCCCTCTGGCTGCGCCGCCTCGCAGACTCCAGGGGAAGGTCCGCTCCGACCCACGAGGCGCAACAGATTCCACCCGTCTCGGCGCGGTTTGCGGTTCGCTTCATCGTTCCACGGCAACCTCGATATGTCCGTCCGATCAATGCTCGCGGCACTACTGGGAAGCATCATTGACACTCGTCGCGCTGGCGCCTTCGCGCAGCTTCACGAATACCGACATCAGAGCGGCCAGGGCCAACAGATGCTTCTCCACCAGGCGACGCGATAGGAACACCATGCAACGAGACCTGACACTCGTGGCCAACTGGCTGCAACCTGAAGAGATCCTGATCGACGTGCCGCTGCGCGATTCCACCCATGCATTGGAGGTCATGGCTCGCGCCATCGGTGCGCGCCATGACCTGGATCCCGGACCGGTCTTCCGTGCACTCTCAAGACGCGAACAGGCCGGCTCGACAGGCCTGGGCGGCGGTTTCGCGATTCCACACGCGAAGATTGCCGGCATCGAACGACCACTCACGCTGTTGCTGCGTTCGCGCGATCCCATCCCGTTCAAGGCACTCGACGGTGACCCGGTCTCGCTCATGCTGGCGATCCTGGTGCCGCAGGAGGGCGACAGGGACGACCACCTGCAGTTGCTCGCACTCGTCGCCGAGCTTTTCTCCAAGCCCCGATTTCGCACGCAACTCGATACCGGCACCGATACGGTGGCCATTGCCGAGGCCTTTCGGGCAGGCGTCTCTCAACTGCGTGGACAGTGACCGGTGCCGGGCCGAGTTCGGGCAGGAATCAGGAACAGGTGCTGCTCAGGGCACGAATCTGTAGCCCACTCCCGCCTCCGTCAACAGGTGTCGAGGTTGGGACGGGTCGAGCTCCACTTTCTTTCTGAGCTGTCCCATGTAGACGCGCAGGTAGGGCGTGTCCTCGCCGTGGCTGGATCCCCAGACCGCGTTCAGCAGTTGCCGATGCGTGCGGACGCAGTTCGGGTAGCCGGTCAGATGCACGAGCAACCTGTACTGGATCGGCGTCAGGTGCACCGGCTTTCCGGCTCGCTCGACAGAGCGATGCAGCAGATCGATCTTGACCTCCCCGAACTCGATGCTCGTGCTTCCGTCCGCGCTGACGCGCGTGCGTCGCCGCAATTGCGCGCGCACTCGCGCGAGCAGTTCACCGGCGCTGAACGGCTTGACGAGGTAGTCGTCCGCACCCGCGTCGAGCGCATTGATCTTGTCTGCCTCCGTCGTGCGCGCCGACAACACCAGGACGGGCATGTCGGACCACGCGCGCAGGTCACGGATCAGCTCGATGCCATCGCCGTCAGGTAGCCCCAGGTCGAGAACGACCAGGTCGGGCCGGCGAGTACCGGCTTCGATGAGGCCTCTTTGAACGCTGTCCGCCTCGATGACCTCGAAGCCCTCGGCGACCAGGGACATTCGAACGAACCTGCGAATCTCGGCCTCGTCTTCGACGATCAGGATTCGTTGCACCGTCTCACCCATGCGTGTCATCGCGACCCTCTTCGAATTCTTCGAGTCGCTCGAGACCTTCGAGGCTCGGCGGCGTCCCGCGAGGCAACTCGATCGTGAAACGCGCGCCGCCTTGGGGCTTCGTCTCACCGCGTATCGTGCCGCCGTGCGCTTCCACGATGGCGCGGCAGATCGCCAGGCCGAGCCCCACGCCAGGCGTCGAGCTCTCCTTGCGGCCGCGCTCGAACATGTCGAAGATCGCCAGCTCCTTTCCCTTCGGCAAGCCGGGCCCGGTGTCGTCGACCGTGATGATCACCTGATCGCCGGAAGACACGGCACGAATGTCGATGGGACTCTTGGCCTGCGTGTACTTGGAGGCGTTCTCCAGAAGATTGCACAGCACGCGCTCGATCAACACCGCATCGATGTTCACAAGAGGAAGGTCGTCAGACAAGGCGACCTTGACTGGCCGTTGGTCGAGCGCGCCGCTCATCGCTTTCAAGGCGGTACCGATGACTTCTTCGAGGGGCTGCCATTGACGATTCAGCTGGACCGGCCCCGATTGCAGCCGAGCCATGTCGAGCATGTTGCTGACGAGCGAGTTCATTCGCAACGCCGCATCCTTCATGCGATGTGCGGTCTCGAGCTCGGCGGACATCTCCGGAAGTTTCATCATGGTCAGCGACTCGGCCATGCCTACAAGCGCTGCCAATGGGGTTCTGATGTCATGCGATATCGCGGCGAGCAGCGAATTTCTCAGCCGCTCCGACTCCATCTGCACCGTGACCGATTGCGCGACGTCCACGTAGTGGACACGCTCGAGCGAGATGGCCAGCAACGATGCGCAGGTATCCAGGAGTCGTCGCTGCTCTGGCCCGGCGAGCCGACCTTGATCGTCCGTTCCGATCGCCAGCACGCCGCGCATGCGCATCGGCGCCTTCAGCGGCACATAGAGCACGGGCGCCGCGGCGAGCGTATTGGTGCCATGTCCGGCCGCTTCGTCATGGTCGAACGCCCACTGTGCGACGCCGGTGTCCATGCCCTCCGGCTGCCCCTCGGAAGGAACCGCCCCATGCAGGCGATCCTCCAGGTCGGCAACCATCAGCGCTGCTGGCGCAGCGAATTCCGATTTCAGGAATCGCGCGCCGATCTCCGCGATCTGCTCGGGCATCAGGGCGCCGGACAAGTCCCTCGACATCGCATATAGCGCCCCGACGCGCTCTTCGCGCGAGCGCGCCACGCGCGCCTGGAACTTCAGCCCGGCGGTGAGCTGCCCGATGACCAACGCCACCACGAGCATGACGGCGAATGTCAACAGGTACTGGGCGTCCGACACGCTGAAGCTGAAGCGGGGTGGCACATAGAAGAAGTCGAACATGACGACCGTCAGGAACGCGGCGAGCACCGCCGGACCGCGTCCGAACTTGACGGCAACGACGACGACCGCAAGCAGGAAGACCATCACGATGTTCGCGAGGTCAAGCAGTGGCTTGAGCGGAGCGACGGCCAAGGTGAAGGCCGCACAGATCAGCGCGCTCCAGAGGTAGCTTTTCCAGGCGAAATCGTCTCTTTGATGGACGCTGGTCCCGGCGCTTCTGGTGACTCTTACGGCAATACCCTCTCGCGCCGGCAATGCCACCTGAAGCAGATCCAGGTCTGCGGCGAGATTGCCGACAGTCTCGGTGAGACGCGTCTGCCAGGGCCGGCGCAGGCGACCGGTCTCCCTGCCGAGGACAACCCTCGGCAGATTGTGTTCATGCGCGTATCGCACGATCGTCGCGGCGAGGTCGCTCCCACTGAGCGCCGCCGTGACAGCGCCATTGTCTTCGGCGGTTTTCAACATCTGGAACACGAGCTGCCGGGTCGCATCGGGCAAGCGCTGCAGCCTGGGAGTCTCGACGTAGATGCAATGCCAAGGCACGCCGAGTTGGGCCGCCAGCCTGGCCGTGGTTCGAATCAGCTTTTCCGACCGCTCGTCGGGGCCGACGCACAAGAGAATCGACTCGCGCGTCTGCCACACCGGCGCGGCCTGCAGGTTGCGGCGGTACTGCAGCATCTCGTTGTCGACGCGGTCCGCAGTGCGCCGCAGCGCCAGTTCGCGCAAGGCGATGAGGTTGCCCTTGCGAAAGAAATTCTTGACGGCGCGCTCGGCCTGCTGGGGCAGGTAGACCTTGCCCTCCTTCAGCCTCAGCAGGAGATCATCGGGCGGCAAGTCGACGATGACGACTTCATCGGTTTCGTCGAACACACGATCGGGCACGGTCTCCCACACGCGTATCCCGGTGATGCCGGTGACGATGTCGTTCAGGCTCTCGAGATGCTGAACGTTCATCGCCGACCAGACATCGATGCCCGCGTCCAGGAGCTCTTCCACGTCCTGCCAGCGCTTGGCGTGGCGCGACCCGGCGACGTTCGAGTGCGCCAATTCGTCGACCAGCACCAACTGCGGCTTGCGCTCGAGCGTTCCGTCCAGGTCGAATTCGCGCAACACGCGATCCCGATAGCGGACTTCCTTCAGCTCAAGCCTGCGAAGCCCCGCGACGAGTGCCTCTGTCTCGGCACGCCCGTGCGTTTCGATGACGCCGATGACGACATCGACCCCTTGCTGCTGTTGGACTCGGGCAGCGGATAGCATGGCAAAGGTCTTGCCCACGCCCGCAGAGGCGCCGAAGAAGAGCTTCAGCTTGCCTCGACTCGCCTGGACCTCTTCATTCTTGATCTTGGCGAGCAAGCGGTCGGGATCGGGTCGGCTATCCGTCATCGGTGAGTCCATTGAGGAAAGTTCAAACGGCAGCCGACCCGGGCAACGCATCAGAACGTGCGGCCGACCTGAACGATCAGCACCGGCTTGTTCAGGTGGCGTGTCTCGCCGTTGGCTGCCGACAGACCGCCGGTGGGCGGACGGAAGAACTTGTTGTTGTTCGCGCCCGCACCCGCCGCGGAAACGCTCCAGCCGCCGGTGAAGGTCTTGCTGAGCGTCAGGCGGTAGTCGGTGTAGTCCGGATTGATGCCGACGTAAGTCGCCTTGACGTCGGTGTGGCCCACGTGGCCGACCAGGCTGATGTCGTCGGCGATCGCCCACGTGGCGGACAGGTCGTGGTACAGCGTGCCGCTGGTGTGACCCGAATACCCGGTCTTGGCGTTGGCGCCGAAGTAGTCGCCGGTCGAGACGGACAGCTTGTAGCTGATCCACTTCCACGACACGCCGGCGTTCAGCTCGAAGGTGTTCAGGCTCTGCGAAGGAAGTGCGCACGGCGCCGGATATGCCGCGGAGGGACAAGCCGACTTGTCGTAGTTGGCGCCCGGGTAGTAGTAGCCGTAGCCGCCCACCGTATAGCCGAAGTCGTCGTTGATCTTGCCGTTGTAGCCGGCATAGTAGTCCAGCTCCAGGCTGCCGCCCGGGTAGGAATTGCCGGACACGTTCGAGGCCCACGTGCCGACGTAGATGCCGTTGGCCAGAACCAGATCGGCGCCGCCCTGGACTGCCGGCTTGCCCCAAGTCTGGTCCGTACCCCGGAAGCGATAGTCGCTGACGAGGTTGACGTTCGCGGTCGTCGTCATGAAGGGCGTGGTGGCGGGTGCGGATGCCGCAGTGTCGGGCGCGGGTGCGTCCGCCGCATCTGCTTGAGGCGATGCGATGAGGGCCGAGAAAGCCAGCACGGAAGCGCCGGACAGGATTCGATACGAGTTCATGGTTTTGGAATTGCGAAAGTGCGACTGCCCGCCCGGTGTCGACGCGAAACATGACAACACCGAACCCCCTGCGGCTCGCGCCGCAGGGGAGGTCGACAGCATGCCGAGCCGGTCGCTGACTGTCTGATGGGATCAGGACGCGCTGGATTTCTGGAGTTCGAGGTTCATGTCAAGCACGTTCACGCGGGGCTCGCCCAGGAGGCCGAACAGGCGGCCTTGGGTATGCCGCGCGATGATCCCTTCGATGACCTCGGGCGAGACACCGCGAAGCCGGGCGATGCGAGCGACCTGGTACTGGGCCGCGGCGACGCTGATCTCGGGGTCGAGACCGCTCGCCGACGTCGTGACCAGGTCGACCGGCACCAAGGC
>FSTR01000119.1_pt1 | contig 9561 bp, 8 predicted proteins | sample 1637161 | NCBI WGS metagenome assembly FSTR01 (sample SAMEA3914819, study PRJEB12502) | metagenome | biome: forest; material: soil | place: Canada | collected 2010-06-26 | depth 0.3 m
ACCCGCAAGAACCTGCGCACGCGGCGGCGCGCGTTGCATGCGATGTTCGAGCCGCACGGGATCGCGATCGCGGACAAGGTACTGGACGATCCGGGGCGGCGTCTCGTGACGTACGCGCCGCGGCTGGCGCCGGCGTGGCACGACGTGGCGCCGGATCGGCTGGGCGGTGCGTTGCGACGTCTGGGTGGGGTGCTCGACGAGCTGGAATCGTCGCTGGCAGCGGCTTGAGTCGCGCGGTCTCCAACAAGCCCGGCGTCGACGCGGACCGCGCCCGCGGGCTACTTCTTCTTGAGCGACGCCACCAGCCGCTGACCGGCGAGGATCGTGGACAGCAGGAGCACGACTCGCCCGGCCATGCTGACGGATCGTGAGCGCGCCTGGGCAGACGCCAGCTTCTCCGGCCGTTCATTGAATTCGGCTGCTGCTCCGCCGCCGGTCAGCGGGCGGGTCGTCGCGCCCGCTTCGGCACCTATCAGCGCAAGTGTCTGCGCTCCCGCTTCGGCGCCGGCCGCGGCCTCGGCGCCCGCACCTGCGGCCACAGCGATCCCGACCGGTCGATCAGGAACCTGGCCGGCCCGATCGGCGCGGACGAACGCGCCCGCAAGAAAGAGTCGAGTCGCCAGGTAGCCGATGAAGAAGCCGAGGATGAAGAAGCCGATCAGGATGCAGGCGATCGCGGCCAATTTCAGCCCGTCCTTGCGCTCGATGGCATCCACCATGCTTTGGAGTACCCTGGGTATCTCGCCGAGTTGAACGAGGCCGGCGCCGACGAGGATCTTGGTCAGCCAATCCGAGATTTGCTCCAGGTGGGTGCTGCCTGACGATCTCGCAGCCGTTCCATCACCTTCCGCAGCCGGCGGGGTTCCCATCAGGAATCCCAGCACGATGCCAGCGGCCGCGGCCGCGAACGCCAGGAGAGAGGCCACGGGCAGTGGCACTTGGGATTGCACCAGCAGGCACAACACTCCGGTCGATGCGAACCCGCCGAGCACGACCCCAGTGCCCCGGAAATCCATCCAGGTCACTTCGTCACCGCCGACCTTCGTAGCTAGAACTGGCATGACATTCCTCGTCAAATGCTTGTGGGGATCGACTCGTCGGGCCCGCAATCTCAACCCTGAACGCGGTTCACTTCTTGGTGAAGATCGCCGTCAGGTAGGCGGTATCGAAGCTGAGTCCCAGGGCCCAGCCTTTGCTCCACTCGCTGCGCGTGGGGATGTCCGCGGCCGCGCCCGTGAACGCATCCCCGACCTTCACGCCGTCGAGCGTCGAGCGCTTGGCCCATTCGTGAACCGCCACGAGGTTGATGCCGCTGGCGATCTCGTAGGCAAGACCCAGTCCGAATCGCTTGGTCGGATCCTTGAGTCCGAACGAGAACGCGAGGCCGATGCGATCGATCGGGGCGTTGTCATGCAGCATGTCGCGGCCCGGATACACCGGCCCTCCGAAGGAGAGGTAACGCGGTGCGGCCTGGACGACAAGCATCGCGACGTACTCCGGACCGCGCGACCGGGCCTCCTTGTCGGTGATGACCGTCTGCCCACCCGTCGTCACAAGACCGTAGGCAGGATCCCTCAGCTTCGACCCGATGACGCCGATGTGCAGCGTCGCGGCGTAGCGGGGAAAAAGCGTGAGAGTCGTGCTTTGCGTGGCGGCCGTACTCGACGGCATCGCGACCGTTGCCGCGAGCACGGGCGAGTCCGAGGCACAGGAATCGACGTTCCGAAGAACGACGAGCTGGTCCCTGTCTAGGGTCTTGACGCCGACCGTGGGACCCGCAGTCGGAGTGAACGCCTGAAGCGACGACGGGCCGAGGACGGAAGGCGTCGAACTGGGTACCGTGCAAGCCGTCACGTTCAGTGACTCGGCCACTGGCATGGACTCTCCGCGCGCCACGACCACGCCGTATCGCAGGATGTCTTTCTGCCGCAGCGGGAACGGCGCGTAGCACACTGCTCCCGCGGTGTTGAAGAGAACCCACGATTCGAAAGGCACCTTCCCGAGCCCTCTTTCCGTGGCGACGCGGGCACAGACGTCCGCATCGGCTCGGGGAGCCGCGGCGGGTGCGTCGACGGCGAGGTCGGAAAGTTTCGCTGGCTGAGCCGTCGAGGCCGCAGGGGCCGCGACCGGAACGGATTGGGCGTGAGACGACAGCCCAGGCAGGCACAGACTGCAGATCAGGGCGGCTGCGTGCAGAGTTCGATTCATGGTGATGGCCTCTTTCATTGGATGAGTTGCACGCCCGCCGCATCCAGGATCAATTGGGCGGGCGCGAAGATCGAGAACTGGTCGCCCAGCGTCCCGAGGAGAAATCCCCAAAGCCTCTGGGCTTCGTCCACCAACGCGCCGCCCGACTGGCCCGGCTGGCCGATGGGGTCGGTCTGGATGGTCTGGACGAAGGTGCCCGCGGCGGTGTCGAATCCGCCGCCGACGCCGCGGCACGTGGTCCTGGTGACGACGCCGAGGCGGTCGATCAGGAACAGCTGCGTTCCGCGGTCAGCCGCGGTGGCGTTGAAGACCGGGCCGATACGAAAGCTGCCGCTGAACACGTTCTCGGAATCGAAGCCCGGCGGCGGCGCGACCAGCGCATAGTCGATCGTGGCGCGATTCTGGAAAGCAATCACGGTTCCCGGCACGCGTACGCCGTTGCCGACGATCGTGGCCTGCCGTCCGGGCCCGATGCCGCCGGCGAAGAGATGGCCCGCGGTCGTCAGGCAACGGCCTGCGCTCGGATGCAACACCGCGGCACCGACCGACGCGACCTCGGAGCCGAACTCGATCCCGTCTCCGGGCCCCAGCGCGCCAGCTGAATGCAACTTCAATGTGGGGGCCACCTCCCTGACGTCCGTCGGCAAGCGGTGGGTCCGGTTGCGTTCCTTCCAGTTGACGAACGCCGGCACGCGCTTCACGCTGCCGCGTCCGCGGCCGGGCTCGTGCTTGCGCGATGTCAGCACGACAAGACAGGCCTCGTCGAGCCAGGCGCCCGCGCGATGTCGCATTCCGATGAAGCCCCCGAATGCGCCCCACCGTGCGAGCAGGAGGGGAAGATGCTGCCGCATCCAATCCGACGGCGGCTGGGGGACAACGAGCCCGCGACTCTCGATGTGCCTTCTCATCGCCACGGCGGACAACGTCGGACGCGGCGCGACGGTGTTCGATGCGCGAGGGGCAGGCGTGGCATCGACGGCCTGAGGCACGGCCGCCGTCCCGGAACGCCGGCGCGGGCTCATGAGAGATCTCCCGCGTCAACACTGCATTCGAATCCGCAACCCTTCATGATCGTCTCCTCGAAGTGGCGTGCAAGGGAACGAATTCATTCGAACAGCGAATCAGGCCGCGCACATCGGCCAAGCGGCTCAGCCGAATGGACGAGGCGACACGCTCCAACCGGCTGCGACAAGCCGATAAGATGGATGCGAGGAGGCCATCCATGAAGGTCATGCTGATCGACGACCATGCGCTGTTCCGTGAAGGTGTCGCGCTGCTGCTGCGGCCGCTGGTGGATCCCCTGGAGATCTGGGAGGCCGGGAGCTGCGACGAAGCCTTCGCCGTGCTCGATGCGCGTGGAGCCGCGGACCTGGTGCTGATCGATCTCGCGCTCCCTGGCATTTCCGGCATCGAGGGTCTGCGCGTGCTGCGTGAGCGTCACCCGCAGACGCCCCTCGTCGCCTTGTCGTCGTCGGACGACAAGGCCACCGTGCTCGAAGCCCTCGACGCCGGTGCCATGGGCTTCATCACGAAGAGCTCGACGTCGTCCGTGCTCGTGGGCGCCCTGCGCCTCATCATGGCCAAGGGGATCTATCTGCCGCCGTCCGTGTTCCTCGGCACCCGTGCGCCCATGCCGCATGCCATCGCGAGCGCGCAGCCGCCAGCCGCGCCTGCGATGGCGGCGCCTGCGCTTCAACCTTCGTGTCGCCCTTCGGACCTCGGGCTGACTGCCCGCCAAGCCGATGTGCTTTACCAGATTCTCCAGGGCAAGTCGGTGAAGCTGATCGGGCGCGACCTGGCTCTGTCGCCAAGCACGATCAAGGCACACACCTCGGCGGTCCTGCGTGCACTGAACGTGACGACGCGCACGCAGGCCGTCATCGCTGCCGGCCGACTGGGACTGCACTTCGACGAAGTCGCGCCCGGGCCGGCCTGAATGCCGCTCAGGCCGGCGCGCCGCTGCTCATGGCTTCGCGTGCGGCGACGAGCAGTCGGGACGCACCGGCGGGCTTGTGCAGCAGCCGTGCGCCGATCGCGGCGGCCCTCGCGGCGAGGTCGCTGTCCGTATTCGCGGTGACGATGAGTACCGGAATGGCGTCCTCGTAGTGCGCACGCAGGCGCACGGCGAGCTGGATGCCGTCGTCCCCGACAGCCAGCTGGTAGTCCGTCACGAGAAGATCCGGCACGCGCAGGTGATCCTCGGACCTCGAAAGCGCGTCCTGCGTCGAGGCTGCCAGCAAGACGTGGCAGCCCCAGGACAGCAAGAGGCTGCCCAACGCCTGCCGATTCCCCTCGTCATCATCGACGACCACCACGAAGACACCGGCCATCGCCTCTCGACCCGGTGCGGGTGCTTCGGCCGTCGCGCTCCAGGTGTCCAGCATCCTCGAGCAGGGTAGCGACAACTCGAACATCGAACCCGTTCCGACGCGACTCTCGACACGCAGCGCATGCCCCAGCAGCTGGGCACCGCGCTGCACGATGGACAGGCCGAGCCCCAACCCCATGGCCGCGCCGGTGCCTGGGGCGTCGATGCGGAAGAACTCCTCGAAGATCGCCTCCCGGTACTGGTCAGGGATGCCAGGCCCTGTATCCCAGACCTGCAGCAGGCAGCGATCGCCACGCCGCCGAGCGGCGAGCACGATTCGTCCCCGCCGCGTGTAGCGAATGGCATTGGAGACGAGATTGCCGACGATGCGCTCCAGCAGCGCCTCATCGCTGCGCACGACCAGCTTCGTCGGCCGCACGGCCAGGCGCAATGAGCGTTCGGCCGCCTGGGGCGCCCAGACCTGCTCCACGCGTGCAAGCAGACCGTCCAGCGCGAACTCCACCACCTCCGGCCGGATAGCGCCGGCATCCAGCTTCGAGATATCCAGCAAGCCTCCGAACAGTCCTTCCATCGTCGACACCGAGGCCTGTACCTTGTCCGCGATCGCCCGTGACTCTGGATCCTTCATGCGGTCATGGAGCACGCCGACCAGCAGGCTGATCGAGTGCATCGGCTGGCGTAGGTCGTGACTGGCTGTCGCCAGGAAACGCGTCTTCGACGCATTGGCGCGCTCCGCGTCGTCCTTGCGGGCCGCGAGTTCGCCCAATTGGTCGACCAAGCGATCATTCAGTCGCGCAACCTCCCCTGCGCGGACCTGCAGCTTGTCGCGCGCCTCCGACAGCTCAGTGGTGCGCTCCGAGACTTTCGCTTCCAGTCCGGCGTACGACTCGCGAAGACGTTCGGCCATCCGGTTGAAGTCACGCCCGAGCTCTTCGATCTCGTCGCCACTGTGCACCTCGATCGTCAATGCCAGGTCGCCATCGGCGATGCGCTCGGTGGCCCGTCGCAACGCCACGATGGGCGCGGCCATGCGCCGCGCAAAAAGCACGCCAACCACGAGCGCCGCCATGCCGCCGAGCGCCACGAGCAGGGCCGTGCGCTCCAGTGTGCCGATGGCCGGCCGCAGCGCCTCTGCGCGAGGTTGTTCGACGATGATCAACCAGTCCGCGGCATCGATCCGGGCCGCGGTGGCGATCACGGGGCGTCCCTGCAAATCCAGTGAATTGGAAAGCTCGAGCGGCATCTTGCGCGGCCAGGACGCGGCTCGCGCGCGCTGCACGGAGTCGAACGCATGCAAGTCGGGCCGCCGCAAGACCTCTGTGGCCCGGGGGTGTGCGATGAGAACGTCATGCGCATCCACGATGTATGCCATGCCTTGCTCGCCAACTCGAAGTCGCGAGACGATGTCGCCAAGAAGTCGCAGGTCGATCGTTGCCACGACCGCGCCCACGCCATCGAAGACCGCGAGTCGCATCGCAGGCGACAGGTCATCCCGATGGAAGGTGCTGCCGTAGCGCCGCGGCGCATTGGCGCTCACCGGCAGCAGCGTGGGTTCCTCGAACTGGCGCAGGGACTCGCTGCGGTCATCTTCGCGCTTGGACACATAGAGCCGCTCATGGCCTGCAGCATCGATGACCTGGAGGTCGGTCACGGCCGGCGCGAGTTGCATGAGCCGGTAGAACTCTTCACGTCGCTGCGCAGGTCCAAATCCCGGGCGCCCCCACGGCATTTTCGCCACGTCGTTGACGTTGCGTTCAATTGCACCGAGGTAGCCGGCGATCTCCTGCGCCGCTGCCTCCGCCTGCGTCGCCTGCAGTGTCGCGATCTGCTGGCGGGCTTCGCTGTATCCGAACCACGCCTCTGATGCACCGGACGTGGCAAGCAGCGCCAATCCCACGCCGCACAGGAGCATCGCATAGCGTCGAGACAGCGTGCGGCGACGTGGTGTAGGGACTGCGGGGGCGGCGCTCATGGTGTGTCAGCGCACGACGATATCAGCGCGCCGCACGACGACGATGTCCGGTGGCGAGAGGCCGATGTCTGCGCCCGTGCGAACCGCCAGGACAAAACGCTGGGGACGCACGATCGGAATCGACCCGGGAGACTCTCCCTCGAGGACGCGCGCCGTGAGCTCTGCGAGCATCGGCCAGACAAAGGCCGTGTCCTGCGCATAGGACATGAGTGCACCGTCCCGAACTTCCTCAGTGGTGGGAAAGATGGCCGGCTTCCCCCACTGCCGAAGCCGACGGATGAGCAAAGCATTGCCGACGTACTCGACATAGGTGGGCGGGAAATACCACGCGTCGAAGTTGCGCGACGCGGGGTCGTCCATCAAGGCGAGGAGTTGGGCCTCCGAATCGGCGAGAAATACGGTCGCCCGCAATCCGAGGTGGGCGGCCTCGACCGGGAGGCGGGCGGATCCGTCAAAGTTCTCCTCCCAAGCGTGGTCGCCGACGACCGCGATCGAGCGCACGGACGGGTAGGCCTCATGCAGGATTTCCAACCGCTTGCCGTCCAACCAGTCCGCGACCGAGATGCCCGTGACCGGCTCCCGCCGCGCCCGCATGGAGGCGACGATGCCGCTGCGCACCGGGTCGACATAGCTGGCGAAGATGCACGGCACCGTCGGGGCCACCTTGTGCATGGCAATGGCCGCGGCGCCCGTCGGCGCGATCACGAGCGCGGGATGGCGGGCCTTGATGGCGGCGGCAAGGATGCGCTCCCCCGCGGGATCGTCGTCATCCGGGAGCCCCAGGAATTCGAAAATCGCGAAGGAAGGCAGGTCAGGCCGCAAGCGCTTGACCGCGCCCAGGTAGCTGCCGTAGGACGGGTCCCGATCGGGAGACCAGGTTCCTGCATACAACACCAGGGGTCTTGGCGCGAGGGCGAGCGCATCGAAACGGAGCATCACTGCGACGACGACGATCACCAGCCCCCCTACCAATGCACGAACCAAACGGCCACTGGTCATGTGATGCCTCCTTTCGCTATTCTGGCAAAACGCTCAAGATCGGGCGAGAGGAAGTTAAAAAGGAGGAAGAGCAATGGAACGCGTCAAGGAGCATTTCTGCTGGATCAAGGCCGCCCCTCTGGTCGACCGGGTCGCCGAGACCCGGGACAAGACGTTGATGGAGGCCCGCAGCCACGGCCTCGACAACGTGCGCCGGGCTTTCGCCGCAGTCAAGATCAGGATGTCCATGGGCTCCGTCGGAGGCAACGATGCCCCGCACGCGCTGCGGCCCGACACCTCGGGCGGCGAACCCGGACTCGAACCGCCCGATCGAGCGGACGAGATGCTCGAACGGTTCGAATCTCAGGGAAACGAGGTGACGAGCACCCATCGGCCGGTGCCCACGCCAAAGCCGAGCACCATGGCATTCGAGCGTTTCGAAGGCGTTGGAGAGACGATGTTCGGCGAGGAGATCGGCTCGGTCCATCGTCCTCCTCCCACGCAGACCGGCCCGGTCGTGGGCCGGGGCGGGCGCGTCCGGATGGGCGGTGCGGGCGGCACCGAGCGCCTTTACGCCGGCGCTGATTTCATGGGCGCGTGGCACCTGCTGGCGGGCTCGCCGCTCGAGAGCGAGTTGGGCATGAGCCTCGCCGCCATCGTCGGAACCGAGCAAGACGCCTACGACTGGATCGCCAGCCAGGAGGGCGTGGCCTGGTCGCAGGACGCCGTGCTGCTGCAGCTGATGTGCTTCTCCGCCATCGGCAATTTCTGACCCGCTCACCCACGGATGCCGGTCTGCGTATCCGAATTCGATCGGTACGCTTCGCCGCGCCGAAGATCAATCCAGTCGACACGAAGGATTCATATGGACGACGCCAGTTTCAACTGCGAATCCAGGCCATTTCCCAGGAGCGCATGGTCGCGCTATTTCATCGGACAGGCAACGCGCGACGAAGCGCAACCCCCGGTTCAGAAGTTTCTCAAGCCCGAGTGGTCCATCGACGTAACCATGCAGCCGCCGCCGACCGACATCGAGCACCTGCGAGCGGAGTGCCTCGAAGTGTTGCAGGCCAAGAGCCTGCGAGCCCAGCGGTTGATGGAGATCCTGCCCGAGGCCGAGGGCGCCGCCGAAGCCATGCTCTGGCCCATCCAGGGCCTGCTGATAGGCGCGCAGGATCTCGACTTCAAACCTGCCACGAACGCGCTGATCTCGGCGTTGATCAACGAATCGTGGACGCCGACCTTCTACTTCAAACAGGTCTTCAACCGGGGTCGCCCGCAGCACTGCTGCGACTTGCCGATCGACCCGATGTTTCCGGCGCCGCACCGGAACTATCCCGGTCATCCGTCTTACCCGGCGGGCCACGCCGTGCAATCGCGGATCGTGGCTCTCGCCTACGGAATGATGTTTCCTGATATGGCGACGAAGTTCATCGAAGCGGCCGACCGCATCGCCGAGAACCGCGTGGTCGCCGGGGTTCACTTTACAAGTGATCTCGTGGCAGGCAAGACCCTTGCCGAAGACATCTTCGAGCTGATCCGGAAAGAGTCGGAATTCATCGCGATGGTCGATGCGGCCCGCGCCGAGTGGCCGGACGGGCCGTGTCCCCTTCCGCCGGCGGTGTCCCCCGGGTGACGAGCTGGCTTACCAGCTGCGCAACAAGGTGCGGTGACTTCGCGGATGCAGTGTCGAATCCCCGCGGGCGCTGCGCCGACCAGGGATTGCAGAAGCCAAAGTCCGGGCGCGACCTCAATCGGCGCGCCGCGCTCGCGGACTCGCCGGCGCGGCACGCAGCGACGCAGGCAGCTCGGAGGGCTGCACATGCAACGCCGCCGTCTCACTGAAATGCGCCAGCAGCGCCTCCGCGACCACGCGCACGCGCGGCGCGAGGAACTGCCGGTGCGGATAGACCAGCACGAACTCGCGCGCGCCCGCCTCGTGCGTGTCGGCCAGCACGAGCTTCAACCGCCCGGCCTGCAGGTCCGGCAACGCCTGGTACAGGCCGCATTGGGCGATCCCGCCGCCGGCCAGGGCCAACGCGACGACGCCCTCGCTGTCGTTGGCGACCAGGGC
>FSTR01000180.1_pt1 | contig 9423 bp, 9 predicted proteins | sample 1637161 | NCBI WGS metagenome assembly FSTR01 (sample SAMEA3914819, study PRJEB12502) | metagenome | biome: forest; material: soil | place: Canada | collected 2010-06-26 | depth 0.3 m
CGAGAACCCTGAGCCCTTCTTTCGAGACCTCCAGGACGGCCCGGTCCGTGTAGATCCGGCTGACGCAGGCGATCCCGGTGAGCGGGTAGGTGCACCGTTGGACGATCTTCGGCTCGCCCGTCCTGGTGGTGTGCTCCATCATGACGAACGTGCGCTTGGCGCCGATGGCCAGATCCATGGCCCCACCGACCGCCGGAATGGCGTCCGGCGCCCCGGTGTGCCAATTCGCAAGATCGCCGGCCGCGGATACCTGAAACGCCCCCAGTACGCAGACGTCGAGATGCCCGCCCCGCATCATCGCGAAGCTGTCGGCGTGATGAAAGAAGGCTCCTCCGGGCAGCAGCGTCACGGGTTGCTTGCCGGCGTTGACGAGATCGAAGTCCTCCGCGCCCTCATGCGGCGCCGGGCCCATGCCGATGACACCGTTCTCGCTGTGCATCATGACCTCGCGATCGGCAGGCAGGTGGTTCGCCACCAGGGTCGGCATGCCGATGCCGAGGTTCACGACGGCGCCGTCAGCGATGTCGCGGGCCACGCGGGCGGCCATCTGATCCTTGGTCCATTTGTTCATGACTTCGCTTTCAAGGCCGAGCTCCACGTCATGCCGCGGCCTTGAAGCCGCCCGCGACCGTCTTGCTGCGCGGAACCTGGACGACCCGCTGCACGAACAAGCCTGGCGTGACGACTGCTTCGGGATCGAGGGCGCCGAGTTCGACCACCTCGTGCACGCTGGCGACCGTGACCTTGGCGGCCATCGCCATGATGGGCCCGAAATTGCGAGCGGTCATGCGGTAGACCAGGTTGCCCCAGCGATCCCCGCGCTCGGCCTTGATGAGGGCGAAGTCGGCATGGATGGCAGTCTCGAGCACGTAGCCGCGCCCGCCGATGAGCCGCGTCTCCTTGCCTTCGGCCAGCTCGGTACCGTAGCCGGTCGGCGTGAAGAAGCCGCCGATGCCAGCGCCCGCGGCGCGGATCCTCTCGGCCAGGTTCCCTTGGGGAACGAGTTCGAGCGCCAATTTCCCGGCGCGGTAGGCGCGATCGAAGTGCCACGAATCGGCCTGGCGCGGAAAGCTGCAGATGAACTTGCGCACCCGGCCCGCGGCGATCAACGCAGCCAGGCCCGTATCGCCATTGCCGGCGTTGTTGGAGACGATCGTGAGTTCCCTCGCACCCTGTGCGATGAGCGCGTCAGTCAACTCATTGGGCAGCCCGGCGGTTCCGAAGCCGCCGACCATCACGGTGGCGCCATCGCGTATGCCAGCGAGCGCGGCGGCCGGCGTGCAGACGATCTTGTCGATCATGTCGGTGCCCTCGTTGGAGACGGCCCGGAGGATTCGCAGAGCACGCCAAGGCCGCAATGCCAGGGTCGGATGTCGACGGACGCATACACGCCATGTCGGACGTACGGATCGTCCTCGATGAATGCCCGGACCGCTTCGGCGCTGGTGGCTTCCACGACGAGCAGCGTCCCGTTCATGGATTGCCCGGGCTCATCGAGCGTCGGCCCTGCCATCAGGACGGTGACCACGTGTGGCGACGGGTCGCGCAGCCGCATCCGGTGTTCCTCCCGAACCCGCAGCCGGTCTGGCAGGCTGCCCTCGCGATCGGTGGCCCAGACTGCGTAACGCACGCGGGCCTCAGGCATTTGCCATCACCAGGCGCTGATGCAGCGTGAAGAACGGCTGCGACATGACGCGCCCATCCGGCGCGGTGCCGGCCTCGTGCCGCTCGAAGGAGGCGATCAACGAGGATCGAACACCGAACACGACGTCGCTGTCCAGGTAGGGATCCGGCTCACGGAACAGATGCGTCACCAGGGTTGCGAATCCCGCGGCACGGACCCGAAAGTGGAGATGCGCCGGACGCCATGGATGACGTCCCGTCGCGAGCAGCATTCGCCCCACGGGCCCGTCGGTAGGGATCGGATACGGCGTCGGAGCCAGCGCGCGAAATCGGATCCGTCCGGCAGCGTCCGTTCGCATCACGCCGCGCGCACGAAGCGCGCCTGCCAGTTCGGGCCGCTGGACGTCGTACATCCCGTCCTCGTCGGCCTGCCAGATGTCGACCTCCGCGTCGATCACCGGCCCGCCATCCAGGTCGACCACGTCGACTTCCGCGAAGAGCGGATCGCCGGGCGCATCGCCCGAGAGATCGGCACCTTGCGGGACAGGCGGCGCATCGTCCACGTGGAATGGCCCGAAGACCGTGGCCTCCGTGGCGCCTGCAGGCCGCTTGTGGTTCAGCGCGGTGACCAGCATCGACACACCCAACGTGTCCGACAGAAGGATGAATTCCTGCCGCTGGCCCGTGCACATGTGCCCGGTCTGCGTGAGGAACGCGATGCCCTGCTCCCACTCCGACTCCGTCAACGACACGTCGCGCACGAAATCATGCAGATGCCGGACGAGGGACGTCATGACCTCTCTCAGGCGCGGCTCGCCGCAGCCCTCCAGGCGAGCGATCACGGCTTCGGTGATGTTGTCTTCGGTGATGTTGCGCAAGATAGGACCTCAATTGGCGAGATGACGGTGCGTGGGGAACAGGCTCCAGCCCAACTTCTCCTGTGCCCAGCCCCACAGCCCCCGCCTGAAGAACATCGTGACGACAATCGCAAGAAAGCCCAGGCCCATCAGGTACCAGGTGCCGTAGTCGCTGAAGAATTTGTTCAGCGCCCAGAAGATCAGCGCCCCGACAATCGGCCCTTCGATTCGACCGATGCCTCCGATGATGACCATGAAGATCGCGAACGCCGTCCAGTTCACGCTGAATGCGGCATCGGGACTGATGCGCAGGTTGCCCACGAAATAGAGCGCGCCCGCCAGCCCGCCACCGAAGGCCGCGACAACATAGACGGCCAGCTTCATCCGGGCAACGCCGATGCCTTGGCTCTCGGCGGCCACCTCGTTGTCGCGGATCGCCAGCAGCGCCAGGCCCCGCTTGCTGCGCAGGAACAGGTACACCAGCGCCACCGACGCCACCACGCAGGCCAGCGCGGTCCAGAACGTCACGCTCTCGCGGGTGGCCTTCTCGATGCCTCGCAAGGCCGTGAGACTGGTTCCGGACCCTCCGCCCACCAGGCTCATGTTGGCGAAGCACAGCCGGAAGACCTCCGCGATCACCCACGTGCCGATGGCGAAGTAGCCGCCTTGCAGGCGAAAGGCAACCCATGACACCGGCACTGCGACAGCGCCTGCGACGAGCGCCGCGACGGGAATAGCGAGGAACGGATTCACGCCGGCGAAATTGCCAAGCATCAACATCACGTAGCCACCGATGCCGAAGAAGGCCTGCTGGCCGATCGACACCATGCCGCCGTAGCCGGCCAGCAGGTTCCACATCATCGCGAAGATGAAGTAGCAGGCAATCTCGACGAACTCCCGCATCCAGCTCGACTCGCCCCAGAACGGCAGGCCGGCTCCGAAGACCAGCAAGACGAGGCTGACCCACAGGGCCGATCGGCTGGCACGGGTACTGCGGGTGACTTGAACGGGCATGGGGGACTTTCAGGCGCGGGTCTTCGGAAACAGCCCCTGGGGACGCACCACGAGCACGGCCAGGAAGACCAGGTGGCCGAGGCAGATGCCCCAGCCGGGATCGATGCGGAAGCCGATCTGCTGCGCCAGGCCAAGCACCATCGCGCCGAGAAACGTGCCCCAGAACGACCCCATTCCGCCGATGATCACGGCTTCGAACGCGAAGAGCAGCAGCAAGGGTCCGTCGGACGGCGAGACGGTCGTTCGCAAGCCCTGGAAGAGGCCTGCCAGCGCGATGACGACGAACGCGATGCCGGTCGCGATCGCGTAGATGCGCTGACTGTTCAACCCCATCAGCTCCGCGATCTCCCGGTCATCCGACACCGCGCGGAAAGCCCGCCCCAGCGATGTGCGGCCGAACAGCCATTGGAGCGCGAACGTGCAGACGGCCGCCGTTGCCAGAATCATCAGGGGCAAGGTGCCGACCGCCAATCCGCCGGGCAACGCGATGCTCTGCGAGGCCAGCCCGCCGGAATCGATCGACCGCGGGTCCGCCGAGAACAGCTGGAGCAACCCGTTCTGGATCACGATCGACAGACCGAAGGTCACCACCAGGGAAGGCAGCGGGTCCTTGCCGAGCGTGCGCCCGAGTACCACCCGTTGAAGCACGAAGCCGACGACGAATGCCACGGGCAGCATCGCGATGCCGGCGAACAGCGGATTCACGGCCAGCAACGTCGACGCGGCAATGGCACCGAACGCGGCCAGCACGATGAAGTCGCCCTGCGCGGTATTGGTCAGGCGCATCACGCCGAACATCAGGCTCTGCCCCAGCGCGAACAGGCAGTACAGGCCGCCCAACAGCAGTCCCTGGATCATGGTCTCGAGCAAGATGGAGCTCCCTCAGATGCCGAAGTAGGCCTGGCTGATCTGCTCGTGCGTCAGCGCGTCGCTGCGGCCTTGCAGGGCGACCCGCCCCTCCTGCAGGCAATACACACGCTGCGAGACTCGCCGCGCCACCGCCACGTCCTGCTCGACCACCACCACGCTCAGGCCCTCCGCGGTCAGCAGCGGCATCGCCTCGTAGATTTCCTTGATGACGATCGGTGCCAGGCCCAGGCTCAATTCATCGCACAGCAGGACGCGCGGGTTGCTCATGAGCGCACGTCCGATTGCGACCATCTGCTGCTGGCCGCCCGAAAGGGAGGTGCCGGGGCTGTGCCGCTTCTGCTCCAGAATCGGAAACATCCTGAAGAGTCGCTGCAGGGTCCATGGCCCCGTGCGCCTGGCGAATGCGCCCATCAGCAGGTTCTCCTGCACCGACAACGAGGGAAAGAGCCTGCGGCCTTCGGGCACCATGGCCAGGCCGCGCTTGACGATCTCTCCCGGCGGCAGCCCGCCGATCGCCTTGCCGTCGAAGTGAATCGCGTCGCGCGGTGACTTGAGCAATCCCGTCAGGCATTTCAGCAAGGTGCTCTTGCCGGCGCCGTTCGCGCCGATGATCGCGACGGTCTCTCCGGCATGCAGCTCGAAGTCGACGCCGAAGAGGGCCTGGGCGTCGCCGTAGAAGCCCTTCAGCCCGCGAGTCTGGATGAGCGCCGAGGTCACGCTTCCATCCCCATGTAGACCCGCCGCACTTCCGGGTCCGCCATCACCGCCTGCGGTTCGCCTTCGGCAAGCTTCTGCCCGAAATTGATGACGAACAGCCGATCGGCGATGGACAGGAGTGCATGGACCACGTGCTCGATCCAGATCATCGTGACGCCTTCGGACTTGATACGACGCAGTTCATCGACGAGTTGCCTGGCTTCGGGCTCCGTCAACCCGCCGGCGATCTCGTCGAGGAGCAGCAGCTTCGGCTTCGTCGCCAGTGCACGTGCGAGCTCCAGGCGCTTGCGATCGAGCAGTGTCAGGCTGCCCGCGGCCTTGTTCGCGAAGGGCTTGAGGCCCGTCTGCTCCAGGATCCGGCTCGCCGTCTCCCAGGCCTCGTCTTCGCGCTCGCCGCCGCCGAAACAGGCCGCCGCGACCAGGTTCTCGAAGACGCTCATGTTGCCGAATGGCTGCGGTACCTGATAGCTGCGGCCGATGCCGCTGCGGCAACGTTGGTGCGGTTTCAGGCCGGTGACGTCGCGACCGTCGTAGGACACTCGCCCCGCGTCGACGCGCACGTCCCCGCTGATCAGGTTGAACAGCGTGGTCTTGCCGGCGCCGTTGGGCCCGAGGATGCCCAGCGTCTGGCCGGCCTCCACCGACAACGTGATGTCATCGGTGACCTTGACGGCGCCGTAGGATTTCGAGACGCCCTGAAGCGCCAGGAGGGTGGTCATGCGCGTCTTCAGATCAGCTTGAGAACACCACCTGTGGGGATGTTCTTCGCTGCATCGTTGTTGACGATCACGAGCTCGACCTTGTGCGTCGTCCCCTTGATCCACTGACCCAGCACCAGCGGCGTCTTGCTGACGTTCTTCATCGGGCCTGCGCCGCCCCACTTGACGGGCCCGACGACCGTCGCGATCGACGTCGCGGCCACCGCATCGCGCACGTCAGCCGCCTTCGGCGATTTCGAACGCCTGAGCGCATCCGAGGCCACCTCGAACAGGGCATGCGCGAAGCCGATCGGCTGCGTCCACTGCCTGCGCGTATCGGCCTCGTAGGCATCGGCCAGCGCCCGGGCGCTCTGCTTCGTGAGCGAAGACGCGAACGGGTGCGACGGGCTCCACCAGACCTCGGTGCTCAACCCGACGCCCAGGTCGCCCAGGGCCTCGATGGCACCGGGAAAGAGCAACGCCTTGCCCAGCGTGATGACCTTGGGATGGAACCCCTGCTGCTTCGCCTGGCTGAGAAACGTCTTCGCGTCGGGCGGAATCACCACGCCGGTGACGATCTCGACGCCGTCCTTCTTGAAGGCGGAGATCTGCGCGCTGAAGTCCTGCGTGCCGTTCTGGAAGCGACCCGGATCGGTCAACACGAAGCCCATCGCGGCCAGCGGCTTGGGGAAGCCGACTCCCTTGTCGCCCCATGCGTTGCCATCTCCGTCGTTGGGAAACAGGCCGCCGACATGTTTGTTGGTGGCGACGGTCTTCCATCCGTTGGTGTAGTTCGCAATGACGTCTTCCAGGCCCCAGAAGATGTGATACGTCCACGCGAAGCCCTTCGCCGGGTCCCCTTTGCGGCCGAAGAACCAGGGCTGCCACGGCACGACGGTGCTGATGCAGGGAATCTCGTTGAGTTCGCAGGCGTCGCTCACCGGATTCGCGGTCTCGGGTGTCCCGGCCGTCAGGATGAGCGAGACCTTGTCCTTGAGGATCAGGTCGTTCGCGACCTCGCCGGCCCGGTTCGGATTGCTCTGGCTGTCCTTGAGGAGGATCTGGACGTCGTACTTCTTGCCACCGACCTGGAGGCCATCCCTGAAGGCCGACTTCATCTGGTCGATGACCCATTTGTCCGCTTCTCCGAATGGCGCGAGCGGGCCGGTCTGCGGGGACACGAATCCGATTCTGATCGTCTCGGCCGCAAACACGCCGGGGGCCATGGAGAGGCCGAGCGATGCAGCGGTACCCTGGACGAACTGGCGTCGATTGAAAGTCATGTTGTCTCCTGTTGTTGTGCTTGGACCATTGACGAGTCAGGGGATAGTCGGATCTCCCTCGAACGCTCGCTGCAGCAGGGCGCCAAGTGCGGCTCGCTCGAGAGGCCGCGGATTGGGATACTGGTTCTGCACCGCCAGGTCGGCCGCGCGATCGAGGCCGTCCGCGGGCATGCCGATCGCCTTCAAGGAGACCGGTGCGCCATGGCGCGCGGCCAGGGCCTGCAGGCTGCGTGCGACATCGCCGCCAGCGCACTCCCGGCCCATGGCGCGCTCGATGCGCGACATGGCGTCGACGGCATGCGCCGCGTTGTAGGCCAGCGCGTGCGGGAGGATGACCGCATGCACGTCGGCATGCGGCAGGTTGAAACTGCCGCCAAGCGTGTGGCACAGCTTGTGGTGCAAGCCCATGGCCACGCCGCCCAGCACGGTGCCGCACAGCCAGGCGCCATACAGCGCATCGCTGCGCGCCTGCAGGTCGCGCGCGTCCGCCGCGAGCGGGCCCAGCGACGCGACGCTGGCCCGGATGCCCTCCTCGGCCATCAGGCTGGCGATCGGATTGCCATCGTGGGCATACAGGCCCTCGGCCGCATGCGCGATGGCGTTGAGCGCGCTCGTGACCGTCATGGCGAACGGCAGGCTCAGCGTGAGTTCCGGGTCGTAGATGACGGTTCGCGGCAGGACGCGCGAATCCCGGCCCGTCTTCTTCACGCCGTCTTCGGTGAGACCCCAGATCGGCGTCATCTCGCTGCCGGCGTAGGTCGTGGGAATCGCGATGACGGGCAGGCCGGAGTCGAGCGCGATGGCCTTGCCCAGGCCCGTCGTGCTGCCGCCGCCGATGGCCACCGCGCAGTCGGCGTCCAGGCGAAGCGCCTCGGCACGCGCGAGCCGGGCCGTCTCGAGAGGAACGTGCATCACGGCATGCGGGAAGATTCCGGCGGCACGGTCGCCCAGCAGGTCGGCCACGCGCCGGGCGGAACCCACCTGCTCGGGCGTCGACAGGACGAGCGCCCTGCGCGCACCGAGGCGCTCGATCTCCGCCTCGAGTTGCTGGAGCGACCCGATGCCGAAGACCACGCGGGACGGATTGGCGAAATAGGAGAAGGCACGCATGGGTCGAGTCGCTTTCAGCGCTGGTACCAGGGCTCGATCTGCGCATCCACGTTCACCCAGACGCTCTTGACCTGCGTGTACTCGCGCATCGCGTCGAAGCCCATCTCGCGGCCGTATCCGCTCTGGCCGACGCCACCGAAAGGCGAGCCCGGGTTGACGCGCTTGTAGCTGTTGATCCACACCATGCCGGCGTGCATATCCCGGGCCATCTTGTGGGCGCGCTGGAGGTTGCCGGTCCACAGGCCGGAACCAAGCCCATAGTCGGTGCCGTTGGCGATCTCCATCGCTTGCGCATCGTCCTTGAACGTCAACACCGTGACGAAGGGGCCGAACACTTCTTCCTGGGCCACGCGGTCGCGATAGCTTTTCGCCTTGACGATCGTCGGCTCGACGTAGCAGCCTTGCGCCAGCTCCGCGGCGCCCGGGGCCTTGCCGCCGGCGATCACCTGTCCGCCTTGCTCCCTCGCCACGTCCACGTACGAGAGGACGCGGTCGCGATGCAATGCGCTGGTCAGCGGGCCCATCTCCGTGGTTTCGTCCATCGGATTGCCCAGTCGGATGCTGCGCGCCAGCGTGACGAATCGTTCGAGGAATTCGTCGGCAATGCGCTCGTGCAGCAGCAGCCGGCTTCCCGCGATGCAGGCTTGGCCCTGGTTGTGGAAGATGGCCCAGGCACTGCCGTTCACTGCCGCGGCAAGGTTCGCGTCGTCGAAGACGATGTTGGCGCCCTTGCCACCCAGCTCCAGCTGCACCTTCTTGAGGTTGCCCGCGCTCGCCTGGACGACACGTCGTCCGGTGGCGGTGCTGCCGGTGAATGCCACCTTCGCGATGCCCGGATGTTCGGCGATGTACTGGCCCGCCACGTGGCCGAGGCCCGGCACGATGTTGACCACGCCGTCGGGCATGCCGGCCTGGCTCATCAACGCCGCGATCTTGAGGCTGGAGAGCGGCGTGATCTCTGCCGGCTTCATCACGATCGTATTGCCGGCAGCCAGCGCCGGAGCCATCTTCCAGCTCGTGAACATGAGCGGGAAGTTCCAGGGCACGACCTGCCCCACGACGCCGACCGGCTCGCGCAGCAGGTAGTTCAGGAAGCCGGCCTCGACGGGCACCACATCGCCCTGGAACTTGTCGGCCATGCCTGCGAAGTAGCGAAAGCAGGCTGCCGTGCGCGGTACGTCGAGTGCGCGGCTGTCCTTCAGCGGATGGCCCGTGTCGAGCGACTCGAGGCGCGCCAGTTCGTCGGCGTTC
>FSTR01000308.1_pt1 | contig 9397 bp, 4 predicted proteins | sample 1637161 | NCBI WGS metagenome assembly FSTR01 (sample SAMEA3914819, study PRJEB12502) | metagenome | biome: forest; material: soil | place: Canada | collected 2010-06-26 | depth 0.3 m
CACGGCCTCGAGGCGCGCCAGATCGTGCTCGAGATCACCGAGAGCTCGGTGGTCGACTGCATGGGCGTCGCGCTCGGCGTGCTGGCCCGCCTGCGCTTGAAGGGCTTCGGCCTGTCCATCGACGACTACGGCACCGGCTTCTCGTCGATGCAGCAACTCGCGCGGATCCCGTTCACCGAACTCAAGGTCGACCGCGCCTTCGTGCACGGTGCCCACCAACGCACCAACCTGCGCGTGATCCTGCAATCCGCGCTCGACATGGCGCGCCAGCTGGGCCTGGTGACCGTGGCCGAGGGCATCGAATCGCCGGTCGACTGGCAACTGGTGCGCGACTCCGGCTGTGGCGTGGGCCAGGGTTTCCTGATCGCACCGGCAATGACGGCCGAGGACCTGCCGGACTGGATCGACCGGCACGAGGCGCGCTTGCTCGAACTCAGGAGTCGCTAGGCTCCAACGCGAGGCGGTCGTTGTCGGCAGGTGGCTCGCCGGTCGTCGATCGCCGGTGGCCGCTTGATCCGCCCGGCCTCGGGCTCCGCCAGGCGCTAGCGGGCGTTGTCCAGGTGGTTTTGCCAGAACGCGGCGCCGGTGGCCTCCGGCCCGGTGAATTCCGTTCCGGCGGCCACTTCGAAGCGCCTCTTGTAGCCGCGCGGATCATCCAGCAGCCAGGTGTTCAGGTCGGTCACGCACCTGGCCCTCCCCGTTTGAACGATGATGCCCATGGCGTCGTACTGCTTCCAGTGGGCGACGAATTCGTCGGGATAGACCGATGCGGCGGGGATCGTTCCCCGCGTGAGGTGATGGTGGTACTCGTGCACCAGGATGCCGACCGGCACGAATTCGCCGCGCGTGAAGACCTTGAATGTCGTGGCGAAGAAATTCCCGACGTGGATCAAGAGCTTCCTGTCGGACGTGACCTGCGCATTGATCGTGCTGTCGGACGAGATCACGAGTTTGTATTCATCGCGCGAGAGCAGGTTGATCCAGCCCGCCATCGAGTTGCGGATCAGGTCCGAGTTGCCGCCATGCGGGTGGCTCGCAAGGGTGGCGTAGGTGTTGAGCAGTTTCGAGATCTTGCGCATCGGCTCCAGGTCGACGAGCGCCGCACGCAGCTCCGTGACGGCATCGACCTCCTTGGTCTTCTTGCTGTCCATCTTGCTGCCGCCCGGATGGCGGACATCCAGGAATTCCCGGAGCAGGCCCTCGAGCTTGACCAGCAACGCCTCTCCTGCAGGCGTGACGTAGTTCTCGGCCTTCTTCTTGCGCGTGGTCACCTCGTACGCCGCCAAGGTGGTGCAGATCGAGGTGTAGGTGCTGCGAGACGACCCGGAAGGCCGCCCGCCGCCACTGCCGAATTCGGACACCAGATCTTCGTGCATGAACTTCATGGCAGGGCGCTCGCTCGAGTTTCAGGTGCGCGGATTCTGCCGTCCGGCGTGCGTCTGCGGTATCGGGTCTTGCCTTCACACGTCGTGGATCGCCAGCGGACCCGCAAGGCTGATGGAAGGCCGAACGGCCACGACCGGGCGTTCAAGCCGGGCCGATTTCGGGTTGTCCGACAAGCCCGCGGCAGCCGCACGGAGAACCCGCCCCGACCAGCGGGTCAAGGCGGCCCGCAATCACTTCCCAGGCGGGTCGACCGGCTTGCCATCGACGGCTTTCGGAACGTCGCCGATGATCGTCTTGAGCGGACAGACGGAAAATGCCGGGCACTTAACGCACCCGACCGCCAGTGCAATGGGGCAAAGCGTCATGACGGCTCCTTGAACATTGAGGGAATGTCGAGCTTACGCTGATGTTGCCAGCCTGGCTGTTCCTGCCTTCGATGGCCGAGACTGACAAGCGATCGCAGACTGACCGACCTTGGTAGCGCAAGGGCTTCACGCGTTGACGGCTGGACGAGTTGGGCATGCGGCAAGAGCAATCGATATTTCATGGGCGCTGACTGTGAATGCATTGCAGAGGACGGCATGCGGCCACAAGCAGCCGGTCGCGATAGACTGCTTCCGGGCTTCTCAACCAGTTGGTCAACACCGTGCGCACGTAAGCCCCACGCATGGTTCCGAACCAGCCGTCTGCAGTGAAAGAATGCCTCGGAAACAACTTCAGTCCCTTCATGTGCGCGGCCTCATGCTGAATCGTCTCGCCTTCCTTCTGTTCGCGCTTGTTGTCGTCTCGTCTCCAGCAGCGGCTCATCCCACAGAGGTGACTGTCCCGGCTCCTGGAAGTCTTCGGCCGTGTACACCTCAGGACCCGACTTCGTCTGCCCTTGAACAAAGCATGGCCAAGTTTGGAGAATATCTGGGTTGCTTCCTTTCTGAAGAGAAGGTCGTACTGCGAGGCAGCCATCGGGCCGCGGCTCAGCCACTTGAGTACGCCTATGCGGTCAGAGTCCCATCCGGCCCGTACTCGCCGAGTGACGTTGAAGACTTGTTCCTGAAGGTGAGCGATCAGTGGAAGAACTACAAGCCCCTCGATAAGCGAGCCAGAGTCGACTACGACAAGAAGATCAATGATCTGCTTGGGAGCGCATTTCCAACTGCTGCGTCCGGCGTCGCAGTTTCCATTCAGCCCCCTGTACTAGTGTCGATTCGACGAATCGGGACGGATGCGTACGCTGTTGTTTCCTTGCGCCAGAGGAAGCTCACGCTGCCAGACGATGTCATCGTTTCAACTGCGGTCGATGCGAGCGCCATCGCACTGAAGGGCGACAGCATGCTGCGGCTCTCGCTCGTTCGTGAGATGAGAGCGCCAGCTGACGTGTCGAACGTCGAGGACGCAATCACGGAATGGATTCGGGCGGTCAAGGCTGCAGAGAGCAAATGACACGAACGGCCGCTTCGGGTCGGGCGCGGAGGGTCTACTGCCAGCGCCGACAGGAGGGTATGCTGCGCATGGCTGCCGATGCGGCTGGATGGCCACTTGGATCAACCTGGTCACCGGCCCCGAAGACGCAGTTCGGCCAATACCAGCAGGTCGCTGCCGTCAGCTATCCGGCAAGCCGGCTGGCCTCGGTCACGTGATGCGGTCCATGCCTACCGGCGCAAATGCGCGCATTTGACGGCCCGCACTGCAGGGCTGCTCCGCAGCGGATGCTGCCTTGAAGCTCGGCTCCGAGACCGACTCCTGCCCAGCGGAAAGCACTCTTGAGGCAAGTCTCCGCTGCCTGCAATTGCGATTCAGCGCCTTCCGCCCATGGCGCTTCGCGGTGCCGTTGGCCTGGAAGCAGCCGGTCATCGCGGGGATGAGGCAAGAGTGAACAACCCGTCCGGGCGTCAGACCTTTTCTATGTAGCTGCCATGCCAGGGTTGAAGCTGTGCACATTCGCGTTGCTCGGGAGATACAGGCGGGCGCTCGCCTTGATGCCGTAGGCGACACTCACCCTTTCCCGAGTGCCCCATGAAGATCCTGTTCGTCCACCAGAACTTCCCTGGCCAGTACCTGCATCTCGCGCGCCACCTCGGCCAACACCAGCACGAGGTTGTGTTCATCACGCAGCGCGTCGAAGGAGAACTGGCCGGTGTACGAAAGATCATTTACCGCCCGGCCCGCAAGGTCGCGGCTAGCACACATCACTACTTGCGCGATACCGAGGCTGGCGTCCTCAACGCCCAGGCGGTTGCCCGGGTCGCCTTGGACCTGAAGGCATCCGGCTTTGTTCCGGATGTCATGCTTGCCCACAATGGGTGGGGCGAACCGTGGTACTTGAAGGACGTGTTCCCCGACACGCCGCTCATCGGCTACCTGGAATTCTTCTATCACCCGCAGGGAGTGGACGTCGGCTTCGAAGCGCATGACACGCTGGCGTTCGACACGCGTCCGCGGCTGCGCATGAAGAACATGGGCAACCTGTTGGCGCTGCAGGCAATCGACGTCGGGCAGACGCCCACCTGGTGGCAACGTTCCCTGTACCCGACCGAATACCGCTCGCGCATCCAGGTCGTGCATGAGGGCATCGACACGGCCCGGATCAAGCCGGACGACGAGGCCTACGTTCCGATCCCCGGAAGCGATCGGCGCCTGACGCGCGCTGACGAGGTCGTCACCTACGTCGCACGCAATCTCGAGCCGTATCGGGGTTTTCCGAGTTTTATGAAAAGCCTGCCGGCGATCCTGGAAGCCCGTCCGCAGGCGCAGGTTTTGGTGGTGGGCGGTGACGACACCAGCTATGGCCCGAAGCCTGCCGGTGGCCGCCATTTTCGCGAACTTGCACTCGACGAACTTTCCGGACGCATCGACCTGTCACGCGTGCATTTCATGGGCAAGGTGCCCTATGCCACGTACCAGTCGGTCCTGCAGGTATCGCGGGCCCATGTATACCTCACCTACCCCTTCGTCCTCTCATGGTCGATGCTCGAAGCGATGGCGGCAGGGTGCGTGGTGGTGGGTTCGGCCACTCCTCCCGTGCAGGAAGTGATACGTGACGGCGAGAACGGCTGGCTGGTCGACTTCCACGACCCGGCCGCCATAGCGTCACGTGTCGTCGACGTGCTCGCCCGATACGGCGAGCAGGGGCCGATCCGGCTGGCGGCGCGGCGTACCATCGTCGACGACTACGATCTGCACACCGTCTGCCTGCCCGCCCAACTGCAGCTGATCCGTACCGCCCGGCAACGCTGGGCGTGAGCCGCTTCTCGCACGGCGGGCGGCCGTGCGAGAGGGACTCAGTGCCAGTTCGACGCGATGACCGGCGCCAGCGTCGTCTGGTAGTTTGCCGGCAAGGTCATCTGCCCCGCAGCCGGTGGCGCGAACGACGCCATTGCGTCTACCAGGTTGTGGACGTTCGAAGCGAGCAGCGTTGTTCCGGCACTGAGAACGACGCTTTCGACCTGGTTGGCGGCCGCCGTGTACCAGTTCTTGACCAGAACCTGATCGCTCGTGCCGATCACCGAGATCTGCAGGTCATTCCCGACGTGTGTGAACCACAGCTGGTCGGCCGCTACGCCGGTCTCCACCTGCAGCACGTCGGTGCCGCCGGTGTCGGTGAGCGTGTCGGCTCCCTCGCCTCGACCCCAGATGTAGGTATCGTTCGAGGCGGTCGAGTTGTCGACCAGCGTGTCGTTGCCCTGGCCGCCGTTGTAGGTGTCGTTGCCGGCCAAGCCCGTCAGCGTGTTGGCCGCGGCGTTGCCGACGAGGACATTGGCAGCCGTGTTGCCGGTGCCGTTGGTCGCCGCAGTCCCCGTCAGCGTCAGGTTCTCCAGGGTCGTCCCCAGCGTCCAGGTCACTGCCGACTTCACCGTGTCGGTGCCCTCTCCCGCGTTCTCGGTGATCACGTCCGCGGCAACGTCCATCACGTAGGTGTCGTTGCCGGTGCCGCCCACCAGCGTGTCGCTGCCCAGACCGCCGTCCAGCGTGTCGTTGCCGGCCGCGCCGGTCAGCGTATTGGCGACACCATTGCCGGTCAGCACGTTGTCCAGCGCGTTGCCGGTCCCGTTGATGGTGGTACTCCCTGTCAGGGTCAGGTTCTCCACGTTGTTCCCGAGCGTGAACGTCACGCCGCTCTGCACGCTGTCCAGCCCCTCGCCCGTGGCCTCGACCAGGATGTCGGTGGCGCTGTCGACAATATAGGTGTCGTCGCCGGTGCCGCCGTTCATCGAGTCGTTGCCCGCGCCGCCGTTGAGCGTGTCGTTGCCGGCGTTGCCGATCAGGGTGTCGTTGCCGGCCGCGCCGCTGATCGAGTCGTTGCCGCTGCCGCCAACCAGTGTGTCGGCGTTTGCGGTGCCGGTCAGCACAAGGTTCTGCAGGCTCACGGCGATGTCGAAGACGTCGTTCGCGGAGGCGTTGCTGGTGTCGGTGGCCGTCACCTTCACGCTGATCGTTCCCGCCGTGGCGGGCGTGCCGCTGAAGGTTCGCGTGCTCGCGTTGAAGCTCAGCCAGGCCGGCAGCGCGCTGCCGTCTCCCAGCGTGGCGGTGTAGGCCAGCGCGTCGCCGTCGGCATCCGTGAACGAACCGGCCGGCAACACGATGCTGAGCGGTGCCCCCAGGGCCGCCGACTTGTCGGCCAGCGCGGCAGCCACCACCGGCGCGCGATTGGCAGGCCCCACGTTCAGCGTGACGAACTCGCCTGCTGCGGAACCGTAGTTGTCGGTGCCCCACAGCACGAACTGCAGCTGGCCCACGTTCGCCGCGCTCGGCGTGGCATTGATCGTGCGGGTGCTTGCATCGAAGCTCAGCCAGGCCGGCACGGCGCTGCCGTTGGACATCGAGACGCTGTAGGTGATTGAATCCCAGCTGTCCGGATCGGTGATCGTGTTGACCGGCACCGCATAGCTGAAGGTCGTGCCCGCCTTGGCCGCGAGCGTCGGCAGGAAGCTGGCGACGGTCGGCGCGTGGTTGCTGTTGGCGCGATCGACCACGGTCTGGATCATCGCCTGGTCCCAGGTCACGCCGTTGGCGAACTTGATGGCGTCGATCTTGTGATCCTGCACGACCCCGTTCGACGTGGTGTTGGCGGCGTAGTAGTCGATGAAGCCGATCTGGTCCGTGCTGCCCTTCACCTTGAAGAACAGGTTGTTGCCCGACTGGAACGCGAGCACATCATTGTCCGAGATGCCCGCGCCGAAGCGCAGCACGTCCGTGGCGCTCAGTGCGTCGGTGTTGTCGATGCTGTCCTGCCCGTCGCCCTTGTTGAAGACGTAGACGTCGTTGCCGGCATCGCCGAACAGGTAGTCATTGCCAAGGCCACCGGTCAGGGCGTTGTCGCCGGCATTGCCCCACAGGCCGTTGGCAAGCTCGTTGCCGGTCGCCGTCAGCGCAGCGTCGCCGACGAGCGCCAGGCGTTCGAAGTTCGCGCCCAGGGTCCAGCTGATGCTCGACTGGATGAAGTCGTCGCCCTCGTTCGCGTTCTCGACCAGCGTGTCGCCGACGTCATCGATCTCGTAGTAGTCGTCGCCGCTTCCGCCGACCAGCGAATCGGCACCTTCGGAACCGAACAACGCGTCGTCGCCGGCACCGCCGATCAGCGTGTCGTTGCCGCCCAGGCCCAGCAGGTTGTTGTCGGCGTCGTTGCCGGTGATGACGTTGTCGAGGTCGTTGCCATTGCCGCGGTAGACCGTGCCGGCCAGTTGCAGGTTCTCGACGCCGTCGGCCAGGATGTAGAGCGTGTCGACGCTGCGGATGATGGTGTCGGTGCCGCCGCCGGCGTTCTCGACCACCCAGTCGTTCTCGCTGTCGACCACGTAGGTGTCGTCGCCGTCGCCGCCGATCATCACGTCGTCGCCGGCACCGCCGTCCAGGTGGTTGTTGCCGGCGTTGCCTTCGAGCACGTTGTCGCCGGCATCGCCCGTCGCGTCGACGTTGGCGCTGCCCACGAGGCGCACGTTCTCGATGTTGTTGCCCGCCGCGTAGCCGAAGCCCGTCACGACGGTGTCGGTGCCCCCGTTCGCGAGTTCCACGACCTGGTCGGCCGGCGTGTCGAGGACGTAGGTATCGTCGCCGTCTCCGCCGACGAGCGTGTCGGCGCCCGCACCGCCATCGAGGACGTTCGAGCCAGCGTTGCCTTCGATACGGTTGGCCAACGCGTTGCCGGTGCCGTCGATGCTGGCGTCGCCCGTCAGCACCAGCGACTCGACGTTGTCGCCGAGCTGGTAGCCGACCGAGCTGCGCACAGTGTCGAAGCCTTCGCCGGACAGTTCGGTCACCACGTCGCGCGTGTCGTCGACGTCGTAGACATCGTCGCCGGCACCGCCGCGCAGCGTGTCAGCGCCCCAGCCGCCGACGAGCGTGTCGGCGCCCGCGCCACCCACCAGGACGTCGCCGCCGCCTCGGCCATCGAGCAGGTCGCCCAACGAGTTGCCCGTCAAGGTATTGGCGTCGTCGTTGCCGGTGCCCGAAGACGCGGTGCCCACCAGCGTCAGCGACTCGACGTTGTTCGAGAGCACGTAGTTTGCGCTGGCCACGACGGCGTCGTTGCCCTCGCCGGCCTGCTCGGTGACAACGTCGTTCGTGTCGTCGACGAGGTACAGGTCGTCGCCCTGGCCGCCGATCATCACGTCGACGCCCTGGCCGCCGTCCAGCGTGTCGCGACCCGCGCCGCCAGAGAGCGTGTCGGAGCCCGCGAGGCCGGACAACTGGTTGTCGCCGGAATTGCCGGTCAGCGAGTTGTCCAGCGTGTTGCCGATGCCGACGAGCGCGCCCGTGCCTTCACGGAGCAGAAGATCCTCGAAATTCGTGCCCAGCGTCAGGCTGATCGAGCTGTCGATCGTGTCATGGCCCTCGCCTGCGGCTTCCACCACCTGGTCGCCTGCGTCGTCCACCACGTACAGGTCGTCGCCCTGGCCGCCAGTCAGCGCATCCGCGCCGCTGCCGCCATCCAGCGTGTCGTTGCCCGAGCCCCCGGCGAGAACGTCGTTGCCGATGCCGCCGGCGAGGCTGTCGTCGCCGTCGCCGCCGTCCAGACTGTCGATGCCGGCATCGCCGGTCATGATGTCGTTGCCGGCACCGGCGACAAGCGAGTCGTCTCCGTCGCCGCCGGCCAGGACGTCGTTGTCATCGCCGCCATCGAGCGTATCGTTGCCGACGCCGCCCGTGAGCAGGTCGGCCCCCGCGCCGCCGAGAAGCTGGTCGACCCCGGCGCCGCCGTCGAGCGTGTCGGCGCCGGCACCGCCATCGAGCAGGTCGTCGTCGTCGCCGCCCAGCAGCTGGTCATTGCCATCGCCACCATAGAGCGAGTCGGCCCCGACACCGCCATCGAGGAAGTCCGCGCCGGCGTCGCCATGCATCTCGTCGGCGCCCTCGCCGCCCGTCAGCGTGTCGTTGCCGTCGCCGCCGTAGCCGCGATCGTCCCCGGCGCCGAGATCCAGCGTGTCATTGCCGCCGCGGCCGTCGACCCAGTCGTCGCCGCCGAGCGCATGGATGATTTCATTGCCGGAGGTGCCGCTCAGGTAGTCGTCCTGCTCGGTCGCGCCGATCTTGATCGGCACCGCGTCGAGCAGCTGGCTGATCGACATCGACTGGCCATTGCTGAACTGGATCTCCTGGATGGGAGACGTGTTGGCCAGATCGTCGTAGTCGACGCCGTCGAGGTGGATCACGGTGTCGCCCGCCGAGTCGCCGATCACCAGCGAACCGAGCGACAGTTCGACCATGCTGAGGTTGAAACCGCCCTGCAGGATCAGGATGTTGTGGTCGCCCGGATCGCTCCTGGACTCCGAGATGTGCGTCGTGCCGCTTCCCAGGTCGACGAAGTAGAGGTCGCTGCCCGCGCCCCCGTCGAGCGTGTCGGCTCCGCCGCCCCCGCGCAGGAAGTCGTTGCCTTCGCCGCCCAGCAGCACGTCGTCGCCGGTGCCGCCGAACAGCGCGTCGTTGCCGGCGTCCCCGGACAGGATGTTGCTGCCGTTGCCGCCCAGGAGCGTGTCGTCGCCGTCGCCACCGGAGAGCACGTCATCGCCCTGCAGCGTCG
>FSTR01000141.1_pt1 | contig 9323 bp, 5 predicted proteins | sample 1637161 | NCBI WGS metagenome assembly FSTR01 (sample SAMEA3914819, study PRJEB12502) | metagenome | biome: forest; material: soil | place: Canada | collected 2010-06-26 | depth 0.3 m
CACGTGGCTGCACGTCAAGCTCCCCTACAGCGCGCCCGGCTACGCCGCCAACGGCTTCGACCCGAGCCGGCTCACGTCGGGGGTGGAAGTGCTGCCCGCCTGGGGCGACCAGGCCGGCACCATCCACTTCCAGCTGCGCAACATCCGCGTGAAGAAGACGCTCAATTGAACGGAGGACGACCCATCATGAAGACATCCCTGCACCTGCTGGCCGCCGCCGCGCTCGCTGCCTGCCTGGCCACGGCCAGCGCCGCACCGGTGGCCGTCACCGGCGATATCCACAGCGTCGCGAACGCCTTCGCCGTCGACCCGACGGCATTCGATCGCGGCGACGATCCGGACATCGACGACGCGACGACCATCCCGCACGCCTCGCTCGTCAACCTGGCGGCCGGCCCGTTCGACTACTTCCGGCTCGACCTCTCCAATCGCAGCGCGTTGACGCTGGACATCGACTTCAGCGACGGCTGGGATCACGCCGGCCTTGGCCTGGACCTGCAACTGGCGGTGTGGAAGTCCGACGGCACCTTGCTGGCGCTCGACGACGATGATCCGCGGCCCTGGGGCTTCCCCAACCCGTCGGCGGATTCGGGCAGCTTCAGCACGCTTGATCCGTACCTGCATCTCGACCGCCTGGCCGCGGGCAGCTACATCGTCGGCATCGCCTACGCCGGGGCGCAGGCCGACGCGTCGGGCTGGCTGGCCGGAGGCGAGATCCCGGCCGGCGGCATGTACGAGCTGAACGTGTCGCTCGCCGCGGTGCCGGAGCCGGCGGGTGGGCTGCTGTGGTTGGGCGGAGCGGCGGCCTTGCTGGCCGGGCTGGCGCGGCGACGGCGCGCTCGCTGACGACAGGCCGGCCGAGGGCGTCCGATCAAGCTTGGCGTTCGACCTGCGGCATGCGGAACACGGCCACCGTATCGACCAGCAGACGCGCCTGGTCCTTCAGGCTCTCGGCTGCCGCCGCGGTCTCCTCGACCAGCGCGGCGTTCTGTTGCGTCGACTGATCCAGCAGGGACACGGTCGTGTTGACCTGGCCCAGGCCGTCGGCTTGCTCCGACGCCGCGGTGCGGATCTCACCCACGATTTCGGAGACGCGCCGGACGGCCGTCTCGATGTCGGACATCGAGGCGCGCGCATCCTTGACCAGCGAGGCACCGGTCTCGACGGTCTCCGCGGACGCGGCGATCAGCGTGCGGATCTCCTTGGCGGCCACGCTCGACCGCTGCGCGAGATTGCGCACCTCGGTCGCGACCACCGCGAAGCCGCGTCCTTGCTCGCCCGCCCGCGCTGCCTCGACCGCCGCGTTGAGAGCAAGGATGTTCGTCTGGAAAGCGATCCCGTCGATCACGCCGATGATGTCGGCGATCTTGTCGGAATGCTTCGTGATCTGATCCATGGTCTCCGTGACCCGGGAGACGACCTGCCCCCCGGCCGTTGCCGCGTGCGAGGCATCGGCGACCAGTTGATCGGCCATCCGCGCCGCGTCGGATGTCTGCTTCACGGTGCTGGTGATCTGCTCCATCGATGAAGCCGTCTCCTGCAGGCTCGCTGCGGCCTGCTCCGTGCGAACCGACAGGTTCTGGCTTCCTTGCGCGACTTCCTCGCTGGCGACCTGGATCGAATCGGTGGAGCCCCGGACCTGGCCCACCAGCATGCGCAGGCTGTCCTGCATTCGTCCGATGCCCGCGAGCAGGGTGCTGACCTCGTCGTTGTTCTCGGCAACGATGTGTTGCGAAAGATCGCCCTGGGCGATGGTGTCGACGACGGCGACCGCCCGGCGCAGCGGACGCGTCACCGAGGCCGTGATCACCCCGGCGCAGAACACGCCGATGCCCACGCACAGCGCCGAAAGAAGCCAGGTCGTCGTGCGAGCCCGTTCGACCTGGCGTTCGCTGTCCGCGGCCAGCGATGCTGCGGCGGCCCGTTGCGTCGAGGCGTAGCCGCTGACCGAGGCGACGTAGACGTCCGCGGACGGCAACAGTTCGCCCGTCACCCGGGCGCCGGCGCTCGTGTCGCTGCTGTCGAGTGCCTTGAAGATGGCGTCGCGCAACGTGACATACGTCTTGCGCTTTGCGGCGATGTCCGCGAAGGCCGCCAGCTCGCCGGCGGTACCGCCGGCCGACTCGAGCTGCTTTTGAAGGACGCTGATCTGCGCCGACGTCTCCTTCATCGACCCACCGAAATAGCCCTTGACGTCCGCGTTGTTGCCCGACTTCGCGATCGCGAGCGTGCGCACGACGTTCAGGTGAGTCAGTGCGCGCCATTGGTCGGCTGCGTTGGCGCGCGTCATGGCTGCCATGACCTCGCTGCTTCTGGTTTCGGCCTGCGTCAGGCTGTACAGGCTGAGTCCGGCGATGGCTCCTACGAGCACCAGCACGATGGCGAAGCCAAGCGCCAGCCGATGGGCCAGCCGCATGTGATTCAGGGAGTTCATGAGGTCGCTTTCCTTGTCATCACACAAATTCGGTCATTTGTCCGCGAACTTGAGGGCTGAGCACGATTTCGGTTCCCGAGCGTCGACCGCGGCGGTGCAGCCGTGACCTTTGCACCCGGGCCACGGCGGCCGCTTGCGGCTCAGAAGGTCTGCCAATCGTCGGCCCCGGCGTGCGCGGGCTCGGTCGACCTCGGTGCCGCGGCCCGGGTGACGAGCGGCCTGGTCTTGCCGGCGTCGGGGCGCATCGCGTTCCTCGCACGGTCGGGTTCGCGACGCTCGATGTCTCCCGGGCCCGCTGCGGGCGCCTTCGCCGCGAAGGGGGCCGCTGCGGTCGCCTCGGTTCCTTGTGCGAGCTTGAACACCGCCACGGCCTGCACCAATTGCCGCGCCTGGCCCTTCAGGCACTGGGCCGCGGCCGCGCTCTCTTCCACGAGCGCGGCGTTCTGTTGCGTGACCTGGTCCATCTGGCTGACCGCCTCTCCCACCTGGGAGACCCCGGCGCTCTGCTCGGTGCTGGCCGCGCTGATCTCGCCCACGATGTCGGTCACGCGCTTGATCGAGCTGACCACCTCCGTCATCGTGGCGCCGGCCTGATCGACCAACGCGGTGCCTTGCTCGACGCGCCCGACGCTGTCGCTGATCAGGCTCTTGATCTCCTTGGCCGCTTCGGCGGACCGGCCCGCCAGGTTGCGCACCTCGCTGGCCACGACCGCGAAGCCGCGGCCCTGTTCCCCTGCCCGCGCAGCCTCGACCGCCGCGTTCAACGCGAGGATGTTCGTCTGGAACGCGATGCCGTCGATCACGCTGATGATGTCCGCGATCTTCTTGGAGCTGTTGTTGATGTCCTTCATCGTGTCCACCACCTGGCCGACGACGTCACCGCCCCTGATCGCCACGGCGCTGGCACTGAGCGCGAGCTGGTTGGCCTGCCTGGCGTTGTCTGCGTTCTGCCTGACGGTAGAGCCCAGCTGCTCCATCGAAGCGGCCGTCTCTTCGAGCGCGGACGCCTGCTCCTCGGTGCGCTGGCTCAGGTCCAGGTTGCCTTGCGCGATCTGTGCGCTGGCGGTGGCCACGCTGTCGGCGTTGCCGCGTACCGTGCCGACGACCCGCGTCAGCGAGGCCTGCATCTCCTTGAGATGGACCATCAGGCTCGTCGTGTCACCGCTGCGCAGGTCGATGGCGGCGCTCAGGTCGCCCTGGGCGACGCGCTGCACCAGCGCGGACGCTTCGCCCGGTTCGGCGCCCAGTTCGCGGGTGATCGACCGGGTGACCCACACCGCCATCAGGACCGCGACCATCAGCGCAGCGCCGCTCGCGGTCCAGATGACCACCTTGACGCCGGCGACGGCGGCTTCGGCGTCGATGGTGGAATCGGCCATGAGCGACACCTGGAACTTGATCAGGTCATCCAGCGCCGCGAAGTAGGCGAGTTGCGCCGGGCGAAGTTCGCCCACCAGCAGCGTCTTGGCCTCCTCCGTCTTCCCCGCCGCGGTGAGTTCCGTGAACCTGTCCTGGGTCGGAGCGTACTTGCCGCGCGCCTCGACAAGCGCCGCCATGAAGGCCTTGCCCTTTTCTGCGTGGATCTGGGCGCGCAGCTTGTCCAGCCGTTCGACGTTGTCGTTGCGCGCGCTGGCGATGCGATCGATCTCCCGCTTGACGTCGGCGGGACTGGTCATGATGAGCATGTTGCGCATCGAGCGTGCGACCTGGTTGAGGTTGTTTTTGATCTCGTTGAGCGAAGCGATCTTCGGATAGCGATCGTCGACGACCAGGTGGAACGACTCGTCCACCGCATTGACCTTGAGCATCGAGCTGCCCCCCATGACGGCGATCAGCAAGACCAGGATCCCGAACCCGAGGGCGAGCCGGGTGGAAACTTTCATGGCGGTGGCATTCATGTCGAACATCCTTCGGAAGCGGTGACGAGATGGTTTGCTGCAAGGGTCTGCTCGACCAGCCCCATCTCGATGCTGGACATGAGTCTTTCGAAGCCGATCTGGATGAGCGCGCAGGCCTCGATTGCTCCGTTTAACGTAGTTATCATTGATTAAGTGATAAATGATCGATGTGGCGAATTGAGGATGTTTTTATCGCTATCTCGGTGATGAGATTGCGTCGCTGCTGAACAGTAGCGTGGGGTGGAGACGTCGAGGATTCCCCACGACCCGGCGCGGAATGTGCCCCTCCCCAAGGGGGTGCGCAGCGGCCACAATCTTTCAGAAAGTTCGATTCGCTCGTCCAGCAGGCCTGCATTCTTGATGCATGAGCCGGTACCAGGCCCTCTACGTGCAAGCTGCCGGGCCGCGCGGCGAAACACGGTGCGCCCCACATGACGAGCGTCAGGAAGATCCGTTCGATGTCCAGACTCCCTCGGTACTGGCCGATCGTCGCAGCGTTCGTCTCCATGGCGATCCTGCAAGCTTCGGTCGCTGCCCTCAGCATTCAATTGCTGTCGACCGTCAGAGCCTATGTCGCCGGCGAGAGCCTCTACTCGAAGGCCCAGAAGGACGCGCAGATCTATCTTCTCGACTACGTGGAGCGGGGCCGGGAGGTGGACTACCTCCGCTTCATGTCGGCTTTGGCGATACCGCTTGGAGACCGGGCCGCGAGAGAGGCGTTGCAGCGCCAGGAGCCTGACATCGCGGCCGCACGGCAGGGCTTCATCGACGGTGGCAACCATCCCGATGACATCGACGGATTGATTCGAATGTTTCGCTGGTTCCAGCGAGTGCCGTTCATGTCGAGGCCGATCGCCACCTGGACCGAAGGGGATCGGACGATCGAGGAGATGCGTGCACTGGTCGCCCGCGCGCACGACCGGATTCGAGCCGGGGATCATCAATCTGCCGCCGTCGAGGCCATGCGCTTGCAGTCCCCGATCCTGGATGAACGACTGACGCGTCTCGCCAGCGCGTTTTCTTCACAGCTCGGCGAGGCCTCGAGAACGACCCAACGTCTCCTGTTGGGTCTCAACAGCTTCATCGCCGTGCTGCTCACGATCTCGGGCCTTGCCTTCGTGCGCGGGAGCATCCGCCAGCAGGCCGCCGCCGACCTGAGAATGGAGCGCCTGATCCATGCGGTGACCGACGGCGTGGTCACCATCGACGAGGATCGGAAGATCGTGCTGTTCAATCGCGCCGCCGAGACGATGTTCGGCATCGGGGCAGTCGATGCGCTGGGCAGTCCGATCGATCGGTTCATCGAGCGCTTCTCGATCACGAAGGGCCCTGCAAGCGCAGAGGTCCCCACCGTTGCGTCGAGCGCAGGCGCGCTTCAGGCCCTCACCGGCCGAAAGTGCGACGGGCGGGCCTTTCCGATCGAGGCCTCCGTTTCGCGACTGCAGACGGAGCGCGGGGACTTGACGACCATCGTTCTTCGCGACATCACCGTGCGCCTCATGGCGGACGCCGAACGCAGGGCACACGAGGCTCTGGAGGCCTCGAGCAAGGCGAAGACCGAATTCCTCTCGCGCATGAGCCATGAACTGCGCACGCCGTTGAACGCCGTGATCGGCTTTTCGAAGCTCCTGCGCCTGGACACCGCCAGGCCGCTCTCGATGGAACAACTGGAGCGCGTGCGGCATGTCGAGAACGCCGGCGCCCATCTCCTCGCCCTGGTCAACGATGTCCTCGACCTGTCTCGAATCGAGTCCGGCGAAATGTCCGTCTCGCCTGAAGCGGTTCAACTGCTGAGGGTCATCGAGGAAGCGGCGACGATGGTGTCTCCGCTGGTGACCAAAGCCGGCATCGAGGTCTTCCTGGCCACCGAACTGCCTGCGTCAAGCGCAGGTCAGCGCGCGGACGCCCGGTCCACGCCGCCCGGCGACGTCTGGGTGAGCGCCGATCCCGTGCGGCTTCGGCAGGTGCTGGTCAACCTCCTCAGCAACGCCGTGAAATACAACAGACCCGGCGGGCGCGTCGCGTTGACCTGGCAGCGTGCGGGAAGCGAGTGCGAAATCCTGATCACCGACACGGGGCGAGGTATTTCGCCGGACCAGCTTGCCTGCCTGTTCCAGCCGTTCAATCGACTCGGTGCCGAATCATCGGCCGTCGAAGGAACCGGCATCGGACTCGTCCTGTCCCGCCAGCTTGCCGAAATGATGGGCGGCACGCTCACCGTCACCAGCACATTGGGCGTGGGAACCAGCGCGAGCCTGAAGCTGGGGATCGCCAGTGCGCCGGCCGTCAAGCCCGATTCGGCGCGCCTGGGTCGTTCGGAGCCACGAAGCACCCGTTCACTCAGGGTCCTGTATGCGGAGGACGACGAGGTCAACGGGGAACTGGTGCGCCAGCTCGTGTCCATGCGACGTGGCGTATCGCTTCGCATCGCGACCAGCGGCGCGCTCGCGCTGGAGAGCGCTCGCGCCGACCCGCCGGACCTGATGCTCGTCGACATGAATCTGGGTGACATGACCGGTATCGAGCTCGCTCGGGAACTGCGCCGCGATCGAGCGACGCGGGACATCCGCCTGGTCGCGCTATCCGCGGATGCACTGCCGGAGCAGATTCGCGCCGCGATGGCCAGCGGGTTCGAAAGCTATCTGACCAAGCCGATCAATTTCGAGGAACTCCTGGCGGTGCTCGACGCGCACAGCCAGGAAGCCTTCGTCTGATGCCCGGGTGGCACGCATCGTGCGATGTGCTTGCGTCAGGCGGGTGGTTGTAATCGATTGAAAAATGGCGACGGCCTGACTTGCTCGCGTCGCTGCGTGCAGGCAGGATTCATTCGAATCTCGTCACCCCTGCCTACGTTGGGAAAACCATGTCAAACGCGTTCCGTCGCACCGGCGATCTGAAAAGCATCGGCAGCTATCCGGTCTGGCTGCAACGCGTCGTTCATGAAACGACACCGCACAAGCGCCGTGTCGTCGAACACGAACTGTTTTCGCTGATGCGAGATGCGCGGCTGCCGCTGCCCGCCATGCAGCGCTTCATGGTCGGCATCTGGCCGACGATCGAGCAATTCCCGAGATTCATGGCCATGAACCTGAAGAAGGCCGGCTATGGGGACAGTGTCGGCACGGACATGGCGCGCCGCTACCTGATCCAGAACATCCGCGTCGAACAGAAGCACGCCGAGCACTGGGCAGCCTGGGCCAGCGCGGCGGGGCTGAGCTTGAACGACCTTCGATCGGGCGCAGACACGGAGGAGCTTCAGGCGTTGGCGCACTGGTGCTGGTACGTGTGCGACCGTGCTGACCTGGCTGTCGCCATGGCGGCGACGAACTACGCCGTCGAAGGTGCCACGGGCGAGTGGTCCTGCGTGGTGTGTTCGCAGGACACCTACGCGAAATCGCTGCCTGACGAGGTCCGCGCGCCGGCGACGCGGTGGCTCAAGGTGCATGCCGAGTACGACGACACGCATCCCTGGGAGGCGCTCGATATCGTCGCGACCTTGTTGGGGCACGCGCCCGGCGCGCACGAGATCGCACACGTACGTCAAGCCATTCGATCGAGCTATCGCTACATGGAACTGTCCCTGGACAGCGCCATGACGGCGTCCATTCATGGCTCCTTCGACGAAACAGCGTCCAACTCGGCGATGTTGGGGTTCGATGCCCTCGACGTCGCCTGATGCCTCGTCGGACAGTCGCGCGCCGGCCGCCACGATCGAGCTGATGGTTGGATCACAACCCTCCGGCTGGATCTGTCATCGATAGCTTCTTGCGTCCTCGATGACCTTGCCATCGTTGGGCAAGGTGCCGGGTTCGACCAGTTCGACCTCGCCTCGCAACTTCGTGACGTCGCGCAACGCCTCGGCGATTCGCGTCCCGAGGTCGTCGGACGGCTGCACGCATTCGAGCCGCAGCGTCATGCGATCCACCCCGGTTTCCCCCTCGACCACCAGGCGTGCACGGCGCAATTCCGGAAAGCGGCGCACGACATCCGCGACCTGGCCGGGGTGCACGAACATGCCGCGCACCTTGGTCGTCTGGTCGGCGCGGCCCAGCCAGCCGCGAATGCGCTGGTTGGTCCGCCCCGTGGGACACGCGCCCGGCATCACCGCGGAGAGGTCTCCCGTCCCGAAGCGCACCAGCGGATAGTCGGCATTGAACGTGGTCACCACCACCTCGCCGACCTCGCCTTCGGGCACGGGGTCGCCGGTGCCCGGGCGCACGATTTCCAGCAACACGCCCTCGTCCAGCACGAGGCCGTCGCGCGCCGTCGTCTCGTAGGCGATGAGCCCGAGATCCGCGGTGGCGTAGCACTGCTTGCCGTCGACACCATGCTCGGCAAGCCAGTCGTGCAGGCTCGGTGGGTACGCCTCGCCAGAGAGCAAGGCCTTGCCGAGGCTGGGCAGGGCCACGTTCATCGCCGCTGCCTTCTCGATCAGGATGCGCAGGAAGCTGGGCGTGCCGATGTAGCCTGCCGGCTTGAGCTCGGCCATCGCCTCCACCTGCTGCTCGGTCTGGCCGGTACCGCCCGGAAAGACGGTGCAGCCGAGCGCATGCGCGCCGCTCTCCATGATGGCGCCGGCGGGCGTCATGTGGAAGCTGAAGCTCACGTGCGCGAGCTCGCCCGCGCGGAACCCGGCGGCGTGCAATGCACGCGCGGTGCGCCAGTAGTTGCGCGAGGCGCCTTCCGGCTCGTAGATCGTGCCGGGGCTCGCGAAGACACGCGGCATGGCCGGACCGCGCACGATGGCGCTGAAGCCGCCGAACGGATCCTGCTCGCGCCGTTCCTTCTGGCGCATCAACAAATCGGACTTGCGCGTGACCGGCAGTGCCGCCAGTGCGGCACGCGTCGTCACCGCTGCGCAATCGATTCCACGCAGCAGTTGCGAAAACGCCGAGGTCGCGCGCTGGGCGTGACCGAGCTGGGCCGCAAGCGCGGCCATCAGCCCGGCCTCGCGCTGCGCCGGATCGCGCGTTTCGAGAGCGTCGTAGTAG
>FSTR01000129.1_pt1 | contig 9307 bp, 9 predicted proteins | sample 1637161 | NCBI WGS metagenome assembly FSTR01 (sample SAMEA3914819, study PRJEB12502) | metagenome | biome: forest; material: soil | place: Canada | collected 2010-06-26 | depth 0.3 m
CGAAGAGCACCGGCGCCGCCCAGCTCACCAGCCCGGAATCGCCTCGCTCGACCATGCGCATGGCCATCGTGGGCAACGCCGTCGCGCCGAACGAGAAGGCCCAGTATCCGGGGGAGAACGACGGCAACCGGATCCACGGCCAGAGTCGCAGCAGGAGTGCCGCCTGGAACAGCCCGTAGCCGAACAGGATGTGCGCCGCCATGTCGGGCGACCCGGTGGTCAGGCTCAGGTACGCGACGCCACCGACGACCGGCGGAGCGAGCTGGACGCCCATCGCGGGCCTCGCGCCGGCCGGCAGCGGGTCTCGCGTGGCGGCGCGCATGAGCACCACCGATTCGGTCGCGAACCACGCGATCAGGCCGATGCCGAAGAGCCACGACCCCAACTGGGTCCAGCCGTAGACACCCGCCCCGGTGGCGGCGACGAAGTTCTGCCCGGTCGCGGGCAGGTACAACGCCGGCGTCGCGAAGTCCGGACCGTACCCGCCCTTCCACATCCGGCCCAGCAGCCAGATCCCCACGGCCAGCTGGCCCGCGATCGACAACCCCAGCAGCAGCGCTCCACCCGAGCGAGAGACCTGGATTGCCGCGATCGCGACCAGCATCGTCGAGATCCCGATCAGCGCGACGAACGAACACTGGATCGGGTCCAGCGCCTCGTCGCGCGCCGCGGTCCGATCCCGCAGCCACTTGCGCGCATACAGCACCACCAGCACCGCCCAGGTCAGCGCACCCAGGATCGCGATCACGCTGGCCACCACTGGCGGGAGATTCCACAGGCGCGCGCCCGCTCGCCACGCGCCCGCCAGCCCCATGATGCCGACGGGCGCGCCGAACAGCGACACGGGAATCGAGCGTGGCGCGGTCATGGCTGGATCTCGATCATCGCGTCCTCCGGGTTACGGGCAGAGAGCCATTGAAGCGGTGATGGACGCGCCGGTCGATTGGACGATGGTGTTGCCCACCCGGTCGCCCGTCGGCCATTGGATTGACGCTCGACTATGGCCCAAGCGAGTGGGCGGCAGGCCGTGGATGAATCAACGTTGCGGCTCAACTTCGAGTCCATCATGCCCAACCCGAACCTCTCGACTTTCAGCCCTGCGGAACTGGTGCCGTCCTCGCAGACCGAACGCACCCGATTCGGTCGCGATGTCATCGCGGGCCTCAGGCAAGAGGCCCGGCGCCTCTCGCCGAAATACTTCTACGACGTCGCGGGTTCCGCGCTCTTCGATCGCATCTGCGAATTGCCCGAGTACTACCCGACACGCACGGAGATCGGGATCCTGCGCGACAACGCGAAGGCCATCGCCGAGGTGGTCGGCCCGAACGCGGAGGTGGTCGAGTTCGGCGCCGGATCGCTGACCAAGATCCGTCTGCTCTTCGACGCGTTCGCAGCCGGCGAAGCGCCTCTGCGGTACATGCCAGTCGACATATCGGGCGAGCACCTGCACATGGCGGCAAGGCGGCTGCAGGCCGAATACCCTGCGCTGCAGATCCAGCCGGTCGTGGCCGACTACACGATGCCACTGATCCTTCCCAAGGCGGCCGCCGACTCGGGCAAGCGCGTCGGGTTCTTTCCCGGATCCAGCCTCGGCAACTTCCAGCCCGACGAGGCGTTGGAGTTCCTGCGCCTGGCCGCGCGCCTGCTGCAGGGCGGCGGCCTGCTTGTCGGCGTCGACCTGGTGAAGGAGCCCGCCGTCCTGCACGCCGCGTACAACGACGACCAGGGCGTGACCGCTGCATTCAACCTGAACCTCCTGCGCCGCATGAACGCGGAGCTGGCTGCCGATTTCGACCTGAACGGCTTCGCCCACTACGCCTTCTACCAGGCTGCTCGCCAGCGGGTCGAGATGCACCTGGTGAGCAAGCTGCGCCAGACCGTCCGGATCGGCGAGGAGCGATTCGACTTCGCGGAAGGCGATTCCATTCTCACGGAGGAGTCGCACAAGTTCACGGTGGACAGCTTTCGCGCGCTTGCAGCAGCCGCGGGCTTCTCGCCTGGCCCGGTCTGGATCGATGAGCAGAGGCTCTTCAGCGTCCACTGGCTCGTGGTCCGCTGAGCGCGATTCAATGCCGGCTCGGCGACCGCCGAGGCCGCCGGGCGCCAGAATGCTGTCGCCGGCGGCGCCCTCGCAGGCTACGCGAGCAGCTTGCGCAACGCGATCGCCGCCGACGTCGACGACGCGGGGTTCTGGCCGGTCACGAGCCGGCCGTCGGTGATCGAGTAGGGTAGCCAGTTGTCCAGTTTCTGGAAGATGCCGCCCAGGCGCTTGAGCTCGTCCTCGACCAGGAAGGGAACCACGTGCGTCAGCTGCACCTCTTCCTCCTCGGTGTTGGTGAAGCCGGTGACGTGCTTGCCCTTGACGAGCGGCTCGCCCTGGTAGGTCACGTGGCGCAGCACGCCGGGCGCGTGGCACACCGCCGCCACCGGCTTGCCGGCGTTGTAGAACGACTCGATGAGCGCGATCGATACCGGATCCTCTGCCAGGTCCCACATCGGCCCGTGGCCACCGGAGTAGAAGACCGTGTCGAAGTCCGAGGCCTTCATGTCGGCGAGCTTGACGGTGCTCGCCAGCACGGCTTGCGTGGCCTTGTCACCCTTGAAGCGCGTCATCGACTCGGTCTGGACGGCCGGATCGTCGCTCTTGGGATCGATCGGGGGCTGGCCGCCCTTCGGAGAGGCCACCGTCACCTCATCGCCCGCGTCGTGGAAGACGTAGTACGGCGCCGTGAATTCCTCGAGCCAGAAGCCGGTGGGACGGCCGGTGTTGCCGAGGATGTTGTGGGATGTGAGAACCATCAGGATCTTGCTCATGTCGAATGCCTTTGAAAGTTGAAGAGAGAGGGCTTCCAGCGCCGCGGTCAACGCGAATGCTTCGAGTCGCGGCCTGGCGTTCGCTTCCGTCGAAGACGCACTCCGCTCGCCAAAGTCTCCTTGGTGCCCGGGCGTCGGGGATGAGGATGAAGTCGCATCGGCGGGTCATTCCGAAGTTCAGGGACGACGCTCGCCACGACAGTCCGCGCCCCGCTGCACGTGCAGCGCCGCGATGTCCGCCGCCTCCGAGGGCGTATGGCCGTGCTCGCGGGCATCGATGTAGGCCGCGTGCCAGCCGGCCCAGTGATGCTTCGGCGCCCTCGCCTCGTACTCACCGTGGTGCCCCTCGGCCTCGCGCAGCAACACGGTGAGCGTCGCGATGTTCACCGGCGAATCCTGGATGATGTCCAGCATGTCACACCCGTCCGGGCAGGCGCGTCGTGACTTCCTGGAGCAGCCAGCCGTTGCCGTCCGGATCGCTGAACGACGCCCAGGTGCAATAAGAGCGGCCCTGCGGATCGGTACCGGGCGCCCTGCCCTGCGTGCCGGCGCGATGGAACAGCCCCCCGCTGTCGTGGAACAGCTCGCTCACATCCACGCGGTGGCCGATCAGCTCCGCGCGGGCGGCCTCGATGTCCTCGACGACCAGTATCAGGTCCTGGATGGACCCCGGCGCCGCGGCGGTCACACCCTTGCCGAAGATGACGGAGCACGCCGATCCCGGCGGCGTCAGTTGCACGACCCGGAAATTCTCGCCGGTGGCGAGATCCGCGTCCTGCCGCCAACCGAGGCCGCCGTAGAAGGACTTGGCGCGGTCGACGTCGGACACAGGAAGGACGACCACCTCAATTCGCATGGCGATCGGCGCGCCGTTCGTGGTTGTCGAGTCGCGCTCGCGACCCGTCTGGCTGGTGCTCATCTCTGGCTCCCGTCATGTGGACGATTGGAATGCGGGGGTCGAAGACGCTTCTTCGCCCTGCGCAGGCTCATGCGGATTTCGCCGCGAGTTCGGCCAGGCTTTGGCCCAGCACGCGATTGAATGCCGGAAACGGATGGATCACGTCCGCCAATACGTGCAGCGGTATGTGTGCCCGAATGGCCAGGACCAGTTCGCCGAGGCTCTCGCCCGCGCGCGGACTGACCAGCGTCGCGCCGACGAGGACACCGCGCTGGCGATCCGCGACCAGCTTAAGGACGCCGCCGCGAAACCCATGGATATAGCCGCGGGCGGATTCGGCCGGATCGGCCCGCACGACCACGACATCCAGACCCTGTGCTCGCGCAGCCGCTTCCGACAGCCCGACCGACGCCACCTCGGGGTCGGTGAACGTGACGCGGGGAACGGCGGTGTGGTCGGCCCTGGCGTCCTTGCCAAGCAGTGCGCGCACGATCACCTGGGCGTGGTAGTACGCCAGATGCGTGAACCCGCCCAAGCCCGTGACGTCGCCTGCACCGTAGACGCCGGGCCTGGCCTCGAGGGTTTCCGGGTCGACCTTCAACCAGCCACGCGGCGTCTGCTCGAGCCCGACCTCGTTCCATGCCGACGCGTTGGGACGCCGGCCCGTCGCTACCAGCAGGCGGTCGGCCCAGATGCTCGCGCCCGACTTCAGGTGGACGACCACGAACGAACGCGGCGCCGTCGGGTTCTCCATGCCTCGACTCGCCTGGGTCTCGACGCGCACGCAGGCGTCGCCCACCCGCAAGTCGATGCCCTCCGATTGCAGGTGCGGGCGCAGCGCCTCGCCGGCCTCGGGCTCCTCCAGGCCGAGGAATGTCGGGCCCGCCTCGATCAGCGTCACGCGGCAGCCCAGGCGCACGTAGGCCTGCCCGAGTTCTACCCCGATGGCGCCAGCGCCCAGGATCGCCAGCGAAGCCGGGAGACTCTCGAGGAGCGCCGCCTGCCGGTTCGTCCAATAGTCGACCGTCTCCAGGCCGGGAATGGGCGGGATCGCCGCAGTACTGCCATTGGCGATGACCAGCGCGCGGCGCGCGACGAACCGCTCCTGGCCCACGGCCACGGTTCGCAGGTCGGCCAGCTTGCCGTCGCCCCGGACGAGCGTGGCCCCGGTCGCCTCGAGTGCGGCCGCCGGTGCACTGTCGTCGAGGTTGCGCGCCATGCCCAGCACGCGGTCGTGGACCTTGGGCGCGTCGACGGTGTAGTCCACGCGCGAGGCCGCGAGCTGGCGCGCGCGGCCGGCCTCCGTCAAGGCTTCCCCTGAGCGTAGAAACGTCTTGGACGGCACGCAGCCCCAATACGGACATTCGCCGCCGACGAGCTCGCGTTCGATCACCGCTAGCGTCAACCCGCTGTCTCGAAGACCGACGGCGATCGCCTCTCCGGCGACGCCACCGCCCAGACACACCACGTCGAATTCCTGTGCCACGTCGCTACCTCCCGACCTGCTCCGCCATCGATGCCCCGTCACCTTGCGCTCGACGCGCGCGCCAAGCCGATGACTTCCCCGACGCGTTTGCGATCAGAACAAAGGGGGACCGACGCGTCGATTGCATCTTGGTGTCGTCCGCCCATCGCCCAGGGTCAACGGGCATCCGACAACGTGTCGTGAGCGCCCAGCTTGTCGAGGGCGTCGAATCGCGGCACGGACGGCGCGCCGACCCGACCGGGCATCGATCAGCCACGGGCGATGTAGCGATCGGCACGCGCGGCATCGAGCACCGATGCGGGATCGGTCCGCAGCACATCCACCGGCGTGCGCCCGTCGAGCCAGGCATTCGGCTGGGCGAACCACAGGGCCACCTCGCGGTCATCGAACGTATCCCGCAACTCGCGGAGCACCTCGCTTACCTGCGGCCGGATCGTCATGTCGGCGATGTCGAACTGGAAGATCGGCAGCATCGTGGTGGCCCGCCATTCGAAGGTGACGACGGCGTGACCGACGATCCAGCGCGCCAGCACGGAGATCGGCTGGTCGAAGCAGCAACGCAGCAGCCCGACCATCTCGTCACAGCCGACGATCCCTCCGCTCGACGCGTACCCCTGCGCCATGGCGAGGTACTGATCTTGCGCGAGGCTGCCTTGCGTGCGCTCCGAGGCGACGCGGGGACGTGGGACGTCCTGGCGCCGTCTGGCAGCGCCCGCCCTGGCATCGGGAAGCATGGTTTCCAGCATGATCGACTCACGAGGTAGAGGGGCCGTGGGCTCCCGACGGCGGGAGCGGCAGGAGAGACGGCCACATCACAACAGAGTCGCCGCGGCGGCTCCATTGGACGATGGTGTCGACGACGCCTTCGTATCGGCGGCCCCCCCACAGCGGCCCCTGCCACTTCCGTGCAGGCGCGCTCCCTGGCATCCGCCTCACTGCGGGCCGCACTTCAGTGTGATGGAGACGGAGACCGGCTGAACGACAGTGGCCGAGGCGCGTGAAGCGCCACGGCAGCATCGTCAAACCGAGCTCATTGCCTCCTGGCGGATGGGCGACATCGACAGGAGATCGACATGAACAAGGAAACTTCGACGGCCAAGGTGGCCATCGTGACCGGCGCGTCCCAGGGGATCGGCGCCGGCATCGTGCAGGGCCTGCGCGGCCGGGGCTACCGGGTGATCGCGACCTCGCGCTCGATCAAGCCGTCTCGCGAAGACGAGCTCGTCACCGTCGCGGGCGACATCGCCGACCCGGACACCGCCGAGCACGTCATCGGCACCGCGATGCAGTACTTCGGACGCATCGACACGCTGGTCAACAACGCGGGCATCTTCATCGCCAAGCCGTTCACGCAGTACACCGCGCGGGACTTCGCCTCGGTGGTGGGCGTCAACCTGGCTGGATTCTTCCGGATCACCCAGCTGGCCATCGAGGAGATGGAACGGCGCGGCGGCGGACACGTCGTCAACATCACGGCCAGCCTCGTCGACCATCCTCGTTCGGCGGCTCCTGCCTTGATGGCCTCGCTCACGAAGGGCGGCCTGAATGCGGCGACCACGGCGCTGGCCATCGAATACGCGACGCGCGGGATCCGGGTGAATGCGGTGGCGCCCGGGATCATCAAGACGCCCATGCATCCCGAGGACACGCACGCGACGCTGTCGAACTTCCACCCGGTACGCCGGCTCGGCGAGGTCTCGGACATCGTCGACGCGGTGTTGTTTCTCGACGCCGCAACGTTCGTGACCGGCGAAATACTGCATGTCGACGGCGGAGAAAGCGCGGGGCATTGACCGCGCGGCACCTCTGCGCAGCCCGATGCGTAGGTATCGGGGATACCAACGTGCAATGGCCCGGCCAGATCGCCTGGTGTCAGATGGCCTCCTCGCCGAAGCGCCGCCCGGGCCACCGTCCCGATGCGCCGGAGTCCAACCCAGCCAGAGGTGCCAATGAACAACAGTCCGTCCTACCGCCTGAGCGTCCTGGTCATGCACGCCGATCCCATCGTCTGCGCCGGCGTCGTCGCGGCGCTGCGCCAATACCCGGTCTTCGACGTCTCCGTCCGCCGGACGGACGAGCCTGGAGACGATGGGCCTCGCGTCGATGTCGCCATCACGGACTACGACAACGCCATGCTGCTCACCGACCGCGGCCTGCGTGCGACGCACGGCCGACTCGCCGACGCCAGAATCCTCGCCTTGACAGCGAACGATCGCGAAGCCGACATCCGACGGGCCATCCGCAACGGGATCCACGGCTACCTGGTGCTCGGCGGATCCCTGGACGAGCTGGTCGACGCCGTGGGGGCCGTGGGAATGGGCGTCAGGTACCTGTGCCCGATCGTCGCGCAACGCATGGCCGACAGCCTGGCCGGCGAGACGCTGACGCAACGCGAGAACGAGGTCCTGAGGCTGGTCGCCACCGGGCAGTCGAACAAGGCTATCGCGCGCCAGCTCACGATCGAGCTGGGCACCGTGAAATCGCACGTGAGCGCCATCATGACGAAGCTCGGCGCGATCTCCCGCACGCAGGCCGCCAGCATCGCCGTCACGCGCGGCCTGGTGGACGAGCGGAGGCCCCATCAGCCGATGAACCACGTGCCGTCGAGCGCGTCGTCGGTCGGGTTCCAGCCGCAGTTCGCCTGAACGGTGGAGCGAGCATGCGCCTCCTGCTCAACTGCTGCGTCGCGGCGTCGTTCCTGATCCACGGATTGTCCGGCCCCGCGAATGCACAGGCGCTGCCGCGAGGCGTCGACGCGACGCCGACGAACGTCGCTTGGCCGTTCGGCGTGAGCGCGGCGGACGCGACTCCGGGGCGGCTCGGCGTCGAAGGCCGCTTCCCGAAGATGACGGGAGGCGGCGAATGGATCAATTCTCCGCCGCTGACGCCGGAGGGCCTGCGCGGCAAGGTCGTGCTGGTGAACGTGTGGACGTACTCATGCATCAACAGTCTGCGCCCCCTGCCCTTCGTCCGGGCATGGGCGGAGAAGTACCGGAATGCGGGGCTGGTCACGATCGGCGTGCACTCTCCGGAGTTCGCGTTCGAGAAAGTCCCGGCCAACGTCCGCAGGGCGGTCGCCGACATGCACATCGCCTATCCGGTGGTGCTCGACAATGATTTCGCGATCTGGCACGCCTTCGGAAACCAGTATTGGCCGGCGTTCTATTTCATCGATGCGAAAGGCCTCATCCGCCATCACCGGTTCGGCGAGGAACAGTACGGGCAATCGGAGCGCGTCCTCCAGCAATTGCGGGCTGAAGCCGGCGCCAGGAACATACCCGCCGGATTGGTGACAGCCGCGGGCGTGGGCATCGAAGCGCCGCCGTCGGCCGTGGTCGCGAGGTCGGAGGAGACGTACCTCGGCTACGCGCAGGCCACCTCCCTCGTCTCCCCCGACAGGGTCACGCCCGACCGTGCGCGGCTGTATCGCGGTGCCGTTCCGGCGAGGATCGACGAATGGTCGCTCGCCGGCGCGTGGAGCGTCGAGCGAGAGCGTGTCGTCCTGGCCGAGCCCGGAGGCCGCATCACGTATCGCTTCCACGCCCGCGACCTTCACCTCGTGCTGGGGCCCACCGACGCCGGCAAGCCGGTGCGCTTCCGGGTGTCGGTGGACGGCAAGCCGCCGCTCTCGGACCACGGTTGGGATACCGATGCGCAAGGCAACGGCGCGATCGACGGGCATCGGCTGTACCAACTGGTGCGCCAGGCGGAGAATGGCAAGGATCGCCTCTTCGAGATCGAATTCCTCGACGCCGGCGCCCAGGCCTACGTCTTCACGTTCGGGTGAAACGCCGGCGCAGTTTCGTGTCGCATGCCCGGCGACCGATACCAAAGTATCATCGACCCCGATTCGGAGTTGGTGCAACGTAGGCCGTCGCCTGTGTGGAGGCGACGCTCGGTCACAGTGATCGAACCGCTCGCCGGAAGTCCGATCCAGGGGCCGCGTGGTGACCAAGGTTGGAGGAAGAATGCCCGCTTCAAACGCGCTTTGGACCGAATCGACGGCACTCCCCGTCCCGAATGGCTCACCGGTGGTCTTCGTCGTCGACGACGATGTGTCGGTGCGCGAGTCGTTGCAGGCGTTGATCGGCACCGCCGGATGGCGTGTC
>FSTR01000299.1_pt1 | contig 9260 bp, 3 predicted proteins | sample 1637161 | NCBI WGS metagenome assembly FSTR01 (sample SAMEA3914819, study PRJEB12502) | metagenome | biome: forest; material: soil | place: Canada | collected 2010-06-26 | depth 0.3 m
GGTCGGCGCGTCGGTAGCGACTGGCGGCAGCACGCATAGCGCCAGTCGGGCAAGGAGCAGATCCCGATCCTGGAAGTTCGCGACGCCGTCGCGGCTGCGGATGTAGCCCCATAACGATGTACGCACGCGTTGAACTTCCGCGGCGTCCGCTTCGCCGCGCACATATCGCCTAGCGAGTTCGAGGACGTCGCCACTTTCTGCACCGAGTTCGACATCCAGCGGTTCAACAGCAGACAGGATGCACGAGACGAGTAGCCTGGCTGCTGCATCGGGGTCTGCAGGCCATTGAACGAGGCTGATGTCAAAGGTCATTTGAGAGGCGTAATCCCAAAAAACTCGAGCATCGGACTACATGAGACACATGCCGGCTTGATTGACCCTGTCAATCGGAACCCGCTGCCCACATTCACCGTCGATATCACAGCGCCCTCCAGATCAGCGCCGGCATGGAGCGCTAGGTTGATGCACCCGACCTCGGAGCAACCACCATGCCACGCAGCGATGTCTTTTCCGACCTCTCCTCGTGCGCCCATCAAGAAGCCCTCCATGTCGGCATGCATTGCCGCAATCGGTTCTCCACTCAGGGAAGAGAACATCTGCCCATCCTTGGTCATCAATACCGAAGCGGAACGCGCATCGCTTCCCGCAGCCTTGGCGGCCTCGGCCAATTCCCTCGCCGCGAGCGAGCAAGCACATTCGTTGTGAACGAGAACCGGGTGTTCGCCAGCAAAGAACGTATGGTTGTCTGCAACCGTGAAGTTGTACGTCATCGCCGTACGACCAGTCGCCTGCAGATTCACCACGGTCGCCGGCTCGCCTTCGAAGTCACGCAAATGCATGCCTCGCTGCAGCTTGCCCGACTCGACCCAACCCTGGCCTTCCACCCAGAACTGATGATTGTCGGAGACCTCGATGCGGGTCGCCTTGCCGCCGGCCGGCACGAAGACCAGACTGAAGATCGCTCGCCCGTCATGGCGAATCAGATCGGTGACCGGCTTAAGCTCGACTCGTCCCGTCTTCTCGTCGCGCGACTGCACCTTCGTGCCGACTTTTACCTGCTCGATTGACATCGGGCCGGATTCGGCCAGTACCGGCGTACCCGCTGCGAAGCAGCAACCGCAAGCCTTGGCGACATCCCTCACATCGTTGGCAGCCTCGGCCACCCGATCGGCATTCCGAACCAGCTTGGCCGCGGCGGCGGCCTCACCCCCGAAGGGATTGATGGCCAGCAGCGACAAGCCGGCACCGACATAGTCGCCGTCGTACAAGCTCCACCCCGCCGAGACGATGCTGAGCGGAACGTTCAGGATCGGAATCGCAGAACCGACGTCGACCGCGGTGTGCAACAGGGTCAGGCCGAGATGCGATTGCGGATGCCCCTGCACCAGCTTGCCCGAATAGGCCGGGTTGTTGAACGAGAACCGCGGGTCATCGACGCCGGGCATGCTCGCCATGGAGTTCGGTTGCAACGGCTCGAAGACGAACGAGCCCATCGCGATGTTGACCACATTGGACACGTTTGACGGGTCGTTGATGGGCAAGTAGAACGAACCCGGCAGGCCATGAGGAACCCTCGCCAGCTGGAAGCCGCCGTCGCCGCCGCCAGCCGAGAAACCGCCGATGCCTGAGAGCTCGGTGTCACCGAGCGAAATACCAAACGGCGACGAGCCGGACAAATCGTCATGCCCGCTCGGATCGATGCGCCCCGTCGGCGAATTCCGCGCGTAGCTGTAGCGGTTCATGCCCTGCGTGTCGTAGACCGCGCTCAGCGTGTCCGCGCTCAGGAAACGGCCGAGCTGCGCGTCGAACACGCGTCCGTTCATGTTGACGAGGCCAACCTCGTCCATGAACTCGTGTTCCGTGAAGCCGCGGTCGGTGGTCTGGGCGACCAGCGCGCCGGCGGTGTCGCTGACCCCGTTGGCATAGCGGCGGGCGCCGAACGGATCGTAGGCGAGGCGCTCGATCGCGTGGCCCGTGTCGTCGCTGACGACGATGTTGGAGCCGAGGTTGTCCTTGTGCCAGTAGATGGTCGACCAGGCGCCCGACTTGTTCAGGCGCACGGCGACGGTCCGGCCGTTGGCCGAGATGTAGGACTTCTCCACGGTGCCGGCCGTGCCGAACTCGCGCTCGAAGTACAGCCCAGCGCCGGCCGCCGGGTTCATGTAGTGCGTCGTGCGCGCGACCGCGCCGTTGACCGTGTCCGTCTCGACGGCACGCTGGTGGTCCGGGTCGTACAGGTAGGCGAGCGTGGTGCTGCCACGGGTCACGCTCTGCAGCGCGTCGAACGAGTTCCACGCCATGGTGCGGCCCGCGCCGCTGACCATGTTGCCGTCCGCGTCGTAGGCGTAGCGCGGAACGACGACGTTGTCGACGAAGCCGCTGATGCTGGCGACCGCGTGCGGCAGCACCGATCCGCTGCCGCTGCCGTTGTAGTTGTAGACGTTGACGTAGCCGTTCTGCAGCGTGCTGTCGACCCGGCTGGCGATGTTGCCGATCGCGTCGTAGGCCCACGCGAGCGACTGCGTCCCGGCCAGGCCGCCGCCGGACCGGGTCTCGCCCGTCAGGCGCGCCAGCGCGTCGTACGAATAGGCCGTGACGACGGCGCCGTTGCCCGGCGCATCGTTGTCCACGCGGTTCAGCAGCGTGCCCGCGACGTGGTAGGCGTACTGAACGTTCTGCACCTCGTTGGCCGACGACACGCCATTGACCAGCAGCCCGGCGGCCGCGGTGTTCATGTGGCCGTCGTCGTAATAGCTGGTCTTGGTGCGAACCTGATTGCCGTACGTGTACTGCGTCGGGCGTCCGGCAGCATCGAACGCGTCGCCCGTCCAGTACACCGGGTGCGAACTCGCGCCCGGCGTGGCGTCCGTCACCGAAGCCAGGTAGCCGTAGGTCGGCACGTAGGCGTTGTTGATCACCACGCCGGAGCCGGGGTAGGTGCTGGTGTCGATGCGGCCGTCGCTGTCGTAGTGCACGCTGCCGGTGTACTGCGCGCCGCCGCCCGGCATCGTGACGACGACCTTGGTCTGCCGGCCCGCCGTGTCGTAGGTATACGTGCGATCGAAGCCGTTGTCTCCGGTCACCTCGCACAGGGCGCCCTTGCCGTTCGCGCAGTTGTCGTAGATCCAGGTGCTGGTGAGGTCCGGTTCGCTGCGCGAAGCCAGGCGTCCGACGCCGTCGTACGAGAAACTGCTCTTCTTGCCGCGGCTGGTGGTGCGGCTGCGGACCTCGCCGAGCACGTCGTAGGTATAGCTCCAGACACCGAGGTCGGCGTCGTAGGTGTTCGTCGACTTGCCGTACCCGTGCACGTCGAAGGTCGCCGACGTCACGTTGCCGGCGACGTCGATCGTCTGCAAGCGGTTGCCGAACGCGTCGTACGCGTGGGTCATCGTGCGCGACGCGGCGTCGCGCACCGAGGCGACCAGGCCGAGTCGATTGCGCGTCGTCGTCGTGCTGATCCGCGCGCCATCGTTGTTCGGATCGGGGCTCGTCACCGTGACGCCCAGGCCCGAATACGACAGCGTGGCGACCGACGTTCCGCCATTGCCCACGGGCGCATCGATCTCGACGGCGCGGCCCAGGACGTCATTGATCTTCGTCGTCCAGACGGCTGCCGCGCCCTTGTAGTACGGATTGCTGGTCTTGACGACGTTGCCGGTCGCGGTGCGCTGGACCGACAGGTCCGAGTACACCGGCGTCCCGTCGAAGCCTTGCGACTCCATGCGCAGGGTTCGCCCCTGCGCATCGTGGTAAGCGATCTGGATCGGACCGTTCTGCGTGCCAGCCGTGACGGTCGCCACGCCGTTGGCGTCCAGGGAGATCGCGGCGCCGCGCACGGGCGTGCGGCGCTCGGCCCAGACGCCGTCGGTGGGACACGTCGCCAGCGTGCCGCCATTGACGCCACTGCAAAAGAGGTAGCCCGTCGCCACGCCCGTGCCGTCGGCCCCGACCTGCTGCGTGGGCCGGCCGAAGTTGTCGTAGGCGAACTTGGTCGTGATGCCGTTCGCGTCGACGACCGACGCCGGGAGGCCGAAGCGGCGATCGAACGTCAGCGTGTGCGTCTGCGACAGGACATTCGTGATCTGCGTCGGGAACCGGCGCTCGGTGTCCGTCGCGTCGACCGGGTTCTTGAAGACAACCTGCGCATCGCGATCGGGAAACGCCCCGTCGGTCGTGCTGGGCGCCCCGGCTTCAGTCGAGCCGCCGGGCAAGGTCGCGGCACTGCCATTGCAGTTGCGCAGGCGCGAGTCCTTGCGGCGGCCGAAGTCGTCGGGCTGGTACACCTTCGCGACGCAGGCATCGGCGTCGTTGGGCTCGATGATTTCCTTGAGCAGGAAGCCGTTGGCGTCGTAGTCGTAGGCCGACGACTGGGTCAATGCCATGGCGGACCCGGCCGCGCCTGCGAGGAACAGTCCCGCGATCCCGTGCGCGAGCAGGTGCCTGAAGCGGCGCTGCGTCTTCATCGACATGTTCCCAACTCCCTGTGCGTGGTCTTCTTTTGATGGGGGCAGCGTCATCGCCGCCGCCCGGCGCTTCATCTGGAGATTCATGCTCGCCCCTCAATCACTCAACAGCATGCTGAGGATCGCAGGCAGGAAGACCTGCGGCGGCGTCTTGGGAGCCGGGGCCGCCGGCGGGAGGCTGGAGCCCTGCCCCGGCGTGACCGGGGACGGCGTGGCCGGCCCAGTCGCCGCCACGCTCGACGTCAGCACGCGGCCCAGACGCCAATTGACGGTATCGTTGTTGAACGTGCGCGTCGTGACCGTCGAGAAGTCTTCGGAGGCGTTGCTGCTCCCGTCAGGATTGAGCGTCGTCTGCGTCACCTTCTTGGCGTTGCCGTAGATGTCCATGTCGGCCAACGCCACGGTCGTGCGCTTCATGGGCAGCGGCGTGCCGTCCAGGTCTTTTCCGCTCTTGTCGGACTGCGCGACGAAAGGGAAATAGGTCGAACCCGCTGCGACCACGCAAGCCTGGCCGGCGTTCGCGCCCGCCGACTGCATGCAGCCCATCGTGGTGGCGATCTTGGACAGCGAATCGGGCGTTGCGTGCGAAACGCCGCTCGTGCTCAGGATCGGCATCCCGGTGTAGGGAAAGGTCTGACTGAAGGTCGTGCGCTGCGCCAGCGAGGTCAGCGCGTCGACCGATTCGAACCATTCGAAGCCGAGGAAACCACGCCCCGTTCGATCGACACGTGCCGAGCCGTAGTTGTAGCCGAGGTGGTATTGGCCGCCGAGGCCGTCGGACGAGTAGCTATCGGTCACGACACGCATCGCAGGCACGATCGTCGTCGTCGCGGCGGGATACGCAGTCACTGCTGCGCGCGTGTAGCTGCCGCCGGCGGAGCCGTCGGCTCCGAGGATCTGCGGCAGAGTCTTCTCCGTGAATCGCGCCACGACGCCACCGCCGTTGTCGATCGACACCGGCACGTCGCGATCGACGCGCGGCATGTTCCAGACCTTGTAGTTGCCGCTGTCGTCGAGGAAGTGCACGACATCGACCACGCCGGTACCGGTGAAGTCGATGCCCTTCCACAAGCCCGTCGTCAGCGCCTTGTCGTCGGTGCGGGTGTGCACCTTGACGTTGAACGTGCCGTCGCCCTTGGACGTCCAGACGTAGAAATTGCCCGCGGCGTCCGCCATGTGGACGATGTCCGCCATGCCGTCGCCGTTGTAGTCCAGCAGCTGGAACGCATCGGCCAGCGACGGATCATTGGTGTCCTGGTTGTAGGTCTGCGTCACGTGCGCGACCTTGTCGACGCTGGTGGTGAACTGCGAGATCGCGAAAGTTCCGTTGCCCTGGTTCAGCCAGACGTAGACCGTGCCGCCGGTCGTCGTCATGTGCACGAGATCGACCAGCCCATCGCCGTTGAGGTCGAGCGGCAACCACGTGCCCGTCGTCAGGGACTTGTCGATCGTGGTCGTGGACTTGACCACGTTGAAGCCCGAACCCGTCGCGGCCCAGACGTAGTAGTTTCCGCTCGTGTCGGCGAAGTGCACCAGGTCCTGGATGCCGTCGCCGTTGACGTCCAGCTGCTGCCACGAGCCGCCCGATGCCACGTCAATCGTCGTCGATGTGGTGGTGGAGGTGGCATAGCTGCCATCGCCAACTGCCAGCGAAACGTCGACGGAGCGCTGCGTCGCACCGGCCGCGGGCACGCCGACGTGGACGATGTCCGTCATGCCGTCGCCGTTCATGTCCGCCAGGAAGTCCAAGCCGTCGAAGCACGATTTCTGGAATGTCGGCAGTGCGTTGTAGGTGCCCGCGCCATCATTCAGGTACACGCCCTTCTTGTAGTTCAGGCCACCCTGCCCGCAGGTGGAGTCGAACACGCCGATGATCTTGGCCACGATGTCGGCGACGCCATCGCCGTTGACGTCGGCTGCATACAGCTGATTCGCCATCGACGTGCCGAACTGGCCGGAGCCGGTGGGGCCTTCCGTGATGCCGAAGGTGCCGTCGCCCGCCGAAGTCCACAGCTTCATGCTCACCGGCCCGGTGGAGCCGCTGAAGTGCACGAAGCCCGTGCGCCCCGTGTTGCTGACGTCGAACGCGAACCAGTTCAGGCCTGTCCAGATTGAGTACAGGAGAGACGGATCCTGGTGCGCCGTGTTTCCGGCGGTCCCCGCGCTGCGCGCGACGATCGACGTTGGTTCCGTCGAGGCGCCGGACGCCGACGTGGTCGAATAGCTCATCTGCGTCGGCACCAGGCAGTTCGTACCCGAGCTGTCGCAGGCCTTGACCGTCTTGAGGCGCTTGCGGCCGGTGTCGTATCCGTTCTCGTAGCCGAGTGCGTAATTGAGAACGTTCAGCGACCCACTGTAGGTGGCGATGTTCGTCAGCAGCGCCCGGTTGCCGACGGCGTAGCCGCCCTGGTAGCTCGAAGGCATGTCCGTGCGCGTGGTGTCGTAGGTGAAGACGACCTTGCTGGTGGGCGACAGCGCGGGCGACGCCGACGCGTTGCCCGTGTAGCTGATCGTGTTCGGGTAGAAGCCTCCCACCGTCGAATCGGCGGTGTAGGAGATCGTCATGTAGTTGCCGTGGGCGTCGGTCACCTTGTCGAGTGCCCAGGCCCGGACGAGCGTCGACGACCCCTTCGCCATGACCCGGCTGTCCGCCGTGTTGCCGTATTCGTAGATGCTGCCGTCCGGCCGGCGCAATGTGAAATAGGCCAGGCTGGTGCCCGAGGCAACGCCTTGCGTCACTCGCGCGTAGCTGTCGATCTCGGCTGCATAGACCGTGTTCGCCGCGCCGTAGCCGCCGCTGGTGGCCATGAGCCGCTGCCCGTCGAGGCAGAAGCGATCGGTCGCGGAATAGGAAACGCCTGCACGCGCGTTGTCCTGGAAGCTCGTCTGGGGACAGCGTGTGATCGCGGACATCCCGGCGAGCGCCCAGCCCACGCCGAGCTGGCCGTTGCCGCCGCGGCTGTTATATGACAGGGACAGCCTGGGCTCGATGCCGCCGATGCCCGGTGGTACCTGGATGGGTATCGAATAACTCGCCGATCCATCCGGCTTCACGGCGAAGCTGCCCGGAACGGTCATCTGCGCCTTGGCGACGGGAATCACCAGTGCCACCACCGCGACAGCGATCGCGCGAACGACATCGGCGCGCAGGCGCGCGCCGCCCAGGTCGCACCACGCCATCAGTCGCGCCGAGCGCGAGCTCTCCCTGTTCTTCGACATCTTCACTCCCCTTGGTGCGCGCGATTATGCATGAGCAGATGCAAGGCCTAGATGGCGGAAATCGTGGCGGCGCGCGAAGACACCGGGCACACGCGAGTCCGTCGGACTCGACACCCGGACTGATCCACGACGCACCTGCCGAACGTCGGTCTGATGCCCGAGACATATTGCCGCGGCGAGTCCCTGACACACCTGAAATTCGATGCGGCTCGCCCCGCCAACGACTAGACTTGCGGCATTCATGGCCTCATCGCACCGTCCGGAGGGATCGAGCCATGCCGAGAGGACCTTCGTGACCCGTGTTCCCAAAAGCGTAGATCGCCGCCTTCAGGCCGCCGTCGCCGCCCTGCTGTGCGCGCTGGCCGGCGCGGCGCAGTCCGCATCGGTCGCCTTCAGCGGCATGCTGGGCGACAAGGCGCTGCTGATCATCGACGGCCAGGCGCGCGGCGTGGCCGTCGGCGCCACGGTGCAAGGCGTCAAGCTGGTGCGGCTGGACGGCACGCAGGCGCAGATCGAAGCGGACGGCAAGACGACCCTCCTGCGCCTGGGCGGCGGCGCCAAGGTCGCCGGCAGCGACGGCACGGCCACCGGCACGCGCATCGTCATCCCCGCCGGCGCGGGCGGCCACTACCGCGGCCTGGCCTCGATCAACGGACATCCCGTGCAGTACATCGTCGACACGGGCGCGACCTTCATCGCGATGGGCGCCGACGTCGCCAGCTCGCTGGGGCTCGACTACTCCTCCAGCACGGCGACCGCCGCGATGACCGCCAACGGCGCGGTCGCGGCGCGCAAGGTGACGCTGAACAAGGTGACCATCGGCGACGTGACGATCTTCAACGTCGAGTGCATGATCGTGCCCCAGGCGATGCGCGACGTCCTGCTTGGCAACAGCTTCCTGTCGCACTTCCAGATGCACAGCGACAGCGACACGCTGGTGCTGGACAAGCGAATGTGAAGAGGCGTCGCGTCGGGCGAGCCGGCGCGACCTCAGCCTGCGTGGGGACGGTCGATGCTTCTCGCGCAATCGAGCAGCGTCGCGTCCGCCGGTCGCGGATCGAACCCGAGTGCCCTGCGCGCCTTGCCGTTGTCGGCGTCGCGACGCTGGCCGAGGTCGTTCACGAACATTCGAAGCTGCGGCATCGCGAGGGCGAGCACGCGCACCATCGCGTTCGGCAGGACCTTGCGCGGCACCTTGGCGGCGGCGCGCCCGAGACCGTCGCGCAAGACACGCGCGATGTCGGGCATCCACATGAAATGCCCCGTGGCGAGATACCGCTGGCCTGGCGCCTGCGGCGCGGTCAGCGCGGCCACGTGGACGGCGGCGAGATCGCGCACGTCGACGACCGACAGGCCCAGGTCGAGCAGGCGCGCTGGACGGCCCCGCAGCAGGTTGTCGATCACCCAGACCGATGCGGGATCGCCTCCGGGCAGGATGGGCCCGAACACCGCCCCGGGCAGGATCGTGGTCAGCGTGGTGCGCGACTGCGCCTTGGCGATGAAGTCCCACGCGGCGCGTTCGGCCAGGATCTTGGAACGCCGGTAGGGATCGAGCAGCGGATCGTCCGGGTCGGCCCA